>Ga0182742_1001932_pt1 | contig 24642 bp, 23 predicted proteins | sample eDN5th37CBELigMG_FD_128880 | JGI IMG/M metagenome (GOLD analysis project Ga0182742, IMG submission 128880) | Enriched Miracle-Growth compost microbial communities from Emeryville, California, USA - eDNA 5th pass 37_C BE-Lig MG (version 2)... ...
GCTTTACGGTCGGCAAGATCGTCGAATTCAACCGGGAGGGCGGGCTGTTTGCCCGCTTCTTCTTCGTCACCGATCCGGACGGCTACAAGATCGAGGTCCTGCAGCGGCACGGCCGCTTCAAATAAACGGTCCGGCGCCCGGAGGAGGGGCGCCGGCATCGGCAACGCAATGGGAGGAACGTGACATGACGACCATCTACGAGCAGCGCCCCGGGCTTTCCCGGCGTGAGCTTCTGAAGCGCGGCACGATCGGCGCGGCGCTCATCATCACCGGCAATGCGGTGATCAGTCCCGACCGGGCCTGGGGCATGGAAACGACGGCGCTGAAGCCGGACACCATGGCGACCCTCATCAAGCTCGCGCGCGACATCTATCCGCACGATGCGATTTCCGACCGCTTCTACGCCATCGCCGTCAAGGGCCACGAGACCAAGGCCGGCACGGACCCCAAGCACAAGGAACTGATCGAGGCGGGCATCGCCGATCTCGACAAGCGGGCCGGGGAGGGCGGCTATCGCGGCCTCGGCTGGGAGGACGACCGGGTGAGGATCCTGCGCGACATCGAGACGACGCCGTTCTTCCAGGCGGTGCGTGGCGACCTGGTCGTGTCCTTCTACAATCAGAAGGAGCTCTGGCCGCATTTTGGCTACGAGGGCGAATCCTACTCCAAGGGCGGCTACATCGCCCGCGGCTTCGACGACATCGAATGGCTTTGACGGCGGGCTGAGGGCCGGCGCCGGAGGAGGCGCGGCCGCAGGGCGTTTCACGCGCCGACCGCCACATGTTTCGGGAGGAAATCATGGCAGCTCCTTATGATCTCAACGACGACGGCGTGGTCGTCATCATCGGCTCGGGTGCCGGCGGCGGCACGCTGGGCAACGAACTGGCGCAAAAGGGCATCGACGTCGTCGTGCTGGAGGCCGGCTCGCGCATCGAATACGAGGATTTCATCAACGACGAATGGGACAGCTTCGCCCAGCTCGCCTGGCTGGATCACCGCACGACCGGCGGCGGCTGGCGCGTGTCGAAGGATTTTCCCAATCTGCCGGCGTGGATCGTCAAGGCCGTCGGCGGCACCACGACGCACTGGGCCGGCGCTTCGCTGCGCTTCCAGGAGCACGAGTTCAAGACGCTGACCCATTACGGCAAGGTCGAGGGTGCGAACCTCCTCGACTGGCCGCTGACGCTCGCCGAGCTGGAGCCCTATTACGCCAAGGCCGAAGACAAGATGGGCGTGACGCGCACCAACGGCATCGAGGGCTTGCCCGGCAACAACAATTTCAAGATCCTGAAGGCCGGCGCGGACAAGCTCGGCTACAAGGAATGTCACACCGGCAATATGGCGATCAACTCGGCCGATCGCGACGACCGGATGAGCTGTCAGCAGACCGGCTTCTGTTTCCAGGGGTGCAAATGGGGCGCCAAATGGTCGACGCTCTATACGGAGATTCCGAAGGGCGAGGCGACCGGCAAGCTGGAGGTGCGGCCGAATTCCCATGTCGTGAAGATCGAGCATGACGATAGCGGCAAGGTGACGAACGTCGTCTATGCGGACAAGGACGGCAAGCTGCACAGCCAGAAGGCCCGCATCGTCTGCGTCGCCGGCAACTCCATCGAAAGCCCGCGCCTGCTCCTCAATTCTGCCTCCGCCAAATATCCGGACGGCCTTGCCAATTCGTCCGGCCAGGTCGGCAAGAACTACATGCGCCACACGACCGGTTCGGTCTATGCGGTCTTCGAAAAGCCGGTGCACATGTATCGCGGCACGACCATGGCGGGCATTGTCCGTGACGAGGCGCGGCACGATCCGTCGCGCGGCTTCGTCGGCGGCTACGAGCTGGAAACGCTCGCGCTCGGCGTGCCCTTCATGGCGGCCTTCCTCGATCCCGGCGGCTGGGGCCGGTCCTTCGCCTCCGCCATGGACAGCTATGCCAATATGGCGGGCCTGTGGATCGTCGGCGAGGACATGCCGCAGGAGCAGAACGCGGTGAAGCTGCATGGCGAGCTGAAGGATCAGCATGGCATGCCGATCCCCGACGTCTGGTTTACCGACCATCCGAACGATGTCGCCATGCGCAACCACGCCTACAGGCAGGGCCAGGCGATCTACGAGGCGGTGGGCGCGACGCGCAGCTTCCCCACGCCGCCCTATCCCTCCACGCACAATCTCGGCACCAACCGCATGAGCGAGAAGGCGAGCGACGGCGTGGTCAACAAATGGGGCCAGACGCACGACATCAAGAACCTCTTCGTCTCGGACGGCAGCCAGTTCACGAGCGGCGCGGCGGAAAATCCGACGCTGACCATCGTCACCCTCGCCATCCGCCAGGCCGACTATATCGCCAAGGAGATGGCGGCCGGCTCGATCTGAGGCTTGTGCAATCCTCCCCGGCCGCCTCCGGGCGGCCGGCGACCGCGTGCAGCCTTGAAAGCGGCGCCAACTCGGCCGGCATTCAGCCGGCCTTTTCTTGCCGCATTCCAAAAAATGCCCTTCGGCGGGGGTCTCCTGCCTCGGGGCATTGCGGGTATCATCGATGAGGGGAAGGGAAGGCCCCACGCCGCGATAGCGGGTGAGGCGAACCTGGCATTCGAAAAGCGTGAGGCGCTATCGGCGCGCTCGGCGATGCGGAAGCGGGGGGCGTGTGCCGCCACCCGCTACTTGCGTTTTTTCTTCGGCGGCGGCGCCGTTATCGCCGCTTCCTTGGCCAGCCGCAGCGCCCGAAGCTTTTCCGTTTTCTTGTCTCTGGCCGCAGTTTCCTGCTCGATGATGCCTCTGGCAACGGAATTGGTCACTTCCGCCTTCTGGGTGGCGTTGACCTTTGTCGGCTTGAAGAACTGCTCTTTCGTGGCGGTCATCGAACGCTCCTTGCTGCCTGTGACGGATCCTCGGATCCCTTAACGGGCTCGACCGGCGGGGGCCTTTTTCTTCGGCGCCGGGAGGAGGCCTTCGCGCTGGGCCTTCTTGCGGGCGAGCTTGCGGGCACGCCTGATGGCGTCCGCCTTTTCGCGCGCCCTTCTTTCGGACGGCTTTTCATAGGCGCTGCGCGCCTTCATCTCGCGGAAAAGTCCTTCCCGCTGCATTTTCTTTTTCAGGACGCGGATGGCCTGTTCGACATTGTTGTCCCTGACGAGAACCTGCAAGACATATCCTTTCTCGGCGGCGTGGCCGCCTTGCCAATTTCATTTTCCGATGCGAGCACCTGCGGGCTTGAGCCGGGCTCGGCCCTTCGGCGATCGCGCGTGACATCGTCGCGGCCCTTAAAGCCGCCCTTGAACGTGATCCTATCGCCAACAGCGCAGGATCGCGGCGTCTCGATGATCCCTCGCGCCGGAAACAAAAAGGTCGGGCATCACCCCGACCTCTCCTGTCGTTCACCGTCCGCGCTGCCAGTACATCCGTGGTCAGCGAAGAGGTGCGACAATTCTTATGCTGCGCGCAGGTTGTCGGCCGAGCTCTTGCCCGATCTGCGATCCTGAACGATGTCGTAGCTTACCTTCTGACCCTCTGCGAGGGAGCGAAGGCCAGCGCGTTCGACGGCGGAGATATGGACGAAAACGTCGTTCGAACCGTCGTCGGGTGCGATGAAGCCAAAGCCCTTGGTGCTGTTGAACCACTTGATGGTGCCGGAGTTCATAACGATATCCTTTCAATCGTTGGAGAATGTGATCCGGGTGATCACACGAAGATCGACGATGAGAGGAGATCTGACCGGCCGCGAGGGCGAATGGCAAGGTCACAAGCAAAGTTCGATGACATATAGATAGATACCCGGGGGCATTAATCAAGGGATATATTTTTCGATCCTGCGCGCCGATGCGCGAACTTGCTGGAAATCCGCCTATTTTTCAGGCCTTCCGAAGCGGAAATATTTTCCGCCTCCTTCCGCTGTGACACGCGGAATATGTCGCGCCGCCGGAAAGCCCGCACCTGCCGGACGAGCGGGCCAGGGACCCCGGCTGGTGGCCGGGGTCCCGCTTGCTCACGGCAGCTTGACGGAGGGTTCGCGCGCCCAGACGCGAAGCGCGCCCAGTGATTTCAGGAAGGATGCGACGCCGTCCGCGTCGCCGATCTCGACCGTACCCTCGTCCAGAGCCTCCGCGACCCCGGCCTTTTCGAGGAGGGCGAAAGCCGGGGCGGTGTAGCCGATGAACTTGCAATGGACGAACGCGTCCGCGACGAAGTCGCGGGCCGTCGCTTCCTTGAGAAGATCGGCCAGGCCATCGGGGGAGGCGAGCACCACGACGGCGTCGTAGAGCACGGACGGTCCGCCGTCGATCATCTGCTGGGCGGCAAGCGGGCTGCCGTCCGACAGCATCACGCCGCCGATTTTCGGCGCGATGACCTCCAGCGTCGCCTTCTCGGCACTGACGCCCGCTTCCAGCGCGTCGAAGAGGCTGCGGTCGGCGCCTTCCGTCACCAGGACGCCGAGCTTGCGCCCCTCGAAACGCTTCGGTCCGCCTTCCACGATGCTCAGCGCCGGCGACGGTTCGAGATCCTGCCGGGTCTTGACCGCCGCATCGGCGGGCGCGGGCATGGGGTCGATGCCGAGGGCGGCGGCGACCTTTCCCGCCAGGGTCTCGTCGACATTCAGCAGATGGGCGACCATGCGCTCGCGGATGACGGGCGTTTCGACCTTGCTGAGCTCGAAGGTCAGCGCCATGGCGATGTGACGCTGCTCGGGCGGGGTCTGGCTGATGTAGAATTGCCGCGCCTGGCTATAGTGGTCGGCGAAGCTTTCCGCCCGCAGGCGCACCGTTTCGCCGGCTTCCGCCGAACGGAAATGGCGGTATCCGGCAAGGGGGGATTCGCGCGGGCCCTCACCGAAGGAATTCGGCTGATAATTGGCCCGGCCCGTCGGATTGCGCATCGCCATATGGCCGTCCTGCTGGAAATGCGCGAAGGGACACTTCGGGGCGTTGATCGGCAGATGGGTGAAGTTCGGGCTGCCGAGGCGCTTCAGCTGCGTGTCGAGATAGGAGAAGTTGCGGCCCTGAAGCAGCGGGTCGTTGCTGAAGTCGATGCCCGGCGGCACGTTCTGCGTCATGAAGGCGACCTGCTCGGTTTCGGCGAAGAAGTTTTCCGGCATGCGGTCGAGAACGAGGCGGCCGACGGGTTTCGGCGGCAGAATCTCTTCCGGGATCAGCTTGGTCGGATCGAGCACGTCGAAATCGAAACTGTCGGCGAAGTCCTGATCGAAGAGCTGGACGCACAGCTCCCATTCCGGGAAATTGCCCGACTGGATGGCCTGCCACAGGTCGCGCCGGTGAAAGTCCGGATCGGCGCCGTTGATCTTGACGGCTTCGTTCCAGGCGACCGACTGGAGCCCGAGCTTCGGCTTCCAGTGGAATTTCACGAATGTGGATTCGTCCTTGGCGTTGACGAAGCGGAAGGTGTGCACGCCGAACCCCTCCATGAAGCGGAAGGAGCGGGGAATGGCCCGGTCGGACATGACCCACATGATCATGTGCATGCTTTCCGGCGTCAGGCTGATGAAGTCCCAGAACGTGTCATGCGCCGACTGGGCCTGCGGGAAGGCCCGGTCCGGCTCGGGCTTCACGGCATGGATGACGTCGGGGAACTTGATGGCGTCCTGGATGAAGAAGACCGGAATGTTGTTGCCGACGAGGTCCCAGTTGCCCTCCTTCGTGTAGATCTTCACCGCGAAGCCGCGCACGTCGCGCGCAAGGTCGAAGGACCCCTTGCTGCCGGCGACCGTCGAAAAGCGCACGAAGGCCGGCGTCTTCTCGCCGCCGCGCTGGAAGACGTCGGCGCGCGTATAGGCGGCAAGCGACTCGTAGGTCTCGAAATAGCCATGGGCGCCATAGCCGCGCGCATGCACGACCCGCTCCGGAATGCGCTCATGGTCGAAGTGGAAGATCTTCTCGCGAAAGTGAAAATCCTCGATGAGCGCCGGGCCGCGTGCGCCGACGCGCAGCGTGTTCTGGTCGTCCGCGACCGGGCCGCCCTGGGCGGTCGTCAATACCGGCTGTCCGTCCTCGGCGATCTGGTGCAGTTCGCCGCCATTGCCGCGGTGGAGCTTTTGATCGTGTATGCTGACCTCTTCCGTCTTCTCGACGGGTTTTGCCTTCTTCGCCATGGAAACCTCCTCGCATTGTTGCAGCCGGTCTAACCCGACAGCCCGAGCGATGTTCCAGCCGCACGGAATGCGCCCGGGTGGACGCATGAGCAGTACCCGATTTCCCGGGCAGCGTGCGGCGGTCAGCGTGCATTCGAGGCCGGCCGGTCCGCCGCCAGCCCCGACGACGGGCTTGTCGGTTATTGTCTTGACGAAGGGGCGTTTTCGCCGCGTCGCGCCGGAAGGTCGCCGGCGTCAGCTTGGCCTGTGGCCCGCATGGTGTCTGAACCCGGCTCCTTCAAGCCGGAGGAAGGGATCCGGCTCTGCCGCACCCGGCTCGAGGGGTTGCGCCGCGGCGCCTATGCGTGACTCCCCGGCGGCGGCCGGGAAGCAAGTCATGGCCGAGGTCCTGCCGCCCGGTCAGGCGGGCAGGGATTCGTCGGAATGGCGCGCCTGCCAATGGCGCAGGAAGATGGGGATGAAGATGGCGACACCCAGCAGCGACGAATAGATCTCGGGCGCGACGAGAAGCAGGGCGGCAAAGACCAGCAGCGCGTTTTCCCATGGCCGCGTGCGCACGAGCATATAGCGCGACAGCGCCGCGCCGAGGCAGACGATGCCCAGCATGCAGCCGAGGAAGGCCAGGAAGAAGTCCGGCCAGTTGAAATCCTTCGTCACCAGAAGCAGGGACGGGGAGAAGACGAACACGAAGGGCACCAGCGCCTTGCCGAGACCGAGCCGGAAGGCCGTATTGCCGGTCTTGAACGGATCGGCGCCCGCCATGCCCGCCGCCGCATAGGCCGCCAACGCCACCGGCGGCGTGATATCCGCCAGCAGCCCGTAATAGAAGACGAAGAAATGGGCGACGATCGGCTCGACGCCGAGCATGACCAGCGCCGGGGCGGCGATGGTCACCATGATGATGTAATTGGCGGTCGTCGGAATGCCGCAGCCCATGAGAATGCAGACGACGCCGGTCATCAGCAGGGTGAACAGCAGCGTCAGGCCCTGGGTCGAAAAGATCATCTCGGGAATGAAGGTGCTGAACAACGTCGAGAGATAGCCCGCCATCGCGGTGACGATGTAGGACAGCTTGAAGCCGACGCCCGTCAGGGTGACGATGCCGACGACGATCCCCACGGTGGCGGCGGCGGCGCCGACCGCCAGCGCATATTTCGCCCCGTCGCGCAGGCATACCACGATCTCGCCGACCGACATGCGCCGGCGCGGATTGAGCAGGCCGACGGCGATGCACATGGTGATGCCCCAGAAGGCGGCAAGGTAGGGCGTATAGCCGGAAAGCAGGACGCCGATGAGGACGGCGAGCGGTATGATCGTCGGCCAGTCCCGCTTCAGCGCCTCGACGACATCGGGCATCTCGTCCGGCCGCAGGCCGCGCAGGCCGGTGCGCTTGGCTTCGAAATGCACCTGCATGAACACGCCGAAGAAGTGCATGAAGGCCGGCACGATGGCCGCCAGGATGATGGTGGTGTAGGGCAGCTCCAGGAACTCGATCATCAGGAAGGCGGCGGCGCCCATGATCGGCGGCGTCACCTGCCCGCCCGTGGAGGAGGCCGCTTCCACGGCGGCGGCGAAATGCTTCTTGTAGCCGAGCCGGATCATCGCCGGGATGGTCAGCGAGCCGACGGTGACGGTGTTGGCGACCGACGAGCCGGAGATCATTCCGAAAAGGGCCGAACCGAAGATCGAAACCTTGGCGGGGCCGCCCGCATAGCGGCCGGCGATCCACGCCGCGCAATCGAGGAACAGTTGCCCAAGGCCGATGCGCGTGGCGAAGACGCCGAACAGCACGAAGTGGAAGACATAGGTGGCGACGACGCCGAGGGCGATGCCGTAGATGCCCTGCGTCGTCAGATAGAGATGGTCGACGAGCTGTGAGACGGTGGCGCCGGGATGGATGAGGATGCTCGGCATATGCGGGCCGAACATCGCATAGGCCATGAAGACCAGCGCGATGATGGGCAGCGGAATGCCGACGGAACGCCGCGTGGCTTCGAGCAGCAGCAGGATGAGGATCAGGCCGAGGACGACATCCGTCGTCGTCGGGTTGCCGACCCGGAAGGCGAGATCGTCGAGCGGGATCAGCGGCACATGCATGACCGCCACCACGGCGGCGATCGCCAGCAGCCAGTCGAAGACCGGGATGCCGAACGGCCGCAGCAGGCTGGATTGCGCCGGCTCGTCATAACCCCCCTTCACCAGCGGGAAGACGAGGAAGACGAGGGCCAGCACCATCGACAGGTGTATGCCGCGATGCATCATTTCCTGCAGCAGGCCGAAACCGGCGGTGTAGTAGTGGAACAGCGACAGCACCACAAGCAGGAAGCCGACCAGCCAGCCGGCCGATGTCGTGAGGGGGCGGAAGCGGATTTCGGAATCGAACTTCTCCTCCAGCTCGCGCGCCTTCTCCTCGTCGAATTCCATGCCGGAAAGCTTGATCGTGTCGCTGCTCTTGTCGCTCATGTCCGATTCCCTTTTCTGACCTTTCAGACAAAAAGAGGCAGAAGGCTCGCCTTCCGCCCCGTCATTGTCAGCCTGTCGGAGAGCTATTTGAGAGCGCCGATTTCCTTGTAGAACTTCTCGGCGCCGGGATGGAACGGGATGCCGGCGCTGGTGACCGCGTTTTCGAGCGTGATCAGCTTGCCCTTGGCATGGCCGGCCTGCAACGCCTTCTGGGTCTCCTCGCTATAGAGCGACTTGATGATGTTGTAGACGAGGTCGTCCGGCTGCTTGGCGCTGGTCACCCATTGGGCGGCGACGGATATGGTCTTCGTCTCGCCGATGTTCTTGTACGTGCCGTCCGGCACGGTATCGGTGGAGAAGAACTTCTGCTCGGAAAGGAGCGTGTCGGCTTCCGGGCCGGAGATCGGCACCAGCGTGATGTTGTTGGTGCTGGCAAGCTCGACGATGGCGCCGGTCGGATAGCCGCCGACGAAGAAATAGGCGTCGAGCGCGCCGTCCTGCAGCCGCTCGCCGGCCGGGCCGGGCTTGAGATATTCCGGCTTCACGTCCTTTTCCGTCAGGCCGTAGGCGCCGAGCACGAGGCGTGCATCGACGATGGTGCCCGAGCCCGGCTCGTCGAGGGAAACGCGCTTGCCCTTCAGATCCGCCACCGTGTTGATGCCGGCATCGGCACGGGCGACGAGATGGATGGTCTCGGGATAGAGCGTCGCGAGCAGGCGGAGATCTTCCACCTTGCCCTTGCCCTCGTAAAGGCCGGTTCCCGTCTGGGCCCAGAAGGCGACGTCGGACTGCGTGAAGCCGGATTCGGAGGCACCGGACTGGATGGCGCTGATATTGGCCACCGAGCCGTTCGAGGAAACGGCGCTGGCGACGAGACCTTCGACGCCGGCCGGGCCGGTTGCCGAGATCGCATTGGCGATCAGGCCGCCAACGGGATAGTAGGTGCCCGAGGTGCCGCCGGTCCCGATGCGGAAGAAGGCCTGCTGTGCCCGTGCCGATGTATAGCCTGCGGCTGCAAAGCCTGCGGCGGCGGCACCGATGGTAAAAGCGCGTCGGCTGATCGAAATGCTCATAAATACCTCCCAGTCAAAGACCGGCAGAATGTTGCAGCAGCAGGATGTTTGTCAACCTGTGCATGCGCTCGTTCCCGGATATTGCTACCGGATGATGGTGCGGCGCGCGGAAAAGCTTCCGCAATGCGCCCGCATATTTTGAAAGCGTTTTCTGAATTAGGTATAACTGAACATTCGGTAGCCGGAATATGGCGCGAGCAAGTTCTTTTTCTGTCGTTGGAATTTTTGAGGAACCAAACGCCGTCATTTCGGTTTCCGCAATGCCTTCAACGGCCTGAAACGAGGACGACACCATGAACAAGCTACTGCTCGCCGCCGCGTTTGTCGGCGCATCGACCCTTGCTGCCCTTGCGCAGACTGCGACGCCGCCCGCCACCGATGGTGATACGCCGGCCGTGGCGACCCCCGACAGTAACAATGCCACCGCGCCGGTCGAAGGCGCCAACAGCTTCACCGAGGACCAGGCGCGCGAGCGCATCACCGAGGCGGGCTATGGCGACGTCACCGGCCTCACGCTCGACGACAAGGGCGTATGGCGCGGCACGGCAATGAAGGACGGCAAGTCCGTCTCGGTCGCGCTCGACTATCAGGGCAATATCGTTGCCAATTAACTCCAGCACCCAGGAGCTTACCATGAAGAAAACTGCCACCGGACTTTATGACGATTACGCCGATGCACGCTCGGCCGTTAGCGCGCTTGAAGCGCGTGGCGTGCCCTCGGACGACATCAGCATCGTCTCGAACAATGTCGACGATCGCTACTCCAAGGAAACGAACGCCGCCGAAGGCGCCGGTACGGGCGCTGGCATCGGGGCGGCCGTCGGCGGCGTCGGCGGTCTTTTGACCGGCCTCGGCGTCATGGCCATTCCGGGCGTCGGGCCGGTGGTCGCAGCCGGCTGGCTCGCCGCCACCGCAGCGGGCGCCGCTGCCGGTGCGGTCGCCGGGGGCGCCGCTGGCGGCATCATCGGCGCGATGACGGAATCGGGCGTCTCCGAAGAGGATGCGCATGTCTATGCCGAGGGCGTTCGCCGCGGCGGCACGCTCGTCACCGCCCGGGTCGACGAAAGCCTCTATCCGGAAGCCGAGGCGATCCTCGGCCAGGCCAACCGGGTGGACCCGACCGAGCGCCGTACCGCCTATGCCGAACAGGGCTGGACGCGCTTCGACGATACGCTCGACCCCTACGGCCCGTCCGAAATCGAGCAGGAGCGTCTTCGCTACCGACGCTGATCGGTAGCCTCGACCATCATGCGGAAAGAGCGGCCCTTCGGCCGCTCTTTTCATTGTGGTCTCTTTACGACGAACGCGTCCCTGGGCCGCGCGCAAGGCCCTTTACTGGCGACGAAGCGTGATCTGGCTTGTCACGACCATCTTCCCCGATGCCGGGTCGCGGTCCGTGGTCGTCAGCGTCAGCCCGCCCGAGCCGGCCTTCGCGATTGAAAGATTGGCGTTGCGATCGCCGTTGATCGCCTTGGCCCAGCGAATGGTGAGGTTGAGGGCATTGCCCTTGCGCCGGCCGGACAGCGAGGCGGGTCCGGAACCCGCGCCGATATAGGAGCCTCTGTAGGTTCCCCCCGACGTCTTCATGTCGACGCTGACGGCGCGCGAGATGACGAGGAGCCCGCGGCAACGGCCTTTCAGCGACAGCGAGTTCCTCGACGGGCTCGATGTGAAGCTGCAACTGACATTGATCGGCTGCCTGTTCGTGCGCAGCCTGACCTGTCCTTTCCCGGCATATTGGCCCGCAAGCCCGTCAAGGAACCGTTGTTCGTCGGCATGGGCCGGCGTGAAGAACAGTGTCGCAAGGCAACAGATGAGGGACTTGGCATGGAGCTTGGTCATGGCGTTTCCCGATCGTTTCTCGGGGCTATAACCGCCAATGGCGGTGCGAGGTTCCGCCCGGTGCGGGGAGGGGCGAAGACTAGCGATTGACAGGCCGGCCCCGCGCAGGCGATTTGCGGACAAACGGCGGCGCTCCATCGTCCTTTGGCGAGAAGCCTGATTCGGCCCGAATGCGCCGGCCGGAAACACGAACAATCGCAAGGCGTTTCGATGACCATGTCTCGTCCAAGTGGCCGCGTGCGGCTCAAGGCTCCCATCCGTGTTGCGGCGATGGGGCTGTTTCTTTTTCTCGGCCTGACGAACCTTGCCTTCGCGGCGGCGTGCGGCCAGACCCGTCCGTCCGGGCAGATGGAATTCCTGGTGAACTCCGGCGGCGTGGACCGGCCGGTGCTGGTGCATCTGCCGCCGGCCTATGACGGGAAGACCAGGCTTCCGGTCGTGTTCGATTTCCACGGCAGCAATTCCAATCCCGCCGGCCAGTTCCGTCGCAGCGGATGGGACGCGCTCGCCGACAAGGAAGGCTTCGTGGCGATCGCCCTGCAGGGCAGCCTGGACGGCCAGTTCAAGGGAACGCATGCCTGGAACGTGCCCGGCGTGACGGAAGGCGGGACGCTTGACGACGCGCGCTATATCTCGGACGCGGTCAAGGCGGTCAAGGACCAGCTGTGCATCGATGCGACGCGGATCTATGCTTCCGGTTATTCCGGCGGCGGGCGGATGCTCTCGCAATATATCTGCAACGGCCATCAGGATTTTGCCGCGGCCGGCTTCGTCATGGGGTTGCGCGCCGGTTATCCCGTCGAGCGGGATGGCGTCTGGCAACCCGACACCGCAAGCTGCAAGCCCGGCAACCCGATCTCCATCATCGCCTTTTCGGGCATGAAGGACGTGACCAATCCCTTTGCCGGGGGCGGCAAGCCCTATTGGCAATATGGCGGCGAAGCGGCGCTGAAGCGCTGGGCGGAGCTCGACGGCTGCAAGGACGGGGGACGGCGCCTCGACGAGCCACAGATGATCGGCCTGTCGTTCAGCGGCTGCACCGCCGGTGCGCGCATCACCTCCTACCTGCTGCGCGAGAACACCCATGCCTGGCCGGCCCGCTCCACCCTGTTCCGCACCTTCGATGCAAGCGGCAAGGTGGTTTCCGAGCGGGATGCGACGGGGCGCATGTGGGACTTCTTCAGGAACACGCACTTGCCGGAACCGGCGCCGGTGACGGCGGGCAACCCCGTGGAGCGGTCCGGCTGAGCCGGGCCGTTTCGAAAAGGCATCCTTTCCGCCCGTTCAGGTTCAAGTCACATTCGACGCGATAGAACGCGCCCGTTGGCAGTAGCCTCCCCCAGCAATTGTGGCTGAAAGGACTGGTATCGTGAAACTCATTCGTACATCGTTCGCCTTCGGCGGCGTCATGATGATGCTCGTCATCGCCGGCTGCCAGAAGGATCAGGAGCAGGCGCCCGCTCCGGTGGAAAGCCAGGCGGGCCTTTGCGACAAGGACGCCGCCGAAGCGCTTGCCGGCAAGGACAGGGTCACGGACGACGTCGCCAAGCAACTGACCGGCGCGACGATCGTCCGCCAGATCAAGCCGGGCGACCCCGTCACGATGGACATGCGGCGGGAGCGCGTCACCATCGAGACCGACGCGCAGACCGGCAAAATCTTCCGCGCCTATTGCGGCTGACGGCGCGCGCCGCGACGGGAGGCGACAGAGACGAGTTTACCGGAAGCCGCGTCCTCTGTATCAAGGGCGAATGATCCTCCCGGTTCGTCTGGCAACCGGACGCCGGTTTTTCCCGGCGCCCGGCCATCCGCGTGACGCCGGCTTGCCGGGGGCGGATCGGAAAGGAACCGCCCATGCGTCTCGACGATTGCCACAACTTCCACGATTTCCGGCGACTGGCGAAGAAGCGCCTGCCCGGGCCTGTCTTCGACTATATCGACGGCGGGGCCGACGACGAGGTGACGCTGCGCCGCAACACGGCCGCATTCGAGACCTGCGATCTGGTGCCGAACGTCCTGCGCGGCGTCGACGAGGTCGATCTTTCCGTGGAGGTGATGGGCATCAGGCTGGATCTGCCCGTCTATCTCTCCCCGACCGCATTGCAGCGCCTGTTCCACCATCAGGGCGAACGGGCGACCGCCGCGGCTGCCGAGAAGTTCGGCACGATGTTCGGCTGCTCCTCGCTCGGCACCGTTTCGATGGAGGAACTGGCGCGCAAGCACCGCAACCCGCAGGTCTACCAGTTCTATTTCCACAAGGACCGCGGCCTCAACCGGGCCATGATGCAGAAAGCCAAGGAAAGCGGCATCGAGGTGATGATGCTGACGGTCGACAGCATCACCGGCGGCAATCGCGAGCGCGATCTGCGCACCGGCTTTTCCATTCCCTTCCGCCTGACGCTCGGCGGCATGATGCAGTTCGCGGTCAAGCCGATGTGGGGGCTCAACTACGTCACCCACGAGAAATTCAGCCTGCCCCAGCTCGATGCCCATATCGACATGAAGGGCGATACCGTGCCCATCGGGCGCTATTTCACCGAGATGCTGGAGCCCTCCATGAATTGGGACGACGTTGCCGGCATGGTCGAGGAGTGGGGCGGGAAATTCTGCCTCAAGGGTGTCATGAGCGTGGCCGATGCGCAAAATGCCGCCGCGATCGGCTGCAACGGCATCGTGCTTTCCAACCATGGTGGACGCCAGCTCGACGGCTCGCGCACCGGTTTCGACCAGCTCGACGAAATCGTGCAGGCGGTCGGCGACCGTCTCGACGTGATGATCGACGGCGGCATCCAGCGCGGCACCCACGTGCTGAAAGCCCTGTCGCTCGGCGCGAAGGCCGTGGGGCTCGGTCGCTTCTATCTCTATGCGCTGGCGGCCGCCGGCCAGCCCGGCATCGAGCGCGCGCTCGGCCAGTTGCAGGCCGAGCTTATGCGCGGCATGCGCCTGATGGGCGCGCGCAAGGTCTTGGACCTTAATCGGGACAATCTGCGCTTCCGCTGAAGGCGTTCGCCCTGTTCACATCCGTTCAGGCCAGGGCGGCGCGCAGATCGTTGGAAAGATCGCGGATCTCGGTGAGGTCCAGCTCGGCTTCCACATGCTTGAGGTGGTGCGTCATCAGGCAGATGGCCTTTTCCGCCTCCTTCGCGGTGATCGCCGCGACGATGCCGGCATGCTCGTCCGGGCCGCAATTGTACCGCGAGGTGTTGCGGTAGACGGCGGTGATCAGCGAGGTGCGTGCGATGAGGTCGCGCATGGTGGCAAACAGGAAATCGGAGCCCGTGAGCTCGGCGAGCAGCAGGTGGAAGCCGCCCGAAAGCTTGATGATGTCGGTGGTGTTGTCCTCGGCATTGGCGATGCGTTCGCGCGCGACGTGATCGCGCATCCGCGTCAGGCCGTCCTCGGTGACGGAGAGGCAAAGCCGTTCGACGACGCGTCTTTCGACGGACGCGCGCACGAAGAACACATCATGGGCATCCTGCACGGAAGGCTTGGAGACGAAGGCGCCGCGTTTCGGGGCGATCGTGACCAGCCCGTCATGTTCCAGCGTCGCCAGGGCCTGGCGGATGCGGGTCCGGCTGACGCCGAAGATGGCCGCCATCTGCTCTTCCTTGAGCTGTACCCCGGGGCGCAGCCGTCGTTCCGCGATGGATAGCCACACCCTCTCGACAATCTGCTTGACCGACGTGGCTGGTCGTTCGCTCATGCTGTCTTCTCCTCCCACGCAGCCGGAGCGACGAATGCAGGACTGTCGCCGGATACGCTGAAGCCTGACTACACGATTGTCGTCAAAAGATAAATCATTACAGCTCGTAGAGCCGTCGAGCGAAGCGGCCGTGCGTGCGCGATCGCGATGCGGAACTGCCGCGAGGGTTCAGCGGTTAGGCTGCGGAAACCTGATCGCATTTCGTGCAGGAGGATATCGGTTTGCCGGTCGTCGCCACAGCCGCCTGGTCCATTCCCAAGGCCGTCGCCGAACGGTTTGCGGCGGAAGGCAGCGGGCTTTCCCGCTACGCCTCTCTGTTCAAGGGCGTGGAAGTCAACTCCACCTTCTACCGCCGCCACAAGCCGTCGACCTTCGCACGATGGGCGGAGTCCGTGCCGGAGGACTTCCGGTTCGCCGTCAAGATTCCGAAGGAGATAACCCATCTTCGGGCGATGCGGGATATCGGGCCGTCATTCGAGACCTTCCTTGAGGACATCTCGCCGCTGGCGGACAGGCGCGGGCCGCTTCTTTGCCAGTTGCCGCCGTCTCTCGCCTTTGCCCCGGCCGAGATGGAGGCCGCCCTTGCGACAATGCGAAAGGCGGATTCCGGCCGGATCGTCATCGAGGTGCGCCACGGGAGCTGGGCCTCTCCATCGGCGACGGCCCTTCTGGAAAGATACGCGATGGACCGTGTCCTCGCCGATCCCGCCCTGGTCTGGTCGCGCGCGGATTTTGCAGCGCCCCCCTGCTATATCCGTCTGCACGGCAAGCCGAAGGTCTATTATTCCAGCTATACGCAGGAGGAAATCCGGGACTTTGCCCGCCTCCTTGCCCCCGATAGCTGGTGCGTCTTCGACAATACGGCATCCGGCGCGGCCATCGAAAACGCATTGACGATGCTCGAACTCGTCTGACCGTCCGCGACCGGCATGGCCGGCGTGTGCAGCCTAGCGGGCCTGCGGCACCGTCTCGCGGCGGAAGGCGGCGGGGCTTTTCGCCGTCCATTTGCGGAAGGCGCGGTGGAAGGCGCTGGGTTCGGAAAAGCCGAGCCGGGTGGCGATCTCGCCGACGCCGAGCGCCGTCGTCTGCAGCATCTCGATCGCGAGGTCGCGGCGGATCTCATCGCGGATTTCGGCATAGTTCTGGCCTTCGGCATGCAGGCGGTGCCGCAGGGTCGAAGGCGACATGCGCATCTGTGCGGCAAGATCGTCGAAGGCGCCCCAGGAAGTGGGCGGCGCCTGGCGCAGCCGCTTGCGCACGCTGGCGGCAAGGCCGGCATCGTAACGATAGCGCACGAGGATATTGGCGGGCGCATTGCGCAGGAATTGCCGCAATGCCTGATCGCTGCGCGTGATCGGCAGCTTGAGCATGGCCGCATCGAAGGCCAGCCGGCTGACCGGTTGTAGGAAGCGCACGGGCGCGCCGAAGAACAGCCGGTAGTCTGCGCCGTGCTCGGGTTCGGCGCAGCGGAAATCGACCCGTCGCAGCGGGATGCGCCGGCCGATGAGCCAGCAGGCGATGCCGTGCAGCAGGATCCAGTAGGTTCGATAGGCGAAGGCGGAGCGCGCCTTTGAGCGGTCCGTCAGGGTGATCTGCGCCAGCCCGTCGGCTATATCGAGCTGCCCTTCGGGATCCTCCAGCACCACGTTCAGGAAGCGCAGCGCGCGCCTTAGCGCCTGATCGAGTGTTCCGGCATGCAGGACGCAATGGCAAAGCAGCGTGAAGCTGCCGCGCCGCATCGCCCGCCCGCCCATGCCGAAGAACTCGTCGTCGATCTGCGCGGCGACGGCAAGCCAGAGCCTACCATAGCTCTCGGCGGAGATCGGCACGTCGATCCGGGCAGGCAGGCCGACCGCCCCGAGCACCTGCTCCGGCGACTTTCCATGCCGTTTCAGGCAGTCGAGCGCTTCCTCCACGAAGGAGGGCGATATCATCCGCCGTCCGGTTTCCGCCATCGTCATGCCCCGTCAGATATGGTAAAAGTGGCCGGTCGTTCGAGACGCTTCGGTCATCGCATGCAATATCGCACCGTCCTAGAATAGGGCAAGACGAGCAGCGCTGGGAGGAGAACAGCCATGCTGATCCACGGGAAGACCTTTGTCGTCACCGGGGGTGGTTCCGGCCTTGGTGCGGCCGTTGCCCGCATGCTGGCGGGCGAGGGCGCGAACGTCGTCATCGCCGACGTCAATGCGCAGGCCGGTTCGGCAGTCGCCGGCGAGCTCGGTTCCGGCGCCGCCTTCATCCGCACCGACGTGACGCAGGAGGCGGACGGCAAGGCGGCCGTCGACCTCGCGCTGGAGCGTTTCGGCCATCTGCACGGGCTCGTCAACTGCGCGGGCGTCGCGCCCGGCGAGAAGGTGCTCGGCCGCGACGGGCCGCACCGGCTCGACAGCTTTGCCCGCACCGTCGCCATCAATCTCGTCGGCACCTTCAACATGACCCGGCTTGCCGCCGCCGCCATCGCAAAGCAGGAGCCGGGGGCGGACGGCGAGCGCGGCGTCATCGTCAACACCGCCTCAGTCGCCGCCTTCGACGGGCAGGTCGGCCAGGCCGCCTATGCCGCCTCCAAGGGCGGCGTCGCGGCCATGACGCTGCCCATCGCCCGCGAGCTGGCGCGCTCCGGCATCCGCGTGGTTTCCATCGCGCCGGGCATTTTCGAGACGCCGATGATGGCGGGCATGCCGCAGGAGGTGCGCGAATCGCTGGGCAAGAGCGTGCCCTTTCCGCCGCGCCTCGGCCGGCCGGTGGAATTTGCCGCGCTGGTGCGCCACATCTTCGAGAACGTCATGCTGAACGGCGAGGTCGTCCGCCTCGACGGCGCGCTGCGCATGGCGCCGCGCTGAGGCAGGTTTGCGGGAGGTTTCGATATGCTGCAAGAAGACCCCATCGTCATCGTCGGTTCGGCCCGCACCCCGATGGGCGGTTTCCAGGGCGACCTCAAGGACGCCAGCGCGCCGGAACTCGGCGCGGCCGCCATCCGCGCGGCGCTGGAGCGCAGCGGCGTCAGCCCGGAGGCCGTCGGGGAGACGGTGTTCGGCTGCGTGCTGCCGGCCGGCCAGGGCCAGGCACCCGCCCGGCAGGCGGCCATCGGCGCGGGCCTGCCCTTTGCCGCCGGGGCGACCACGATCAACAAGATGTGCGGCTCGGGCATGAAGGCCGTCATGCTGGCGCACGACCTCATCGCCGCCGGCAGCGCCTCGATTGCGGTCGCCGGCGGCATGGAGAGCATGACCAACGCCCCCTACCTGCTCGACCGGGCGCGCGGCGGCTACCGGCTCGGCCATGGCCGCGTCATCGACCACATGTTCCTCGACGGGCTGGAGGACGCCTATGACAAGGGCCGGCTGATGGGCACCTTCGCCGAGGACTGCGCCGAGGCCTACCAGTTCACCCGCCCCGCGCAGGACGACTATGCCGTCACCTCGCTGACCCGCGCCCGCGCGGCCATCGAGACGGGCGCCTTCGACGCCGAGATCGTCCCCGTGACGGTCGGCCGCGCGAAAACCGTGGTCGGCCGCGACGAGCAGCCCGGCAAGGCGAAGCTGGAGAAAATCCCGACGCTGAAGCCGGCCTTCCGCGAGGGCGGCACGGTGACGGCGGCCAACGCCTCCTCGATCTCCGACGGCGCGGCGGCGCTGGTGCTGATGCGCCGCTCGCAGGCCGAGCGCGAGGGTTTTCGCCCGCTCGCCACCATCGTCGGCCATGCGACGCACGCGCAGGCGCCCAACCTCTTCGCCACCGCGCCGATCGGCGCGCTCAAAAAACTTGCCGAGCGCACCGGCTGGGCGCTCGGCGAGGTCGACCTCTTCGAGATCAACGAGGCCTTCGCGGTCGTCGCCATGGCGGCGATGCGCGATCTCGACCTGCCGCATGACAAGGTCAACGTGCATGGCGGCGCCTGCGCGCTCGGCCATCCGATCGGCGCTTCCGGCGCGCGCGTCCTCGTCACGCTGCTGGCCGCCCTGCAGCGCCATGGCCTGAAACGCGGCATGGCGACGCTGTGCATCGGCGGCGGCGAGGCGACGGCGGTCGCCATCGAGCGGCACTGAACGGGGGACGGTCATGATCCTGACGGAACAGCAGAGCCAGATCCGCGACATGGCGCGGGATTTTTCCCGCGAGCGGCTCGCCCCCGGGGCGGCCGCGCGCGACCGGGAGAGCCGCTTTCCCCGCGAGGAACTGAAGGAGATGGGCGAGCTCGGCTTCCTCGGCATGCTGGTGCCGGAGGCCTATGGCGGGTCGGAGACCGGCGCGGTCGCCTATGCCGTGGCGCTCGAGGAGATCGCCGCCGGCGACGGGCCCTCATCGACCATCATGAGCGTGCACAGTTCCGTCGGCTGCGTGCCGATCCTGAAATACGGCACGGATGAACAGAAGGAGCGCTTCCTGCCGAGGCTTTCCTCCGGCGAATGGATCGGCGGCTTCGCGCTCACCGAGCCGCAGGCCGGCTCCGACGCCTCGAACCTGAAGACCCGCGCCCGCCGCGACGGCGATCACTATGTCATCGACGGCGCCAAGCAGTTCATCACCTCGGGCAAGAACGGCAACCTCATCATCGTCTTCGCCGTCACCGATCCCGAGGCTGGCAAGAAGGGGATTTCCGCCTTCCTCGTGCCGACCGATACGCCCGGCTACGAGGTGGTGCGCGTCGAGGAGAAGCTGGGCCTTCATTCCTCCGATACCTGCCAGATCGCCTTTTCAGCCATGCGCATCCCGGCCGAGAACCGGCTCGGCGCGGAGGGTGAGGGCTACCGCATCGCGCTTTCCAACCTCGAAGGCGGGCGCATCGGCATCGCCGCGCAGTCCGTCGGCATGGCGCGGGCGGCCTTCGAGGCGGCGCGCGACTATGCCCGCGAGCGCACCGCCTTCGGCACGCCGATCGTCGGGCACCAGGCCGTCGCCTTCCGCCTCGCCGACATGGCGACGAGGATCGAAGTGGCGCGCCAGATGGTGCTGCATGCCGCTCACCTCAAGGAGGCGGGGCTGCCCTGCCTCACCGAGGCCTCGATGGCAAAACTGTTCGCCTCGGAAATGGCCGAGAAGGTCTGTTCCGACGCCATCCAGATCCATGGCGGCTACGGCTACATGGCGGATTATCCGGTCGAGCGCATCTACCGCGATGTGCGCATCTGCCAGATTTACGAGGGAACCAGCGATGTGCAACGCATCGTCATCGCGCGCAATCTGTAACAGCTGCAACGGGAGGCACGAGAAGGCATGACCGAGGTTCCGCATCTGAGCCTGCACGTTCCCGAACCCGCGGTCCGGCCGGGCGGCGAGCCGGATTTCTCCAATGTCAGGATCGCCAAGGCCGGCGCCGTGCCGCGCCCGCCGGTCGACGCGGCGCCGGAGGATATCCGCGATCTCGCCTATTCGATCATCCGCGTGCTCAACCGCGAGGGCGAGGCGGTCGGCCCGTGGGCGGGGCTGCTTTCCGACGAGGAGCTGCTGGCGGGCCTGCGCAACATGATGAAGCTGCGCGCCTTCGACGCGCGCATGCTGATGGCGCAGCGCCAGGGCAAGACCTCCTTCTACATGCAGCATCTCGGCGAGGAGGCGGTCTCCTGCGCCTTCCGCAAGGCGCTCGTCAAGGGCGACATGAACTTCCCGACCTACCGGCAGGCAGGGCTCTTGATCGCCGACGACTACCCGATGGTCGAGATGATGAACCAGATCTACTCGAACAAGGCCGATCCGCTGCGCGGCCGGCAATTGCCGATCATGTATTCCTCCAAGGCGCATGGCTTCTTCACCATCTCCGGCAACCTCGCCACGCAATATGTGCAGGCCGTCGGCTGGGCCATGGCCTCGGCCATCAAGAAGGATACGAAGATCGCGGCCGCCTGGATCGGCGACGGCTCGACGGCGGAATCCGACTTCCACTCCGCCCTCGTCTTCGCCTCCACCTACAAGGCGCCGGTCATCCTCAACATCGTCAACAACCAGTGGGCCATCTCGACCTTCCAGGGGATCGCGCGCGGCGGCTCCGGCACCTTTGCCGCCCGCGGCCTCGGCTTCGGCATCCCGGCGCTGCGCGTCGACGGCAACGACTACCTCGCCGTCCATGCCGTCGCGAAATGGGCGGCCGAGCGGGCGCGGCGCAATCTCGGGCCGACGCTGATCGAATATGTCACCTACCGCGTCGGCGCCCATTCCACCTCCGACGATCCGAGCGCCTACCGCCCGAAGACCGAATCCGAAGCCTGGCCGCTCGGCGATCCCGTCCTCCGGCTGAAGAAGCACCTGATCCTTCGCGGCGTCTGGTCGCAGGAGCGCCACACCCAGGCCGAGGCCGAAATCCTCGACGAGGTGATCCAGGCGCAGAGGAAGGCCGAGAGCCACGGCACGCTGCATGCCGGCGGGAAACCCTCGGTGCGCGACATCTTCGAGGGCGTCTATGCCGAGATGCCCGCCCATATCCGCCGCCAGCGGCAGAAGGCAGGATACTGACATGGCAAGAATGACGATGATCGAGGCCGTGCGCAGCGCCATGGACGTCTCGATGGGGCGCGACGAGGATGTCGTCGTCTTCGGCGAGGATGTCGGCTATTTCGGCGGGGTTTTCCGGGCGACCCAAGGGTTGCAGGCGAAATACGGCAAGACGCGCTGCTTCGACGCGCCGATCAACGAATCCGGCATCCTCGGCACCGCCATCGGCATGGCGGCCTATGGCCTGAAACCCTGCGTCGAGATCCAGTTCGCCGACTACATGTACCCGGCCTACGACCAGATCACCCAGGAGGCGGCGCGCATCCGCTACCGCTCCAACGGCGATTTCACCTGCCCCATCGTCGTGCGCATGCCGACCGGCGGCGGCATTTTCGGCGGCCAGACGCACAGCCAGAGCCCGGAGGCGCTGTTCACCCATGTCTGCGGGCTGAAGGTGGTCGTCCCCTCCAATCCCTACGACGCCAAGGGCCTCCTCATCGCCGCCATCGAGGACCCGGACCCGGTGATGTTCCTCGAACCCAAGCGCCTCTATAACGGGCCCTTCGACGGCCATCACGAAAAGCCGGTGACGCCCTGGTCGAAGCACGCGCTCGGCGAGGTGCCGGAGGGCCACTACACGATCCCCATCGGCAAGGCGGAGCTCCGCCGGCCGGGCGGCGCGGTGACGGTCGTCGCCTATGGCACCATGGTGCATGTGGCGCTGGCGGCGGCCGAGGAGACGGGGATCGACGCCGAGGTGATCGATCTTCGCAGCCTGCTGCCGCTCGACCTCGACACGATCGTGCAGTCGGTGAGGAAGACCGGCCGCTGCGTCGTCGTGCACGAGGCGACGCTGACCTCCGGCTTTGGCGGCGAGATCGCCGCGCTGGTGCAGGAGCATTGCTTCTACAGCCTGGAAGCGCCGGTGGTGCGCGTGACGGGCTGGGACACGCCCTATCCGCATGCGCAGGAATGGGACTATTTTCCGGGGCCGGCCCGCGTCGGGCGGGCGCTGAAGGAAGTCATGGAGGGCTGAGGGCATGGGCGAGTTCGTCATCAAGATGCCGGATGTCGGCGAAGGGGTGGCCGAGGCCGAACTGGTCGAATGGCACGTCAAGCCGGGCGATCCGGTGCGCGAGGACATGGTGCTCGCCGCCGTGATGACCGACAAGGCGACGGTGGAAATCCCCTCGCCGGTCGACGGCACCGTGCTCTGGCTCGGCGCGCAGATCGGCGACACGGTCGCCGTCAAGGCGCCGCTGCTGCGCATCGAAGTTGCGGGCGACGCCGGCGGCGAGAGTGACAGCGTGACGGAAACTGCGACGGAAAGCATGAAGGAGGAGGAGCGGCAGCCTCTCCCTTCTCCCCCGCGGGGAGAAGGTGCCCGAAGGGCGGATGAGGGGGTGGCTCCGGCCTCTCTAGATCAGCCTTCCGCACCGAAGGCGCCGGCCCCCTCATCCGGCCCTTCGGGCCACCTTCTCCCCGGGGGGGAGAAGGGGAAAGGCGCGATGGCGGAGGCAAGGCCGCTCGCCTCGCCCGCCGTGCGGCTGCGCGCGCAGGAGGCCGGCGTCGATATCCGGCAGGTGTCGGGCACAGGCCCGGCCGGCCGCATTTCCCATGACGACCTCGACCGCTTCGTCGCGCGCGGCGCCGAGCCCGCCACCGCGCCGGCCGGCCTTGCCCGCAGGACCGGCACGCAGGAGATCAAGGTCACCGGCCTTCGCCGCCGCATCGCGGAAAAGATGCGGCTTGCCAGCGCCCGCATCCCGCACATCACCTATGTCGAGGAGGTCGACGTCACCGATCTGGAGGACCTGCGCGCCACGATGAACGCCGGCCGCAAGGCCGAGCAGCAGAAGCTCACCATCCTGCCCTTCCTGATGCGGGCGCTGGTGAGGACGCTCGGCGAGCAGCCCGGCGTCAACGCCACCTTCGACGACGACGCCGGCGTCATCACCCGCCACAGCGCCGTCCATATCGGCATCGCCACGCAGACGCCGGCGGGCCTCACCGTGCCGGTGGTGCGCCATGCCGAGGCGCGGACGATCTGGGACAGCGCCGCCGAGCTCACCCGCCTTGCCGAGGCCGCCCGCAACGGCACGGCGGCGCGCGAGGAGCTTACCGGCTCGACCATCACCATCACCTCGCTCGGCGCGCTCGGCGGCATCGTCACGACGCCGATCATCAACCATCCGGAAGTGGCGATCGTCGGCGTCAACAAGATCGCCATGCGGCCGGTCTGGGACGGCGTGCAGTTCGTGCCGCGCAAGATCATGAACCTGTCGTCGAGCTTCGACCACCGCATCGTCGACGGCTTCGACGCGGCGGTCTTCGTCCAGCGGCTCAAGGCCTTGCTCGAAACCCCCGCGCTGATCTTCATCGAAGGCTGATGACATGAAAGAAATCGTCTGCAAGCTTCTCGTCGTCGGCGCCGGCCCGGGCGGCTATATCTGCGCCATCCGCGCCGGCCAGCTCGGCCTCGATACGGTCATCGTGGAAAAGGCCAAGGCCGGCGGCACCTGCCTCAATGTCGGCTGCATTCCCTCCAAGGCGCTGATCCACGCGGCGCAGGAATTCGCCACGGTGCGCCACATGACGGCGCCCAACCCGCTCGGCATCACGGTCGAGGCGCCGAGGCTCGATCTCGCCCAGACGGTGCGCTGGAAGGACGGCATCGTCGGCCGGCTGAACAGCGGCGTGCTCGGCCTCCTGCGCAAGGCGAAGGTGAAGATCGTGCACGGCGAGGCGCGCTTTCGCGACGGCAAGACCGTCGAGGTGGAGACGGAGACCGGCAGCCAGCTGATCCGCGCCGAGACGGTGGTGATCGCCACCGGCTCCGAGCCGGTCGAGCTGCCGGCGCTGCCCTTCGGCGGGGCGATCCTCTCCTCCACCGAGGCGCTGTCGCTGCAAAGCGTGCCGCCAAGGCTCGCCGTCGTCGGCGGCGGCTATATCGGCCTCGAGCTCGGCACCGCCTTCGCCAAGCTCGGATCGGAGGTGACGGTGGTCGAGGCGATGGCGCAGATCCTGCCGCAATA
>Ga0182742_1001935_pt1 | contig 24599 bp, 18 predicted proteins | sample eDN5th37CBELigMG_FD_128880 | JGI IMG/M metagenome (GOLD analysis project Ga0182742, IMG submission 128880) | Enriched Miracle-Growth compost microbial communities from Emeryville, California, USA - eDNA 5th pass 37_C BE-Lig MG (version 2)... ...
GCACGAATTGCCTTGTCTCAAGGTCGGTCATGTACTCAATCCTGCCTGACATGCCGGCTTGTTGTTTGGCGGGCGACCAGCCTTGTCTCGCTAGCACACGGTCGTTTCCGCAATCCACTCCGCCACCTGCCGCAGCGCCTGCTCCGGATTGCCGGCATAACGGTCATAGATCGCGAGCTGACAGTCGGCCGAGGTGCCGCGCTCGACGATGCGCCGGCAATCCTGAACCGCATCGAGGCAGCCGAGCGCCTGCGCATCCGGCGTCACCTCGGCGATCACATGCTCCAGCATTTCGGCGACGGTGATCGATCCATTGCGCTCGATTCGCGCGAAGCTGCCCCGCACGCCATAGCGCTGCGCGCGCCACTTGTTCTCCACGACGATCGCGCGGGTGATGGCGTCCATATTCCGGTTCTGCCATCGATTGAGGGCGAGGCGGCGTGTCACGGCGCGATAGAGCGCCGCGATGGCGATCGCGTCGTCGACCCGCGTGCACACATCCGGTGCGCGCAATTCCAGCGTCGGATGTTCGAGCGAGGGGCGCACGGCCCACCAGATATAGCTGGCGTCCGGCATCACGCCGGCCTGCACCAGCGCGTCGATATAGGAATCGAACTCCGCCTTGGTCTTGAACAATTCGGGCAGGCCGGTGCGCGGCAATTCATCGTAGGCGGCCAGCCGGTAGCCGAGAAGACCGGTCGGCCGCGAGCGCCAGAATGGCGAGGAGGTGGACAGTGCGATGAACAACGGCAGGTGCGGCAGCATCCGCGTCATCACGTCGATCCTGTCATCGGGATCGGGCAGTTCCACATGCACATGCATGCCGCACAGCATGTTGCGGCGCCCGATCATCTGCAGATCGCCCATCACATTGTCATAGCGCTGACCGATCGATTGCCGTGAACTCTCCCACACGGCGGTCGGATGCGTCCCGGCCGCGAGAATGGCGAGCCCGTGTGAATGCGCCATGGCGCCGAGGGTGCGCCGCAGGTCGCGCAGGTCGGCATGGGCCGCCGCCATGTCGGTCTGCGGCGCGGTGACAATCTCGATCTGCGATTGCAGGAATTCGCCGGTGACCTGCTCCCCCAGCGTCGCCTTGGCGGCCGCGAAAAATCCGTCCGGCATCTTGCGTGCGACCGCCATGGTGGCGCGGTCGACCAGGAAGTATTCCTCCTCGATGCCGAAGGAAAACGACATTGATGCCTCACCAATCGCCGCGGATGGCCGACCCCGTCGAGCCGCCCCGGCGACTGCGCCGGACGCAAGTAATGCGGCAATGCGGATTTGGGTTCCCGCGAGTCAGTGCGACATCAAGGTGGGTACCGTCATGGACTGCAGCATGGTGCGGGTCGCGCCGCCGAGCACGAAGTCGCGCAGCCGCGAATGCGCGAAAGCGCCCATCACGATCAGGTCCGCATTCGCATCCGCGGCATGGGAGAGAATGGCGCTGGGCACGTCGATATCCGGCGCGGGAAGCCGCGTAATCTCGGTGCGAAGCTTATAGCGGGCCAGATGCTCGGCCATGTCGGCGCCCGAAACGTCGTTCTCGTCGAACTTGCCGGTGATGACCGTGAGGACCTGAACCTGCTCCGCGCGTGCGATCAGCGGCAGGGCGTCGCCCACCGCGCGCGCAGCGGAGCGGCTGCCATCCCAGCAGACCACCACCCGCTTGACCGAGAAGCCCTCCTTCTGGATATACGGAACGACCAGCACCGGACGGCCTGAATTGAACAGCGCGGCCTCGACCATGTCCTGCGAGATGACATCGTCGTCACCCTCCGCCTGCTTGACAACGGCGAGATTGTAGGCGCGCGCCAGATTGGCGAATGTTTCGGTGGCGCCGGGCAGCGACGCTTCGGGGGTCAGCGTCTGCATGGAGACCTGGGCGCGTCTGGCGGCCGCCTCGAATTGTGCAGCGGTCGATGCCGCCTCGTTCCGGCTTTTTTCGAGGAGCGAACGCAGAATCTCAGTGCCGCCCAGATCGGTGATGGCGGGCGGCCAGGGCGGATCGTAGGCGAAGGCGACGCCGGTCACATGCGCATCGAAGGTCTCGGCGACCGAAATGGCGTAGCGGCAAGCAGGGTCGGCTTCGGCGCCGGGCGTCAGATTGACGATGAGGTCCTTGATCATGGCATCGCTCCGATGTCAGCGGGAAAACCTGAATGCGCGATCGGCTTCAGGCAAGACGGAAAGGCTGACGGCATTCTGCGCTCTCGCCGTAACGACCGCAATTGGATAACCTGCCGCCGCACGATGCCGTAAAGGATCGATTCATGACCGTGCACATGCCCGAACCCGACCCCGCGATCTTGCTGCGGCGCGAAGCCATCGTCGCGGCGATGCGCGCGATCGTGCCGGGTGAGGGCGTCATCGCAGGCGAGCGCGAGATGCGGCCGTTCGAGACCGACGCGCTGACGGCGTACCGGCAATTGCCGCTGGTGGTCGTGCTGCCATCGACCACGCAGCAGGTCGCCGCGGTGCTCCGCTATTGCCACGAGAATAATGTGAAAGTCGTGCCGCGCGGCGCCGGCACCTCGCTCTCGGGCGGCGCGCTGCCGCTGCAGGACGCCGTGTTGCTCGGCATGTCCAAGTTCAGCCGGATCCGCGAGATCGACTACGACAACCGCGTGGTGGTTGCGGAGCCCGGCGTCACCAATCTCGGCATTTCAAACGCGGTCGCCGAGCGCGGCGTCTATTACGCGCCCGATCCTTCCTCGCAGATTGCCTGCACCATCGGCGGCAATGTGGCGGAGAATTCCGGCGGCGTGCATTGCCTCAAATACGGCATGACCACCAACAATGTGCTCGGCGTCGAAATGGTGCTGATGACCGGCGAAATCGTGCGCATCGGCGGCAAGCATCTCGATGCCGGGGGCTATGATCTGCTGGGTGTGATCACCGGTTCGGAGGGGCTGCTCGGCGTCGTCACCGAAATCACCGTGCGCATCCTGAAGGAGCCGGAGACGGCGCGGGCGCTGCTGGTCGGCTTTCCAACGTCGGAGGACGCCGGCGCCTGCGTCGGCCGCATCATCGGCGCCGGCATCATCCCGGGCGGTATGGAGATGATGGACCGTCCGGCAATCCATGCGGTCGAGCAATTCGTGCATGCGGATTATCCGCTCGATGTCGAGGCGCTGCTGATCGTGGAACTCGACGGCGGCCAGGCGGAGGTTGATCACCTGATCGCGCGGGTCGAGGCCATCGCACGGGACTGCAGCGCCACAACCTGCCGGGTATCCCAGAACGAGGACGAGCGGCTGCTGTTCTGGGCGGGGCGCAAGGCCGCGTTTCCCGCGGTCGGCCGCATCTCGCCGGATTACCTCTGCATGGACGGAACCATCCCGCGCGCGGCGCTGCCGCACGTGCTGTCGCGCATGCGGGAGATGAGCGAGCATTACGGTCTGCAGGTCGCCAATGTCTTCCATGCCGGCGACGGCAACCTGCATCCGCTGATCCTGTACGATGCGAATGTGCCGGGCGAACTGGACAAGGCCGAAGCCTTCGGCAGCGACATCTTGAAGCTGTGCGTGGAGGTTGGCGGCGTGCTGACGGGCGAGCACGGGGTCGGCATCGAAAAGCGCGACCTGATGCCAGCAATGTTCTCGGAGATCGACCTCAACCAGCAGCAGCGATTGAAATGCGCCTTCGATGCGCAGGGCCTGCTCAATCCGGGCAAGGTGTTCCCGCAACTGCACCGTTGCGCGGAACTCGGTCGCATGCATGTCAAAGCCGGGAAGGTGGCATTCCCGGACATCCCGAGGTTCTGACAGTCCCGCCGTTTGTTCCCGCATGAGCGGGAGCCCGGTCTTCCCGGCTCGCTCCCGGCTCGTGGGCCGAACGGTAAACTTGCACGTGCTGCGGCAACAAACCGCTCGTCAAACCTTAGCAGTCGCCCCTTGCCTTTGCCGCAAACTGCGCAGAGCATGGCGCATCCGGCGTCTGACAGGGCCGGGAATGATACCGGCCCCTTCGGGTCAGGCGCTCAAACCGGGCGCGGTGCCGAAGAATGCTACGCGGTACTCGACTGCATCGCGCCCTTCTCATGACGGGAGGCGCGGATGACGGAAGCGAATGCGAACGGCACTAGAGCCAACGGCAATAGGCCGACGGGTCCCCGGTGCATTGCATTGGTGGGCCCCTTCCAGAGCGGTAAGACCACGCTGCTCGAAGCGATCCTCGCCCGCACCGGCGCGATCCAGCGGCAGGGCAGCGTTGAGGCTGGCACGACGGTCGGCGACAATTCGAAGGAGGCGCGCCATCACGGCATGAGCGTCGAATTGTCGGTCGCCACCACGACCTTCATGGACGACAGCTATACCTTTATCGATTGCCCGGGCTCGGTCGAGTTCATCCACGATATGCGTGCCGCGTTGCCGGCCGTCGATGCGGCGGTCGTGGTATGCGAGGCGGACGAAAAGAAGGTTCCGCAATTGCAGCTCGTGCTGCGCGAACTCGAAGACCAGAAAATTCCGCATTTCCTGTTTCTCAACAAGATCGACAAGGCCGACAAGCGGCTGCGTGAAACGCTGCAGATCCTGCAGCCTGCCTCCCGCGTGCCGCTGCTGTTGCGGCAAATTCCCATCTGGCGGAACGAGATCATCACCGGCTTCGTCGATCTCGCGCTGGAGCGCGCGCATGTTTACAAGGAGCACACCGCGTCCGAGGTGATCGAATTGTCGGGCGAGGACCTGGAGCGCGAAAAGACCGCGCGCTTCACCATGCTCGAGACGCTAGCCGATCACGACGACGAATTGATGGAGCAACTGCTCGAGGACATTCCGCCGCCGCGCGACAAGGTGTTCGACGATCTCGCCAAGGACTTGCGCGAGGGGCAGGTCTGTCCGGTTCTGATCGGCGTCGCCACCCGCACGAATGGCGTGCTGCGGCTGATGAAGGCGCTGCGCCACGAGGCGCCCAATGTCGAGGCGACCGCCGCCCGGCTCGGCGTGAAGGCCGGCGACAGCACGACCGCTTATGTCCTGAAATCCATCAACACCGCGCATGGCGGCAAGATGTCGGTCGCGCGGGTGCTGGCCGGTCAGGTCGGCGATGGTGTCACCCTGAATTCGCAGGATCGCGAGGCCGGCCGCGTCTCCGGCGTCTTCAGGATGATGGGACAGGCATTCGAGAAACGCGGCCTCGCACAGGCTGGCGAAACCGTCGCCTTCGGCAAGCTCGACAATGCGAGGACCGGTGACACGCTGGCTTCCGGCAAGGATCATCCGGCGCGGCTCGCCGAGATTGTTCCCTATCCGCCGGTACTGGCGATCTCGATTGCCGCAAAAGAGCGCAAGGACGACGTGAAGCTCGGTCAGGCGCTGAACAAGCTGGTGGAGGAGGATCCCTCGATTTCGATCGTGCACAATCCCGACACCCACGAAGTGATCCTGTGGGGCCAGGGCGAGATGCATCTGCGGGTGATCACCGAGCGGCTCACCGACCGCTTCGGGATCGCGATCGAGAAGCGGCAGCCAAGCGTCGGCTATCGCGAGACCATCAAGAAGACCATCCAGCAGCGCGGCCGCCACAAGAAGCAGTCGGGCGGACATGGCCAGTTCGGCGACGTGGTGCTCGACATCAAGCCGCTGCCGCGGGGCGCCGGATTCCAATTCTCCGAAACCATCACCGGCGGCGTGGTGCCGAAGAATTACATCCCCTCGGTCGAAGAGGGCGTGATCGACGGGCTGAAACACGGCCCGCTGGGCTTTCCGGTGGTCGACATCGCGGTGACGCTGATCGACGGCTCGTATCACACCGTCGATTCATCGGACCAGGCGTTCCGGACAGCGGGCCGTATCGGCGTGGTCGAAGCCCTGCCGCAATGCCATCCGGTGCTGCTCGAGCCTATCCATTCGGTGGAAATCGTGTGTCCCAACGACGCGACGGCAAAGATCAACGCCATCCTGTCGGGGCGACGCGGGCAGATTCTCGGCTTCGACACGCGCGAGAACTGGCCCGGCTGGGACTGCGTGAAAGCGTTGATGCCGGAATCGGAGATCGGCGACCTGATTGTGGAGATCCGCTCCGCGACTGCCGGCGTCGGGACCTTCACATTCACGTTCAACCACATGGCCGAACTGACCGGTCGTACCGCCGATCAGATTGTTGCGGCGCGGAGGGCGGCGGAATAGCCGCCATCGAGCCTGTATAAGCGCGGGCGGGGCTGTATCATCGGCTCCGCCCTTTTTCTTGCGCGAGCGAGACGATGCGTCTGCAGGATTGCTGCAACTTTCATGACTTCCGGCGTCTCGCCGAACGGCGGCTGCCCGGCCCGATCTTCAACTACATCGACGGCGCGGCGGGCGACGAGGTGACTTACCGGCGCAACACCGCGGCGTTCGAGACCTGTGATCTCGTGCCGTATGTCCTGCGCGGGGTGGAGACGATCGACCTTTCCGTCACCGTCATGGGCCAGAAGCTGGCGCTGCCGGTCTATTGCTCGCCAACCGCCCTGCAGCGGCTGTTTCATCATGATGGGGAGCGCGCGGTCGCGGCGGCGGCCGCGAAATTCGGCACCATGTTCGGCGTGTCCTCGCTCGGCACCACCAGCCTCGAAGCATTGCGCAAGGCGCATGACACCCCGCAGGTCTATCAATTCTACTTCCACAAGGATCGCGGCCTGAACCGCGCGATGATGCAGCGCGCCAAGGACGCGGGCGTGCAGGTCATGATGCTGACGGTCGACAGCATCACCGGCGGAAACCGCGAACGCGACCTGCGCACCGGCTTCACCATCCCGTTTCGGCTGACGCCAGCCGGGATCATGCAATTCGCGCTCAAGCCGAAATGGGCAATCGATTATCTGACCCATGACCGGTTCAGCCTGCCGCAGCTCGACGCGCATATCGACATGGGCGGCGGAGCGCTCTCGATCGGCCGCTATTTTACCGACATGCTCGATCCGTCCATGAACTGGGATGATGTCGCCGACATGGTGCGGCAATGGGACGGCCAGTTCTGCCTCAAGGGCATCATGGCCGCCGGCGATGCGAAGCGCGCAGCGGAGATCGGCTGCACCGGGATCGTGGTGTCCAATCACGGCGGCCGCCAGCTCGACGGCTCGCGCGCATCCTTCGACCAGCTGGCCGAGATCGTCGATGCGGTCGGCGACCGGATCGACGTGTTGATGGACGGCGGCGTCCAGCGCGGCGGTCATGTGCTGAAGGCCCTGTCGGTCGGCGCCAAGGCGGTCGGCGTCGGCCGTTATTACCTCTATCCGCTCGCCGCCGCCGGCCAGGCCGGCGTGGAGCGCGCGCTTGAACTGATGCAGGCCGAACTGATCCGCGACATGAAGCTGATGGGCTGCCGGTCGATCGCCCAGCTCTCGCGCGACAATCTGCGGTTCAGATGAGGGCCATGATCTAACATCCCCCGGTGGCGGCGCGCTTTTCCAGCATTCCCAATGCCCGGCGCAGGGCTGCGGCCGCCGCGGCCCGTTCGTCGTCGGACATGCGCTCGGCATCGAGTTCGATGCGCAGATGCGCGGTCGGCGTCTCTTGCGCATCCGCCATCGGCCCGACCACTTCATAGGTCATGACCGGCTGCGCGATACCCTTCACCTGCACGGGGCCGCGCTCCTCGCAACGCACCTCATCCTTGACGTTGGCATAGGTCTCGAACGACATCAGGATGCCGCCGGGAGCGGCTTCGTGTTCCAGGCGCGAGGCAAGATTCACGGTCCCGCCGATCATCGTGTAGTCCATCCGGTCCTCGCTGCCGAAGTTGCCCACCGTGCAATATCCGGTGTGGATGCCGATCCGGCAGCGCAGCCGGGTCTCGATGCCTTGGTCGATCCATTCCTGCGCGAGCTCGGCGACGCGCTTTTGCATCGCGATGGCCATCTGCACGCAGGCGAGGGCGTCCTCCTTCACCCCGAGCGTCGTGGGATCGCCGAAGAACATGACGATGGCGTCGCCGACATATTTGTCGATGGTGGCGCCGTATTGCAGCGCGATCTTCGACATCTCGGTGAGATAGCGATTGAGCAGCTGGGTGAGATCCTCCGACTCCATCTTGTCGGTCAGTTCGGTAAAGCCGACCAGATCGGAGAAGCACACCGTCAGCTTCTTGCGTTTGCTGACGATCTTGACCTCCTGCTGGCCGGTGAAGATCGTGTCGTAGACCTGCGGCGCGAGGTATTTGGCCAGCTTGGAGGAGAGCGCGGCCAGCGCGTTCGATTTTTCGGTGAGGTCCTGCTCGCGCTGCTTCAGTTCGGTGATGTCGGAATAGACCGCGACAGTGCCGCCGTCTTCGGTTCGCCGTTCGCTGACCATGACCCAGCGGCCGTTGCTGCGCCGCTGCACCTGCGGCTCGCCCGGATTGCGATGCTGGTTCAGCCGGGCGGCAATCCATTCCTCGATCCGGCCCTGTGCATCTTCGACATAGCCGCGCTCCGCGGCGCGGCGAATGATGCTCTCAAATGTCGTGCCGGCGCTGAGATCGATGTCGAGGCCGGGATAGAGGAGGTTGCGATAGCACGAATTGCTGATGACCAGCCGGTCTTCGCCATCGTAGCAGGCAAAGCCCTCTGAAATGCTCTCGATCGCTTCCGCGAGCCGCCTTTCGCTGCGCAGCCGTGCCTGCTCGGCTCTGCGCAGCGGCGTGATGTCGTAGAGCCAGAACAGCCGCTTGCCGCCAGCCACCGCGACATGGCCGCCGTGATAGGCGACCTGAACGTAGGAAATGAGCAGATCGAGCAGTTCGCCCTGCCTGGTCTTCCAGACGATCTCTTCGTTCAGAAGCTGACCTCCGCGCACGCGCAGCTGATCGATGATGCGAGTGCGATGATCGAGATCGTTCCAGAACCGTTTGGTATCGAACAGGTCCAGCTCGGTCTCGTCATATCCGGTCAGGTCGCGAAGACGCCGGTTGTGAAACAGAAGCCGCCCGTCCTCATCGACGACGCCCACCGCGGCCGGGCTGTAATCGAGAATTTCGCGAAGCTGACGCTCCTGCTCGGCCAACTGCACCTCATGCTGGGTGAGCGCCGTGATGTCATAGACCCACACGACGCGCTTGCCACCGACGAAGCTGACATGCCCGCCCTGATAGGCCACCTGCACGTAGGACAACAGAAGGTGAACCAGGGCGCCCTTCTTGGTCCGCCAAATCACCTTCTCGTTGAGGACTTGGCCGCCCCGGTTGCGCAACTGCGCGATGATCCGTTCGCGCTGGCCAAGATCGTGCCAGTGCTGGCGGGTATCGCCATGGTCGAGTTCGTCGTGACTGTAGCCCAGTATTTCGCGCAGGCGCGCATTATGAAAGAGCAGCCGACCGTCCTCATCGACAATGAGAAGCGCGGCCGGGCAGAATTCCAGCAATTCACGAAACTGACGCTCGTGCTCGGCCGCCTCCGCGCCGAGCGCCGCATTCCCTGGGGTGGGTTGCACCGTGCCAGCCGACATCGTGGTCGCGCCCGGTTGACCGTGCCAAGACTAGCACCGGGGCGCCTGTCCAGCCAGCGGTCAGCCGACCGTCGGCGCTGGTGCAATGATGTATCCGCACCGCCGCGCGCTTGACGGGACAACGATCGCCAAACGCGCGGTGGTGTCGATGTTCTGCTCCGCTCAGCGGAACTTAGTTCGCGAGGGCGGGATAGTCCGTATAGCCCTTGTCCTCGCCGGCATAGAAGGTTGCCTGGTCCGGCGCATTCAGCGTCGCCTTGATGCCGAAACGGTAGGGCAGATCGGGATTGGCCAGGAACGGCACGCCAAACGCCACGAGATCGGCCTCGCCGCTGGCAATCGCGGCATTGCCGCTCGCCTGGTCATAGCCGCCGTTGATGATGAAGGTGCCATTGAACAGCTTGCGCAGATGCGGCGCCACGCGGTTCTCGCCGTTCACCGGATCGACCACGTGCAGATAGCCGATCCCAAGTTCGCTGAGGCGCTGCGTCAGATACGAGAATGTCGCGCGCGGATCGGAATCGGACATCGAATTGTAGGCCCCGGTTGGCGAGACGCGATACCCTACGCGCTCCTTGCCCCATACATCGATCACCGCTTTCGTCACTTCCAGCGGCAGGCGCACGCGGTTCTCGACTGAACCGCCATAAGCGTCGGTGCGGCGGTTCGACCCGTCGCGTGTGAACTGATCGAGCAGATAACCATTGGCGCCATGCAGTTCGACGCCATCGAAGCCGGCCGCCTTGGCATTCTCGGCACCCTTGCGGAACTGTTCGACGATGCCGGGAAGCTCATGGGTTTCCAGCGCCCGCGGCGTCACCATTTTCTGCGGACCTTTCGCGGTGAAGACCTCGCCGTCCGGCGCAATGGCCGAGGGTGCGACGGGAAGTTCGCCGCCATGGAAATCGGGATGCGAGATGCGTCCGACATGCCAGAGCTGCAAGAAGATTTTGCCGCCGGCACGCGCCACCGCGGCGGTGATCTTGCGCCAGGCCGCGACCTGCTCGGGCGAATGGATGCCCGGCGTGCGGATATAGCCGACGCCCTGCGGGCTCACCTGCGTTGCTTCGCTGATGATCAGGCCGGCGCCGGCGCGCTGGCGGTAATAGGTCTCGGCGAGCGGGTTGGGCACGTTGCCCTCGATCGCGCGGCTGCGCGTCATCGGCGCCATCACCATGCGGTTCGACAGATGCAGGGGGCCGAGCTGGTAGGGCTGAAACAACGGTTCGATATCTTCTGCGACTCTCGCGGTCGCCGCGGTCGGGCTCATGGGTCTAATTCCTTTCAGTTGAGGGAAATTGGCGCCGGGCGGCATTCGGCGGGGACAACGAAGCCGCCCGGCGCAGGCGTGACGGGGGAGGAGGAGGGTTCCGCCACGCCGTCTCTCGGGGCTCAGCAGGCGATTAGCGGGCAGGGGGCGCGTTCGGTCTGAACGGAGTCGAGCGAAGCCGCGATCTCCGACAATTCGTTTTCGAGCGCCTTCGGATCGACCCCATCCGCCTTCATCACCAGGCGGACCAGGGGATCCGTGAGGATGTCCGGAAAGGTCAGGGATCGGATTTGGGCTGCCCTTTCGGAAGGACTGTAATTGGCGTAGAGGGAGAAATGCATTTGGTGCCTCCAGTCGGGAATCCAGGACCGGTCCGGCACCACTTGACTATGGTACTGACCGGTAACACCTGATAGGTACTGACCGGTAACACCCATGTCAAGGGGTACGCCATGACAGATGCGATGCATACGACAAAAGTTGAAACATCTGAGCGGCTTCCACCGCGCGCGCGGATTATCGCGGCGGCCCGTGACCTGTTCTATCGCCACGGCATTCGTGCGGTCGGGGTGGACGCCATCGCGGAGGCGGCCGGCACCAACAAGATGACGCTCTATCGCCACTTCGAATCGAAGGACGCGCTGGTGGCGGAATATCTGCGTGGTCTCGCCGCCGAGAAGGACGTCATCTGGCCGACCATCGAGGCCGCCCATCCGGGCGACCCGCGCGCTCAGCTCGAGGCCTGGCTGCTCGAGGCCGCCGGCCATGTCAGCGATCCGAAGTCGCGCGGCTGCGCTCTCGCCAACGCTGCTGTGGAACTGCCGGAGAAGGAACACCCGGCGCGCTGCGTGATCGAGCAGTGCAAGCAGGATTCCCGCACGAACCTGGTGGATCTCTGCGCCCGTGCCGGCGCGCAGCAACCGGAACTCCTCGCCGACCAGCTCTTCATGCTGCTGGAAGGCGCGCTGGTCTGCACCCAGGCAATCGGGCCCGGGGGCCCGGCGCGGAACTTCGTCGAGGCGGGGCGCGCCATTGTCACGGCGCATCTGCGCTGAAGCCATTGCAGCGCTGACGGACGACGCGCGCGCGGTCATTTATGGCGCGCTCGCGTTGCGCATCCGGAGCCATCACATGCATTCGCGCATGCGTGATTTGCGGGGCCATCCCCGCCTGCGTATGTCATGCTGCATACCGCCAAGATCCGGAGACACGGGATGAACGTCATTCGCCGCCGCGGCTGGGAAATACCGGAACATGAGGTCACGCCGGAACGATTTTTCCTGAGCCGGCGCGCGTTGATTGCCGGTGGCGTCGGCGCGCTCACCCTTGGCTATGCGAGCGCGCAGCGGCTCTCCGATGTCGATAAGCTTCCAGATCCCACGGCCGATCTCTATCCGGCAAAAGCGAACACCACCTATCCGGTCGACCGCCCGCTCACCGATGAAAAGATCGCGACCACCTACAACAATTTCTACGAATTCGGTGGCGACAAGGCGATCGCCTCCCGCGCACAGGCGCTGAAGATCAGGCCGTGGGTGGTGAAGATCGACGGCATGGTCGAGAAGCCGTTCGAGATCGGCATCGACGACCTGATCCGCAAAATGCCGCTGGAGGAGCGAGTCTACAGGCTGCGCTGCGTCGAGGCCTGGAGTATGACGATTCCCTGGACCGGCTTTCCGCTCGCCAAGCTCCTCGAACTCGCAAAGCCGCTGTCGTCGGCAAAGTATGTGCAGATGGAGACGTTCAAGGATGCCGCGACCGCGCCCGGGCAGCGTCAGACCTGGTATCCATGGCCCTATACCGAAGGCTTGACCATCGCGGAGGCTGGCAACGATCTCGCGTTCCTTGTCACCGGCGTTTACGGCAAGCCGGCGCCGCGCCAGATGGGCGCGCCGATCCGTCTCGCGGTGCCGTGGAAATACGGCTTCAAGTCGGTGAAGTCGATCGTGCGCTTCCATTTCACCGACAAGCGCCCGAAGTCCTATTGGGAGTCGCTGCAGGCGCGTGAATACGGCTTCTGGGCCAACGTCAATCCGAAGGTCGATCATCCGCGCTGGAGCCAGGCCACCGAGGAGGTGATCGGCTCAGGCGGCAAGCGGGTGCCGACGCTGCTCTTCAACGGCTACGGCGAATGGGTGGCCGATCTCTACAAGGGGCTGGAGAACGAACGGCTGTATGCCTAGCGGCGCGCGGCGTTCTGCCAAACGCTGTGCTTAATCGCGCGAGCCGTTATCCGGAAAGCCGGGTTTCCGCATTCACGGGGAGGAGAGGGCGGGGCGTGTGACGCACCCGGCGTCCACCGCATCGCGCTTCACCGCGTCCTCGTCCCATTCGATCGCAGTGATGTTGCCGCGTAGCCGCGCGCGCGGGCCGAATGTCAGCCCGCGAACGTGACGAAGCGCACGCTGTCTTCCTGTTTCTGCAGCAAGACGTCTCGCGCGGGTGCGCTCGCCAGCGCACGTGCGCGCAGAAAAAAACCGGGCCGCGAGGGGAGCGGCCCGGCTTAAGTTCATGCCAGCGCGGGATTGCCGGCAATCACCTTCCAGAGGGGAATCACTGTCTACGTTCGGTTGCGATCTGGGAGGATTCGAAAACCGCTCGCATCCAGAATAATCAAAGTATGAATCCCTAAAGTCGTTACGGCAACGCCTCCGCGTGTTGGATCAGCCATGCATTGGCCGCAACACGCGCTGCCATGCAACGACCGCAATGCGCGCGATCAGAACGTCCAGCGCTGCGCCTTCGACACAAGAAAATCGCGGAACACCTGCACGCGCGCGACGGACTTGAGTTCTTCCGGGTAGACGAAATACGCATCCAACGTGATCGGATCGGACTCCCCGAGCAATTGCACCAGCCCGCGATTTTCCTCGACGAGGTAGTCTGGTAAGAGCGCGATGCCGATACCTTGCTGACACGCGCGCAGCATCGCGAGGATGTTGTTGACGATCAGCGCGGGGCTGCGCGGTCCCTTGCCTTCGCGTCCCACTTCAAGCGGCCAGTTCCGGTTCTGCAGGAAGGTCGGGATATTGCCGCCGCCGAGCAGCATGATCCGGTGGTTGTCGAGATCGTCGACCTTGTTTGGCGTACCGAAGCGCTTGAGATATTCCGGCGATGCATAGAGATGGAAATGCACCGAGAACAGCTTGCGCTGGATCAGGTCCGGTTGCGTCGGGATCCGCAGCCGGATCGCGACGTCGGCCTCGCGCATGGCGAGATCGAGTTCCTCGTCGGTGGTGATCAGCGAGATCCGGATATCCGGATACAGATCGATGAACTCGCCGATCTTCGGCGTCAGCCAGTGGGCGCCAAGTCCGACCGTGGTCGTCACCTTGAGGTCGCCGTTCGGCCGCTCGCGGCTGTCGGTCAGTTTCGCGCGCGCCGACTCCAGTTTCATGAAGACTTCGTGCGCGGTCCGGTACAGCAACTCGCCCTGTTCGGTCAGGATCAGCCCGCGCGCATGGCGGTGAAACAGTGAGACATTCAGCGCCTGTTCGAGCGCGCTGACCTGGCGCGACACGGCCGACTGCGACAGGCCGAGTTGCTCGCCGGCATGAGTGAAACTGCCGGCTTCCGCCGCCGCGTGAAAGACCTTCAGTTTGTCCCAATCCATGGAGGTCATGGAAAACCGTGATCGCTGCTGGAGCAAAACGACACCGCCTTATTCTGCCGCCGCGCGCACATTATCGTGCGCGGCGAGGAAACGTTCGGCCTCGAGTGCGGCCATGCAGCCCATGCCGGCGGCGGTCACCGCCTGGCGATAGATATCGTCGGTCACATCACCGGCCGCGAACAGACCGGGCACCGAGGTCGCGGTGGAATCGGGCGCGGTCAGGACATAGCCGTTCGGCTTCATGTCGACCTTGCCCTTCACCAGTTCGGTCGAAGGCGTATGCCCGATGGCGACGAACACGCCATCGACCTTGCGCTCGGTGATGGCGCCGGTTTTCAGATTGCGCAGGAACGCACCCGTCACCTTGTGCGGGTTCTCGCTGCCGATGAGGTCGTCGACCACCGAGTCCCAGACCACTTCGATTTTCGGGTGCTTGAACAGCCGGTCCTGCAGGATGCGCTCGGCGCGCAGGGTGTCGCGCCGGTGCACCAGCGTGACCTTGCTGGCGAAATTGGTGAGGAACAGCGCCTCCTCGACGGCGGTATTGCCGCCGCCGATCACCATCACCTCCTTGCCGCGATAGAAGAAGCCGTCGCAGGTGGCGCAGGCCGAGACGCCATAGCCCTTGAAGGTCTCCTCGAATGACAGCCCGAGCCAGCGCGCTTGCGCGCCGGTGGCGAGGATCACGGTATCGGCAAGATAAATGTCGCCGGAGTCGCAGGTGAGCCGGAACGGCCGGCCCGACGTGTCGAGATCGTTGACGTGATCGGTGACGATGCGGGTGCCGACATGCTCGGCCTGCTTCTGCATCTGCTCCATCAGCCACGGACCCTGGATGACGTCGGCAAAGCCCGGATAATTCTCGACATCGGTGGTGATGGTGAGCTGTCCACCCGGCTGATAGCCCTGGATCAGCAACGGCTCCAGCATCGCCCGGGCGGCATAGATCGCGGCAGTGTAGCCTGCGGGACCGGAGCCGATGATGACAACCTTGGCGTGGGTGGTTTTGGTCATTTCAAATCCGTGGAAAAACCGGGGGGGCCGCCGCGAGCAACCGGCCGGCGAGCAATGACGCAAGGAATTTAGGCATTTGCCCGAGCTATGCAAGTTATGCAACCCGGCCTCTGCAGCAGCCGCGGTCCCGCGCCTCACGTAATTTTATTTCGTGCAATAGCGGAACTGGCTATGGTTCGCTCTTGCGAAAACGGGAGGCGCAGCCGGCATGCTCGCGCGACTTGACGCGATCGACTGGAAAATCCTGGCCGAACTGCAGGCGGACGGTCGCATGACCAACGTGGAGCTGGCCCGCCGGGTGGGCATTTCCGCGCCGCCCTGTCTGCGCCGGGTCCGCGCGCTGGAGGAGGCCGGCTATATCCGGGGCTATCGCGCGCTGCTCGATGAAAAGCGGCTCGGCTACGAGGTGACCGTGTTCGCGCTGGTGCATCTTTCGAGCCAGGCGGAGTCCGATCTCGCGGCCTTCGAAGCCTTCGTGCGCGAGCAGCCGCTGGTGCGGGAATGCTGGATGCTGTCGGGCGAGGTGGATTTCATCCTCAAATGCGTGGCGCCCGACCTGAAGACCTTTCAGGTCTTCGTCAGCGAACTAACCGCCGCGCCGCATGTGCGAAATGTAAAAACCTCTCTGACGCTGCGCGTGTCGAAGGACGCGCCCTCAGTGCCGATGGAGGGGATCGGGATCGGTCCTGCGGCGGTTTGACCGCAACCTTCAATTGACGCCTTTCGCCCGGCCGATAACATCGGCGTTCCATATCAGGAGACCAAAGCCGGCCGCATAACAACCAAGACCATCATCGTTGCAGCCGTCGCGAGCAAGACCCGAAACGGGCGGTTCCGCGATCGGAAGTCACATTCCTCGGGAGGAATCGCAGATGCAATCGACACGACGGACTTTTCTTGCCGGCGCCTCGGCGCTCGGGGCAGTCAGCACGCTGCCGTTCCCGGCCTTCGCACAAGACGAACTGAAGCTCGCGACCTTCGTGCCGCCCACCCATCCGATTCCGCACCACGTCTTCACCGCCTGGTTTCCCGAGGTCGAAAAGCAGAGCGGCGGCAAGCTGAAGATCAAGCTCTATCCGTCCATGCAGCTCGGCGGAAAGCCGCCGGAACTGTACCGCCAGACCATCCAGGGCATCTCGGACATGTGCTTCACGCTGCCGGGATACACCTCCAATGACTTCCCGCGCATGGCGCTGACCGAATTGCCCGGCCTGTCCAAGTCCGGCGAGCAGGGAACGCGCAATCTCTGGGCCGCGCTCGACAAGTATCTCGCGCCCGAATTCAAGGGCGCCAAGGTGCTGATGCTCTGGAATAACGACGAAGCGGCGCTGATGTCGAAGTCGAAGCCGATCCGCACGCTCGACGACATGAAGGGCATGAAGATCCGCACCCCCTCGGCTGCGCAATCCTCGCAGCTCGAAGCGCTCGGCGCGATCCCGATCGATATGCCGGCAAACCAGATCTACAACTCACTCGATCGCGGCGTTGTCGATGCGGCGATGATCCCGATTTCCGGCGCGATCGATTTCAAGCTGATCGAGGTGGCGCGCTACTTCACCCTCAACGCGCCGCTCGGCCGTTCGCCCTTCCTCGTGGCGATGAACCAGGCGCGCTACGACAAGCTCGGCGCCGACGAGAAGAAGGCGATCGACGCAACCACCGGCCTCGCGCTCAGCCTCAAAGGCACCGAGGTCTATGAGGGACGCGGGCGGTTGGCGGTCGAGCAGATCAAGAAGGATCGCGAACTGATCATGCTCTCGGACGCCGAGCACAAGCGCTGGATGGATACGTTCAAGCCGCTGATCGCCAGCAAGGCGGCGGAGGCCGAGAAGGCGGGGATACCCGCCAAAGGGCTGCTCGGGGCTTACGGCATGACGGTGTAGGCGCCGCATCACAGATCGGCGTCGGGGGGCGCATCGGTGCAGTCTTTCGAACGCGTCTTGCGCGCGATGACGCTCCTGGCGGGCGTCGTCCTGTTCGGCCTGATGCTTTTTACCGTCCTCGACGTCGTGCTGCGCTACGGCTTCAACCGGCCGTTCGCGAGTTCGGTTGAGGCGACCGAATTCGCGATGGCGGTGATCGTGTTTTTCGGTCTCGCCTATTGCGGCTGGACCGGCGGCCATGTCGCCGTCGATATTCTGGAGCGGCCGCTGGAAGACCCGCGGCTGCGCTTTGTGCCGGTCATCCTGACCTTCGTCAGCGCGATGCTGTTCGCGGCAATCGCATGGTTCACCGCGGTCGAAGCGCTCGGCACCATGCATCGCGTCAGCAACATGCTGAGATGGCCGCATTATCCCTTCATGCTGGCCGTCGCCTTCGGCTCCGCGCTGTTCGCGCTCGTCCTGCTCATTCACACCGTCCAGCTCCTGCGCGGCAAGCCGCCGGAAAAACATCATGTCGTGGAATGAGCTTATCGGCGTTGCCGGCATCGTCGTCCTGCTGCTGCTGATGGTGCTGCGCATGCCGATCGGCATCGCCATGCTGCTCACCGGCATTGTCGGCTTTGCCATTCTGAACGGACTGCCGGCGGCCTTCGCGGCACTGGCGACCTATCCTTACGCCTATGCCGCGGCCTACGACTTCGCGATCATCCCGCTATTCGTGCTGATGGGCAATCTGGCCTCCACGGCGGGCCTCGGGCGCGAACTCTATGCCGCGGCCTATGCCTGGATCGGGCATTGGCGCGGCGGACTCGCGCATGCGACCGTCGTCGCCTGCGCGGGCTTTGCCGCCGTCTGCGGTTCGAGCGTCGCCTCGGCGGTGACCATGGGCAAGGTCTGCCTGCCGGAGATGCGCCGGTACGATTACAGCCACAAGCTCGCGACTGGCGTGATCGCGGCTGGCGGCACGCTCGGCATCCTGATTCCGCCGAGCACTGCCTTCGTCATCTACGGCATTCTGACCGAGCAATCGATCGGCCGCCTGCTGCTGGCCGGCATCCTTCCCGGATTGCTGCTGACCGCCATCTTCATGACGACGATCGCGATCTGGATGCGCTTCAGGCCGGACTATGGGCCCCGTGGTCCGCGCGTGTCGTGGAGCGGGCGCGGTCGCGCCATGATCGGCGCGGGGCCGATGCTGGCGATCGTGCTGATCTCGATCGGCGGGATTTACACCGGCATCTTCACGCCGAACGAGGCGGCGGCGGTCGGCGCGTTCCTGACATTCCTCTATTGCCTTTATCGTCGCAGTCTCACGCCCGGCAACTTGGCTGCGATCCTGACCGATACCGTCACCACGACCGCGCTGGTGTTCCTGATCCTGATCGGCGCGCTGGTATTCGGGCCGTTCCTCGCGCTCAGCGGACTGCCGGAGCGGATCGCGCAGACGCTCATCGGATTCGATTTGCCGCGGGTGGTGATCCTCGCCATGATCCTGGCGATCTACATCCTGCTCGGCACCTTTCTCGAAGGCTTCTCGATGCTGGTGCTGACGCTGCCGATCGTGATTCCGATCGTTCAGGCGCTCGGTTACGACCTGATCTGGTTCGGCGTCATCATGGTGATCGTGCTCGAAATGGGCCTGATCGATCCGCCGGTCGGCATCAACTGCTTCATCGTCAAGGGACTCGTCCCTGATGTGCCTCTGACCGACATCTTCAAGGGGATCCTGCCATTCTGGTTCGCGATGATGGTCTGCATCGCGATTCTGATCGCGTTCCCGCAGATCGCGCTGCTGATTCCGAATACCATGATCAACTGACGGGCCGGCATGCCGTTCAAAGGCGAGACCCTGCAGGCGATCGCGCAAGGGGCGTCACGCTCGCCTTTCGCTGCTGGACGGCAGCAAAGCGTGCTGCGCAATCGTGGTGGCGAGGGCTAGACTAAGGCGGGCTGCCGACCAGAAACACTTCGCCGAGCAGCGATGAATTCGACCACGGCACCTGCTTGCTGGCGGTGGCGGCAACCACTTCGGCGCGCACGCGGGTCAGCATCTGCTGGATTTCGAGACCCGGCGTCGAGATGTGACGCGCCAGCGCGGCGGAGAACGGCGAGTTCTCGCCAGCTCCATCGAGCGCCACCTGACCCGGCGCTGTGGCAAAGGCGAGCAGCGTGCCGGCGCCGAGCGTCGCGCCTTTGCCAAGACCGGCCGGCGCGGCAAGCCCGGATCGCACCGCGACCGACCGGCTGCTTCCCGCAACCTGAGCCGCCGCGCCGGCGGTCGGGTTGTCGCGGCAGGCATCGAGAATGACGATATTAGTGCGCACCTGATCGTCGAGTCCGGCGAGGATGGTGTCGAGATCGGTCATCTCCGCCGTCAGGTCGGCATTGTCCGTAATCTTCGCATCGACCGGCAGCAGGTAGTTCCGGCCGTCGATCTGGACGCCATGACCGGCATAGAACACCACGGCAATCCGCGCATGGGTTGCCTCGCGCAGGAATTGTCCGATCGTCCTTGTCATGGCGGCCCGGTCGAGGTCGATCCCGGCGGAGACCTCGAAGCCCATGGCTTTCAGGTTTTTCGCGATCGCCGCCGCGTCATTGGCCGGATTGGCGAGCGCGCCGAGCGACCTGTAGGCGCCGTTGCCGATCACCAGCGCGACGCGGCGGTGATCGCCGGTGTCCGCGCGGGACGGCGGCGCCGCAGCCTTGGTCGCGTTCAGCACCGCCAGCCGCGCCCGGGCGATCTCGTGATAGCGGTGCGAGCCTGCGTCGAAATAGGTGGTGCCGTCGCCGACGCCCGATTTTACGACCGCGCCGGTTGCGATGTTCAACGCGGTCTGGAAATCGCGCTTGGCGCTGGCGATGTCGCCTGTCGTCTCGTGTGCAAGGCCGCGCGCGGCATAGGCGCTGATCAGGTTCGGATCGAGCGCGAGCGCCCTGCCATAGGCGGCCATCGCTCGCGGAATGTCGTTCCTGAGCCGGAAAATCAGCCCGAGTTCGGCGTGGGCCTGCGGCAGCTTCGGAGCGAGCGCGGCTGCCTTCTCGGCGTCGGCAAGCGCGCCGTCGATCCGGCCCGCCTCGCGGCGTGCGCCGGCGCGATTGTACCAGGTCGTCGCGTCCTTCGGACCGAGCGCCACCGCGCGATCATGGTCCGCCAGCGCGTTGGCGAGATTGCCGCTCAGCTGCCACGCATTGCCGCGATTGCTATAGAATCCGGCGGCGTTGGGACTGAGCCTGATCGCCTGACTGTAATCGGCAATCGCGCCGGCATAGTCCGCGGCCTGCTGCTTCGCGAAGCCGCGCATATTCCAGTTCTCGGCATCTTTCGGATTGAGCCGCACCGCTTCGTCGGCATCGCGGATGGCCCGGCCATAATCGCGCTTCATCAGCCAGAAGCTGGCGCGGACCTGAAAGGCATTGGCGTCGACCGGCGTGAGTCGCAGCCGCGCATCGGCATCGCTCAACGCACGTTCGATGTCGCCCTTGCGGGAAAAATAGGCCGCCCGCCATGCATGGGCGTTGGCGAGAGCAGCACTCCTCAGCTTGCCGCCTGCGATCAGGCGGCTGCAGGCCGCGATCCCGGCATCGGGTGCGGTGCTGCCCTTGAAGCAGACGGCCTGGTCATTGGCCGCGGCGGGCGGGGCCGCGAACAGCGTGACAACCGGAATGACCAGCGCAAGCAGACGGGACATGGACGTCTTCCAACCGAACGGATCACGCGCCTCGATCACGCGCCTCGATCACGCGTCTTGGCAAAGTAGGTCGCGCCGGCGCGCCCGCAGGTTCAAACGTGAAGCGTATCACCTTGTGGCGGATCACGCCCTCGGTCGCACATGCTCAAAAAAAAGACCGGCGGGTTCGGGGCCCGCCGGTCCTTGAAATCCCGAATAGGTCAAGCGGCCGCTAGCGCCACTCCACCTTCACCACTTCATAGGCCTTGGCGCCGCCGGGCGTGACCACCTCGACGCTCGCGCCCTTTTTTTTGCCGAGCAGTGCGCGCGCCAGCGGCGAGGAGATCGAGATGCGGCCGGATTTGGCATCGGCCTCCGGCTCGCCCACGATCTGCCAGACCTGCTTCTTCTCGGTGTCCTCATCGATCAGGGTCACCGTCGCGCCGAATTTCACCGTATCGCCGGACAGTTTGGATACGTCGATCACCTCGGCGCGCGCCAGCTTGTCCTCAAGCTCGGCGATGCGGCCCTCGTTGTGCGACTGCGCCTCCTTGGCCGCATGATATTCCGCGTTTTCCGAAAGATCGCCATGGCCGCGCGCTTCAGTGATCTGCTGAATGATGCGCGGCCGTTCCACCTGCTGGCAATGCTTCAGCTCCGTTTCGAGAGCTGTATAGCCCGCCGCGGTCATCGGAATCTTTTCCATCGTCGTCCAACCTCATGGCTCAAACGGCCGAACCCGGCCGTTGGAGCGGATAGAGACAAAAGCGCTGATCGCACGCCGACGAAAAACGCCCGGCACGCGATCGGAACCTCTGTCAAAAAACAACCGTCACCAACACGCCGGAACTGTTTTCAGTTCCGGCCGCCGAAGTAGCTTTGCAGCGCGCGGACCTCGAGATCCCCCTCAAGGAAGGCTTTTATTCCTCGCGCAGCCGAGACGGCACCGGAAAGAGTGGTGTAGTAAGGGACTTTATGCAAGAGGGCTGCGGTCCGCAGCGACGTTGAGTCCGCCAGCGCCTGGGCCCCCTCGGTGGTATTGAAGACCAGCTGGACGTCGCCGTTCTTGATCGCGTCCACAATATGCGGCCGGCCCTCCAGCACCTTGTTGATCTTGGCCGAGGGAACCCCGTGCTCGTCGAGATAGCGCTTGGTGCCCGAGGTGGCGATGATCCGGAAACCCAGCGCCACCAGCGTCCGCAGCGCCTCCACAATCCGCGGCTTGTCGGAATCGCGCACCGACACGAACACGGTCCCGGACCGGGGAACGCGGCTGCCGCTGCCGATCTGGGATTTGGCGAAAGCGCTCTCGAAGCTGCGCGCGATTCCCATCACCTCGCCGGTGGACTTCATTTCCGGGCCGAGCACGGTATCGACGCCCGGGAAGCGTGCGAACGGGAACACCGCTTCCTTCACGCCAATATGAGTAAAGCGCGGCGGCGCGAGCTTGAAACTCGCAAGGCTTTCGCCGGCCATGACGCGCGCGGCAATCTTGGCGACCGGCAGCCCGATCACCTTGGCCACGAACGGTACCGTGCGCGAGGCGCGCGGATTGACCTCCAGCACGTAAATCTCGCGGTCCTTGATGGCGTATTGCACGTTCATCAGCCCGCCGACCTTGAGCGCGAGCGCCAGCGCGCGCGTCTGCCGTTCGAGCTCCGCAATCAGGCCCGCATCCAGCGAATGCGGCGGCAGCGCGCAGGCGCTGTCGCCCGAATGCACGCCCGCCTCCTCAATATGCTCCATGATGCCGGCGATGAAGGTGTCCTTGCCGTCGGCGAGGCAGTCGACATCGACTTCGGTGGCATCCGAAAGATAGCGGTCGAGCAGCAGCGGGCGCTTCGCCGACACCACCAGTTCGGACGGGCGATCGAGGTCGCCGATCAGCCGCGTCAGGTAGCGGTCGAGCTGGTTCGCGTCCTGCACGATCTCCATGGCGCGACCGCCGAGCACATAGGAGGGGCGGATCACGATCGGGAAGCCGATCTCGCCGGCGATTTTCCGCGCCTCTTCAGGCGAGGTGGCGATCGCATTCTGCGGCTGCTTGAGCCTCAGATGGTCGAGCAGCTTCTTGAAGCGGTCGCGGTCTTCGGCAAGGTCGATCATGTCCGGCGAGGTGCCGAGAATCGGCACATCGGCCTTTTCCAGCGCCTCGGCGAGCTTGAGCGGCGTCTGGCCTCCGAACTGGACGATCACGCCATGCAGCGTGCCGCGCGATCGCTCGACATCGATGATTTCCAGCACGTCTTCGGCGGTCAGCGGCTCGAAATAGAGGCGGTCCGAGGTGTCGTAATCGGTCGACACCGTCTCCGGATTGCAGTTGACCATGATGGTTTCGTAGCCTGCATCCTTGAGCGCGAAACAGGCATGGCAGCAGCAATAGTCGAACTCGATGCCCTGGCCGATGCGGTTCGGACCGCCGCCGAGGATCACGACCTTCTTGCGGTCGGACGGCGCGGCCTCGTTGGAGTCCTGTCCGGCGAACGGCGCCTCGTAGGTCGAATACATATAGGCCGTGGGCGAAGCGAATTCCGCCGCGCAGGTGTCGATCCGCTTGAACACCGGACGCACGCCGAGCGCATGGCGCTTCGCGGTCACGTCGGCGACGGTCTGCCCGGTCAGCTTGGCAAGACGCGCGTCGGAAAATCCCATCGCCTTGAGGCGCCGCAGCGCCCCTGGCGTCGACGGCAGGCCTCTCGCCTTGATCTGCGCTTCGGTCTCGACGATGCCGCGGATCTGCGAAAGAAACCACGGATCGATCTTGCAGCTGGCATGGATCGCATCGTCGTCCTGGCCAAGGCGCATCGCCTGCGCGACTTTCAGGACGCGGTCGGGCGTCGGCGTGCCGAGCGCGGCGCGGACCGCATTCTTGTCGTCGCCTTCGCCGAGGCCCTCGATCTCCAGATCGTCGAGGCCGGTCAGCCCGGTCTCCAGCGAGCGCAGCGCCTTCTGCAGCGATTCCTGGAAATTGCGGCCGATCGCCATGGCCTCGCCGACCGACTTCATCGAGGTGGTCAGCACGTTGGAGGCGCCGGGGAATTTCTCGAAGGCAAAGCGCGGGATTTTCGTTACGACATAGTCGATGGTCGGCTCGAACGCGGCCGGCGTCGCGCCGCCGGTGATGTCGTTGGCGATCTCGTCGAGGGTGTAGCCGACCGCGAGCTTGGCCGCGACCTTGGCGATCGGAAAGCCGGTTGCCTTGGAGGCCAGCGCCGATGAGCGCGACACCCGCGGATTCATTTCGATCACGACCAGCCGTCCGTCCGCCGGATTGACCGCGAACTGCACGTTCGAGCCGCCGGTCTCCACCCCGATCTCGCGCAACACCGCGATCGAGGCGTCGCGCATGATCTGGTATTCCTTGTCGGTGAGCGTCAGCGCCGGCGCCACCGTGATCGAGTCGCCGGTATGCACGCCCATCGGATCGACGTTTTCGATCGAGCAGATGATGATGCAATTGTCCGCCTTGTCGCGGACCACCTCCATCTCGTATTCCTTCCAGCCGAGCACCGATTCCTCGATCAGCACTTCGGTGGTCGGCGATGCATCGAGACCGCGCTCGATGATGTCGAGGAATTCCTCGCGCGTATAGGCGATGCCGCCGCCGGTGCCGGCGAGCGTGAAGGACGGCCGGATGATCGCCGGCAGGCCGATGACGGACAGCGCTTCCAGCGCCTCGATCAGCCCGCGTTCGATATATTTCTTCTTGCGCTCGCCCTCGCCGGCGATCCAGGCGGTGTTGAA
>Ga0182742_1001936_pt1 | contig 24588 bp, 23 predicted proteins | sample eDN5th37CBELigMG_FD_128880 | JGI IMG/M metagenome (GOLD analysis project Ga0182742, IMG submission 128880) | Enriched Miracle-Growth compost microbial communities from Emeryville, California, USA - eDNA 5th pass 37_C BE-Lig MG (version 2)... ...
CCCGCCGCGTGTCGACCGCGCCAACGCCGTCACATGGTTGGAGGAGAGGCTGAACGAACCACAGGCGCCCGGACGTTGCCGAGTGGTGTTTCACTCGATGGTGCTGCAATATCTGAGCCGAGACGACCGCAATGCAATCGAGAAGACGATTGCGAAAGCAGGCCTTCAGGCGGACCGGGACCGGCCGCTGGTCCGCGTTGCCTTTGAGTGGACCGAGAAGCGCGACGAGGTTCAGCTGCGCCTTACCTCATGGCCAGACGGCGAGTCCCGGCTCCTGGCCACCTGTCATCCCTACGGCGCATGGATTGATTGGCGCCTCGACGCTCTCCAGCCGGTGCAACACGTCGGCTGACAGCGTAGTCCTCATCCAAGCGGACGAAAACGTCGGGCCTCTCCCGGGGTTAGGAAGTGAGATATCCGCAGGTCGTTGGCCGCTTCAAGCGGCTCCTCAAAGGATAAACAGGGTCAGGTCCTAGTGCGCCGCTTGCCACGCGTGCGACATCTCGTCTCGCCTTCATCTTATTTGGATTGTGGAGGTAACGACGACTGCTTCTTGCCTGTCCACCGTCGGCCCACACGGCGAGTTTTGGCAGTGCGGCCCTTTCCGCGATCTCGTCCGCATTCTCCAACTAGCGGCAGGTCAGCATCGGTTGCGGATTCGCAACGTCAGAGCAGGAAAGCGAGGCCCGCCCCACTCTCACGAGGATGAGTCGTAGACCTGACGATGCTGGGAGTGACCTTGATCACGTCATGCTCCCTCGCAGCGATGCTGCCGAAGAAGCCGAGACGCCCAGCGTCGCTCAATGCCAGCAGCCGGGTCAGGAACAGGTCGCGGAACAGCTTGCCGAGCACCCGCACCGGCAGAAGAAACGCGGGGCGCGACGAGATTCAGCACTGCCCATCCGGCGAGAGACCGCCGTCCGGCACGATCATGTGGATGTGCGGGCGATGGAGCCCAAGGGATGGAGCACTGCGGATTGGCCTCGGCGCGCTCGGACCCTCTGACGCGACCCGCTCATCACCCGAAGACGGCCCAGCTCGGGTCGACGCGCTCAAGCACTCCGGTGATGCCGTCAAAGCCTGAGCCGGTACCGGCCCAGTAGGTCAGGCTGCCGTCGGTGTTGCGCCAGAGGATGTCGCCCAAGCCATCGCCGTTATAGTCGCCCGTCGCAGCGACCTGCCAGCTGGTGTGGGCTGGCTGGATCGGAAAGCTGCCGGCGTCAAACCCGTTGCCATTGCTGGTCCACACCGTGACATCACCGCCTTCGCTGCGCCACAGCAGGTCATCCATCCCGTCGCCGTCGAAGTCGTCCATCCCTGCGATGTGCCAGCCAGGGCTGACGAACTCGACCGGGTGGTTGCTGTCGAAGCCACTGCCGGTGCTGGTCCAGACGGAGATCGCGCCGCTACCGCCGCGCCAGACGAGGTCATCCAATCCGTCGCCGTTCACGTCGCCGATGCCCTCCACATGCCACTCGGTGCTGACCTGCGACACCCCCCACGCCGTGCCGTTGAAGCCGCTTCCGGTGGAGAGCCATGCCGCCAGCAGCCCGCCGTCTTGCCGCCAGACGATGTCGTCCATCCCGTCGCCATTGAGATCGCCCATGTCGGCAGCTCGCCAGTCAGTGCCGACTACCGCAGAATAGCCGGTGGCAAGGTCAAAGCCGTCCCCGTTTGACTGCCAATAGGTCAACTCTCCGGACGCGGAGCGCCACAGCACATCCCCCATGGAGTCGCCGTTGATATCGCCGCCACCGGTGATGTACCATTCCCAGCCCGCCCGCAGCGGAGGACCGGCATCCTGCTGGAAGCCGGAGCCGATCGCCTGCCTGACGCTGAGGGACCCATCCAGATCTTGCAGCAAGACGTCCGTCACACCGTCGCCGTCGTAGTCCTGCCCCGTGAGAGTTGGGTCGCCGAATACGAAATCGGCAATGGTCGACAGGCCCTCGATCCTGATCACCATCTGGGTGCCCGATTGCGTGTCGACACGAGCGATTGTGTATGGATGCTCCGGTTCCCAACGCGAGGACGCCCCACTCGGCGGAGTGGCGGGCTGAATGCGCACCTCGAACGAGAGGCTGGTAGTCTTGATGCGCGAAAGGTCCACGAAGCTGTGTCCTGCGTTCAGATCCGCCAGAACATCCATGCTCGCATCCGTCGATTCTTCAGGTCGCGTATAGACGTATCGCGCTATGCCGCTGAAGTAGCTTCCTAGTCTGTCGGCACCCAAACCGCCAATCACCAAATTGACGCCAGACATGCCGGTAATCCAGTTGTTTCCGTCATTTCCTTCTACGAAAACGTTGTGCAGTCCTCCAACAGCGTTGATATTTTTGGCACCTAACATCACGATCTTCTCGATGTTATACAGCCCTAATGAATAGTTGGGATTATCGATATAGACCGTGTCCCAGCCTTCGTTTCCATATTCGCGGACTTCCCACCAGTCGCCTGAGACGTAATAAGTGTCATCTCCGCGTCCGCCGGCCAAACTGGCCCCTATGCCTCCGCCATCCGAAAGAACATTGTTGCCGATGTTCCCGGTGATGTTGCCCCCCAATCCGTTCGCCGTCGCGTTGAGTGGCTGGCTGCCCGTAAGTACCAAACGCTCGATATTTGCCGGCTTGGAGTACGAGAACGGAACGTACAGTGTGTCACCGCCCCCTTGACCAGACAATTCGATAACCTGGTCTTCGATGTTGCTGATGTAATACGTGTCATCGCCGGGGCCGCCCCGCAGGACATTGATCGCCTGATTGTCGTAGATGGTGTCGTGGCCTGACGTGCCGATGACATTTTCGATCAGCGACCGCTGATCCCCTTTATACAGGTACGAATTGGCGATGTTGCCCGGAGTGGTCTCCCCTCTGCCCAAGTCCACCCTGGTGGAGAACCCTACCCAGCCGCCGGGCCGTAGATCGATCGTCGTCTGGTAAGGCGTGAACCCGGAGAAATCGTATGTATCGATCCCGCCGCCGTCCCACACGGTCTGGAAGACCACATTCGCGGCCGGAACGCCTTGTCCCACGCCGTTGACCAACATCTCTCCGGTCGTGGGATTCCAGCTGTAGACGGTATCGCCTGCATTGTGAGCGAAGTTGGCGCCGTAGATGTGCTGCAGGGCAGCGATATCTCCGGGCATGTAGGTCTGGGCGTAATGTCCATCCGGATTGAAATAGCCGAGCTCTCCTCCCTTGAATGATCTGTAGCTCATCACAGTCTGGCCCATCCAGTCGCCGTCTGCCGGGACCGTGGCGGCTCGGCCCGGCTCGTGCGGATGGATCAGGCCAAGCGCATGCCCGACCTCGTGGAGCATCGTCAGAAAGGCGTAGCTGCCCTTGGTCGGTGTCTCGAACGTTCCGTCGCTGCTGAACCAGGCGTCTCCGCCCTGGGCGGCGGGCGTGGGGAGGTAAGCGTGCGCCGTTTCCGTCGCACTTGTGAGACCGAAGCGCAGATCCGCGCCACCCGCCTGGCCGCCCGTCAGTTCCACGAAAGAGAGGCCCGTGAAGCTGGAGACCGACCGCAGCGCCTCACGGATTCCATCCTGCTGTGCTGGACTTAGCACGCGAAAGCCCTGAGATGCCTCTGGGATGGTGGAACCGAAACCCGCGCTGTTCGGAAAGCCGAAGGTCAGCGTCGTGGTGTTCCAGGCGGTCCCGTACACCAACCCGTCCACATAAGGATCGTGCCTTAGCGACACCTCCCGCACTTGCATCGCCGCACCCCCTTCGCGCCGGGCGTCAGGCTATGCACATGCGCCATCCCCCTTGCCGCACACAAGCAGGGTGGTCCCGCCTTGGCAAGCACGGCTTCCGGCAAGCGGCGCTTCGTTTTTGGACACTCGAATTAAGCCGCCAGCGTCCGGTGTAGTCAGGCGTCTCGCAGTTCTAGGTTGGAGAAGCGACGCGCCTCATCAAGGGGTACTCCCACTGCAAGTTGCATGTTGGCGACCTGCCTTGGCGGCGTGGACAAACTGGCTTGGTATTGCTGCAGGGTAGGACAGCATTTGAGGATGCATTTTCTTGCTTACGGCGGCCTTGATCCCGATCTTCACTGGTCGCGCCACATCCGGACCATTCGCGGATACCCAATCGGTCCCGGCGCTAACTGGGCGAAGTTTGAGGATTTTTCCGCCTTCTGGAGGCCGATGGATCAGTTCACCAAATCGAACTGGCGGAGCGGGTGGGATTCGAACCCACGATACGCTTTTGACGTATACACACTTTCCAGGCGTGCGCCTTCGACCACTCGGCCACCGCTCCGCATGCCCTCGGGCAAGGGGGCGCACCTAGCGGGGGTCGCGCGGCAATTCAAGCGGTGCTTGCGAGGCGATTTGCAGCCACCTACCCTCGCCCGCATGACACGCCCCTTTGGCATCGCACCTTCCGCCGCAGAGATCGAGCATCTTGCCCGGGCCGCGCTGGCTCAGCTGCCGGAGCAGTTCAGGGCTCATCTTGGGGCGGTTGTACTGATGGTGGAGGAATTCGCCGACGAGGAGCTGCTTGCGGAGCTAGGCATCGAAGACGCTTTCGATCTCACCGGAGTGTACGAAGGGCTGCCTCTGCACGCGAAGAGCATCGATCATACAGGCACGCTGCCGGACCGCATCCGCCTGTTCCGCCGCCCGATCCTCGATGAGTGGGCAGCGCGGGGGGACGAAACGCTGGAGCACCTCGTGGCGCATGTGCTGGTGCACGAAGTGGGGCATCATTTCGGCCTGTCGGACGAGGCGATGCACGCGCTGGAAGAGGCGACCGGCTGAACGCGGGCCGTGCGCCTCAGGGGCTTTGCCGCAGGGCGGCGCGATGGCAGATGGTACGGATGATCCGCCTCGCTATTCCCGTCGCCGTTCTCGCCCTCGCCTCGCCGCTTCTCGCGCAGCGAGAGGCCGTGTCGCCAACGCCTGACTCTGTTGTAGCGGAGGCACCAGCATCCGACTGGCGGGCGATCAACCCAGCGGACCTGCTGGTAATGGAGCTCGCACCCGCCCAGGAAGGCAGGGAGCGCAAGGTCATCATCCAGCTTCTGCCCCCGCCCTTCAGCCAAGGGTGGATCGGCAACATTCGCACCCTCGCCCGCGAGCATTGGTGGGATGGCACGAGTGTTTATCGTGTGGTCGACAACTGGGTGGCGCAATGGGGCGATGGCGAGGACGATGGGGAGCCTGCCAAGCCGCTGCCCGAGGGCCTGCGGGTGGTGCCCGAGAGCGAGTATGTCACGCCCATCCAGCCGGGGGCGGAGGATGGGCGCGACTTCATCCTCACGCCTGAGCGGGAGGAGGTGGTGATCAACCGCTGGCTCGATTCCTATGCGATCACGGCCTTCGTCGCCGGGTCGCCCATTGGGCTGGATGACGAGGGCGGGCGCACCGGCTGGCCTGTCCATTGCTATGGCACGGTCGGCGTGGCGCGGGACCTTTCGCCTGATACCGGCACCGGGGCAGAGCTCTACGCGGTGATCGGCCATGCGCCGCGCCAGTTGGACCGCAACATTGCCGTGGTCGGGCGGGTGATCGAGGGGATCGAACATCTCGCCACCTTGCCACGCGGCACGGGTGCGGCAGGCGTCTACGCCGAACCTGAGCAGCGTGTGCCGATCCTCTCTGTGCGGCTGGGGAACGAGCTGCCGGAAGCCGAGCAGCCGCATTTCGAATACCTCGCCACCGACAGCGACAGTTTTGCGCGATATCTGGCGGTTCGGGCCAATCGCAACGACGCCTTCTACCGCACTCCGGCCAACGGGATCGACCTTTGCAACGTGCAGGTGCCGATCAGGAGAGTTCAGGCGGAATGAGGGCCGATTCCGTCCGGTTCTCGGCCCCGCTGGAGGTCTGGACGAACGAGGCGGAGAGCAGTTCCGTCGCCTTTGTGACCCTTCCACCCGAAGCGGCGGAGCAGCTTTCCGCGCATGAGCTTGCCCGCAGGCTGGAGTTGGGAAAGGGGCGGGGCTTCGGCTCTGTCCGGCTGACGGTGCGGGTCGGTGGCAGCGAGTGGCAGACATCCGCCTTCCCCCTGAAAGGCGGGGCCGGCTGGTTCGTGGCGATCAAGGCTGCGATCTGCCGCGCGGAAGGGCTGGTGGAAGGCCAGCGCATCGAGGTTGAACTGGACCTGCAATAGGCCCGCATCGCCCATGTAAACGGACCGCTTCCGCTCGATTTGAAACGTCATTGCATCGGGGGCGCAACGCACCCGCATTCGGACTGCACCGCCTTCGCATCCGTCCCGGAAGCGACGATTTGCAACCGATTTGCACCGCCGCGCAACGGACCTGCACCGGCTTGAAAGGCTCTCGCATCACCCCGCAAAGAGGCCGGATCAGATCCGCTCCGCCTGCGCAATCGCGTCGCTGGCGCGCAGCGAGCTGACGATCCGGGTCAGGTGCGCGAGGTCCTGCACCTCGATATCCACTTCATAGGTATGGAACGGATCGTCGCGCTGGGTGAGCTCCAGGCCCAGAACATTGGCGTAGTTCTTCGCGAAGATGCCGGCCATCTCCGCCAGGGTGCCGGGCCGGTTGTAGAGCACCACGCGAAGCCGCCCGGCCGCGCCCTGCGAGCGTTCGCCCCAGGAAAGGTCCACCCAATCGGCATCGATGCCGGTCGCCAGTTCGCGGCAATCGATCGTGTGCACCTGCACGCCTTCTCCCTTGGGCCTGAGGCCGACGATCCGGTCGCCGGGGACAGGGTGGCAGCAATCGGCAAGCGAGAAGCCAAGGCCGGGCGTCAGCCCCTTGATCGAGATGGCCCTGCCCTGCGACAGAGGTTCATCCGCCAGGTCGGCCGTGCTGCCGGGGACGAGCGCCTCCATGACCTCGCGGTCGGCCAGCTTGCCTGCGCCAATCGCGTACATCAGGTCCTCTTCCTCCTCGAACTCCAGCCGCTCGGCCGCGCTGCGGATCGCCTTCTTGCCGATCTTGGCGGGCACGCGTTCCGCAATCTCGTCGAACAGCTTGCGGCCGATGGAGGCGATCTCCGCCCGCTCCTTTGCGCGCACGGCACGGCGGATGGCGGCGCGCGCCTTGCCGGTGACGACGAAGGCGAGCCAGGAGAGCTGCGGTTCCGCACTTGCGCCCTTGATGATCTCCACCACGTCGCCGTTGTTGAGCTGCGTGCGCAGCGGCATGTGGCGGCCGTTGATCTTCGCGCCGACCGTGTGGGCGCCAAGATCCGTGTGGACGGCGAAGGCGAAGTCCACCGGAGTGGAGCCTTTGGGCAGCTGGAACAGCGCGCCCTTGGGAGTGAAGGCGAAAATGCGATCCTGGTAGATCGCCAGCTTGGTGTGTTCGAGCAGCTCTTCCGCATCGTGGCTAGCGTCCACGATCTCGATCAGGTCACGCAGCCAGCCGACCTGCCCGTCCGGCCGATCCCCCTGCTTGTAGGCCCAGTGCGCGGCGAGGCCGAATTCGTTCCGCCGGTGCATCTCGGCCGTGCGGATCTGCACCTCCACCCGCATCGAATTCTCATAAATGAGCGAGGTGTGCAGCGACCGATAGCCGTTGGTCTTGGGCGTGGAGATGTAATCCTTGAAGCGGCCGGGAATGAACTGCCAGGTCGTGTGCAGCACGCCCAGCGCGCGGTAGCAATCAGCCTCCGTGTTGGTGATGACACGGAAGGCGAAGATGTCCGTCACCTGGTCGAAGGAGACGTGCCGCTCCGCCATCTTCTTCCAGATCGAATAAGGCTGCTTCTCCCGGCCCCAGACCTGAACCTGGATCCCTGCTTCGGCCAGGGCCTGCTTGATGGCGAGCGCGATCTTGTCGACCTGCCCGTGATCCTGGCTTCGCAGCTGCTCCAGCCGGCCGGTGAGCGTGGCATAGGCCTCCGGCTCCAGCTGCTCGAAGGCGAGCGCCTGCATCTCGCGCATATATTCGTACATGCCGACACGCTCTGCCAGCGGGGCGTAGATCTCCATCGTCTCGCGCGCGATGCGGCGGCGCTTCTCCGGGCTCTTGATGAAGTGGAGCGTGCGCATGTTGTGCAGCCGGTCCGCCAGCTTGACGAGGAGGACGCGGATGTCTTCGCTCATCGCCAGCAGGAACTTGCGCAGGTTCTCGGCCGCGCGCTCATTCTCCGCCATCGTCTCGATCTTGGAGAGCTTGGTGACGCCGTCGACCAGCCGGGCGACATCCGGCCCGAAGTTCGCCTCGATGTCCTCGATCGTGGCCAGCGTGTCCTCCACGGTGTCGTGAAGGAGTGCGGTGATGATGGTTTCCTGGTCGAACTTCAGGTCCGTCATCAGGCCCGCCACCTCAACCGGGTGGCTGAAATAGGGGTCGCCGCTGGCGCGCTTCTGGCTGCCGTGCTTCTGCACGGTGTACACATAAGCGCGGTTCAACATCGCCTCATCCGCATCGGGATCGTAGGCCTTGACCCGCTCGACTAGTTCGTACTGGCGCAACATCGTCTGCAGGATGTGCGGATTGCAGCGTGATCGGCAAGGGGAAACGTGCGGGGCGCCGCCTCAGAAGCGCCGCGCCAGCGACATCCTGATCGATGTGAGGGCCGCCCCAGAGCTCCGCATCCATCGTCGACAGACAGTCCGGCGCCGAGGTGCAGGCGGACCCATATACTGATCGTATACGAGCCCCGGAGCCTTCTTCGAGGAGCAAAGCTGACGCAGGTTAACCATATCCAAAAACAACGAGCGGACCAACGTGAAGGATAACGAGTGGGAGTTCGGCGTCGAGCCGGCAGTCGCAGCCAAGTGCAGCCTGGATGATCCAAGAAAGGTTAATTCGCTCCAGGACATCGTGACCAAGGCCAGGGCGATCGCGAAGACGAAGATGTCCGCGATCACCATTCTGGATGAGGACACTCAATGGATCATCGCACGCGAAGGTGTCGATGTGGAACGAACCCCTCGGGCGCACTCCTTCTGCCAGTATACGATCTTTCGCCCGGGGGTGCCGATGATCGTCGCGGATGCGCGGCATGACCCGCGCTTTGCAGACAACCCCATGGTGCTGGCGGATTCGGGCGTGCGCTTCTACGCGGGCGTGCCGCTGGTGGATTCCTCAGGATATGCCCTTGGGGCCTTGTGTGTCGCCGATCCTGCCCCGCGCGCGCATTTCAGCCAGATGCTGGATCTGGTGGAACTCGCCAAGCGGGCAGAACGGACGATCTGCCGGTAAGCGGCTTACTGGAAAGTACGGCGCCGCATCGCGGGCTGCCCTGCTCAGTTGAGCGGACGCAGCCCCGCCTGCTCGATCGCGGCAAGCGCGCAGGCTTCATCATTGTCGCTGGTATCGCCGGTAATGCCGATGGCGCCGAGGATTGTGCCGCTCTGGTCCGCGATGATCACCCCGCCCGCTGCCGGGACCATGCCGCCCTCGCTCATCATGTCGACAGAGGCGATGAAATGCGGCCGATCCACCGCCATGTCGCCCACCGTGCGGCTCGACACGCCGAGCGACAGCGCGCCCGCCGCCTTGCCCTGCGCCAGCTTCACCCGCAGCGTGGAGGCCCCGTCCTGCCGCTGGCAGGCGATCATGTGCCCACCGGGATCGAGCACGGTGACGGTCAGCGGCTTGAGGCCGAGCTCGGCCCCACGTGCGAAGGCGGCGTCGATGAGTGTGTTGGCTTGGGCGAGGGTCAGGCGGTGCATGGGGGTTCCTTACACGTTGGGTTCGGAAGGCGCCTCGCGGGAGATGACGCGATAATCAAGCGCGACGTAGGCGGCGGACAACAGCGCCCCGAGGATGATCGCCAGTTCGGGCAATTCGGCCGCGAAAAGGAGCAAAGCAAAGGTCGCGACCGAGAGACCAGCAAGCAGCACTCGATAACGGCGAAAGCGGGGAACGTCCGGAAAGTGCGCAAGCGGGACACCCTTGCTCGTAGCCACGTTCAACTGAGCCGAGTAAGGATGGAGAAAGAAGAAGATCGCTTGGATCAGGCAGAATCCTCCGAAGTAGGCCAGATCATTCAAGAGATGTCTCCTTCCCTCAACTCCACCGCACTTCCGGCGGCAGGCTCATCAGGATGGCGTCGATGTTGCCGCCGGTCTTGAGGCCGAAGAGGGTGCCGCGGTCGTAGACGAGGTTGAACTCGGCGTAGCGGCCGCGCCATTCCAGCTGCTGCTGCTTGTCGGCGTCGGTCCACTCCTGCCCCATGCGGCGGCGGACGATCTTGGGGAAGGCGTCGAGGAAAGCCTCGCCCACGTCCCGGGTGAAGGCGAAGTTGCGGTCCCATGCGGCCTCATCCGGGCACTCGAGGTGGTCGTAGAAGATGCCACCCACGCCCCGTGCGACCCCGCGATGGGGGATGAAGAAGTACTCCTCCGCCCACTTGCTGAAGCGGTCGTAATAGGTGGGGTTGTGCGCCATGCAGGCGGCGCGCAGGCGGGCGTGGAAGGCCTCCGTATCCTCCTCGTAGGGGATCGGCGGGTTGAGGTCCGCGCCGCCGCCGAACCACGCCTTGCTGGTGGTGAGGAAGCGGGTGTTCATGTGCACGGCGGGCACGTGCGGGTTGGCCATGTGCGCGACCAGGCTGATGCCGGTGGCGGTGAAGCCGGGATTGTCCTCGCTTGCGCCGTTGATCGTCTGCGCGAAGCCGGGCGCGAATTCCCCCGACACGGTGGAGACGTTGACGCCGACCTTCTCGAACACCTTGCCCTTCATCACCCCGCGCACGCCCCCGCCGCCTTCGGACGAATCTTCGGTTTCCCGGTCCCAGGGGATGTATTCGAACGAGGCGTCGGAGCCGGCTTCGCGCTCGATCGCCTCGAACTCCGCGCAGATCCGGTCGCGCAGGGCTTCGAACCATTCGCGCGCGCGCTGGGTATGGGGTTGCCAATCGGTCATCTGCGTCCCTTCGTCATTGCTGGGAGACCACTCCACTTCAGCGTCGGCTCAGCCCGATTGCCCGTTCGCCGCCTTGGCCCCGCTTTGACAGCCATCAAGGCAGCCACCCCTTGCCAAAGGGGCCGCGCCGGGGCAAGGACCCAGCATGGTTCCCCTTTCGTTCGCGCCATTCTCCTTTGCCGGGCACGAGCTCGTGCTAGTGGGAGAGCGCGCGCTGTATTGGCCGGGCGAACAGGCGCTCCTGGTCGCCGACCTGCACCTTGAGAAGGCAAGCTATTACGCGCAAACCGGCCAATTGCTCCCGCCCTACGACAGCCGGGAAACGCTCGAGCGGCTGGCGCTGCTGATCCGCCAGACGGGAGCGAGGCGGGTCTATACGCTGGGCGACAATTTCCATGATTCGGCCGGGCCGTCCCGCATGGAGCCGCACGCGGCGGGCATGCTGGCCGCGCTGACCCGCGTGGTCGACTGGGTGTGGCTGACGGGCAATCACGATGCGGCGATGGAAGCGAAGCTGGGCGGGCAGCTGGCGCGGGAGCTGGAGATCGCCGGCGTGGTGCTGCGCCACCATGCGCAGGCAGGAGAGACGCGGCCGGAGCTTTCGGGGCATTTCCACCCCCGGCTGCACGTCACAGTGCGGGAACGGCGGATTCGCCGGCCCTGCGCGGTGGTGAGCCAGGGGCAGGAGCCGGGCGGCGCGCGCATGATCCTTCCTGCCTTCGGCGCGCTGACCGGCGGCATGGATGCGGCTGACCCGGCCATCGTGGCGGCGTTGCAGCCTGCCTGCGCCATCGATGCGGTCGTGGCGGCAAAGGGCCGGCTGGCGCGTTTCCCGCTCTGGCGCGCCGGTGCGTAAGTACTCCGCACCCCCTAGCGCATCGGCAGCTAAGCGACTAAGTTGGCCTCGGTATAACTGACGACAGGAGAACGCCCCATACCCCGTCCCCCCCGGCGCATGCTTGCGCCCCCGGTGAAGTCCGGACCCCGCTTCGACAACATGATCCAGTCCGACAAGGTTCGCGTCATCGACGAGAACGGTGAGAACCTCGGCGTGATGTACACCCGCGAAGCGATCGATCAGGCAGCCGAAGTCGGCCTGAACCTGGTTGAAGTGTCACCCAACGCCGATCCGCCAGTTTGCAAGTTCCTCGACGTGGGCAAGTACCGCTACGAGGCGCAGAAGAAGGCGAATGCCGCGCGCAAGACCCAGAAGACGCAGGAGATCAAAGAGATCAAGATGCGTCCGAACATCGACGATCATGATTATGACGTGAAGATGCGCGCGATGAACAAGTTCATCGAGAACGGCGACAAGGTGAAGGTTACCCTCCGCTTCCGTGGTCGCGAGATGGCCCACCAGCACCTCGGCATGGATCTGCTCAAGCGGGTGCAGGAGGACGTGGCGGAAGTGGCGAAGGTGGAAGCCTATCCCCGGCTCGAAGGGCGACAGATGCTCATGGTGCTGTCACCCAAGTAAGCCGAACGACGCGCCTGGCAGATCCCCACGACGCTGCCGGGCGCGGTTCCGCATAAGGTGAGGCAGCTCACCAACTTCCACCACAATCGTTCTTGGTGCAGGTCACAACCTTCTTCCGTCACGCCGGGCGGAGATTGGGCCGACTGCACAGCGCATGCGTGTGCAGCGGAGGAAGCGACCCGGCCCCGCGCTGAGGACCGGGTCACATGCAGTCAAGGCTCAGGCAGCCCAGGCGTGCCTGCACCTGAAGGGCCATTCGCCTGCTCCGCGGTCAGAGACCGCGGATGCCGCTATAGTCGATGTCGACCACCCGCCCGCGGCGAACCTCGCAGGTGAAGCGTCCGCTATCATAGCCACTGTAGCGGTCGTCCCAGCCGCGATAGTCATTGTTCCAGCCGCGGCCGTAGCGCGTATCCCCACGGCGATAGTCGCGGCCCATCTGGTTCACCGCGATCCGCCCCTTCACACGATAGCCGTCGCCTTTGCGGTCAATGTTGCGAATGTCGGTGACTTTGGACCGGCCGCCCCAGGAATAACGGTTGGCGGTGCCTTCTGCGGCATAGACACACTGCTCGACCGCATCGCGTGCGGCATAGCCGCGATCATACCGATCGTACCGGTCATAGCGTCCGCGTCGATCATCGCGGTCACGACTGGCGGCGGCGGCAACTGCCGCAATCCCCCCGATGATCAACGCGCCGGCGATGACGTCGCCGGCATCGATGCCGTCGCGGCGATCCCGATCGCGGTATTGAGCGTATGCAGGGCTTGCCGCGGTCAGCGCCATCGCCCCAGCCGCTATGGTGGCAATGCTGCCCTTCGCCAAGGCTTTTAAAGGTCGGGTCATTGGCTGCTCCTCTCATGCTTCAGGAGCGACAAGGACGACTCCTGTGATGAGCAGTCTTAGAGAGGAGGCACTGCGACCACGCTGAATTGCACCGACAGCCTTGGTTCAGGAGTCAAGCCGATTAGATGAACGCTACTGGGAAACCTGGAGGCCCGTCCAGTGGCCGAGAAAGGCGAGAACGTCCGCCGCTTCCTCGATTGCCTTGTCGGTGGGCTTGCCTGACCCATGGCCAGCGCGCGTTTCGATCCTGATCAGTTGGGGCCTCTCACCCAATTCCGCGGCCTGCAGCGCCGCGACGTATTTGAAGCTGTGGCCAGGCACGACGCGATCGTCCGTATCGGCAGTGGTCACGATCAGCGCGGGGTAATCCTCTCCAGCACGGATGTTGTGATAGGGCGAATAGGCGCGCAGGACCCGGAAATCGGCCTCGCGATCAGGATAGCCGTAATCGTCCACCCAATAGCGTCCGGCCGTCCAACGGTCGAAGCGCAGCATATCCATGACGCCCACGGCAGCGTTTCCGGCGGCAAACAAGTCGGGCCGCTGGTTGACCACCGCGCCGACGAGCAGGCCGCCATTGGAACCGCCCTGGATGGCGAGCCCGTCTTGCGTGGTAATGCCCTCGGCCTTGAGAAATTCGCCCGCGGCGATGAAATCGTCGAACACGTTCTGCTTATTGGCGAGACGCCCGGCATCGTGCCACGCCTTGCCATACTCGCCCCCGCCGCGAAGGTTGGCGAGCGCGAACACGCCGCCCGCTTCCACCCAGGCAAGACGGCTGGCGGCGAATGCCGGGGTGAGCGAAATGTCGAACCCGCCATAGCCATAGAGCAAGGTCGGCGCGGCGCGGCCTGCCTCGGCCAGATCCCGGCGCCGCACAATGAACATCGGCACGCGAGTGCCGTCCTTTGACGCGTAGAACCGTTGCTCGACCACGAAGGCTTCCGGATCGAAGGCCAACTGTGCTTCGGCGAAAACTGTGCTGGCATCCTTGGCCAGATCAAGGCGATAGATCGTCGCCGGGCGATTGAAGCTGGAGAAGCTGTAGAACGTCTGGTTGTCGCCCGGTCGGCCCGTGAAGCCGCCGACGCTGCCGATGCCCGGCAGCTCGACCGAGCCTTGGTCTTCACCCGCGAGCCCGAAGCGGCGCACCATGGCCGCCGCGTTCTTCAGGTAAGAGACGAAGAGGGTGTCACCCACAAGGGAGGCACCGCCGATCGTCTCCGCCTGCTCCGGCACCACCGGATGCCATTGCGTGGTGCTGGAATCGAGATCAATCGCGACAACCTGGTAGAGCGGCGCGTCCTTGTTGGTCACGAACCACAGCTGGCCCCAGATGCCGTCGATCAGGCTCCAGGCGTTCTCGAACCCGGTGACGAGCGGGCGGGCGCGCCAACCATCCGTCTCGCGCGCCTTGAGGTCGATCGCGTGGATCTCGTACCGCGCATCCGTGCCGATCGAGCTGGTAATGATCGCCCAGCGGCCATCGCTCGTGACGCTCGCGGTGTGGTTATACTCGCGGTGCTCCGGCGTCGCGAAGACGAGTTCATCCTCGCTCTGCGGTGTTCCGATGCGGTGGTAGTAGATGGCCTGGCCGTAGTTCAGCGCCTGGAAATCCTCACCTTCCTCCGGCTCAGGAAAGCGCGAATAGAGGAAGCCTTCCTCGCCCATCCAGGCGAGATCGGTGAATTTGGCCCAACGCACCTCGTCGGCGAGTTGCTCCCCGGTCGCAACGTCAAGCACACGCAGGATGCGCCAATCGGAACCGCCGTCCTGCACGCTGTAGAGCAGCTTTGATCCGTCGGGAGAAGGCCGCCAGTCCGCGAGCGCCGTCGCGCCATCAGAAGCCCAGGCGTTAGGATCGATCAGCACCCGCTGAGGGCCCTCAATCCCGTCGCGCACGTAAAGCGGCGATTGGTTCTGGAGGCCGGCGTTGCGGGTATAGAAGTAGCGGCCGCCCCGCTCCACAGGCGTCGAAAAACGCTCGAAGTCCGTCAGCTCGGCAATCCGCCGCTTGAACCAGTCGCGCGCGGGCACCGCCGCGAGATAAGCGTCGGTGACTGCGTTCTGCCGTTCGACCCATTCCGCGACCTCGGGATCATTCCGAACGTCGTTCTCAAGCCACCGATAGGGGTCGGCGATCTCTTGACCGAACAGTGTCTCGACCACGGCATCGCGGCGGGTTTCCGGATAGTCAGGAGCGGTCAGGGTCTGGCCCTCGGCAGGTATGGCAACGGAAAGAGCGAGCAGGCAGGCAGCGGTACGAACGAGCATTCAGGCTCCGAAACAAACAGGGGCGGTTGCGACTGTAACGATCGCAACCGCCCCTGCAAGCACTCGGCTGTATGGAAGCTTACGCCTCCTCGTACTCGTCCGCAGTCCGCACCGGGCCGCTGTCCTTGCCCTTGGCCTCGACATCGCGGTCGACCAGTTCAATGATCGCCATCGGCGCGGCATCAGAGGCGCGGTAGCCGGCCTTGATGATGCGCGTGTAGCCTCCTTCGCGGCCGGCGTAGCGTTCCGCTAGCACCTCGAACAGCTTGCGCTCCTGCGTCTCATCCATCAGCCGGCTGTGAGCAAGGCGACGGTTGGAGAGGCCCCCACGCTTCGCCAGCGTGATCAGCTTCTCGACATAGGGGCGAAGTTCCTTGGCCTTCGCGGTGGTCGTCTGGATCTGCTCATGCTTGATGAGCGCGGCGGCCATGTTGCGCAGCAGAGCGGCGCGATGGCCGGACTTGCGCTGCAGCTTGCGGCCGGAAAGTCCGTGACGCATTATTCGGTACTCCGTTCGTAAGGGGGCCGTATAGCGGGCCCACGAAAGCGATGCGTTCGCAGGTGTCCTCTGGTACCCCGGTCCAGGCGGCTGTTAAGGGTCGCCGCCTTCACCCCAGGCAAGGGTGAGGCTTAGCCCAGCAGCTCCTGCTCAAGCTTCTTGGCCATCTCCTCGATATTCTCCGGCGGCCAACCCGGGATGTCCATCCCGAGGCGCAGACCCATGCTGGAGAGAACTTCCTTGATCTCGTTGAGGGACTTGCGACCGAAGTTCGGCGTGCGAAGCATCTCCGCCTCCGTCTTCTGCACGAGATCACCGATATAGATGATGTTGTCGTTCTTGAGGCAGTTGGCCGAGCGGACCGACAGCTCCAGCTCATCGACCTTCTTCAGCAGATAGCGGTTGAGCTGGTTGGCATCACTCTCTTCCGGCTGCGCGGCGACGCCGATCATCGGCGAGGCAGGCTGCGGAATGCCCTCTTCGAAGTGGACGAACAGCGACAGCTGATCCTGCAGGATGCGCGCGGCATAAGCCACCGCGTCTTCCGGCGTGACGGTGCCATCGGTCTCGATGGTCAGCGACAGCTTGTCGTAGTCCAGTTCCTGCCCGACGCGCGCATTGTCGACCTTGTAGCTGACCTGGCGAATGGGCGAATAGAGCGAGTCAACGGGGATGAGCCCGATGGGCGCATCGGCCGGGCGGTTCTGGACCGCAGGGACGTAGCCCTTTCCGGTGTCCACCGTCAGCTCCATGTTGAGCGTCGCCCCCTCGTCGAGGTGGCAGATCACCAAACCCTTGTTCATCACCTCAATGTCACCGGTCACGGCGATATGTCCGGCGGTCACTTCCGCAGGGCCCGTTGCGGAAAGCTGGAGGCGCTTCGGCCCGTCACCTTCCATCTTGAGCGCGATCTGCTTCACGTTGAGGACGATGTCGGTCACATCCTCTCGCACGCCAGCGAGCGACGAGAATTCGTGCAGCACGTTCTCGATCCGAATCGAGGTGACCGCAGCACCCTGAAGGCTGGACAGGAGCACCCGGCGCAGGGCATTGCCCAGCGTCAGGCCGAAACCACGCTCCAGCGGCTCGGCCACGAAGGTCGCGCGACGCTTGGCATCGCCGCCGGCCTTGATGTCGAGGCTGTTGGGCTTCTTCAGTTCCTGCCAGTTCTTCATATTGACGGACATGGACTTCCCCTAAAGGTCTTGTTCTGGCAGCAACAGCCGCGAAACGCTGGAGGAGCGCCGCGGCCGATGCGAGTGTGCTTCCTTCGCGGCGCCCGAAGATCCCGGAGACGCCGCAGGGCAGCTTCGATCAGACGCGGCGACGCTTCGACGGCCTCACGCCGTTATGCGGGATCGGCGTCACGTCGCGGATGCTGGTGATGGTGAAGCCCACCGCCTGCAGCGCCCGCAGCGCGCTCTCACGGCCTGAACCCGGCCCCTTGATCTCGACCTCCAGCGTGCGCACGCCGTGCTCGGCAGCCTTCTTGCCGGCATCATCCGCAGCAACCTGAGCGGCGTAAGGCGTCGACTTGCGGCTGCCCTTGAAACCCATCATTCCGGCGCTGGACCAGCTGATCGCATTGCCCTGCGCATCGGTGATGGTGATCATGGTATTGTTGAAGCTGGCGTTCACGTGAGCAACGCCACTGCTGATGTTCTTGCGTTCCCGCCGACGAAGGCGCTGTGGTTCGCGTGCCATATCTGGGTGTCCTGTCCTAGATCATCAAGGGAGTAAGCTGCTGCCTGGCAGCACTTACTTCTTTTTGCCGGCGATCGGCTTGGCCTTGCCCTTGCGGGTGCGCGCATTCGTGTGCGTGCGCTGGCCGCGGACCGGCAGGCCCTTGCGATGGCGCAGCCCGCGGTAGCAGGCGAGATCCATCAGCCGCTTGATGTTCATTGCGGTGTTGCGCCGCAGGTCACCTTCGACGGTGTAATCGGCGTCGATCGTCTCACGGATCTGGAGCACTTCCGCGTCGCTCAGGTCCTGAACGCGCCTGCTCTCATCAATGCCCAGCTTTGAGGCGATTTCCTTCGCCGTCGCAGGGCCGATGCCGTGAATGTAAGTGAGCGCGACGATCACGCGCTTGTTGGTGGGGATGTTCACCCCGGCAATACGAGCCACTCTATTCTCCATGCTCCACAGGGAGTCGTCCGGCGCACCGGTGCACCCTATCTCATCGCGTCCGATTCGCCCCGCCGGCCGCAGATCGCGAGAAACGCCGGTCGGGAGGCGCGCATCACATGCTGCGGCCTTGACCCCGACGGACCCCGATTGAGCGAATGGAGTGCGCAGTTAGGGGGATTCGCGGCGGGCGTCAACATCATATGATAGACGCAAGCAAAGCCGCAGCCGGAATAGGCGCTGCCGACAAAGACCCCTTACAATCTATATAGCGCAGTGGGCGAGCCGCGTCAAAATTCGCCGGGGGTCCCGCGGTCCCGCCGCAGGAGCGCCTCCAGACGCTCAAGTTGGCCTGCCAATACGTCATCGACGGCTGTCGCTATGTCAACCAACGGGAACCGGGAGTGGCCGCCGACTACATAAGTGAGACCAATTTGCGTGCCCTCACCCTCGCGCGCGATTTCGATCGTCAGCGTCCCGGCCAAGGCTTCCCCCTGCAGCGGCCCAAGCGCACCTTCCATGCGAAGGAGCCGGCCTGGCGCGGAGTGGATGACGCGCATGTGCTCAACCGAACCAGCGCCTTGCAGCGCCTCGCAGAAGCATCCGCCCGCAGTCGGCTCGAGCGTGAGGTTGGCGGAGTCCCCCGACCAGGTGTGCTCCGCCGCCCACCATCTCGCGGGCGTGATCAGCGCAACCCAGGCATCATCCGGTGGTACTGGAACGCTGGCGCCAAGCTCTACGACGAAGCCGCCCTCACCACGTTCGGTTACCTCAGCCGCGGCCGGACCGCTGGCGAGCAGGAGAGGCGGAAAAAGCAGGGCCACTTTGGCCGTATGCCCCCTGCCCATGACCCACCTCCGTCGCTCTCCCCGAGAGCATAGACGAATGCCCTCATGGTGGGCAACGGAGCTTCCAGAGAAGCGTCAGCCGGTGGCGAGTGCCTTCTCTACCGCCTCGGTCACCTCTTCAATCGGCGCCATGCCATCGAGCCGGGTGACGATGCCACGCTGTTCGTAAAGAGGAAGGATGGGCGCGGTCTCGCTGCGATAGACCTCCATCCTCTTGCGAACCGTTTCCTCATTATCGTCAGGACGACGCTTGAACTCCTGCCCACCACAGCGGTCGCAGGTGCCGGGCGCGCGCGGAGGCTTGGATTCGTCATGATAGCCTTCGCCGCATGAAGCGCAGGAGAACCGGCCCACGATCCGCCGAACCAGCTCGTCCTCGTCGACCTCCAGCTCGATCACCTTGTCGAGCCGGCGCCCGTGCTTACCAAGGATCCCGTCGAGCTGCTCTGCCTGGTGCGCCGTGCGCGGGTAACCGTCGAAAATCGCGCCGACACCCTCGCCCATCGCGGACAGTTCGGCGTCGATCAGTGCCGAGACGATCTCGTCAGAGACGAGCTCGCCCTTGTCCATGATCTCCTTCGCCTTGATGCCGATCGGCGTGCGCGCGGCGACGGCGCCCCGCAACATGTCGCCAGTCGAGAGCTGGCGCATGCCATGATGCTCGACTAGGCGCTGCGCCTGCGTACCTTTCCCGGCTCCGGGAGGACCCAGCAAAATGATATTCATCGCACTCCCCCCAAAACCGCGGCGGCGTCTAGCGCAACCGTCCCTTGAGCTTCGCCTTCTTGATCAGGTCGCCATATTGATGCGCCAGCAGATGCGACTGGATCTGGCTGATCGTATCGACGGTGACGTTGACCACGATCAGCAGACTGGTTCCGCCTAGGAACAACGGCAGCCCTGTCTGAGCAATCATGTACTCCGGAATGACACAGACGAGCGTCAGGTAAATCGCGCCGACGACGGTAATGCGCGTCAGCACGTAGTCGAGATATTCGGACGTCCGCTTGCCCGGCCGGATGCCTGGAATGAAGCCGCCATTCTTCTTCAGGTTCTCCGCCGTCTCCTCAGGGTTGAACACCACCGCGGTATAGAAGAAGCAGAAGAAGATGATGCCCGCTGCATAAAGCGCCATGTAAAGCGGCTGCCCATGCTGCAGGTACTGATTCAGCACCTGCACGACCGAATAGAACATGCTGTCCGGATCGGCCGAGTTACCCGCGAACTGGCTGATGGTCAGGGGCAGCAGCAGCAGCGAACTCGCAAAGATCGGCGGGATGACGCCGGCGGTATTGAGCTTCAAGGGAAGGTGGCTGCGATCAGCCTGCATCATGCCCCGAGCGCTGGCGCGCTTCGGATACTGGATGAGCAGGCGGCGCTGCGCCCGCTCCATGAAGCTGATGAACAGGATCAGACCAATGACCATGGCGATCAAGCCAACGATCAGGAACGCGCTGATCGAGCCGGTGCGACCGCCTTCGAACAGGTTGCCGGTGAAGGTCGGGAACTGAGCGACGATGCCCGCCATGATGATCAGGGACACGCCGTTACCGATGCCGCGGCTCGTGATCTGCTCACCAAGCCACAGCAGGAACATGGTGCCGCCGATGAGGTTGATCACCGCCACCACCCGGAACATGATGCCGGGATCGACGACCGCCTGCAGGCCGCTCTGGGCGCCGTAGGCCTCCAGCCCGCTGGCAAGGAACCAGCCCTGGATGGCGCACAGGAACACGGTCCCATAGCGGGTGTATTGGTTGAGCTTCTTGCGACCCGCCTCGCCTTCCTTCTTGAGCGCCATCAGCGATGGATGAAGCGACGCAGCGAGCTGAATGACGATGGAGGCGGTGATGTAGGGCATCACGCCGAGCGCAATGAGACTCATCCGCTCCAGCGACCCGCCCGAAAACGTGTTGAACAGGTCGAGGATGCCGCCGCGAGTCTGGTCGTACAGCGTCTCGAGGATCAGCGGATTGACCCCCGGAAGCGGTACGAAGCTCAGGAACCGGAACACGATCAGCGCACCGATCGTAAACCAGATGCGCTGGCGCAGTTCGGTCGCCTGGCTGAAATTGGCGAGACTGAGATTGCTCGCGATGTTGTCGGCGCGTGATGCCATTGTGCTAAAAGTGCCTTGCCTGGCCGGGCGGCTCGACTGCGCGCCCCCTCTTCAGGTCAGCCCATATAGGAACCGGGCAGAGTTGCGAGAACCCTGCCCGGCGAATCCCGGGGATTATCGGGCGGCGGCCGCCTTCGCGGTGCCCTTCTTGGCAGCGGCGAGAGCTGCCGGATCCTTCGCCTCGATCACCTCGACCGAGCCGCCTGCCTGCTCAACAGCCGCGACAGCGCTCTTGGAAGCACCCGCCACCTTGAACTGGGCCTTGGCGGTGAGTGCACCCTTGGCGAGCAAACGCACGCCATCCTTGCCGCCGCGAGCGACACCCGCAGCCTGAAGCGCCGCATGATCGATCAGGGAGCCGGCATCCAGCTTCCCAGCCTCGATCAGCTTCTGCACCTGGCCGAGGTTCACCTCGGCAAAGTCCTTCGCGAAGATGTTGTTGAAGCCGCGCTTCGGCAGCCGCATGTGGAGCGGCATCTGACCGCCCTCGAAGCCCTTGATGGCAACGCCCGAACGAGCCTTCTGGCCCTTCTGACCGCGGCCGGATGTCTTGCCCTTGCCGGAGCCGATACCACGGCCGACGCGCATGCGTCCCTTGCGGGCACCGGGATTGTCGCGGAGATCAGTCAGTTTCATGTCGTTGCACTCGCTTTCGCTATGTTCGCGCTGGTTTATCGGAAGGGGCGCGCCCTAGCGGAGAGCAGGCGGCTTGTCACCCCCTCGCAGCACGTTCGGATTTGCACGAGGTCTCGGAATAGCGATACTCTTCCGGATAAGAACCGACACCTTCGTACCAGGCGAGGACGCCCTTGGCATGCTCGCCGATCGCTCGCCTGAAATCGGCCTGAGTCCAACGCTCCCCTTCCGCAGAAATCGCTGCACGATCGAAACCCCCGAGACGCACGCGGCCGATCGCAGCTTCGATTGCAGCATCGATCTGCTCCAGATTGCCGGGCTCCACCAACGTCACCGCTTCATCGCTCAGGGCGAGATCCGGCAGGCCCGTGTTCGGTGTGGCAATGACATGACAACCGGCGGCGAGCGCTTCCAGGTATACGAGGCCGAAGCCCTCCAGCAGGGAAGGCATCACGAACACATCGCTGCGAGCGAAGAGCTGATCGAGCTCCTCTCGAGACTGATATCCTAACACCCGCACAGAGGGATCGGTCGCCAGGGCTGAGATTGCCGGGTCGATATCGTAGCTCACCACCACCAGCTCCGCGCCCCGGCGCGGCCGCGAGCACCAGGCGCGCAGCAGATGATGAATGCCTTTGCGCTGGATGCCATTCCCCACGAACAGAAAGCGGGCGCGGCCATCACGCTGCGCCTCCGAAACCCTTTGCCGGGTGCCGTCCGGAACGCCGTAAGGTATCACGGCGACGCGCTCTGGCGGAGCCCCTGCTGAGATCACGGAGCGAGCAGTAACGCCAGAGGCGCACACGATCGCGTCAGGCCTGGTCCAGGGTACGGGCAAGCTGAAATGGGTGCTACCACCCTCCTCTCTCCGGAACGAGGCCTCCACTTCGGGATATTGCCCGTGGTCGGATCTCAGCAACCCGATGTAACTCTGCGGCAGCGGATGGAATACGAAGACGATCAGGCAGCGATCGTCAGGAACGCGCTGCGGCAGATAATGATGGTAGCAGTAAAGGTGTGCATCGCGCTTCCGCGCCACATGCCCCGCCGTGTTGCCAAGGCGCCGGTCGATCCACCGGAACAGCGGCGGTGTAGGCACGCGAAGCGCCAGCGCTGCGTATTGCACGAAGAAAGCTAGGCGGTCCGAATAGGTCCGCCTCGCCGGCAAAGCCGGGCTTCGTTTGCGCCGGAGGAACTTCGGAAGCCACGAAGGCCCGCTGTCTGGCGCATAGAAGTCGGTAACCAGCGCTTCCAAGAGGCCTGCCTCATGCAGCCCCACCGGAACTTGATAGCTATCCCGAGCTCTGTTGAACACGCAAACGAACTTTGCGGGCACGGCTGAAGCAGGTGAGTTCAATTCGATCTGCACGCTTGCTGCCCCCGCTCGTTCGCTCACCCGCATAGATCACATTTCGCACTTGCGGGACAGAGGGCGCTGCAATCCGACGCGCATGGCCGAACGTTGAGGCTGCCGCCGCCGGACTGCGCCTCTAATCAGCAGACACTCAACGGACTGATCATAAATGGCCCACTCATCGGGCCCGCAGAACGGTTTGGCTGGTCACAAAGGCTCAGATCGCGCCCGAACATGCATGCGCCTGGCACACAGGCGCTGTTGCGCGCCGAAACATCAGCCGGAATTGCGGAGAAGCGCGTCAATCGCGCAAGCGTCGCTATCGGCCCTCTGCATAATCTAGGCAATACCCATATCCGACCGGCCTGATACGCTAGCGGATCGAATAGAACGCGCCGTAAAAGCCCAAGCAGCCTGGTATTCCGGGCCGGTCATTCTCGGCATAACTCGCGCCATTGCACGGCAAGCTAATTACGCTCTTCGCGAGGCTCGCGCTCTTGCATGGTAGTCGCAGCAGGGGTCGCCGACGGCGACAGGGCAAAAAGCGGTGGGGCGCAGGTCAGCGTCCGCCATACGATAATGGTGGCCGGACCGGGCGCCGGCTTGAGTCGGCGCCCGGCAGCAACTCGCTGCTTACTGAATGACTTCCACCATATGCGGCAGCTTGGCGATCGCGCCCCGGACCTCAGGGGTGTCCTCAACCTCCACCACCCGATGCATCTTGCCAAGGCCGAGCCCGGTAAGAATCCTCTGCTGCGCTGCAGGCCGTCGAATGGGAGAGCCGATCTGCTTGATCTTGATCTTTGCCATTAGACTTACTCCACGATCGCTTCGGCAGCGGCCTCAGCCTCAGCCTCGCTAGCGCCGCCGCGCCCCAACAGGTCGGCCACCTTCTTTCCGCGCCGCTGTGCAACCGACTTCGGCGATGTCTGGCTCTGCAGTGCATCGAAGGTCGCGCGGATCATGTTGTACGGGTTGGAGGTGCCGATGGACTTCGTGACGACATCCGCCACCCCGAGGCTCTCGAACACCGCACGCATCGGGCCACCCGCGATGATGCCGGTACCGGCAGGCGCCGAGCGGACATTGACCTTGCCAGCGCCGAAATGGCCCTTGCCGTCATGGTGCAACGTACGCCCTTCCTTGAGCGGCACGCGGATCATCTTCTTCTTGGCTGCTGCGGTCGCCTTGGTGATCGCCTCCGGCACTTCGCGCGCCTTACCATGGCCGAAGCCCACGCGACCCTTACCGTCACCTACTACAACCAGGGCGGCAAATCCGAAGCGCTTACCGCCCTTCACGGTCTTCGAGACGCGGTTGATGTGGACGAGCTTCTCGATCAGCTCCTCGCCGCCGTCGTCATCCCGACGGTCGTCACGACGGCCACGGCCGCGGCCACGACCATCGCGGTCGCGTCCACCATCACCACCGCGTCCACGTCCGCCACGCCCGCCACGAGCCTCGCGGGGGCCCCGCGGCTCCGACGGATCTCCGCTGGCCGCCGACTGGTTGTCGAAAGCCTCGCTCGTGGAGGTCGTCGGCGTCGGGGTGGAGCCCGCATTGTCCACAACGGCGCCGCCGCTGTTGTTGGTGTTGTTCTCGTCAGC
>Ga0182742_1001937_pt1 | contig 24582 bp, 21 predicted proteins | sample eDN5th37CBELigMG_FD_128880 | JGI IMG/M metagenome (GOLD analysis project Ga0182742, IMG submission 128880) | Enriched Miracle-Growth compost microbial communities from Emeryville, California, USA - eDNA 5th pass 37_C BE-Lig MG (version 2)... ...
AACACAAATATAATATCAGATAATCCATTATGGCGCAACGGTTTTTAATACTTTATCCACAATGCTGTCTTCATGTGGGTAATATTTGTCCACAGGATATGTTATTGTGCAAAAACTGTGAGTAGAGGATGTGGATAAAAAAATCATGTCGATTTTTGTCCACAGTCGGGCTGTAGATAGTATTATTATGTTAAATAAAGAAGAAAATTAGTCACAAATGAAATTTAACTGGGAAAATCTACACAAGAGAGATAAGGTAGATTTCTGGTAGCTGCTATTGACATTTTCCTAACTCACTCTTTATAATTAGTAGGACTGTCTGATAGCAGCTAATTCCTCAGGGAGGTGTCATATATGAAAAGAACTTATCAACCAAATAAGCGTAAGCATAGTAAAGTTCACGGCTTCCGTAGCCGCATGAGTAGTGCGAACGGCCGCAAGGTACTTGCTCGTCGTCGTCGTAAAGGAAGAAAAGTATTATCAGCTTAGGCCACTGAACTGTCAGTGGTCTTTTTTCTCTTTAAGCTGTTTTATAGAAGAGATTATGTGAAAGAATAATGAGGTTCGTACCACTGAGTTGAAGGTGTGTTTAAATGAAAAAGGAATTAAGGATAAAAAAAAATAAAGAGTTTCAGGAAGTTTTCCAAAAAGGAAAATCTTTTGCGAACCGCCAATTTGTTGTTTATGTCTTGAAGAAGGAAGACCAGCCATGTTTTCGAATCGGTTTATCTGTTAGTAAAAAGCTAGGAAATGCCGTAAAAAGGAATCAAATTAAACGTTATATTCGCCAATCATTTCTAGAATTAAAGGATCAGGTCAAGCAAGGGCATGATTATGTTATTATTGCACGAAAACCTACGGCCGAGATGGACATGCACGATGTTAAGAAAAGCCTCGAACATGTTCTTAAAGTGGCACGCGTTTTGAAAAAAAAGAACTATGGTCATAATGAATAGAAGAAAATTGGTTGAAGCGTATATTTTTTAAAGCGCTTTTTTATGAAAGATGATAAAATACACTTGGACTAGCCATTCAGCATGAAATTTTCTTTACTTTTCTGGAATTTACATAGAATAGTCGAGAATTGCTTATAAACATAACAATAGAAACGAAGTGTGAACAGGTTAGGAGGAAACAGGGATTGAAAAATAGAATGTTATTAGTAGTAGGTCTAATCTTACTAGTGACCTTACTAACGGGTTGTACAGAGTACGACCAGGCCATTACAGCTGAAAGTGAAGGATTTTGGAATGAATATATTGTTTATCCACTTTCATGGTTGATCGTTAGCATGGCCGGCTGGCTTGGAGGCAGCTACGGATTATCCTTAATTGCTGTTACAATTTTAATTCGTTTAGCTATTTTGCCACTGATGATTAAGCAAACAAAAAGTTCAAAAGCGATGCAAGCCATTCAACCTGAATTGAAAGAATTACAAGCAAAGTACAGTTCAAAAGACCAAAAAACGCAACAAAAACTCCAACAAGAAACAATGGCATTGTTCCAAAAGCATGGAGTTAATCCACTTGCAGGATGTTTACCGATTTTTGTGCAAATGCCAATTTTGATTGGTTTTTACCACGCAATTGTTCGAACAAGAGAAATTGCTGGACATAACTTCTTATGGTTTGACTTAGGTTCTCCAGACCCAATCTTCTTGTTACCGGTATTAGCCGGAGTGACGACTTTCTTACAACAGAAAATCATGATGATGGGAATGCCTGATAATCCACAAATGAAAATGATGCTTTGGATGATGCCAATTATGATTCTTGTATTTGCAGTTACACTTCCTTCAGCATTGTCATTATACTGGGTTGTCGGAAATCTTTTCTCTATGGCACAAACCTATTTTATCAAAGGGCCGGACTTAAGAAAGCAATCTGAGCCAGCAGCAGCTACCGGCAAAGCGGGAGGAGCAAAGAAAAAGTGAAACAGATAACTGCTACAGGACAAACTGTCGAAGAAGCAGTAGAATCAGCACTAGCTCAATTACAAACAACTAAGGACCGCACCGACATTCAGATTATTGATAAGGGGAAAAAAGGGATCTTTGGAATATTTGGTTCCCGTCCTGCTGTCATTAAAGCTACTTTAAAAATTGATCCTTTTGAAGAAGCGATTAACTACTTGAAAATGGTATCGAAACAACTCGGTGCTCCAGTGGATATAGAAGTAAAGCAAGAGGGGAAACAAGTTCATTTTCTATTATCCGGCGAAAAATTAGCTTTACTAATTGGAAAACGAGGACAAACACTAAACTCCCTTCAATATTTAACACAACTTGTCATTAATCGACATTCACGTCAATTTTATACGGTTTTGTTAGACGCTGCGGATTATCGGAAACGTAGGTATGATACACTGGTTCAGCTTGCTGAACGCCTAGCTGAAAAAGCAGTACGCACAGGGAAAGAAGTTGCATTAGAGCCAATGCCTTCATATGAACGAAAAGTTATCCATACCGCATTGATGGCAAACAAACAGATTAAAACTTATTCTGATGGCAGTGACCCACATCGACATATTGTGATTTCGCCTGTCAAAAGATAACAACAAGCCAATCTCTTTAGAGGTTGGCTTGTTTGTTTTTAGAAGCCTACTTGCCTTTTAGTAGGTAGGTTGAAGAGTAAAGGACAAAAACTTCTGCGTAGAAGGTAAGGCGAAAGGAGCAGAGAGGAAAGAAGTAAGATTCTTTCAGGTGAAGTTAGAGAGGCTTCAAGGACTGTCGGCTATAAGCGGAGTGCTTGGAGGGGAAATGAACATCCATGTACTTTTTACAATTTAGGTAGATTGGATCTAGCTCTAGGTATTATTATACATTTTTTTATAAAACGTTAGAAAAAGCTTGGATTTTAAATGTTTTTTGAAGCATCTGCGAGAATTTGTTTTATTGTTATTCACATGTGGATAAGTTAAAATAGTAAATACTTGATTTTACGTGTGGATAAGTTAAACCTGAAAGATATTTTTTTCATAATAGATGTGTTAGTCTATAAAATTGGTGAACGATATTCGAATATAGATTGTGATGATAGAAGAAATGAGGTGAAGGCATGGAGTTTGATACAATTGCAGCGATATCTACTCCAATGGGAGAAGGAGCCATTGCAATTGTCCGCTTAAGTGGAGATGATGCATTTAAAATTGCGGACAAGTTATTTAAAGGGGTAGGAAATAAAAAAATTGTAGACGTAGCTTCTCATACCATTCATTATGGACATATAATCGACCCGAAGACAGGAGAAATTGCTGAAGAAGTGATGATTTCTGTTATGAAAGGGCCTAAAACTTTTACTAAAGAAGACGTTGTTGAAATTAATTGTCACGGGGGACTCGTTTCAGTGAACAGGGTATTGCAACTTGTGCTAAATGAAGGTGCGAGATTAGCTGAACCAGGTGAGTTTACTAAACGGGCATTTTTGAATGGTCGAATTGATTTGTCTCAAGCTGAGGCCGTAATGGATTTAATCCGTGCCAAAACAGATCGGGCAATGAACATGGCGCTTGGCCAAATGGACGGTCGGTTATCACGTTTAATCCGCAAACTTCGACAAGAAATCCTAGAAGTGTTGGCACATGTAGAAGTGAATATTGACTATCCTGAATATGATGATGTCGAGGAAATGACCCATCAAATGCTTCTTGAAAAATCTAGTTATGTCGAAAAAGAAATTGGGAAACTGTTGCAAACATCGCAACAAGGAAAAATTCTACGTGAAGGCTTGTCAACGGTAATTGTCGGTCGGCCAAACGTTGGAAAATCTTCGCTTTTAAATAGTCTTGTTCAAGAAAATAAGGCAATTGTTACAGATATCCCTGGGACAACTAGGGATGTAATTGAGGAATATGTAAATGTACGTGGAGTTCCATTAAGGCTGTTAGATACGGCTGGGATACGTGAGACAGAGGATATTGTCGAACGAATTGGGGTTGAAAGGTCACGTCAGGTTCTTAAAGAGGCAGACTTAATTCTTCTCGTCTTGAATTATTCAGAAGCCTTGTCAGAGGAAGACCGCAATTTATTTAAAGCGGTTGAGGGTATGGATGTAATCGTCATTGTCAATAAAACAGACTTGCCGCAACAGCTGGATCTCGTAGCGGTGACGGAACTAGCAAAAGACGCAAAAGTCGTGACAACTTCATTAAAGGAGGATCAGGGTGTCGATGAGCTTGAGGAAGCTATTTCATCCTTATTCTTTACTGGCGCGATTGAAGCTGGCGATATGACTTATGTTTCAAATAGTCGTCATATCGCGCTTTTAACTCAAGCGAAAAATGCAATTGAAGAGGCTATTAATGGGGTAGAAGCAGGGACACCAATTGATATCGTCCAAATTGATTTAACACGTTCTTGGGAGCTTCTTGGTGAAATCATTGGGGATAGTGTTCATGAAAGTTTAATTGATCAGTTATTTTCACAGTTTTGTTTAGGAAAGTAATTTTTAACAATAAAAGGAGGCAGCCAAATGCCATTTGAAGCCGGAAATTATGATGTTATTGTGATTGGCGCAGGTCATGCCGGCAGTGAAGCCAGTCTTGCGGCGGCACGCATGGGTGCCAAAACATTAATGATCACCATAAATTTAGATATGATTGCATTTATGCCATGTAACCCTTCGATTGGTGGTCCAGCTAAAGGTATTGTCGTAAGAGAAATTGATGCTCTAGGCGGCGAGATGGGACGGAATATCGATAAAACGTATATTCAAATGCGGATGTTAAACACAGGAAAAGGGCCTGCGGTGCGTGCCTTGCGTGCACAAGCTGATAAATTCGCTTATCAACATGAAATGAAAAAGACGATGGAAGAAGAGCCTAATTTAACCATGGTTCAAGGAATGGTTGAAAGGTTGATTGTTGAGGATGATGAATGTAAGGGAGTTGTCACAATGACAGGAGCAGCATATCGCTCCAAAACGGTCATTATCACAACTGGAACCTTTCTACGAGGAGAAATCATCCTTGGCGAGTTAAAGTACTCAAGCGGTCCTAATAACCAACAACCATCTATCAAGCTTTCAGAACATCTTGAAGAGTTGGGGTTTGACCTAGTTCGCTTTAAAACTGGAACTCCTCCTCGAGTTCATAGTAATACAATTGATTATTCTCAAACAGAGATTCAACCTGGTGATGATGTGCCTCGAGCATTTTCGTACGAAACGACGAAATACATTACCGATCAGCTTCCTTGTTGGTTAACATATACGAATGAAAACACTCATCAGTTAATTGACCAAAACCTGCATCGTTCTCCGATGTTTTCCGGTATGATAAAAGGAACAGGTCCACGATATTGTCCGTCTATTGAGGATAAAGTTGTTCGCTTTAACGATAAACCTCGTCATCAAATTTTCCTTGAGCCAGAAGGGCGTAATACCCAGGAAGTATATGTTCAAGGTTTGTCTACAAGCTTACCGGAAGATGTTCAACATCAAATTTTAAAGACGATTCCAGCGCTCGAAAACGCAAAAATGATGCGCCCTGGTTATGCAATTGAATATGATGCGGTTGTTCCTACTCAATTATGGCCAACATTAGAAACAAAGGTAGTAAAAAACCTTTATACTGCTGGGCAAATTAATGGTACTTCTGGATATGAAGAAGCAGCTGGTCAAGGATTAATGGCAGGGATCAATGCCGGTAGACGTGCGTTAGGCAAAGATGAAGTCATCCTAAGCCGCTCCGAAGGGTACATTGGCGTTATGATTGATGACCTTGTAACGAAAGGAACCAATGAACCGTACCGCCTTTTGACTTCAAGAGCAGAATACCGTTTGTTGCTTCGCCATGACAATGCAGATTTACGTTTGACTGAAAAAGGATATGAACTCGGATTGATTCCTGAAGACCGTTATCAGCGATTCATGCAAAAGAAGGAAGCGATTGAGGCTGAAGTGAAAAGGTTAAAGTCTGTAATCATAAAGCCTTCGGAACAAGTTCAGAGCTTAATCCGTTCTCTTGGTGGAAGCGAGCTCAAGGACGGTATTCGTGGCGCTGACTTCCTAAGACGTACTGAGATTTCATATGACCATATAAAGCAAATTATTCCATCTGAGTTTGAGTTGGATTCTGAAGTGGAAGAACAAGTTGAAATCCAAGTGAAATATGAAGGATATATTGAAAAATCATTGCAGCAAGTCGATCGTTTAAAGAAAATGGAGGAAAAGAAGATCCCAGAAAATATTGATTATGATGCGATTACGGGAATTGCGACAGAAGCGCGTCAAAAGCTTAAAAATGTCCGTCCACTCTCGATTGCACAAGCATCGCGTATTTCTGGGGTTAACCCGGCTGATATTTCCATCTTACTTGTTTATATTGAACATGGGAAAATTGCCCGAGTATCCAATGAAGGATAGAGTGAAAACTTCTTCAATGGTCTTTTCATCCGCAACTGAATGTTAGTTGCGGATAGCCTGATTGATTTTTCAAAAGGCTAGTGCCCTAAGAAAAACCTTATTTCATCAATCGGGCTTTTGACTTTCAGTTGAACCCCCACTTATCCTTTTCGGGTCTTTCTCAACTTTAAGTAGGGGGCATACTGCCAGTTAATGCGGGATAAAGAAATTTTTGCAGTTTGCAGAAAGGAAAAGCCTATGAATCCAGAGCAATTTCAAGCTGCTTTATTGGAAAAAGGAATTGAATTAACAGAACAACAAATGAAACAATATGAAATGTATTTCAATACGCTTGTTGAGTGGAATGAAAAAATGAATTTAACCGCTATTACAGAGAAGGAAGAAGTGTATTTAAAGCACTTTTATGACTCTATATCAGCTGCTTTTCATTTTGATTTTTCTCAATCCACAGCAATTTGTGATGTCGGTGCTGGGGCAGGTTTTCCAAGTATCCCATTAAAAATCGCATTTCCTGATTTGAATGTTACAATTGTTGACTCGCTAAACAAGCGAATTACATTCCTTGACCATTTAGCAAACAAACTTGAGTTGGAGAATGTCCAATTCATTCATGACCGTGCGGAAACCTTTGGGAAAAATCCAAATTATCGTGAACAGTATGATCTTGTTATGGCACGAGCAGTTGCCCGCTTATCCGTCTTAAGTGAGCTTTGTCTACCATTAGCAAAAGTTGGTGGCAATTTTATTGCGATGAAAGGTGGACAAGCGGAAGAAGAGGTCCAAGCTGGAAAAAAGGCAATTAGTGCTCTAGGTGGTAAGTTAACCAATGTGTATTCTTTTCTTTTGCCAGTTGAGGAAAGCGAACGAAACATTTTGGTGATTGAAAAAGTGAAACCAACACCTAAAAAATATCCGAGAAAACCAGGTACTCCGAATAAGAGTCCAATTGAATAGGGGTACCTTCTCTCTAAAATTAGGTTATAATAATACTTAGTAGCAGGAACTTGTCTTTAAATAGAGAATAGGTTAAAAGGGAGTTTCATAAAGGTGGTGCAGGGGAATGAAGCCTTCTTTTTCACGCTTTTTTGGTCTGGGTGAAAAGCAGGAACAGGAACAGATAGAAGCAGAGAAACCTGAAGAACGAGATGAAATAAAAAAAATCCCAATTGATGATATCGTTCCAAATCGATTTCAGCCAAGAACGGTATTTGACGATGAAAAAATTGAGGAACTAGCCCGTACAATCCATATCCACGGAGTAATTCAGCCCATCGTCATTAGGGAATTTGAGGGTGGAAAGTACGAAATCATCGCTGGAGAACGCCGTTACCGAGCGATGAAAAAACTTGGATGGGAAGAAGTTCCGGCCATTATAAATAATTTAGATGATGCAGAAACCGCGTCTATCGCTTTAATTGAAAACCTTCAACGTGAAGAACTATCCCCAATCGAAGAAGCGATTGCTTATGGAAAACTATTAGAAATTCATAGTTTAACTCAAGAAGCATTGGCCCAGCGTTTAGGAAAAGGCCAATCCACGGTTGCGAATAAACTTCGACTTCTTAAGTTGCCTCAAGAAGTTCAAGATGCACTTCTAAATAAAACGATTTCTGAACGACACGCAAGATCACTGATTCCTTTAAAGGATCCTGAAAAACAAGTTCAGCTCCTAGAAGAAATCATTGAAAAATCCTTAAATGTGAAGCAGACAGAGGCAAGAGTTGAAAGAATTCTTAATCAATCAAATGAAAAGCCAAAACCAAGACGCAAAGCGTTTAGCAAGGATATGCGAATTGCCGTTAATACGATTCGACAATCTTTGTCTATGGTTTCTGATTCAGGGATTAATTTAAAGTCGGAAGAAGAGGAATTTGATGACTTTTATCAAATTACGATTCAAATACCGAAAAAGAAATAACTAGAAAATGTGAGGAACTAGAGTTTCTCACATTTTTTGTAGATTTTTATATAGCTAGTTTATGTTTATGATAAAATAATAGACATGGTTATTTTTTTTGAAAATCTATGACGAGTAGTTCATTTTTTTACTAGAAGTTAAAGGTTTGAAGGTAGGTGACAATGTGGGCAAAATCATTGCAATTGCGAACCAAAAAGGGGGAGTTGGCAAGACGACAACTTCTGTTAATTTGGGTGCCTGCTTAGCATATATCGGGAAAAGGGTATTAATGGTTGATATCGATCCCCAGGGAAATGCAACAAGTGGCGTAGGAATAGAAAAGGCAGACGTAAACCAATGTATTTATGATGTCCTTGTGGACGATGTGGCAGCAAACGATGTTATTCTCCCAACATCTGTTGAAAATTTATTTGTGATCCCGGCGACCATTCAGCTAGCAGGAGCAGAAATTGAATTAGTACCGACTATTTCCCGGGAAGTTAGACTGAAAAGGGCTCTTGAAGAGGTGAAACAGGACTTTGATTATATCCTCATTGATTGTCCACCTTCACTTGGGTTGCTGACACTTAACTCATTAACGGCATCGGATGCTGTATTGATTCCTGTACAGTGTGAATATTATGCACTTGAAGGGTTAAGTCAGCTATTAAACACAGTCCGTTTGGTTCAAAAACATTTAAATCATGACTTGAAGATCGAAGGAGTTCTGCTTACCATGTTAGATGCACGAACAAACTTAGGAATTCAAGTCATTGAAGAAGTGAAAAAATATTTTCAAGACAAGGTGTACAAAACCATTATTCCTCGCAACATTCGGCTGAGTGAAGCTCCAAGTCACGGAGAGCCGATCATTATCTACGATCCAAAGTCTAGAGGCGCTGAGGTTTATTTAGATCTTGCAAAGGAAGTGCTTTCACATGGCTAAAGGGTTAGGAAAAGGCTTAAATGCTTTCTTTAATATGGAAGTTGGTAAAGAAGAAAGCGTAAAGGAAATTACGATTTCGGAACTACGTCCGAATCCTTACCAACCACGTAAAGTATTTGAAGAAAAGGCGATTGATGAGTTGAAGGAATCAATTATTGAACATGGTATACTTCAGCCGCTAATTGTAAGGAGAAGCATTAAAGGATATGAAATTGTTGTTGGTGAGCGGCGATATCGTGCTGCCAAAGCAGCGAAATTGGAAACTGTTCCAGCTGTTGTGCGTGAATTAAATGAACAACAAATGATGGAACTTGCGGTTTTAGAAAACCTGCAACGAGAAGACTTAAATCCGATTGAAGAAGCGGCAGCTTACCAAACATTAATGGAGAAGCTAGGATTGACGCAAGAGGAGTTATCGAGGCGTTTAGGGAAAAGTCGTCCTCACCTTGCCAATACGATTCGTCTATTAAGTTTGCCACCTAAAATTCAAGGATTCATTTCTGAAGGAAAAATCTCGATGGGGCACGGCCGTGCTTTATTAGGGTTAAGAAATAAGGATCAGCTTCAAGCTGTTGCAGAAAAGGTATTGAGAGAAGGTTTAAATGTAAGACAGCTAGAGTTACTAATTCAAGAGTTGAATAATAAGGCTCCAAAAGAGAAAAAGAAAAAACCTGTTAAAGATTTGTTTATTCGCGAACAAGAAACACACCTGCGGGAACGGTTCGGAACAACGGTTACGATTAAACAAGCGAAGAACAAAGGGAAAATCGAGATTGATTTCTTTTCAAAAGATGACCTTGAACGGATTCTTGAATTAATTGGGAAATCCCAGTCTTAAGCTATCTTTGCAGATGGCTTTTTTTTTCGATAAATTTACATTTTAAAGTGTAAAATCCATTTAAATAAAGGTGAAAAGTATGTTTTTATTAGGAACGATTGTTAATGGTTTATTGATTATCGTCGGAACACTTCTCGGTAAATGGTTACACCGGATTCCAGAAGGTATGAAAACGACGGTTATGCATGGAATTGGATTATCTGTTATTGTTTTAGGTTTACAAATGGGTTTTAAAAGTGAGAACTTTTTAATTGTCATTATCAGTCTTGTATTTGGTGCAGTGATTGGAGAGTATCTTCAATTAGATGATAAATTAAATGCGGTTGGGCATTGGTTGGAGAAGAAAATTGGCAATACCGGGGAAGGTAGTATTTCACAAGGGTTTGTGACGGCTACTCTGATTTTTGTGATTGGAGCAATGGCAATTATTGGTGCACTCGATAGTGGGATACGAGGAGATCATGATGTTCTCTATACAAAAGCAATGATAGATGGCTTTACTGCCCTTATTTTGACCACTACTTTAGGAATCGGGGTTTTATTTTCAGCTATACCTGTTGTTCTATATCAAGGACTAATTGCCACATTTGCCACCCAAATCGACCGTTTCGTGCCAGCTGCACTAATGGATAGCTTTATTTTGGAGCTTACTGCATCAGGTGGTGTAATGATTTTTGCAATTGGCTTGAATTTATTAGGGGTTACCAAAATTAAAGTGGCGAACCTTTTACCTGGAATTCTTGTAACAGCTATATTGGTCACAGGGGTATATTTATTTGCTTGATTGATAGGAGTGGCGCTGGGTAGAAGCACAGAAAAGTGGGAATGGCTGTTTAAACTTTCTAAGAACGGGCGATTGAGGGACAGAAAAGCGTGAAAAGCAAGTTAATCTGTCTATCAACGTTTTGTTGAAGGACAGAGAAGCGATTGACAAATAGCAAAAGCTCCCCAAAGTGACTGTATTGGAAAGCAGTGGGGGAAAAGACATCACCTTGACTTCCTTTCGCCCCTTTGAAGTTTAATTCGTTTGTTCTTGATCTAAGTTCCATTTGATTTCTGACCATGTTGGATTCTCCGGGAAATGGGTGCTAGTTTCATGGAGACCATTGGCGATTGTTTTTGCCATATTCAAAACAAGGTTTAAGCGGGTGTTTTGCAGTACGAAAAATTCCATAAAACCACTCACATTGACGATGCCTGTAATGTGAATATCGCCTACTTCTGGGAGGTCCTTATTTACGCCTGCGCCAGGCTTAACTGGTCCAGTGCCGACTTGGATATAACCAACGCTCTTCATGCGTCCAAGGCAGGCGTCAATGGCAATAATAAAAGGATTAAAATGAACTTCTTTAATTTCGCGCAATTTCTCTTCAAGGTTAACTGCATGGATAGGATGCTCCAAGGTACCGTAAACATGGAAAGGAGCTGTATCCTTCTCTTTAAGAAAAGTTCCGATAAGTGGGCCTAATGAATCTCCAGTGGATCGGTCAGTTCCAATGCAAACAATAACAATCGGGCGACTCGTGACAGGTGGTAGCAACGTAAGGATATTTTTGGACAACTTTGAAGCTGCTTGTTGGTCCTCATGGTTCACTTTAAAATCGCTACCTTTTCGATCAAAAAAGTTAAGATTCATTGACTCCACTCCCTTAAATTCATAATAACAGTATACGGAAAATCAAGCGATTCTATACATTGAATGAAAACTCATGTCTGATGAGCATGAAGGAGAGTGACAAGGTCTGATTAATTAGCTATGAGCTTTGTTCTTTAAGGCTGTTTTCGTAGCAATTGTTGTAAAAATCTTAAAGCGAAGAATCAGCCATTTTGTGTGTCCGTACTAAGTTTGCTGGCCCTTTTCTCTTAATCTAAAAAGTCCTCTCAAGTGGAAATAAAGTGATTTCTCTTCAATTTATCTCGAAAAATAACAAAGTTTGAGAAAAGGGCCTTCTTTAACAACTGGAGTCATTTACTTTTGAATTGAGCCGAAACTTGTTAAAATAAAACAAATGCAATCAGTGGACGTTTGCTCACATGTTTGGAAAGGTCACTTAGTAGAAAGAATTTGATTGCTAAGTAGGAGGTCAGATTGTTGGAACAAAAAGAATTTCAACTTAATGATATTGTCGAAATGAAGAAGCCTCATCCATGTGGCACAAATCGGTGGAAGGTTATTCGGCTAGGAATGGACATAAGGATTAAGTGTGAAGGTTGCGGCCATAGTGTGTTAATCCCACGTCGAGATTTTACACGTAAACTGAAAAAGGTTTTAGAGAGGCAGGAGGATTAATCCTGCTTCTTTTTATAAAGGTTGTTTTTTCGTAGAGTTGTTGTTAAAATCCTAAAGCCGATTTTAACAAAATAGTAGTCATTTCGTTTGTTTAAAATTAGTTTGCAAGCTCTTTTCTCATAAATGTAGTTATTTTTTAAATAACTTAGCTTATTCAGACGTATTTTTTGGCCAAAAGCAACATGAGAAAAGGACCTTATAAAAAAACATTTATAGTTTATATGGATAAAGAGAGTCGGAAAAAGATAAAAAGGGATGAGGAGATTGGCAAAAGTTGTACATGCAGCATGCCCATTAAACTGTTGGGACAGTTGTGGGTTTAAAGTGACCATTGAGGATGGGCGTGTCACTAAGGTTGAAGGTGATGACGAGCATCCGATCACAAAAGGGAAAATCTGTGGCCGTGGTCGGATGCTGGAAAAGAGAATCAACTCAGGGGAACGAATCCTACATCCACTAAAAAAGATAAATGGTGAATTTCAGCAGATTTCTTGGGAGCAAGCACTTGATGAGATTGCTATCAAGTTAACAGAATATAAAGAGCAGTATGGAACAACCTCCGTCCTTCACAGTCATGATTATGCCAATGGAGGCTTGTTAATTAATCTCGACCAACGATTTTTTAATTGTTATGGTGGCGTGACGGAAGTAACTGGTTCTATTTGCTGGGGGAGTGGGATCGAAGCACAAAGTTGGGACTTTGGTGATGCGTATAGTCATGCCCCTGGGGATTTAATGAACAGCAAAAGCATTGTTGTTTGGGGACGGAATGTTGCAAGAACAAATATGCATTTATATGAGGAGTTAAAGAAGGCACAAAAATCAGGTGCGAAACTTTATGTGATTGACCCGATTTATAATGCAACAGCGAAAATTGCAGACCAATATATCTCGATAAAACCCGGCTTTGATGGCTTTTTAGCTGCTGGGATTATTAAAGAAATTGTACGTTTAGAACTTGAAGATCGTGAGTTTATTCATAACTACTCACTTGGATTTGAGGACTTACTGTCAACATTAGAAAAAGTCTCGTTAACAGAAATCAGTCAGTTTACTGAAATACCGGAAGAAACAATTACCCAACTGGCTCGGATCTATGCTGAGCGTCCGGTGGCGACTATGTTTGGGTTAGGAATGCAACGTTATGCAAATGGTGGGAATACGATTCGATTAATCGATGCGCTTGTAGCAGTGAGTGGAAACGTTGGTATTCCAGGCGGCGGTGCAAATTTTGCGAACAGGCAGGTCGGCCAAAGTTTTCAAATTGATACCTTAACCTTGTCTGAGCGGAAAACAGCTTCTCGCAGTTTTACGATGATGAAACAGGTTGAGGGGATTTTAACAGCAAAAGACCCTGAAATAAAAATGGCTTTTGTGACATGTGGAAATCCGTTGACTCAATTGCCTGATACAAATAAAGCTAGAACAGCATTTTCCTCATTAGAGACTTTGGTTGTTATGGATCAATTCATGACTGATACGGCAGAATTAGCTGATTATATTCTCCCGGTAACATCTGCTTTTGAAACAGAAGATGTCTATTATGCTTCAATGTATCATCACTTTGTGAACCATGGTCCAAAACTTGTGGAGCCACGAGGTGAGGCAAAGACAGATGAAGAGATATGGCGCGGGCTTGCTAACCGCCTTGGGTTTGGGGAGGATTTTGCTTATACAAGAGAAGAGTGGCTAAACCTTGGTTTATCCTCGCTTAAAGACTATGGAATTACCATTGAGCATCTAAGAGAAAACAAGTTTGCGGAGTTGCCAGTTGATAAAATACCGTGGCAGAATCGGAAGTTTAAAACCCCAAGTAAAAAATACGAGTTTACTTCGGGTTTAGGAAAAGAGGCTGGTTTTACAGGTGAAATTACTTTAAAGATGCCGGCGGAGTCTACTTGGTCAAATCAATCGCTTGCAGAAAAGTACCCTTACTCTTTGCTTTCCATCCACCCCCTTCGGTCAAATCATTCACAACACTTTCACGTATTAGGGACCGTGCCTGAAGTCAAAGTGGAAGTATCAGAAGATATTGCGAATGAAAAGGGTCTAGAAAATGGGGACATTGTAAAGGTTTGGAATAATCGTGGCAACATTCACGGGAAAATTTCCATTCTTAAAATGGCACATCCTAAAACCATCAATATTGATGAAGGCATGTGGAGAAGATTTGGAGGCTCAGTTAATCAACTTACTTCCGACCGTGAATCAGATAATAAATTAGGCAGCACAGTGTTCGATTGTTTAGTCAATATCGAAAAAGTTTAGTTTTGATAAGCTGTTAAGAACGTGTTTTATTTGGTGAGACTCTTATCTAAACCATTAAAAGACGTTATAGGGACAGCTTGTCTTTTTTTTTCTTACTCTCTATAATTGTGGGAGGCAAATTGATTACTGTTTATTAATCTGCAAAATAATAGATCTTTTTAGAGGAGTGACAAGGATGGCCTTAACAGCAGGTATTGTCGGGCTTCCAAACGTTGGGAAATCGACCTTGTTTAATGCGATAACACAAGCTGGTGCGGAATCAGCAAACTATCCGTTTTGTACAATTGATCCGAATGTTGGGATTGTAGAAGTTCCTGATCATCGATTAACAAAATTAACAGAATTGGTGCAACCAAAAAAGACGGTACCAACGGCATTTGAATTCACTGATATTGCTGGAATCGTAAAAGGAGCAAGTAAAGGAGAAGGGCTAGGAAACAAATTTTTGGCACACATCCGAGAAGTGGATGCGATTTGTCAAGTTGTTCGTTGTTTTGCGGATGACAATATTACACATGTTTCCGGAAAAGTAGACCCAATATCTGATATCGAAGTGATTAACCTTGAGTTGATCCTTGCTGACTTAGAGTCAGTTGAGAAGCGAATTGGACGTGTTGAGAAGCTAGCCAAACAAAAAGATAAAGACGCTTTGGTTGAATTCCCAATTCTATCAAAGTTAAAAGAAGCATTAGAAAGTGAAAAAGCTGCCCGTACGGTTGAATTAACCGACGAAGAAGCGAAAGTTGTAAAAGGTCTTCACTTGCTCACGACAAAGCCGATGCTTTATGTGGCCAATGTTGGAGAAGATGATATCGCTGATCCATCTGATAATGAATATGTACAACGAGTGCGTGATTTTGCAAAAGAAGACAATGCGGAGGTTATCGTTGTCTGTGCAAAAATTGAAGAAGAAATTTCTGAACTTGAAGGCGAAGAAAAAGAAATGTTCTTATCCGAGCTTGGTATCGAAGAATCAGGGCTTGACCAGTTAATTCGAGCAACTTATAGTTTGCTAGGTCTTGCGACTTATTTCACAGCGGGAGTACAAGAAGTTCGTGCTTGGACATTCCGTCGTGGAATGAAAGCTCCACAATGTGCTGGAATTATTCACTCTGATTTTGAAAGAGGGTTTATCCGTGCAGAAACGGTTTCTTATGATGATTTAGTTGCAGCTGGTACAATGACAGCAGCGCGTGAAGCCGGAAAGGTTAGACTTGAAGGAAAAGAATACGAGGTAAAAGACGGAGATATTATCCACTTCCGCTTTAACGTTTAAAAAATAGCCCGCAAAATTATTTGCGGGTTTTCTTTGGTGATAAAATGGACAAGAATACGAACGTATGTTAGTATTTAATTAAGGTTATAGAAGTATAAAATTCCAAACTGACTCTCAAGTTGCTTTTGGATTTTTAATATGCTATAATCTTTACCTGTGAGTAATGAATAATTGCTCCTTGCCCATTAATATGGGCCGTTAGTCCAAAAGGAGGTGAAAGTGATGAGAAAGTACGAAATTATGTACATCATCCGTCCAAACATTGAAGATGAGGCAAAGAAGGCTCTTACCGAGCGTTTCAGTAACATCTTAACTGAAAATGGTGCGGAGGTTGCTGAAGCAAAGGACTGGGGTAAGCGTCGTTTAGCATACGAAATCAACGATTTCCGTGATGGTTACTACCAAATCCTTCAGGTGAATGCTGCTCCAGCTGCGGTAGAAGAATTCTCCCGTCTAGCTAAAATCAGCGAAGATATCATTCGCCACATCGTGATTAAAGACGAAAAATAATTTTTGATAGATAATTCTTTCAGCTAATTGTGTTCCACGTGGAACTTTTACTGGAAGGAAAGGGGTTGATTGCTGATGATGAATCGTGTCATTCTTGTTGGTCGTTTAACCAAGGATCCGGAACTAAGGTATACTCCTAATGGAGTAGCAGTTGCTTCGTTTACTCTTGCTGTTAATCGAACGTTTACTAATCAACAAGGTGAGAGAGAAGCGGATTTTATTAACTGTGTCGTTTGGCGACGTGCTGCTGAAAACGTTGCAAACTTCTTGAAAAAGGGTAGTCTTGCAGGTGTGGACGGCCGCGTCCAAACACGTAGTTATGAAGGTCAAGACGGAAAACGTGTTTACGTTACAGAAGTAATGGCTGAAAGTGTCCAATTCCTTGAGCCTCGAGGACAGAGTCAAGGATCTGATCGAGGAGACCAGTTTGGTTCTCGTCCTAATGGTGGACAAGAATACCCATTCGGTAATCAGAATCAACGCCAACCGCAACGAACCACAAAGGTAGACGATGATCCATTCGCAGGTGGCGGTCAAATCGACATTTCGGATGATGATCTTCCGTTCTAGTTTTGTATGAACGATAAAATAAAATACAAAGGAGGGAAACACTCATGGCAATGGGAGGACGTAGAGGAGGACGCGCTAAGCGTCGTAAAGTTTGCTTCTTCACAGCAAACGGAATCACACACATCGATTATAAAGATGTAGATCTTCTTAAAAAATTCATCTCAGAACGCGGTAAAATTTTACCTCGTCGTGTAACTGGAACAAGCGCGAAATATCAGCGCAAATTGACAGTTGCAATCAAGCGTGCACGTACAATGGCATTATTACCATATGTTTCAGGTGAATAATATGTAAAAAAGGCAGCGGGGATTCCCGCTGCCTTTTTTCGCTAAATAGGGAATTGTTTTTTGACGTATTCATTCTAAAGGTTTTTTCTTTGTCTTACTCTCAAAAAACTTTCGAGACTGTACACAAATTTGCTTTTATAGGCTTGCAACATTGGCTTTCTATTTAAAATACTAGTGTATTAGTTGAATCTCTCGTCCCTACTAGCTAAAATAGTTTTTGTGTTGGTCTATTCTGTTAAGAGGTGACAATTTGAATAAGAATACTTTTCGTTTGACTGAAGGAGCGATTTTACTCGCTATTTATACAATCTTAATGTTAATTACTTTGTACATACCAGGTTTAGGTCTTGTTGTAAATTTCTTCTTACCAATCCCATTTATGATGTTTGCAGCTAAACATCAGTGGAAACAATCATTGATTTTTTTCATCGCAGCTGTTATTCTCTCTCTCATCGTTGGAACTTTTCTCGCGATTCCACTCACTCTGTTGTACGGTCTGACTGGAGTTGTGATGGGGGCAATGGTCAAGGCAGGGAGGAGCCGCCTGGCGACTTATGTAGCAGGCTCTATTGTGTTTCTAGCAGTTACATTAGCTCAATATGCTGTTTCAATCGTCTTGTTTAATATGAATATGATTGAAGAGTTTATTGTGACATTTCAACAATCGATTGATACGTCGGTGAATATGCTCGAAGGCATGGGACAAACAGTCGACGAAGCGGTTATTGAGCAATTTGAAAGTTCAATCGCTTTATTAGAAACATTAATGCCTAGCATGTTCGTAATGGCGTCGTTTATGATTGTATTTCTCATTCAACTGGTTAGCTTTCCGATTATGAGACGGTTTGGTTTGGATGTTCAGAAATGGATTCCATTCCGAATGATGACTTTACCAAAAAGCCTCTTATGGTATTATTTGCTTTCGTTGTTGGCTTCCATGCTAATTCAACCTGAGGTTGGGAGCTACTGGTATTGGGCATTAACCAATCTTATTTTTATTTTACAATTTCTCATGCTGTTTCAAGGCTTTACCTTTATCGCTCATGTTTCCTATATAAAAGGGTATTCTAAGGCAGTCTTGATTGTAGCCATTATCCTATCGTTCTTGATTCCAATTGTACTTTATATTATTAGGATATTAGGTATAATTGATTTAGGGTTTGACCTACGTAAACGCTTTGAAAAAAAGGTTGATGAGAAATTTAGACTTTAGGAGCTGAGTACATGCCTTCTTATTTAGAAAGACGGCAAATTAAGTATCCTTTATATGGGCTAATAGCTGTGCTCCTTATTCTTCTTGGTGTTCTATCCTTTTATAATTGGTGGATTGGAGCCATTGGCTATGTCCTTACCGGATTATTAATTTTCTTTATCTTTAACGTCTTTTATCGTATGAAGAAAGAAACGGCAGATTATATTACGACATTATCCTATCGGGTTAAAAAAGTTGGCGAGGAAGCCTTAATGGAAATGCCGATTGGGATCATGTTAATTAATGACGATTACACGATCGAGTGGACAAATCCATTTATTGCATCTTGTTTTAATGAAGATACACTCGTTGGGCGCTCATTATATGATGTTGCAGATGCCCTAATTCCCCTTATTAAACAAGAAGTAGAGACCGAGGTTATCTCATTACATGAACGTAAGTTTCGCGTTGTTCATAAAGCTGAGGAAAGGTTATTGTACTTCTTTGATGTAACCGAGCAAACAGAAATAGAGAAACTCTATTACGACGAAAGACCGGTTATTGCCTTTATTTACTTGGATAACTATGATGAGTTAACTCAAGGAATGGATGACCAGATGAGAAGTAGTTTAAACAATCTAGTCACATCGATTCTAAATACATGGGCAACAAATAATGGAGTGTTTTTAAAGCGAGTATCTTCTGAACGTTTTATTGGCGTCTTTAACGAACATATTCTACAATTATTAGAAAAAGGGAAGTTTTCCATTCTTGATGAAGTACGAGATACGGCTTTAAAGCAAAATGTGCCGTTAACGCTGAGCATTGGTGTAGGAACAGGGGTCTCTTCTTTACCTGAATTAGGTATTCAAGCACAGTCAAGTCTTGATTTGGCTTTAGGGCGCGGTGGTGACCAAGTTGCCATTAAAGTTCCAAATGGTAAAGTTAAATTTTATGGTGGAAAAACGAATCCAGTTGAAAAGCGTACCCGTGTTCGTGCAAGAGTCATTTCCCATGCTTTACGTGATCTAATTAGTGGAAGTGATAAGGTCCTTATAATGGGACACAAGTATCCGGATATGGACGCGATTGGCTCTTCCATTGGAATTTTAAAAGTAGCAGAAATGAATAAGCGTGAAGGGTATGTGGTGGTGAATCAGCAGGAAATTGATACAAGCGTTCAAAGAATGATGGAGGAAGTGAAGAAGAACGAAGAGTTATATTCACGGTTTATCACTCCAGAACAAGCTTTTGAAATCGCTACTGATGATACTTTATTAGTTATTGTTGATACCCACAAGCCTTCACTCGTTATTGATGATCGATTATTAAATCAAGTGGAAAACATAGTGGTTATTGACCACCATCGCCGTGGCGAAGAATTTGTGCGAAACCCACTGCTTGTTTACATGGAACCTTATGCGTCTTCAACAGCAGAATTAGTGACAGAACTCCTGGAGTATCAACCGAAAAATAGCAAGATTAAAATGTTAGAAGCAACAGCGCTCCTTGCAGGAATTATTGTTGATACAAAAAGTTTTACGTTAAGAACAGGTTCTCGGACTTTTGATGCTGCATCTTATTTACGAAGCCATGGGGCGGATACCATTCTTGTTCAGAAGTTCTTAAAAGAAGATGTCAATACGTATATTAAACGTGCGCGAATCATTGAAAATGTTTACTTTTTCCATGAAGGAATTGTGATTGCTAAGGCTAATGATGAAGAACTAAGCAATCAAGTTATCATAGCTCAGGCGGCTGATACACTGTTAACAATGGATCAAGTTAGTGCTTCCTTTGTTATTTCAAAACGCGCCGACAATCTTATTGGCATTAGTGCCCGGTCACTAGGAGAAGTGAATGTTCAAGTGATTATGGAGAACCTTCAAGGCGGTGGCCATTTGACGAATGCAGCCACACAATTACAGAATGTGTCTCTTGAAGAAGCTGAAAGGATGTTACAAGAGGCGATAACAGATTATCTCGAAGGGGGAAATAAAGAATGAAAGTCATTTTTTTGAAAGATGTTAAAGGGAAAGGGAAAAAAGGGGAAATAAAAAATGTTTCAGACGGTTATGCACATAACTTCCTTATTAAACAAGGGCTAGCTGTAGAGGCAACATCTGCAGCAATGAGTTCACTCAATGCACAAAAGAAAAAAGAAGAAAAACAAGCCCAAGAAGAGTTAGAACAAGCGAAAGAATTAAAAGAAAAACTTGAAAACTTAACTGTGGAATTGCTTGCAAAATCGGGCGAAGGTGGACGCTTATTCGGATCAATTACTAGCAAGCAAATTGCAGAAGAACTGCAAAAGAAGCATAAAATTAAAATTGATAAGCGCAAAATTGAGTTAAGTGATGCCATCCGGGCACTTGGAGTAACGAAGGTTCCGGTTAAGTTACATTCTGAGGTAACAGCAACGTTAAATGTACATGTAAAAGAAGTAAGCTAAATTTGGCAGTTCATTTACAATCAAAACATGTTATGATAAAGACATCGGCAGGAATGCAGCAATGCTTTCTGTCCTTTCTATTTTAAAATCGATGTGATTAGTTTTTTAGCTGATCACTTTTTTCATTAGGGCTTTTACTTGAACTGTATGTGAAGGATTGTTCCTGGCAAGCGAAGTCAGCAGTTCAGTTTTTTTGTAAATATCTAAACATTTCTGAGATGTTAACTATACTTTTTATCAAGCAGCTTTTCACAAGAGGGTTTGCTCCTTTAATATGCCACTTCAAGTGAAATCAGTGAGGGGTTTTAGGCTTTAACCTATTATTCTCTTATGGGAGGTTTATAGATGAACGAATTAATAGCCGATCGGATGCCACCGCAAAATATTGAAGCGGAACAGGCAGTGTTGGGTGCCATTTTTCTAGAGCCTTCGTCTTTAACTGTAGCTTCAGAGGTCCTTATTCCTGAGGATTTTTATCGTGCCGCGCACCAAAAGATTTTTGAAGTGATGTTAAACTTAAACGATAAGGGGAAAGCGGTCGATTTAGTAACGGTAACTGAAGAACTAGCAGCAGCTAAACTATTAGAAGACACAGGCGGAGTTAGTTATTTAAGTGAACTTGCCGCTTCTGTCCCAACGGCAGCGAATATTGAGTATTATGCTCGTATTGTAGAAGAAAAATCCTTACTTAGAAGATTAATTCGTACAGCTACTACAATTGCCTCTGACGGTTATCAAAGGGAAGATGAAGTTGAATCCCTTCTTAGTGAGGCGGAAAAAAGCATTCTGGAAGTTGCTCAGCGTAAAAATGCGGGTGCTTTCCATAATATTAAGGATGTACTTGTCCGAACTTATGATAATATTGAAACTTTGCACAACCGTGTTGGTGATGTCACGGGGATTGCTACTGGGTTCTCAGAACTTGATCGCATGACAGCTGGATTCCAACGAAATGATTTGATTATTGTTGCCGCTCGTCCATCTGTTGGTAAAACGGCGTTTGCCTTAAATATTGCTCAAAACGTCGCCACTAAAACAGGCGAAAATGTTGCCATCTTTAGTCTTGAGATGGGAGCTGAGCAGCTTGTTATGCGTATGATTTGTGCGGAAGGGAACATTAATGCCCAGAATTTAAGAACAGGTTCTCTAACAGACGAGGACTGGGGAAAACTTACGATGGCAATGGGGAGTTTATCGAATTCTGGTATTTTCATAGACGATACACCTGGTGTAAAAATCGGTGATATTCGCTCTAAATGCCGTCGATTGAAGCAAGAACATGGCTTAGGAATGATCCTTATTGACTACTTGCAACTTATTCAAGGGAATGGCCGCTCTGGCGAAAACCGTCAGCAGGAGGTATCAGAGATTTCTCGTTCCTTAAAGGCTTTGGCGAGGGAATTAGAAGTACCGGTTATTGCCTTATCCCAGCTTTCTCGTGGGGTGGAACAACGTCAAGATAAACGTCCAATGATGTCTGATATTCGTGAATCGGGAAGTATTGAGCAGGATGCAGATATCGTTGCCTTCCTTTACCGTGATGACTACTATGATAAAGAGTCAGAAAACAAGGATATCATTGAAATTATTATTGCCAAACAACGTAATGGTCCCGTTGGTACGGTCCAACTTGCGTTTGTTAAAGAATATAATAAATTCGTAAACTTAGAGACAAGGTTTGACTCGTCGGCAATTCCACCAGGGGCATAAAAGCATAGTGGGAGGTGCTTGTCTCCTCCAGAATCAACAGGAAGGGTGAGGAGGCTCGCCATCCGCATCGCTGAGTAATGCCTTGAGTGGATTCAATGTTGTATTTATATATCTTCAAAAGAAAAGAGGGTGCCCAGAAGTAAAATTCTTTTGGACAGCCTTTTTTTGTTTTTTGGTGGTGAAAATTACGAGGGAGAAAACGGTATAACGGTTTAGAGGCTAAGGGCTGTAACCTAGATACATAAAAATTGTTAGTAAATCAGGTAATTTGCTACTCGGGATAATTTAGTTCGTATATTGGTGGGGGTAATGTTTTTAGTAAAAATTTTAGTAAAAACATTGAAATACATTACTAATGAATATAAACTGTTTTATATAAAGCAGTTTATTACGTCGTGGGAGGCTACACGGATGCAACTCAGTCAACTTTCAGATAAATTTAGAGCAGTATTTAACGAAAGCGATTACAGAACCTTTTTTGCGCCAGGGAGGATCAATTTAATAGGTGAGCACACTGATTACAACGGTGGTCACGTTTTTCCTGCTTCCATTACGAAGGGAACTTTCGCGTTAGCAAGAAAGCGTGATGATCAGAAAATTAGAATGTATTCCATGAACTTCGAACAGGTTGGTGTAATCGAATTTGAATTGAACAACCTTGAGTACGATAAGCAACACGATTGGGCTAATTATCCGAAGGGAATGCTTCGTTACCTTTGTGAAAAAGGATATGACATTCAAACAGGAGTAGATGTCCTATACTACGGCAATATTCCGAACGGCGCGGGGTTGTCATCATCTGCCTCCATTGAACTTGTTTCAGGGGTTTTGTTTGAAAAATTATTTAACCTCACTATTGACCGAGTTGAGTTGGTGAAGATTGGTCAACTAGTTGAGAATAAGTTTATTGGTGTGAATAGTGGGATTATGGACCAATTCGCAATCGGCATGGGGAAAGAAAACTCCGGAATTTTACTTAATTGTGATACATTGGCGTATGAATACGCACCGCTCGATCTTGATGAGCACTTCATTCTAATCATGAACACAAACAAACGCAGAGAGCTTGCTGATTCGAAATACAATGAGCGCCGTAGTGAATGTGAACAGGCCTTAAAGCAATTGCAACAGAAGTTAGATATAAAAGCATTAGGAAATATGTCAACTACGCAATTTGAACAACACAAACATCTTATTACGAATGAAATTTTGCAAAAACGTGCCAAACATGCTGTGTATGAAAATGAAAGAACGCTTCAGGCGTTAGTGGCATTAAAAAGTGGAAATCTAGCGGAATTTGGTCGCTTGCTAAATGCTTCTCACACTTCACTACGTGATGATTATGAAGTGACGGGGATTGAGCTTGATACGCTAGTGGAGGCTGCTTGGGCACAAGAGGGTGTCCTTGGTGCCCGTATGACAGGAGCCGGATTTGGTGGCTGCGCCATTGCGTTTGTTGAAAAAAACAAAGCACCAAAAATCATCAAGGCAATTGAAGAAATTTATGAAAAAACCATTGGTTACAAAGCTTCCTTCTATGAGGTGAGCATTGGCGATGGTGCAAAAGAATGGGACGGGGGACCTCCCACTGTCTAACAATAAGGAGCGGTTGAAATGAGTATTTTAGTTTTAGGTGGGGCAGGTTATATTGGTTCTCATGCAGTTTATCAGCTAATTGATGCAAATGAGGAGGTTGTGGTTGTTGACAATCTTCAGACAGGTCATCAAAAGGCTGTACACCCAAAAGCGAAATTCTATAAGGGTGACATCCGTGACCGCGCCTTTTTACAAGCTGTTTTTGAAAAAGAAACAATAGACGCAGTGATTCATTTCGCGGCAAATTCACTTGTCGGAGAATCCATGATTGATCCATTAAAATACTACGACAACAATGTATATGGAACACAGGTTGTGCTTGAGACAATGAAAAATAACAATGTGAAATACATTGTCTTCTCATCAACGGCGGCAACATATGGTGAGC
>Ga0182742_1001938_pt1 | contig 24576 bp, 24 predicted proteins | sample eDN5th37CBELigMG_FD_128880 | JGI IMG/M metagenome (GOLD analysis project Ga0182742, IMG submission 128880) | Enriched Miracle-Growth compost microbial communities from Emeryville, California, USA - eDNA 5th pass 37_C BE-Lig MG (version 2)... ...
CCCCTGGAATCGTGCTCGTTATCGCTACCCCCGGAGCGACCACATCCGGCTTAATTTCCCACGTGGAGGTAACAGGTCCTCTCGAACTAAAACTAGCAAGCAAATCCTTTTCTTCTATTATATTTGTTGTTGCAAGGATTTTTTGGCTAGCCATTGATTTAACGATACCTAAACCAAGCTCTCTAGACATGGTGGCAACCGGAATATCAATCGGACGATCGAGATTTCCAGCAAACTCACCATTCATATTATTAAAAATAATCACAGCGACGGCACCAGCTTCCTGTGCATACCATGCTTTTTCCGAAAAGGTTAGTTCCCCTCTTTGAATAAGAGCTATTTTTCCAGCAACATTGGCAAGGTCTTCTTTTTTCCCAAGCTTTCCATATGCCACTTCATACGACCGATCAAGCTTCCAATCTATAGAGCCCTGCATCGGTTCGAGCCTTAAAGTTTCTTTCCTTCCATCGATCTTGAGATAAGGAACCTTCAAAATGGGTGTGGAGGCACCAACTGATATAGCTTTTGATGCCGTACCTGGAGAACCAACCGTCCACATATTCGGTCCCGAATTTCCAGAAGAAGTTACCGCTGTGATCCCGTTCTCCACCGCTTTATTTAATGCGAGCGATATGGGTAAATCCGGACCATTCACATTGTTTCCTAGTGAGAGATTCAAAATGTCTACTTTATCTTTAATCGCCTTGTCAATCGCAGCAAGCACTTGTTCCGTTGTTCCTGATCCACCCGGTCCAAGTGCACGATAGGCAATAATCTTTGCGTCAGGTGCGACTCCTTGGATCTTTCCATTTGCCGCAATAATGCCGGCCACATGCGTCCCGTGTAAGGTACTTTGGCCGTACATTCCCTTTGTTTCCATCGGATCATCATCAATATCGACGAGATCATAGCCCCTTTTATAGCTTCGTCTTAAGTCAGGATGATGGTAATCAATCCCGGTATCAATGACCCCGACGGTGATTCCCTTTCCGGTTAGCCGTTCGTCTTTCGGATCAAAGTATCCTCGCACTTCCTCTGTACCAATGATTTCTATATTCGATTCTGACTGCACGCTGTAGGTTGTCACTGGAGAAACTGACTCGACTTTGGACGTTTGTGCGAGCTTATCAAGAGATCCCTTCGTCCCTTTAACCGAAAAACCGTTCAGAGCCTCGGTGAAAATATAACGGAGCTCAAGGTCAGGGTATGGTACGATGAGTTGTTTGATTTGCTCTTCTGTCGCAAATGTTGGTAGTGTCACGATCGCGACTTTTTCCGTTGTGAGGGGTTCTTCTGGGATGGGTGGATGAATGAGTGTTTTAGCTGATAAAGCGGGAGTGCAAACAAATGAGAATAACAAGGCTGTTAAAAGAATGATTCTACGTTTCACGCTTGTCTAGCACCTCCGAAGTTTTTTACTATGTTTTGCCACTCGGTGGTGAGTTATGCATATGGAGAGTGATAGATCGTGCCTTTTTTTGTGCCCGAGGACTGGAGGTTTGTGTTTTGGAGGAGATATGTCGCTACATGTCGCGATTCTATTTTTAGAAATTTTGACCATTCTCGATTGGTAATAGTGTTACCTATCAATAAAAAGTAGTCATCCAGTGCGTCAATGTGTCCTTCTTTATTACTTTTACCACAGTCGATACAAGTCCATTTTCCATATTCTCTTTTTGTTTGAAAAGAACCGCAGAAAGTACATTCTACGCCTTTTATTATCTCATTTTTATCTATTTCGTATAGATTCAGTATATCTTGCTGTAATTCCTTATCCTCTTTTAATATGGATTTCACTAGTTTTTTAAACTCCTTCATTTCCAATATATTTGTCTTATAGTAACCCTTAAATAGGTGTATTTTTTCCATAAGTCGATCTGCATGAATCACTGTGTGAAAAACTTCCTTATAATCTGGAGAAGTTTTTAAGATTGTGGAAGGTTGACTAAAAACTACAAGGCATCTAATAGGAATGGCAGGAAACCTGTTTATATAGAGCCACCTGGCTAGCTGATCTCTTTGTCTTTTCACCTGAGTGATAGGATTTTTAAAACCTTGTTCTTTATTGTGTAACTGTCGAATCACTTGATTTGAGGCTTTATCAAAATAGAGGGTTCCTGATATGTTTTTAACTTCAATAATGAGGAGAAAAGAGGAGGAGACAAGTAGCAAGTCCATTTGAAAGGCGTCTTTGTTTTGGTTTAGCAATCGAATAGCTGGTAACAACGTAAAAAACTTTCTATCAATATCTTTTAAGTAATAATCAAGGGAGAGTTCACCTCTGTACCCCTTTTGCTTAGCTGCAAGATCCTCGGAGATTCTTTGTCTCTTCAGGTGATTGGTAGGCAACCTCCTCAAAAGTGCTTGCATCCTACGAATATTAATCGGAATTTGTCTTTCTTTTATCAAATTTGATTCCTCCTTTTCATTTATTATTCAACACATTGAATTGGTACTCCTTTTCCCTTTATACGAATTTCATATTTTAGACAAAAGAAGGGGGGACCTCCTGGGTTGAATCCTATTTATGTGTAAGTTTACTCCTTTTATGAGGAACTTTTCAATTTTATGCGGAACTTCCGACCATATTTGCGGAACTTTTCAATTTTATGCGGAACTATACCCCCATTTTAAAAAAGCTAACCGCCCAAGCGGTTAGCTTCATCTCTTACTTCGTTCCAAACAAACGGTCTCCAGCGTCACCTAGTCCAGGGACGATGTATCCGTGGTCGTTTAATTTTTCGTCTAGTGCTGCGATATAGATATCTACATCCGAGTGCGCTTCTTTAAGAGCGTCCACGCCTTCTGGTGCTGCGATTAGGCACATGAATTTAATATTCTTCGCGCCACGCTTTTTCAATGAGTGGATCGCTTCAATCGCTGAACCACCTGTTGCAAGCATTGGGTCAACTACGATGAAGTCGCGCTCTTCTACGTCGCTTGGTAACTTAACGTAGTATTCAACTGGCATCAATGTTTCTGGGTCACGATACAGACCGATATGACCAACCTTTGCTGCAGGGATAAGCTTTAAGATTCCATCTACCATTCCAATTCCCGCACGTAAAATAGGCACAATTCCTATTTTCTTCCCAGATAACACATTTGATTTCATTGTGCTTACTGGTGTATCGATTTCGATTTCCTCTAACGGCATGTCACGAGTAATTTCGAACGCCATTAATGTTGCAACTTCGTCTACTAGCTCACGGAAGTCCTTAGTTCCTGTATTTTTTTCGCGGATGTATGTAAGCTTATGCTGAATGAGGGGATGATCAAACACATATACCTTTGCCATCTAGCATCTCTCCTTTTCTAACTCGATTCATAAACACTTCGTCTAATTTTACAGAAAAAACTTCCCGTGGGCAACCTCGAACAAAAATTGGATATTACAATTCTTAGACAAATTAAAAAGCCAGCCCGAAAATATCAGACTGGCTAGCAAAATTAGATTTGTCTTTCAGGATATAAAGTGAAACGGCTAGTAAGTGCAGATACACGCTCTCTTGCTTCTGCTAACTTCGCTTCGTCTTCATGATTTTTCAATGTAAAGCTAATGATGCTTGCGATTTCTTCCATCTCAGCCGCACCGAATCCGCGAGAAGTAACAGCTGCTGTACCGATACGGATACCACTTGTTACGAATGGACTTGCTGTTTCAAACGGAATCGTGTTTTTGTTAACTGTGATTCCTACTTCATCAAGTACGTGTTCAGCTACTTTACCCGTTAAGCCTAAAGAACGAACATCGATTAATAGAAGGTGGTTGTCTGTTCCACCAGATACTAGATTGATTCCCTCTTTTTGTAAACTTTCAGCTAAAGTCTTCGCGTTAGAAATGATGTTTGCTGCATATTCTTTGAAGCTGTCTTGAAGGGCTTCACCGAAAGCAACAGCCTTTGCAGCGATAACGTGCATTAATGGACCACCTTGAATTCCTGGGAAGATCGACTTGTCGATTTTCTTACCCCATTCTTCGCTCGTAAGGATCATACCACCACGAGGACCACGTAGTGTTTTATGTGTAGTTGTTGTTACGAAATCAGCGTAAGGAACTGGGTTTTGGTGAAGGCCAGCTGCTACTAAACCAGCGATATGAGCCATATCCACCATTAAGTAAGCGCCCACTTCATCAGCGATTTCTCTGAACTTTTTAAAATCGATTGCACGAGGGTATGCACTAGCACCAGCAACGATCATTTTCGGCTTATGCTCTAATGCTTTTTCGCGAACGACGTCATAGTTAATCGTTTGTGTTTGCTCGTCCACTCCGTATTCCACGAAGTTGTACTGAACACCACTGAAGTTAACCGGGCTTCCGTGTGTTAAGTGACCACCGTGAGAAAGGTTCATCCCAAGAACTGTGTCACCTTGCTCAAGAGCCGTAAAGTAAACTGCCATATTGGCTTGAGCACCTGAGTGAGGTTGTACGTTAACATGCTCAGCACCGAAGATTGCTTTTGCGCGGTCACGAGCGATGTCTTCTACCACATCAACATGCTCACAGCCACCATAATAACGCTTGCCTGGGTAGCCTTCTGCATACTTGTTTGTTAAAACAGATCCTTGCGCTTCCATTACCGCTTCACTTACAAAGTTTTCTGATGCGATTAGTTCAATCTTTGTTCTTTGACGCCCTAATTCGTCTTGAATAGCTTGTAAAACTTGCGTATCTTGCTGTGCTAAATGCTTCATCCGTAATCCCCCTTATATGTTAAAAACTAATTTATATAGCAGTTTTGAAAATTCCTACTTCATCTTAACACACTCTCTGTATGACAGGCACGAAAAAAATATTTTTGTAAGCGTTATTTTCGTCTTTTTCCAACATTTTTCGCTAATCGAAAGAAAAAAGCCTCTGCAAAAGCTGCAAAAGCTTTATGAACAAGACTCATTACCCTTCGAATGTTCGTATATTGCTCGAGCCCCTCCTATTAACTTCGGACGTGTGCGAGCCAGTGTTACATGTGCACTGCCAAGCTTAGAAATCGACGCTCGAACCGGAACCGCTACATGCTTTACATGCATCCCTATAAAAGTATCTCCAATATCGATCCCCGCATCCGCTTGTATAAACTCAACCACTACCGGTTCAGAAAAATGATTATAGGCATATGTAGCCATTGCTCCCCCAGCCTGTCTAACCGGAACAACAGATACTTCCTCCCAACCCTTTTGATCAGCAGTTGTTCGTTCAACAACAAGGGCACGATTTAAATGCTCACAGCACTGAAAAGCAAGAGCTACACCTGTTTGTTGACTGAATTCTCGCAGACTTGAAAAAATTAGCTCAGCCACTTCATTTGTTCCCGCTGTACCAATTTTCTTCCCAATTACCTCACTCGTGCTACAGCCAACCACAAGAACATGCTTGTCCGTTAACACTACTTGGTCCGAAAAATCTGCTAAAATCGTTTCCAGCTGGTTTTTCCAAATGGACAAATCACTTGTCATTTGTTACCCCTCCATCAACTTACTTGCTTTTTTCGTAATCACTTATTTTTCCGATTCTGTTTGCATGTCTTCCGCCTTCGAATTCCGTTTCAAGCCAGGCAAGGGCAATTTCACGTGCAAGCCCAGGTCCGATGACTCTTTCCCCCATCGCTAGCATATTGCTGTCGTTATGCTGACGAGTTGCCTTCGCACTAAATACGTCATGAACAAGAGCACAGCGAATGCCGTTTACTTTGTTTGCCGCAATGCTCATTCCGATTCCTGTACCACAAATCAAGATTCCGCGATCGTATTCCCCGTTTGCCACCTTTTGCGCAACCGGCAAAGCAAAATCTGGATAATCGACTGATGTATCACATTCACAGCCAAAATCATCGTACTGAATGCCCATTTCATCCATAAGACTCTTAATTTCTTCTCGAATATTAACGCCACCGTGATCAGATGCAATTGCTACCTTCATCGTTACGCCTCCCATTTGTAAAAACTATCTTTATTTTGACATAACCTTATATAAAGATAAAGCTAGTCAGTCTAAAAAAATAAGACCCTGCATCCGTTTGCAGAGTCATGTCTCCTACATCTTAAATCTAGTAATCGTACCTTTAAGTTTAACTGCCTGATCATTCAATTCGTGCGCCAAGCGCTCAACTTTTTCGATGACCTCTGTTTGCTGTCCTACAGCGGTTGCTACCTCTGTTGCACCTGCTGAAGTTTCTTCGGCAATCGCAGCCACTTCCTGTGATTGCGTGGCAGTATGCTGAATGTCTTCCATTTGTCGGTCAACAAGAGTTGAGATCTTTTCTACCGCTGACGCCATTTGAACGACGGTTCGTGTCATTTCTTCAATTGCTTGGTTCGTTGCATGGCCTTTTTCAGCTTGTCCAAGTGCTGTTTGTACTTGGTTTGTTATTTGAGACACCACATTACGAACTTCGCTCTGTATATTTTGAATCAGTTCAGAAATTCCTTGAACCGCTTTTGCACTCTCATCCGCAAGCTTACGAACTTCGTCTGCTACTACCGCAAAGCCTTTTCCGTGCTCACCCGCTCGCGCCGCTTCAATCGATGCATTAAGAGCTAAAAGGTTCGTCTGGGCTGCGATATCTCCAACCAACTGAATAATTTGTTCTACCTGCGCCGCATTTTCCTCTAGTTTTTTCACTGAGACAAGTGACTGCTTGTTATCTTCAGCAAGCGTTTGAATGCCTGATACTAGCGAGAAAATCACTTTCTTAGACTCGTCTAGCTCTTTGACCATTTCATTGGAGATTTTTTGCGATTGCTGTGCCGTTAATTGTACTTCTTCCGCAATATGAGTGACTTCATCCATCGAACTGGCTGTATTTTGCGTTGCTGCCGCTGAGTTTTCTGCTCCCAGCGAGATTTCATTGACCGTTCGATCAATCATGTCCGCTTTTTCTGATGCAATAGCACTTTCCCTTGATATCGCAATGACCTTTTCATTCGTTTGCTTAAAGTTCTCATCGATCGTTTGAACCATATCACGTAAATTAAACAGCATATGATTAAACGCGACCCCTAGCGAGCGAATTTCGTCATCCGATTTGGAAATCTCCACATCCTCACCAATGTCTCCGTGCGCCGCTTTTAATGTGACTCTTTCTAGCTTTTGAAGAGGTTTAATGATAAACCCTGCCGCTAAAAATGCTAGAATCCCGGACCATATGATCCCCATTAAATAAGTGATAAAAGAAAATCCCGCTTTTTTCATCCCTATAAAGTCCTGAATCATCGGAAATAACACATCAATAAAGATCGCACTCGTTGTATACGTAATGACTGCTAAAATCGTAGTAAATAGTACAAGTTTTTTCCTAAGTCCAAACTTGTATGCTTTTTTCTCCCCCATAAAGCCTTCCCCCTGGTTGTATTACGATAATTTGTGTAAGCTTTTTTCAATCAGCTCTTTCAGTTCTTCGAAGGTTTGTTGATAGACAGACAGAGATCCACCATAAGGATCACTCACATCCCCAAAACCACCAGCAAATTCCTTTAATGTAAAGGTTTTCACTTGTGATGACGGGAATGTGGCAACAATATTCGCTTTATGACCCGCTGTCATCGTTAAAATATACGTGGCCCACTCTACCTGCTGTTCGGTTAATAAAGAGGATTGATGGCTATGATCCATCTGTTGAGATTCTAGTACTTTTTTCGCATGCGGAGATGCATCGCTTCCATTCATAGCGAAAACACCTGAAGAACGAACTTCCACTCCGGGTATGTTTTTACTTTTTAAAATAGCCTCCGCCATCGGACTTCTGCACGTGTTCCCTGTACATACAAACAATACATTTATCATAATGATTCTCTCCTCCATCTTCATTATATGACATATTTCCTTATTACTAAAGTCTGATTTCTAACGAAAAAAGGCATTTTCATGAAGAAAACCCCTTTTCCACTATGTGTTCTATTTTATTAGAATGGTAACAATAATTTAATCCCAAAGGCAAGCAAAATCGTGCCTCCCAACGCTTCACTGTACGTTCCAATCCACCCTTGGACTTTACGTCCTACAAGAAGACCTAACCAAGTTAAAATAGTGGCACCTATTCCGAAGCAAGTTAGGACTAGCACTGTTTTTGCACCATAAATCCCCAGTGTCAACCCGACTGAAAAGCTATCAAGACTCACACTTAGTGCAAATACAAGTAAACCAAAACCTACCGGAGTGATAAATGAACTGTCGTCTTCCCTAAAACATGACCATAGCATTTGCAAACCTAACACAATTAAAAGGCCTCCGCCGCAATAAGCAGCAAATGCACCGAACTGCTCGGACAAAAATCTTCCTGCGATCATTCCTAATAACGGCATCCAAATATGGAATAACCCAATGGTGATTCCAATTTTTAAAATTTGCCGAAGCCCGAGACTAAACATTCCCATTCCCAAGCCCACAGAAAATGCATCCATTCCTAGTGCAAATGCCATTATTATTAGTGTGATCAATTCTCCAATCATTGATGACATACTTTCGCCCCCTTGGACTTGCTAATTCAGCATATGCACGTCCAAAAGGGTTTAGAATGAGAAAATCGCTTTAATCAATAATCTGGTTTCCTGCCGCCTTCATCAACCGGTTCATAATCGCTTCTCCTACACCGGTAGAAGGAAACATTTCACTAAAGATGATATCTACGTCTCTTTGATCGAACGATCGTAACACATCGTATAAAGAGCTTGCCACAGTCGCAAGATTTTCTCTTTTTCCACAGAAAATCACTTCATCCGCTTGGTAAAAGCCCTCATTTTCTGTCGTCGTTAACACGCCAACCTTTCGACCATCAAGTTTTTCCTTATTAATCAGTTGTTGAAGCTTGTCACGGTCTCCTTTTACTAAAAAAAGAGGAGATTTTGGTGCATAATGACGATACTTCATGCCGGGTGATTTTGGTGCTTCGTTCTGATCCTTAAGAGCTGGGTCCACTTGAACCGTACCTACTACTTCCTCAAGCTCGTCCCTTGTCACTCCGCCCGGCCGTAGGATAATCGGAATCTCTTCTGTACAATCAATGACGGTTGATTCTACTCCAACTCCTGTCGCTCCTCCGTCGACAATGCCAGCAATTCTTCCATTCAAATCCTCTAGCACATGTGACGCTTTCGTGGGACTCGGTTTTCCTGAACTGTTCGCGCTTGGTGCTGCAATAGGAACTCCCGCTTCTTTAATCACCGCTAGAGCAACGGGATGATTTGGCATCCTTACTGCCACTGTGGATAAACCCGCTGTTGCTAGCTGTGACAATTTAGAACTCTTTTTTTCAAAGATGATTGTAAGCGGGCCCGGCCAAAACTGGTTCATTAGTTTGGTTGCCTTGTCTGGAATATGTGTAACAAATTCATTCAGTTGGTCCCTGTCAGCAATGTGAATAATTAGTGGATTATCGCTCGGGCGACCCTTTGCTTCATATATTTTGTGAATCGCTTTATCCGAATGGGCATTTCCTCCGAGTCCGTATACCGTCTCCGTAGGAAATGCAACCACTTCATTTTCTCTTAAAAGTGATGCCGCCTGTGTGATTTGTGGATAGTTTTTTGGATTATCCACATTTTTATCCACTGACCATAGCTTTGTTTGTATGTTTTCCACCTTGAGTATTTCTCCCTATTTTTCTTGTAATACGTAAGAAAGTATAAAAGAAGATGGTGTATAACTCAAGTTTTATCCACAAATTGTGTACAACATTTGCTATTTTGTGGGTAACTTTGTGGATTAATCCAGTTTTAACTCCATAAATAACGAGTTATCCACAGTCAAGATATGTTGCACATGAGCGGACTCAAATATTTTTTCATGCAGCGCTTTCTTTTCTACCTGTTGAAAACCCATCATCTCGAAAAATTGGACAGATCCCTTTTTATTTGTGGCTAAATACAATGATTGCATCTGTTTATCCCTTGCCAATAAGAGCATTTGTTCAAAAATTAACAGCAATTCCTTTTCACTCGCCTGTGATGTGATCGCTAAAGATCGTAACAATCCGACGGGTCCATGCGGTTCGATCCCGAGAGTCGCTTGTATGTTTCCAGCTTCGTCTTCTAATAGAAGGAAATAATCCACAGCCTCTTCTACTCCATCTGTTCCCAAGTTAGCCTTCTCTAAAAAGTTTACTAGTTTCTTTACATCCTCTACTTGTGCACAACGAACCATCGTTTCCACCCAAATCACCTCTATTTTTTTCTTGTTACTCTATGAATATGAAAAGGTAGAAAAAGTAGAACTAGATTTGAGGATAATTTTTTGAGGTAGGAAAAAGAAACGCAAATAAAACCCTAGAATCGTAAGTAAGTTCTCAGGATAGCAAATAAATATTGGAAATCGCAAATAAACTTCCGGAATAGCAAATATATTTCTAGAATCGCAAGTAAATTTTTAAAATAGCAAATATAATCCTGGAATCGCAAGTAAATTCTCAAAATCGCAAATATAGTCCTGGAATCGCAAATATAATCCTAGAATCGCAAGTAAATCTGCTAAACAGCAAAGAAATTCCCCTAAGATACAGGAATTTTCATTTAAAAAAGCACAACCACAACGGTTGCGCTCCATTTTCTTATGAAAAGATCTTATCCCAAAGCTCTACAAGGAAAAACTTCACTTCCACTTCTTGTTCATCCTTCTTTTCCTCTACGAACACTGGCTCTTTTGCTTCTTGAGCTCCAACTTTTTGTTCCTCCACTTTTTCCTCTTGCTCATCTGCCTCATCCACACCCTCTTTAACTGCTACTGAGTTTGAAAAATCAAGGAAACATAGAGGAGGGAATAACACGCACCACCAGTTGGCTCCTTCCCCTTCACCAAGTGTGATCAATACTGCTTCATACTCACCTGCTGGATACAAGAACTCACCATATAACTTCGTTGGAAACTCTACTTTTCCGAAATCGGTTTTTACGCTTTGGTCGGACTCATTCTTTTCTAGTACTTCTTCTGCAATCGCCTTAATTTCTGGTAAGCGTGATTGAATTAAGTCGCGGGCTGCTTCTACGGAAGTTAATTCTGCTACCCATTCGGTGATTGCTGCGTTTACTTCATCTCGAACTTCCCGCTTAAGCTCTTGATCTACTTCTAAGTCACTGTTTGCTAGAATTCGTAAGCGAATGGCTTCATTCGGAATGACAATCGCTTCGTTGGCGGTGACTTCATTTTTTGGTATGTATAGACTTAATATGGTTCCTATGGATAATATAATTATATATAATTTCGCAAGTGTTTTTGTTTTCATTTACTAGCACCATCCCTTCACTATCAACAGTGTGGACAAGAGATGTTCATCTTAAACTAGTAAATTGAAAAAAATAATAGAAAAGCAGTCTGGTTAGATTTGCGCTGCGGCTGGACGCTTTCCGCGGGCGGGGCCGAGCCGCTTCCCTCGCTTCGCTCAGTCCAGGGTCTCGACTATCCCGCTTTTCCCGCAGGAGTCGCCAGCCTCCGCTCCAATCAATTTAATAGAGTTCTTTTTATCGTAAAAAATGACTCAACCAGCAACACTTGTTGAGTCATTTTCAAATTAAAATCCAATTTCCGCAAATACCATTCGGTCCTTACCATTGATATCGTATACGACCTCTACCAATGCAGTTGGGAATGTTTGTTGGAGCATTCCACAGACTGCTTCGGATTGTCCGGCTCCGATTTCAAATCCCACTAGTGCTTTGTTTTTTATCACTTGAGGAAGTTCATTCATGAAGCGGCGATACAAGTCTAAGCCGTCTTTTCCCGCAAATAAGGCTCGGTGTGGTTCGTGCTTTGTCACAACGACTGACATTTCCTTCTCATCTCCAAGTGGAATATATGGAGGGTTAGAGAGAATCACGTCAAATTTTTCTCCTGACTCGATAAATGGCAAGAGCAGGTCTCCTTGTAAAAATTCCACATTAGCTCCCAGCTCTTCTGCATTTTTTCGAGCAACTTCGAGAGAAGGCTCAGCAATATCGGTTGCTGTCACCTGTAAAGCGGGACGCTCAAGCTTCATCGTAATCGCGATTGCTCCACTTCCAGTTCCGATATCAACCAACTGAACCTGCTCCTCACCGAACAACCTTTTTATACGATCTAATGCACCATACACTAACTCTTCGGTTTCCGGTCTTGGAATCAACACCTCTTGGTTAACGGAAAAACGACGGCCGTAAAACTCTTCATAACCGATCATGTATTGAACAGGAATTCCCTCGCCATGCTTTTTTACTGACTCCACAAACTGCTCCCATATTGCTTCTTCGACCACATCATGTAAACTCGCCAAAAGGCTTGACCGTGACATATTCATATAATGACGAAGCAATAATTCCCCGGCATTTTCGTCGCGGCTTTGCTCCTTTAAAAAAGAAGAAGCCCAAGCGAGGGCTTCGAACACTTTTTTACTCATTAGATGCTTCTTCAAGCTTTCTTGATTGTTCTTCCACAATTAACGCTTCAAGTACTTCATCAAGCTTTCCTTGTAAAATTTGATCAAGCTTTTGAATCGTTAACCCGATGCGGTGGTCAGTCACACGGTTTTGCGGGAAATTATACGTACGGATACGCTCAGAACGGTCACCCGTTCCTACCGCCGATTTACGAACTTGGTCGTACTCTGCTTGTGCTTCACGTTGGAATTTATCGTACACGCGGGCACGAAGTACCTTCATCGCCTTTTCCTTGTTCTTAATTTGTGACTTCTCGTCTTGACACGAAACGACAACTCCTGTTGGAATATGCGTTAAACGAACGGCTGACATCGTTGTATTAACGGACTGTCCACCCGCACCACTTGATGCGAAGGTATCTGTACGAATATCTTTGTCGTGAATCTCTACTTCTAGTTCCTCTGCTTCTGGTAAAACAGCAACCGTTGCTGTTGATGTATGAATACGTCCGCCAGATTCTGTTTCCGGAACACGCTGTACGCGGTGAGCACCATTTTCGAACTTCAACTTCGAGTAGGCACTAGTTCCGTTAATCATAAAAATGATTTCTTTATAGCCACCAACGCCCGTCGTGTTAGCATCCATCACTTCTGTTTTCCAGCCTTGCGATTCCGCATATCTAGAATACATACGGTACAGGTCACCTGCGAATAAGGCAGCTTCATCTCCACCAGCCGCTCCACGAATTTCCATGATAACGTTTTTGTCATCGTTCGGGTCCTTTGGAATCAACAAGATACGTAGACGAGCTTGAAGCTCTTCCATGCGGTCTTCTAATTCACTTAATTCTTCCTTTACCATTTCACGCATATCTGCATCAAGCTTTTCTTCAAGCATCGCTTTTGCGTCTTGAAGCTGCTCTTTTACATCTTTATACTCACGATACGCTTCGACAGTTGCAGATAAATCTGACTGCTCCTTCGAGTACTCGCGTAATTTTTTAGAATCATTTACGATCTCTGGGTCACTTAAAAGCTCGTTCAGCCTTTCATAGCGATCCTCTACTGATTGAAGACGATCAAACAAAGTCCTTCACCTCTTATATTAGTCACGCGTGGTTACACGCTAGTTATTCCGAATCAAAAACTCAAATCTATAAGTGCTTAACATTTCTATTATAGTATAGGTGAAACACCTCGTCAAAACCATCCTCCCCATAGAAAAATAACATGCCCTTTGGGACATGTTATGAGCGGTCTTCTTTGACCTGTACTTCGATTTCATAACGTGGGACAGCCTTGATGAGTTTTTTGTGTAATCGCGCTTCGGCATCCACTCGTTCCTGACGGGACATTTGCCCTTTTTTATAAGCAGTCACCCACAAACGATTTCCATTCACCCAAATCGATCCTGCTTCGAACTCATCGGTCGCATTCACCGTTTCTCTCGCTTTATCAATATAACCATCGTAATCCACTCGGCCACCATCGGTATTTAAAAAGTTTGGATTTTGATCGCCTCGTTGCCACCCTCTTGACTGGGTATTATCTTGCCCAGTATCTTTATTAGCAACAAACGACCTTCCCGCACGATCCTCCTGCTGATCAGACAAGCCTGGATTATTATTACAAGCCGCTAAAACCAAAACCGTCAAAAGTACAAAAAGCCATCTTTTCACTGTCAACACCTCCTATGGATAGTGTTGCAATCGCCTTTTGAAATTACTCTCGCTAATTATTTCCGGTTGCTCTTTTAACCAAAAATCCACCCTACACATAGGGTGGATACAAATTTTATAATTTCGACTGTGTAAAGTCCGCTCGTTCAATTACATTTGGTGATTTGGGAACTTGATGGTGGTGGCGACAGCGCGGTTCGTACGCTTCTGATGCACCTACCAGGATAATTGGATCATCGTAGGAGGCTGGCTCTCCGTTAATAAGTCTTTGCGTTCGACTTGCAGGCGATCCGCAAACCGCACATACGGCTTGAAGCTTTGTAACTAGTTCGGCAATAGCCATTAATGCTGGCATGACAGTAAATGGCTCACCACGGAAGTCTTGATCCAAACCTGCAGCAACCACACGATGACCGCTATCCGCTAAGTGCTGAATCACCTTTACTACTTCCTCATCGAAAAATTGGACTTCATCAATGGCAATCAAATCAATTTCAGGATCAATATGCTGAAAAATCTCTGTTGAATGGGCAATTGGACGCGCAATAAACGATGTGCCATTGTGAGAGACAACAGCTTCATCGCTGTATCTATTATCAATTTTCGGTTTAAAAACGGCAATGTTTTGTTTGGCAAACTGGGCTCTTCTGACGCGACGAATCAGTTCTTCTGACTTCCCAGAGAACATGCTGCCACAAATCACTTCTACCCAACCATGATGCTTCATTACATACATAAACGGCCTCTCCTTCCGCTTCGCTCTCTATTTTAAAGTAGACAGTTTTTGAGTAAATTATCCTTTCACTGTCTAACTATGTACGTTCATTTTCATAAAAAAACAGGCAAGGTCTGAAATCTTCTTGCCTGTTTCTTTTTCTTATTAGTTTGTAGCTTTGATTCCGTATTTCTTGTTGAAACGGTCAACACGTCCGCCTGCTTCAGCAAACTTTTGACGTCCTGTGTAGAATGGATGACATTCTGAGCAAGTTTCGATACGAAGTTCTTTCTTTACTGAACCAGTTTCGAATGTGTTGCCACATGCACAAGATACCGTTACTTTTTTATAGTTAGGATGAATTCCTTCTCTCATTACCTTTCATCTCCTTTTGCCCTGAGTCGTTCGAAACAGAGTTATTCATACACACAAGGTGTAATGGAAAAACACACTGATGTTATTATAACAAGCAGTGAATGGTTTTGCAACATGGGATTTATTTCCTATGAATTCCTTTTTGCTTTCATCTCTTCGTCTAGCTTAGCAAAAAATTCTTCATTCGACTTCGTTTGCTTCAGCTTACGTAAAAATTTATCCACAAAGTCAGGTGTATCCGACATTGATTTACGGATCGCCCATAACTTATCCAGATGATCCTTCGGAATAAGCAACTCTTCCTTACGAGTTCCTGAACGACGGATGTCAATTGCAGGGAAAATACGGCGTTCAGCTAGACCACGATCCAGGTGAAGTTCCATATTACCAGTTCCTTTAAATTCCTCATAGATCACATCATCCATACGAGATCCTGTGTCCACAAGCGCTGTTGCAAGGATGGTTAAGCTTCCACCTTCCTCAATGTTACGCGCCGCACCGAAGAATCGCTTCGGACGGTGGAAAGCAGCAGGGTCAATCCCCCCTGATAACGTACGTCCACTTGGAGGAATGACAAGATTGTACGCACGAGCCAGACGAGTAATACTATCCATAAGAATAATAACATCGCGCTTATGCTCCACAAGACGCATCGCACGCTCTAGCACAAGCTCGGCCACTTTAATATGATTTTCAGGCACTTCATCAAACGTTGAGCTAACCACATCGCCAGCAACTGAACGCTCGATGTCTGTTACCTCTTCCGGACGCTCATCGATTAACAGAACAATCAGCTCTGCTTCTGGATGATTGGTCGTAATGCTATTAGCAATTTGCTTTAATAGCATCGTTTTCCCTGCTTTTGGAGGAGCAACGATCAATCCACGCTGACCAAAACCAACAGGAGAAATCAGGTCCATAATTCTCGTGCTCACATGCTTTGGTGATGTCTCAAGCTTCATTTGACGATCAGGATATAAAGGTGTCAACGCAGGGAAATGAACACGTTCCTTTGCTGATTCCGGGTCATCGCCGTTAACGGCACCAACCTGTAAAAGTCCAAAATAACGCTCGTTTTCCTTTGGAGGACGAACTTTACCAGATACTTTATCACCATTTCTAAGGTCAAAACGTCTTATTTGTGAGGCTGAAATATAAATATCCTCTGAACTTGGGGAATAGTTAATAGGTCGTAGGAAACCGAAGCCTTCAGACTGAATGATTTCAAGGACACCTTCCATAAAGAAAAAGCCTTCTGATTCCGCACGTGCTTTTAAAATGGCAAAAATAAGTTCTTTTTTTGTTAGCTTGCTATAATAAGACACTTTAAAGGTCTTTGCTAGCTCATAAAGCTCTTTTAGCTTCATATTTTCCAGGCTTGAAATTGTTAATTCCATTAGTACACCACTCTTTTTACAAAATAAGTTGTTCCACCACAAGCTTTATGATTTTGTTCGATAAAATGGATGGAAAGGATTGAATGTTTGAGGCTTTCTAGAAGTATAAGAAGAGATAGAGAAAGTCATATTCTATAAAGACAAGGCTTTTCTATGTAAGCCTTTTTAAAAAACAATTTCTATTTTACCCTTTTTATTAATTATTAATCAACATTATTTTATAGGGAAGTTATTAGTAAGGAGGATAATTTTAAAAAAGGCAGACGAAAGCAGGTCTGCCTTCTTTCTATTTTTTCTTTATCTATTGTTAAAAGGTTATGCGTTTTTCAGCTGTTCTAGCTCTTCTTTTGTCATCGCTTCACGCCAGATGGTTGCACCAAGTCCATTTAACTTTTCAACAAGATGGCTGTATCCACGGTCAATATGCTCAAGGCCTGTTACTTCTGTAACTCCCTCTGCCATTAACCCGGCGATCACTAAAGCAGCTCCCGCTCGTAAATCACTAGCCTTCACTTTGGCTCCCTGAAGTTTGACAGGTCCGTGAATAATCGCTGAGCGACCTTCGACTTTGATGTTGGCATTCATTCTTCTTAATTCATCGATATGCTTAAAGCGAGCTCCATAAATCGTATCCGTCACCATGCTTGTCCCAACAGCACTAGTTAACAACGAGGTTAATGGCTGCTGCAAGTCGGTTGGGAAACCAGGATAGACCAATGTTTTAATATCGACTGCTTTAAACGACTCGGCTTTTCCTACAAATACTTGGTCATCGCTTGTTTCAATCGGTACACCCATTTCACGAAGCTTCGCAATTAACGACTCTAAGTGTTGAGGAATAATATTATCAATTAACAGCCCGTCTCCTACTGCTGCACCAAGAATTAAATACGTACCTGCCTCAATTCGGTCAGGAATAATCGTATGCTGGCAGCCATGAAGCTCGTCCACTCCGTCAATACGAATAACATCTGTTCCGGCACCTTTAATCTTTGCCCCCATATTTGTGAGCAATGTGGCCACGTCAATGATTTCCGGCTCTTTTGCCGCATTTTCAATGATCGTACGCCCTTTCGCACGAACAGCCGCAAGCATGATATTAATGGTTGCTCCAACGCTCACCACGTCCAAGTAAATTCTTGCGCCACGAAGCTCGTCCGCACGTAGATAGATCGCGCCCTGTTCATTGGTCACGGTCGCTCCTAGTGCTTCAAAGCCTTTGATATGTTGATCGATCGGTCTTGGCCCTAAATGACAGCCACCAGGCAAGCCAATTACAGCCTTTTTAAAACGACCTAGCATCGCACCCATTAAATAATAGCTTGCACGAAGCTTCTTGACCTTTCCGTTCGGCAAAGGCATAGAGATCATTTCAGAAGGATCCACCCACATTTCATTGTTTGTAAAAGTGACCTTCCCACCGATTTCCTCGAGCAACCCTTGTAAAATCTGAACATCAGAAATATCAGGTAATCCTTCAATCGTTACTGGTGAATCGGCTAAAATGGTCGCTGGAATGAGTGCGACTGCACTGTTTTTGGCACCACTTATACGAACGGTTCCCTTTAAAGGGTCTCCACCGGCAATCATCAGCTTATCCATCGTTGACTCCCTTCTAAGCCATATCAATTCACACAGAATACGTATTATATCTTGTACTGATTTGGCTCATCTTTTTTATTTTTCCATATATGCTTTTACAATAAATCTATACGAGGTATATTCTTCCACTAAAAAAATACAAAAAACGACATATACCACCCTTAATTTATAGTTTACACGAAATTTCAAACTTCATGTATGGAATTATAAAAAAGTTATAAATAGGAAATATGTCCCATCTATTAATTCTCTCTAGTTTTCCAATCAGCTAAAAAGGCTTCAATCCCTTTGTCTGTTAATGGATGATTGAATAATTGCATAATCACTTTGTATGGTATCGTAGCAATATGCGCCCCGCGTAGAGCTGCATCTGTCACGTGCCCAGGATGACGGATCGAAGCAGCAATAATTTCTGTTTCTAACCCATGAACCGCGAAAATATCTGCAATGGTTGAGATTAAATCAAGACCGTTGAAACCGATATCATCTAATCGACCAACAAAAGGAGATACATATGTAGCCCCAGCTCTTGCTGCTAGCAATGCTTGGTTTGCACTAAAAATTAATGTTACGTTTGTCTTGATGCCTTCCTTAGAAAAAGTAGATACCGCTTTTAAACCTTCTGGGGTCATTGGTACTTTAATTGTAATATTTGGAGCAATGGCAGCTAGTTCGCGACCTTCACGAATCATACCTTCTGCATCAAGCGCGATTACTTCTGCACTAACCGAACCTGGAACTAATGCCGTAATCTCACGAAGACGATCTTCAAATGAAACATTTTTTTCTTTTGCTACTAATGATGGATTTGTTGTAACCCCTGCAACAACTCCTAAAGAATACGCTTCTCTAATTTCTTCCATATTTGCTGTATCAATAAAAAATTTCACCTGTTCCACTCTCCCCATACAAAAATCGACTTTTTTTTCAAAATGACATCAATACAATTGAAACCGCCCTTTTCAAGAAAAGGCGGTTTCAACTTATGAAGCAAATAAATTCGATTACGCTCTACCTGAAGAACCGAATTCACGCATTTTGCCGATTACTGTTTCTTTAATCGCATCGCGAGCTGGTCCTAAGTATTTACGTGGATCGTATTCATCTGGTTTCGCTGCTAACACTTCACGAACCGTTTTTGCAGAAGCAATTTGGTTCTCAGTATTTACATTAATTTTTGCTGTTCCAAAAGAGATTGACTTTTGGATGTCAGCTGTTGGGATTCCAGTTCCACCGTGTAGAACTAATGGTACACCAGTAGCTGCACCGATTTCTTCCATTTCTTTGAAGCCTAGGTTAGGTTCACCTTTGTAAGGACCGTGAACAGAACCAAGTGCTGGAGCCAAGCAATCGATACCAGTACGAGATACTAGTTCTTTACACTCTTGAACATCAGCATAGATAACACCTTCAGCAACAACATCATCCTCTTGTCCGCCAACTGTTCCAAGCTCAGCTTCAACAGAAACACCTTTTGAATGAGCATACTCAACTACTTTTGTTGTAGTTTCGATATTCTCTTCGAAAGGATGGTGAGATGCATCGATCATTACTGATGTAAAACCAGCATCGATTGCTTCTTTACATTTATCAAAGCTTGAACCGTGGTCTAAGTGGATAGCCACAGGCACAGTGATTTTGTAATCTTCTAAAAGACCTTCTACCATTTTTACAACTGTTTTGAAGCCACCCATGTAACGAGCTGCACCTTCAGAAACCCCAAGGATTACTGGAGACTTTTCTGCTTCAGCCGCTTGTAAAATTGCTTGTGTGAACTCAAGGTTGTTCAAGTTGAATTGTCCTACTGCATACCCTTCAGCTTTCGCTTTATTGAGCATGTCTGTCATAGATACTAAAGGCATTCTTCTTCCTCCTATTCATGATGACCTTTTATAGACAGGTTCCCTATTAGAGTTTTCCCTAAACAATTAACGTTATGTAATTTGAGACCCTGACTTTGATTGATCATCCGCTAAATTCATTTGTAATCATACCAAATAAAAATTAGAAATGCTATCAATCTTGGTCACTTTTAGAGGATGTCATAAAATAGATGAAATGCAATCGCTACCATTTGTATATTTTGCCAAAATTTGTGGAAATCAACTATTTTTTACTGGTAAATACTTCTTTACGGCTGCACGAATATCATCAATATCAAATGGCTTGGCAAAATGAGTGAGAGCTCCAAGATCCTTCGCTTCCTGAATCATATCTAGCTCTCCGTAAGCAGTCATAATGATGACACGAATATCTTTTTCAATGACTTTCATTCTTTTTAAAATTTCAATTCCGTCCATGCCAGGAATTTTCATATCTAGTAAAACAAGGTCTGGCGGGTTTTTCGTCACGATCTCTAGAGCTTGTACTCCATTTGCCGCTTGAAATGTTTCGTAGCCTTCCTTTTGAAGCACTTCATTTAACAGAATTCTTATACCAAATTGGTCATCTACTATTAATATTTTGCCTTTCATGAAAAGCCACCCTCTTTTTCTGGATTTTTAATTTTTTGTATGTAAATAAACGATTAGGACTATCCACCTTCATGTAGTTCGATACACTACTTAATTTCTCCTGCTAACATTTTACATCAAAATCATATAAATTTTTACAGTTTGTAATTTTACCTTCCTTGTCCGTTTCTTTTATAATATATGAAGATTACGATTTGGAGGCCATTTATGTTAAAAATGTTCACAACCCAACTGACTGGATTATTTAAAAAAATCCAAGATAAAGAAGACCTTTCCATCGAGGATGGCGCAAGACTTCTTGCCCAAGCACTTATTGGAGATGGTCATATATTTATTTATGCTGCAGACGAGTTGACTGCCGTTCAAGCGGAAGCCATTCATAGCAAGGAACCTTTACAACGCGCTCGTGATCTTGAGGGTTTGGCACAACTGGATCAGGTGACAGTTGCTGACCGTGTATTGATTTTGGCTAGAACCACTCACGATGACCGCGCAGTCGCTATTGGGAAAGCTCTCGAAGAAAAGGGAATTCCGTTTGTATCGGTTGCTACTATAGATGAAGGTGAGGGAGAACCACTGAATGATTTCGCTCATGTTCATATAGACCTTCAGTTGAAAAAGGGACTGCTTCCCGATGAGGAAGGAAACCGCTATGGCTACCCCGCATCCATGGCCGCCCTATACGTTTATTATGGATTAAAATTTACGATTGATGAAATTATGGAAGAGTACTGATAGAAAAGCGGAAGCGACTTGGTCAGCCCCGACAGGCACAAGACGAACCACGCAAGAAGGCCTGCCTTCTGTAGTGGGGTGGCTTATGTCCCGAGGGGCTAGTCGCTGCAGCTGGACAGTTTTGCCCCCTAATTGGGGGTATTTTTTATGTACAAAAAAAAAGCCCTCCACATCCGCGTAAAGGGTTCTGTTTTCAGGTACTTTCTTATTAAGAAACACAAGAGGGTCCGCACTTATCTTTTGGAGAACAGGTTAAGCAACCGAGCTGATAAATAGACGGACAAATTCCGCTTACTTAGTAATTCTTATTAAAAAAGGCTTAAATAAACGGAGAGATTCCGCCTATCGGCTCAAAAAAACCGAAAATAGGAGATTTTGCTTTGCGTAAGCGGAAAACCTCCCCTTATTTACCCCAAAACCAGGCTCCTTTTTGCATCTAACCGGAAATTCTCCGCTTATTTTACTCATGCTGGGTACTTGCTTAAGGACAAAACATCTTATTTATAAAGGAGTGAGGTTTTATATAAATTTTGTTTTTGTATTCATAATAAATAAACTCGCCAATTTTACTATGGCGAGTTTTACTTTTTTATATACCCACAATGATGTTAACATCCGCGGGAGGCTTTACATTTTAGTTTTTAGACTTCAATGAAGCTTCAACAAAATCTCTGAACAATGGTTGAGGTCTTGTTGGTCTTGAAATAAATTCTGGGTGGAATTGAGATGCAACGAACCATGGGTGGTCAGCAAGCTCAATGATTTCCACTAAGCGTCCATCTGGACTAGTACCAGAGAAGATGAAGCCTGCTTGCTCCATTTCTTGACGGAACTGGTTGTTGAACTCATAACGGTGACGGTGACGCTCGTACACCACTTCATCATTGTAAGCAGCAAATGCTTTTGTGTTTTCTTCCAGCTTACATGGGAAGATACCAAGGCGAAGCGTTCCACCAAGATCTTCGATATCTTTTTGCTCTGGTAAAAGGTCAATGATTGGGTATTTTGTTTCTGGGTTGATTTCCGCAGAGTTCGCATCAGCATGACCAAGCACATTACGTGCAAATTCAACAGAAGCCAACTGCATACCCAAACAAATTCCAAGGAAAGGTACTTTGTTTTCACGAGCATATTTAATCGTCGTGATTTTCCCTTCAATACCACGATCCCCGAAACCACCAGGAACAAGAATTCCATCCACATCAGAAAGAAGTTCACGTGCATTTTCTTCATTTACTTCTTCTGCGTTAATCCACTTAATATCAATATCCGAATCAAATGCAAATCCAGCATGCTTTAATGATTCCACAACAGAAATATACGCATCTTGAAGTTCCACGTATTTACCAACTAGTGCAATACGAGTGGTTTTTGACAGATTGCGAACTTTATCTAGTAATGCTAACCATTCAGTCATTTCTGGTTCTGGACTTTGAAGCTTCAGGTGATCACAAACGATTTGATCCATTTTTTGCTCTTGAAGTGCGATTGGTACGGCATACAATGTGTCTGCATCTTGGCACTCAATAACCGCTTTCGAATCGATATCACAGAATAAAGCAATTTTGTCCTTCATGTCTTGTGATACTGGCATTTCTGTACGAACAACGATAATGTTCGGCTGAATTCCTAAGCTACGAAGCTCTTTTACACTGTGCTGAGTTGGCTTTGTTTTCATTTCACCAGCTGCTTTAATGTAAGGAATTAGTGTACAGTGAATATACATTACGTTATCACGACCAATATCACTCTTAATTTGGCGGATTGCTTCTAGGAATGGTAGTGATTCGATATCCCCAACTGTTCCACCAATCTCCGTGATAACCACGTCCGCACCTGTTTCACGACCAGCACGGAATACGCGCTCTTTAATTTCGTTTGTGATATGCGGAATAACCTGTACCGTTCCACCTAAATAATCTCCACGGCGCTCTTTCTTTAATACCGTTGAGTAAATTTTCCCAGTTGTCACGTTGTTGTACTTGGTAAGGTTAATGTCGATGAAACGCTCATAGTGACCTAAGTCAAGATCCGTTTCAGCACCATCACCTGTTACGAATACTTCACCGTGTTGGTACGGACTCATTGTCCCTGGATCCACGTTAATATATGGATCAAATTTTTGAATCGTTACGCTTAAGCCGCGATTTTTTAATAATCGTCCTAAAGACGCTGCTGTGATTCCTTTTCCTAAAGAAGAAACCACTCCACCTGTTACGAAAATATACTTTGTCATCTGTAATCCCCCTCTAAATAAGTTTGTGCATATTTTTTAAATATCAATCCATTACATTGGCAAGGGGATAAAACGATTTTTGAAGACCGAATTTTCACACCTGAAAAGAGCCTATAAAAAATAAAAACGCCCCTCCTGCTAGAAATAGCAAGGGGAGCGTGAAATTACGTTTCGATTGTTCCTTTTTAAGGAGCCCAAAAAGTATTCTACCTACAGCTCTGTAAAAAGTCAAGTCGAGATCCTACAAAATTCGACTTAAAGCTTCTCGTCGTCCTCATCATCAAAATCATCTTCTTCAAGGTCTTCATCGTCTTCATCTTCATCCAGATCGAATTCCTCATCCTCTTCGAGAAGGTCTTCATCATCGTCTTCTAAATCTTCGTCAATGTCATCATCTACAAGATCATCATCGTCGTCTTCGTCATCGAAGTCATCATCCACATCATCGTAGTCGAGCTCTTCTTCCTCTAACTCGTCATACTCTTCAATGTCAAGATCCTCGTCCTCATCGACCACTTTCTTCGCCTTTTTCTTCTTCGGCTTCACGGCTGTTACATGTTCTTCTTCGGTTTGGTCAACTGGATACCAAACGCGAAGACCCCAGCGATTTTCACCGATTGTCATAAAGCGGCCATCTATATTTAAATCTGTATAAAATTGAGCAATTCTCGCTCTCACTTCATCTTCTGTTAATCCACGCAGCTCTGTAATTTCATCCATTAATTCTTTAAAAGAGACCGGCTGTTTCTTTTCCTTAAGCAATTCAAACGCAATCTCAATTAAGGACATTTCTTGCAATTCTTCTTGAGTAACTTGTTTCAAACTCAATATTTGCACTTCCTTTCGCTATGTAAAACACGACAAATAAAATATGTACACAATTATTGCATATTCTTCATTATAAACAAAATATGAACCTTTATGCTAGTTCTATCTAATCGATACCAAACTTTTTAGTACTTGCCCTCGCTTTTCTGCCTTTTTTTCTCCTTAACAAACAATCTGACCGCTAAATAGAAGAAAAA
>Ga0182742_1001939_pt1 | contig 24565 bp, 20 predicted proteins | sample eDN5th37CBELigMG_FD_128880 | JGI IMG/M metagenome (GOLD analysis project Ga0182742, IMG submission 128880) | Enriched Miracle-Growth compost microbial communities from Emeryville, California, USA - eDNA 5th pass 37_C BE-Lig MG (version 2)... ...
ACGAAAGCCCTGCGGCGCCTACTTCCCTCCCCAGCGCCCTCACTAGCCCCACGTCAGCGAGAGCGTGTCGTTCAGCGCCGGTCCATCGGTGACGATCAAGTCGCACCACAATGTGGGCGGCCTGCCCGAGCGGATGAACATGCAGCTCGTCGAGCCGCTCCGCGAGCTCTTCAAGGACGAGGTGAGGGCGCTCGGCCGCGAACTCGGCCTGCCGGAAAGCTTCATCGGCCGTCACCCCTTCCCGGGACCTGGCCTTGCCATCCGCTGCCCCGGCGGCGTCACCCGCGAGAAGCTCGAGATCCTGCGCGAGGCCGACGCGATCTACCTCGATGAGATCCGCAAGGCTGGCCTCTATGATGCGATCTGGCAGGCCTTCGCGGTACTTCTGCCGGTGCAGACGGTGGGTGTGATGGGCGACGGCCGCACCTACGAGTATGTCTGCGCCCTGCGCGCCGTCACCTCGGTGGACGGCATGACCGCCGACTTCTATCACTACGACATGGAATTCCTCGGTCGCGCCGCCACGCGCATCATCAACGAGGTGCGTGGCATCAACCGCGTCGTCTACGACGTGACCTCGAAGCCTCCCGGCACGATCGAGTGGGAGTGAGTGACGGGTTCGGGTACGCCAATTCTGATTTGTCCATCTGCCCAAGCGGCCATTTCTGACCTGCGAGAAGATGCGCCTCCTTTTCCGTGCCCTGCTTCCGTCCCTGTTGCTCGCGGCCTGCCCCGGCAAGGCGGCTGCCACTGACGCGTTCGTCGACGAAGTCGTGCCGCCTTGGGTGGCGGAGCTGAGGGGCGACTACACGCTGTGGCAGGACGGCGAAGCAGGCCTGGGCCAGCTATGCGACATTATCCTCGGCGTCGACCGCACGATCGGGGGATATGCCGTCAGCACGGACGGGAAGTGCGAGGAACAGCTGCAGCTGGCAGGGGAGCCCGCCGCCTGGTTTCTCCGCGAGGATGGATACCTGATCCTGATCGACGCCGCCCGCCAGGCACTGCTGACCATGCAGCGGCTCCCGGATGGCGGCTGGAAGGATTCCCGCAACGGCGATTATGTAGACGCGGTATTGCTCGACCCTCGCAGCCCCTGATCCCAAACGCAGCAGCCAGCCGGTACCAATGCACTCTGTGTGTGCAGGGGGGCATCGACCTGGCTGAATCCGCCGCGTCTGCCGGTCGTTCATGCTGCCTTGCGGTAACGCTCGGCCGGATGTTCGTTGGCGAAGTTCGGCAGCATTGCGCGGCGCGCGGCCTCGAATGCTTCCCACTGTCCGCCATCGGGAAGCGGCGGGATGGTGACTGGCTCGCGGCGATCGAAACCTACCAGGGCGGCATCGACCAGATCGGCGACTTCCATCACGTCGGAGAGGGTGTTGACGTCGGTGCCGGCGTGCCCCCAGATCTCGGTCCGGGTCTTGGCCGGAAGCACGGCCTGGACATAGACGCCCTTCGACCCGAGCTCGACGCTTAGCGCCTGCGACAGGAACAGCACGAACGCCTTGGTCGCGCCATAAACTGACATGCCGAACTCCGGCGCCAGGCCGACCACCGAGGCGATGTTGATGATCGCACCATCGCCGGCCTTGGCAAGTCGCGGCGCGATGGCGCTGGCCAGCCGCAACGGCGTTGTCGCGTTGAGGGCCACGAGGCGTGTGGCGTCATCGGTGTCCTGTTCCAGGAAGCTTCCGCCGATCGCCGTTCCCGCATTGTTGACCAGTATGCCGATGCGCTCGTCGTCGCGCAGTCTCGCCTCGACCTGGGCGACATCCGCGCGCTGCGTAAGGTCGGCGGTAATGATGTCGACGGAGACGCCGTTCTTCTGGCGCAGTTCGGCCGCCAAAGCTTCCAGTCGCGCCGTGTTGCGCGCGGCCAGGACGAGGTCGTGCCCACGTTGCGCAAAGCGCTGCGCATAGGTGGCGCCGATTCCGCTGGAAGCGCCGGTAATGAGGACTGCGGGGAGGCTGGTCATGGCATTGCCCTTTCGGCTGGTTGCCTTATATTCATGACGATCATCATGATTGAGCCCAAATATGATGGTCATCATGTAAATGTCAATGGGGCGGCGGAGATTCCTGCGATGAAGGTGAGCAGAGAGCAGATGGCGGAGAACCGTCGCCGGATCCTGGACGCGGCGAGCCGGCTGTTCCGCGAGAAGGGCTTCGATGCGGTCAGCGTCGCGGAAGTGATGAAGGCTGCGGGGCTGACCCACGGCGGCTTTTACGGGCACTTCAGCTCGAAGGACGACCTGATCGCGCAGACACTCGCCCATGCCCTGGGCTCACCTCTGGGCCAGGCGGATGGGCTGCGTGCCTATGTGGATTCCTATCTTTCCGTCGCGCACCGCGACGACGCGGCCGGTGGCTGTCCGGTCGCGGGACTGGCCGCGGCCTTGCGTCACCAGACCCCGGCCGCGCGGACGGCCTTGGCGGAAGGTCTCCGGGCGCAGTTCGACCGCATCGGGGCGTTGCTTCCGGAGCCGGATCCGGCGGCAAGGCGCCGCGCCGCAATCGGCAGCTGGGCGGCGATGGTGGGGGCGCTGATCCTTGCCCGGGCCGTCGACGATCCGACCCTATCCGATGAGATCCTGCAGGAGACGCGCGCCTGGATCTATGACGGCATCGTGGGGGCGTCTGCCCGTTGATCGGCGCGTTTGCCTGGTGTGGCACCGAAGTCCCGACCGAGACGGAAGCTCCGGTGCCCATGGTTATCGAGCCGAGAAGCCGACCAGGCGGGCGGTCCCGCGCTCGCCGCCTGCCTGCCGCCGATGCGCGCCGTCGGCCTACGGGTAAGCGGGATTTCGTCTCGCCTAGCGTGCGAAAATCTCCTTCACCTTGGCGGCGATCGCAGCTCCCAGCTGCAGATTGTTCTCCTTGGTGAAGTGGATGCCGTCGCAGCCGTCGGTGGTGATGAACTCGCCCGCATCGAGGAAGTCGACCTTCATGAAGTCGGCCATGTCCCGATAGTGCTTGCCGAGCTGGGCCGTCTTTTCGTGGCCACCACCGAACATGCCCTGGAAATAGGGATGGGGCATGGGCGTCAACGGCGGCGGCGCCACGACCAGGCATTTCGGGGCTGGATAGGGCGTGCCGATGCCGCCGCCGCCGGTCAGCACCTGCCCCACGAGCTTCGACATGCCGTAGGCGATGTCGTAGGGTGTGCGGTTGAAGAACGGCTTGGTGTCGTTCGTGCCCAGCATGATGATGACGAGGTCGAGCGGCAGGTGGCTCGCGATCGCGGTCGGCAGGTACTGGCTGCCGTTCAGGCGCGGGTCGTTCGGGTCGTCGGCACTGGTGGTGCGGGCGCTGAGGCCCTCCTCGATGATGTGATAGCCCGGGCCGAGATGCGCGGCCATGGCTCCCGTCCACCGCTCCTCATAGGGGTAGCGGTAGGTCGGCGCTCCTTCCAGGACCGGGATCCAGCCCCAGGTCAGCGAGTCGCCGAAACACAGGATGGACTTCCTTTCTGACATCGTTGCCTCCTCACGCAAATTGGATGTTGGTCAGTTGGATTTCGTCAGCCGCACGCCGTAGAAGATGGCCGCGAGCAGGATGATCACGCCCTGCGCGATCAGCTTGCCGGGTTCGCCGATCCCGAACGTGGTCATCACCACGAAAAGCAGCGCAAAGGACAGGACGCCGAAGAAGGGCCCCCAGACGCCGCCTTCGCCGCGCCCGAACACCACGCCGCCCAGGATCGTCGCGGCGACGGCGAGGATCGGCAGGTCGAGGCCGACGCGCACGCTGCCGACGGCGATGGAGGCCGTCTGGACGAGCGCGGCGATGCCCGCAATGAAGCCGGCCAGCGTGTGGGCGACGATCACGGTGCGTTCGACGGGAACGCCGGAAAAGTGCGCCGCCACGGGGCTTTCTCCCACCGACGCGACGAAGCGGCCGAACACGCTTCGCGACAGGAAGACGGCCATGGCCAGCGTGAGCAACAGCCAGAAGATCACCGGGGAGGGGATCGGTCCCAGCTTCGTGTTATAGATCTGGTTGAAGATCGACGGCACGTCGCCGGGCGGCTTGCCGCTCGACATGAACTGCACGAAGCCGACCAGGATGATCCCGACCGCGAGCGTCGTGATCACGGCCGAGGAACGGCGCAGGCCGATCATGAGCCCGTTGAAGAGACCTATCAGCGTGCCGGTCACGAGGGCGAGCACGATGAAGAATGTCAGCGAGGCTCCCGGGAAGGTGCCCGAGGATATGAAGTAGTTCACGAGCAGGATCACGCCGCCGCCGGAAAGGTCGATGCTTCTGACCCGCATCACCAGAAGCTGGCCGAGCACCAGCACGCCGAGAGGGGCCACCTGGCGGATGAAAATGCCCATGACATTGGCGTTGAGCATGTTCGGCCTGGCGATCCACAGGACGATAAGCAGGCCGGCGAACACGTAGTAGGCGGGTGGAACCCGGGTGATCCGCCGGACGAGGGGAGTGGTCAGCAACGCGGCCATGTCAGAGCCCCATCTTCTTGCGGGACTGCAGCCCGATCACGAAGAGCAGGATGCCCCCCTTGATGACGGTCTGGACGAAGGGCGAGACGTTGAGCAGGTTCATGCCGTTCGAGAGCAGGGCCAGCACCACCGAGCCGATGATCGTTCCGTGCAGGCTGCCGATGCCGCCGGAGAGCTGGGTCCCTCCGATCGCCACCGCCGTGATCGCATCGAGCTCGAACAGCAGCCCGACATTCGGGTCGCCCGACACGATGCGCCCGGCCAGGAACACGCCGGCGAGGGCCGCGAAGCAGGAGCACGCCACATAGGCGAGCATGATGTTGCGCTTCGTCGCGATGCCGAAGTTGCGTGCCGCATCCTCGGTGCCCGCGGCCATGCCGCCGCCGATCGCGAAGAGATGCAGGCCGAACCGGGACCCGTACAGCAGCTTACAGGCAAGGATGATGACGACGATGCCCCAGTAGACGGGCATCGGAAGGCCGAGGAACGAGCCGGATACCGAAGCGATGACCACATCCGGAACCGTCCCGCCCGCGACCGGCCGTAGCACGCGGGTGATGCCGAGCACGATGTACTGCATCGCGAGCGTGGCGATGATCGGATGGACGTTCAGTCGCGTCACCGCGAATCCGTTGGTCAGGCCGATCAGCGCAGCGAGCAGGAAGACCGCGGGCACCAGCACGTAGCCAGGAGCCCCCAATGCCAGCACTGCCGTGGTGAAGCTGATGACCGAACCGACTGAGAGGTCGAGGCCGCCAACGAGGATCACGAATAGCTGGCCGATTGCCGTGATGGTCAGCGGCATGGCCTGGGCCACGAGGTTCAGCAGGTTCTCCGAGGTCAGGAACTGGCTGGTGCGCAGCGTCAGCGCTATGGCGAGTAGCACGGCCAGAACGAGGGGAACGAGCCAGAGTCCCTGCCGGCCACGGTTCGCGGAGGCCAGCCTCGCGAGCGGATTTGTCATTGCGGAGGGTCTTGCTTCCGGCATCACGCGCTCAGGGCTGCATTGAGGATGTCGTGTTCGGTCGCGGTCGCCGCGGGGAGTTCGGAGACCACGGTGTTGTCGTGCATGACGTAGATGCGGTCGCAGAGCCCGATCAGTTCGACCGTCTCGCGCGAGAGCACCAGCACGGCGCCGCCACCATTCGCGAACTCACGCAGCAGCCTGTAGATCTCGGACTTTGCACCGACATCCACGCCGCGGGTCGGTTCCTCGATCAGAAGGATTTCGGGCTTCGTCGCCAGATAGCGCCCTAGCAGCACTTTCTGCTGGTTTCCGCCCGACAATGAGTTGGCGGCCACCGAGGGACTCGCGGCCTTGATGCCGAGGTCGCGGATCGTGTCGGCGATCGTCCGGGCATAGTTCCTGGCCAGCGACAGTCCCGGTCGCCTGGAGTGCAGCCCGATCGCGAGGTTGTGCGCGACCGGCAGGGTGAGGAACAGCCCTTCCTCCTTGCGGTCCTCCGGAATGAAGGCCACGCCGGCAGCCTGCAGTCGCCGGATACCCGCGCCCGGCGGCACCGGCATTGAAAGAGCCTCGCCCTTGAGCCGGACGGTTCCGCTGAAGGGCTGGAACTGCCCGACGAGCGCGCGCAGGAGCTTCTGCTGCCCCTGTCCCTCCAATCCCGCAAGGGCGACGATCTCGCCCCTGCAGACGCGGATCGAAAGCGGGGCCCCCTTCGCGTCGATCCTGAAATCGTCCACCTGGAGGACGACGTCACCGGCCGTCGCCCCGCGGGGAGGGAACAGGTCCTGCAGCTCGCGCCCCACCATCAGGGCGATCAGCGAGGCCGGGGTCACTTCGCTCAGCGGTTTCGTTCCGGCGAGCCGGCCGTCCTTGAGCACCGTCACCGTGTCGCAGATCTGGAAGATCTCCTCCATGCGGTGCGAGATGTAGACAATGGCCTTGCCCTCGTCCCGCAGCCGGCGGATGTGCCGGTTGAGCACCTCGACATCGGCTGAGTTCAGCGCCGCCGTCGGCTCGTCGAGAATGAAGACCGACGCATCGGCCTTGATGCCGTGGGCGATCTCGACGAACTGGCGTTCGGCGATCGATAATTCCGACACGAGCGTCTCGGGGCTGAGATCGAGACCGAGGTCGGCGAGCGCCTTGCGGGTCTCCGCATTCATTCGCCTGTAATCGACCCGGCCCGAGGGCGTGGTCGGCTCGCGCCCGAGGAACATGTTCTCGGCGATCGTCAGGTTGGGAAGCAGCGACAGCTCCTGGAAGACGGTCGAAATGCCGTTGTCGAGAGCTTCCTTGGGATTGGCGAACCTTATCGGCTGCCCGTTCCTGAAGATCTCGCCGCTGTCGGGCTGGTGCACGCCCGCGAGGATCTTCATCAGCGTCGACTTGCCGGCGCCGTTCTCGCCCATCAGCGCGTGAACCGAGCCCGGTTGCAGCGCAAGGGACACTCGATCGACCGCCAGGCTTCCGCCAAACGACTTCGAGATGTTCGACATTTCGATCAGGCTGGCCATCGCGGCCTTCTCTCCAGGCGATGCGGTCCGTCGACGCGGCCGCGCCCCCCGCCATCAGTCGCGGCGGGGGCGCGGCCGGTGAGGCGGTTACTTGTTGCCGTAGAGTTCCTTCAGCTTTTCCTCGGGCAGTTCGGTCGGCCACCAGACGTTGGCGGAAAGATCGTCGCGATAGTACTGCTTGGCCTTTTCGACGTCCCAGCCGGGCGGGTTGTAGTCGTAGTGCTTGTGGAGCTGCTTGCCTTCGAGCAAGGCGATTGCGGCGCGCACGCCGGCGGCCCCCTGCGCCGGGGCGTATTCCGAGGAGACAGACTCGAAGCCGTCCTTGATCCACTGGCCGAAGAAGCCGTTGTTGCCTTCGCCGGAGATCGGCGGGATCTCGGCGCCAAACTGCTTGAAGACATCCACGCAGGCGCGCGTCATGTCGGCGCCCGACGACCAGATGCCGTCGACCTCGGGGTTGTTCAGATACAGCGTCTCGCAGACGCTCTTGCCCTTGTCGTACTGCCAGTCGCCGTGCTGTTCGGCGATGATCTCGATGTTCGTGCCCTCGAGCGACTGCTTCAGGCCGTTGTAGCGGTTGGTGTCTTCCGGATGGCCGGCGAGGCCGCGAAGAACCCAGATCTTGCCGTCGTTGCCGACCTTCTGAACGAGCCAGTCGCCCATTACTTTGCCGAAGTGCTCGGCGCCGCCCTGGATTTCGGTGGTGAACGCGTCGCCCTCGATGCGACCGGTGTGCAGCACGACCGGAATGCCGGCCGCCACGGCCTTGGCGATCGATGCGTCGGCGGAGGTGGAGGTGACCGGCTGGACGATGATGGCGTCGACCTTCTGCGCGATCAGGTCCTCGATGTCGGCGACCTGCTTCTTCTGGTCGAAGCCGGCGTCGAGCAGGATGAACTTCTCGATGCAGGAATTCTTCTTGGCCGCCGCCTCGGATTCATGCGCGACCTGGACGGTCCAGGTGTTGGCATTGACGCCGAAATGGCTCATGCCGATGACCCACGGGCAGTCCTTCTTGTACTTGTCGGCCTCCGTCAGCGGATTGTCTCCGGCGCGCGCCGTCACCCCCTCCATCAGCACGACATCCTGCGCGAAAGCGGGCATTCCGGCCGCTGCGGTCAACAGCGCGGCTGTCGCGACGGTTGCCAAGAGATGTTTCATCAGGCGTTCCTCCGTTTGAACTTCGATCGTTCCCATGCCCGGACCCGGAGGTGGTGCTCCGATCGTCCGGGTAACCCGCACGCCATCCGCCCGCGTCGGAACGCAGGTCGGGGATTGCGTGAAGATGTGGAAACTTCGGCAGCAGAAATCCGTGGCCGCGACGAGTGCACTGCACTTCGTCCGCCGCGCGGTGGCGATCTCGAGCTGCTTGGAAGTTCCTCCTCCCAGTGTCGAGTAAGCCTTGCGGGAGACGGCTTGTCAATAGTTATTCAGATTGAATGAATATCCTTTCAGGCCTTGCCAGGGGCAGCCCGCGGTGCCATGAATGTCGGTCCAAGGATTGGAGTCATCTAGCAACTCCTTGGTTTGTTTTTATTTTTGGATCGACCCTGCAATGCGGACGGTGTTGTGCTACGGGGATTCAAATACCCATGGCCAGATTCCAGGCGGGCTGACGCTCGATCGCTACTCTTATGAGGAGCGTTGGCCGGGCGTGCTGGCGCGCGAACTCGGCAAGGGCTGGCATGTCATCGAAGAGGGGCTCAGCGGCCGGACAACGGTGCGCGACGACCCGATCGAAGGCGCGGCCAAGAACGGGCGGACCTATCTGCGCCCGTGCCTGATGAGCCACGCGCCGCTGGACCTCATCATCATCATGCTGGGTACGAACGACCTGAAGGCGCGGTTCAACCAGCCGGCATCGGAAGTGGCGATGGGGATCGGATGCCTGATCCACGACATCCGGGAGCTCGCGCCCGGCCCGGGCGGGCGGGTGCCGGAAATCCTGATCGTCTCGCCGCCGCCTATGCTCGACGACATCAAGGCGTGGGAAGGGATTTTCAAGGGCGCGCAGGAGAAGTCCCGGGAACTGGCCCTCCAGTTCGAGATCATGGCCGATTCCCTCGAGGTGCACTTCTTCGATGCAGGCACGGTTGCCGAGTGCGATCCGCTCGATGGATTCCACATCGGGCGGGAGGCCCATGAAAAGCTTGGCGTCGCGCTTGCCCGGGAAGTGGAGGCGATCGGCTGGAAATGAGCGGTCCTCACGCCCATCTGCCTCACCTGCACTCCGTGCGTCGCGCGAATCCGTATCGGGAGAGCGCCCATGCCTGACATGCGCTTTGCGCCTCCGAACCCGCTGCGGATCGCCGATCGCGCCTCCGGCCTGAATGCCGTCAGCGTGCGCAGTTACAACGAGCGCCTTGTCCTGTCGCTGCTTCTGCAGAAGGAAACGACGACGCGCCTGGAGATCGGGGAGCGCACGGGCCTCTCGGCGCAGACCGTGTCGGTGCTGGTGCGCTCGCTGGAGCAGGAGGGGCTGGTCGCCAGGGGCGAAGCGCAGAAGGGCCGCGTCGGCCCGCCGACAGTTCCGATTGTCCTCAACCCGGAGGGGGCTTTTTCCATCGGGATCAGCGTCGGACAGGACCGGACCGACATCGTGCTGATCAACTTCGTCGGCGAAGTCCGCTTCCACGCCACGCTGCCGAATCCGGAAGCCGCGCGAGGCGCCAACCACTCGGAATTCCTGGACACCATCCGCCAGGCGATGGCTCTGTTGCCCAAGAAGGCGCGCGAGCGGCTCGCCGGTGTCGGGCTTGCCCTCCCTTACGGTGTGGCCAACGGTCGTGACGACGAATCCCATTTCAGGGCGCTGCAGGACGAGATCGAGGAGCACCTCGGCGTGTCGGTCTTCGTCCAGAACGACGTCACCGCGGCGGCCAGCGGGGAGAGCCTGTTCGGCGTCGCCCGGCCGCTGACCGATTACATGTACTTCTATCTCGGCGCCCGGTTGCACGGGCGGCTGGTGCTGAACCACCAGATCTACAACGGCAATTCGCCGGTCAGCTTTGATGTGGGCGTCGCCGCGCTGGAACGCGAGGTCGCCCGGCACGGCCTTTCCGCCGCGCCTCTCGTTGAGGGCTCCGGCGACTGGCTGGCCTACGGGCCGCATTTCGACGCTTGGGCCGGGCGACTCGTCGACCAGATGGTGCGGTCTCTGGAAGCCGTCAGTCAGTTCGTCGAATTTGAAACCGTCGTCTTCTCCTCCTACGCCCCCCCGCAGACCTGCCGGGAGATCTGCGAAAGGCTGGAGAAGGTGTTTCCGAGCGTGAAGGCGCTTCCCGGACGGGTCACCCCTTCGCCGAAGGCGGTCGGAGCCGCGAGCCTGCCGTTCAGTTCGCGGTTCATGGTCGAATAGTCCGCACGCAGCAGAACTCGAGGGTTCCTTCCGACATTGGCGGGCCCTCTCGTCCACGATGCGGCTGGGCGTGTCGTGAGCAGGGGCCATCCCGACCGCGGGTAGGTCACGCGGCCCGTTAATGCCCATGGACCGCGGATGCGGATGAATCCCGGTACTTCGCGGGAACCATCCACCTGGCCGGCAGTTGCATCTTGCCACGCCAAATACGCCAGGAGACGCCTCAGATGACTCGCACCAATTCCACCCGCCCCACGGCCAGAATTCACGACCAGGAGCTGGAGCGCGGTTCCGGCGGGGAACTTCACCAGACTGCGGAGGCTGGGCACGATACGCTCACGACAGCGCAGGGAGCTCCCGTTTCTGACGATCAGAACACGCTGAAGATCGGGCAGCGGGGGCCGTCACTGATCGAGGACTTTGCGTTCCGGGAGAAGATCTTCCACTTCGACCACGAGCGAATTCCCGAACGGGTCGTGCATGCCCGCGGCTACGGGGCGCACGGGTTCTTCGAGACCTACGAGTCGCTGGCCGCCTACACGAAGGCGGACATCTTCCAGCGCGCGGGGGAGAAAACTCCGGTCTTCGTCCGTTTCTCCACCGTCGCCGGCTCCAAGGGCTCCTTCGACCTCGCACGCGACGTTCGCGGGTTCGCGGTCAAGTTTTATACTAAGGAGGGCAACTGGGACCTGGTCGGGAACAATATTCCCGTCTTCTTCATCCAGGACGCCATAAAGTTCCCCGACCTCGTCCATTCCGTGAAGCCGGAGCCTGACCGAGCCTTCCCGCAGGCCCAGTCTGCGCATGACAATTTCTGGGACTTCATCTCGCTGACGCCCGAAAGCATGCACATGATCATGTGGGTGATGTCGGACCGGGCGATCCCCAGGTCGTTCCGCTTCATGGAAGGGTTCGGCGTTCACACTTTCAGGCTGGTGAACGCGAAGGACGAGTCCACCTTCGTCAAGTTCATCTGGAAGCCGAAACTCGGCTTGCAGTCCGTCGCGTGGAACGAGGCCGTCAAGATCAACGGGGCCGATCCGGATTTTCACCGGCGCGACCTGTGGGATGCCATCCAGGCGGGAGACTTCCCGGAGTGGGAGCTGAATGTGCAGCTCTTCGACCAGGACTTCGCCGACAGTTTCGATTTCGACGTGCTGGACGCTACGAAGATCATTCCCGAGGAGGTGCTGAAGCCCCTGCCGGTCGGCCGACTGGTGCTCGACCGCATGCCCGACAACTTCTTCGCGGAGACCGAACAGGTCGCCTTCATGACGCAGAACGTCCCGCCCGGAATCGACTTCTCGAACGACCCGCTGCTGCAGGGGAGGAACTTCTCCTACCTCGACACGCAGCTCAAGCGGCTGGGCAGCCCCAATTTCACGCACTTGCCCATCAACGCGCCCAAGTGCCCGTTCGCCCATTTCCAGCAGGACGGGCACATGGCCATGCGTAACCCGACCGGGCGCGCGAACTATCAGCCCAATTCATGGGGCGTCGGCCCACGCGAGTCGCCGGTTCGTGGGTTCCGGTCGTTCGAGGCCTATGAGGAGGGGCCAAAGGTCCGCCTGAGAGCCGAGAGCTTTGCCGATCACTACAGCCAGGCGCGACAGTTCTACGCGAGCCAGACGGTGCCGGAGCAGCGGCACATCGCGGACGCTCTGGTCTTCGAACTTAGCAAGGTCGAAACACCCGCAATCCGGGAGCGGATGGTCGCGCATCTTCTCAACGTGGACGAGACGTTGGGCACCGCGGTCGCCGAGAAACTAGGGCTCGACCAACTGCCGCGGCCGGCCGATGCCGCCGTCGTTCCGCGCGACGACCTGGAGCCCTCGCCAGCGCTATCAATCGTAAGGAACGGCCCGGAAAGCTTCGCGGGAAGAAAGGTGGGTGCCCTGGTGGGCGACGGCTTCGATGCGGATCTCCTATCGGGGCTGCAGGCGGCGCTGGAGAAGGAGGGTGCGACCCTCGAGGTCGTCGCCCCTCGGATCGGCGGCGCCGAAGCTGCTGACGGCACGACGGTACCCGCAAACCATATGCTGGGCGGGGGGCCGTCTGTGCTCTTCGATGCCGTGGCGGTGCTGCTGTCGCAGGAAGGTGCGGACGCGCTGGCGAAAGATGCAGCGGCTCGCGATTTCGTTTCCGACGCTTTCGCGCATTGCAAGTTCATAGCCTTCACGCCGACCGCCGCTCCGCTGTTCGCTAAGGCAGGGGTCGAAGTCGACGGGGATGAGGGTCTCATCCCCCTGGAAGATGCGAAGGCGGTCGACGGATTCGTACAAGCCTGCCGCAAGCTGCGCCTGTGGAGCAGGGAAATGGCCGTCAAAGCCTAGCCCGGCGTCCAGTTCTCGGCCCCAGTATTCGCACCTGTGTTACGGGCGTCTTGGTGCCCAGCCCGCTACCGGATTCGTTTCCGGTAGCGGGCTGGGCTTTGACGGTCTCGGCGTAAGGTTCAATCCTATCAGGACGACCGGCAGCGAACCGAGGCCCGGAGGTCTGGACCTGTCATGAGTGGCTGCCGGACGACGCACTGTTTGGTCATCCGGCCTCCTCGATTGACATGACACACTCGTCTTGCAATCGATTGCTAAATGGCGTTGCATCGCAGCTCACTCGGGGGCCGTACTGGAGAGGCACCTTCTGCAAATATGTTTTCTGGCTTTGTTACTGCAGTAGCCGTCCTGCTGGCCTACAATCACCTGAACACTTTCATACGGACACAGCAGCGTGTTCCCACCACTCTCGGGTGGTGGAACGGGACGCGAGGAACGGTCGCGTACGAGGTGTGCATACCTGCCGGACGCGAATGCTCATTCTGAGAAAAAGGGTGCGATTGCCGCTGCGTCAACCTTGGTAGTCTCACCTTGGGGAAGGAAAAAAGCGGCGTCCGGGTGACGCTGGACGTGCGTTGTTCGCGAAAGCGGGATCGACGCCAAGGGATGGAGCAGGTGCGCGACCTAGCGCCGGCGCACCGATACGCAGGGGAGGGGGAATGAGCGTTCCCCAGAGGAAGTCAGGGTCGACCGGACCGAGAACTGCAGCGCCCAGTGTGGGCGGCGGCTTGCGAGGTCTGTTTCCAGCACACGCCGCAAGAGGGTTCGTAACCATCGCCTTGTCGACGCTGGCGTTGCTCGTCGTTTGCGTGATCTTCGCGCCGTCGAGCGTTTCTGGTGGAGCTCTGGCGGGCAGTCTTCCCTTCGCCGCCGTGCTGGCCATCGTTGGTCTTGGTCAGATGCTGGTTGTCCAGCAGGGAGGGTTCGACCTGTCCGTGGCGGGCGGCGTGTCGCTTGCAGTGGTCATCTCCACCCATGTACCGGCCGGCGACAATGCCCAGCTTCTTCCCGCGATCCTGATGGCCGTGGCGCTCACGCTGGCTGCCGGCGTCCTGAACGGCATTCTCGTCGCCGTCCTGCGGCTCAACGCCATCATTGCGACGATCGGCACCAATGCGCTGCTTTACGGGGCCGTCTTTGCGATCTCGGGCGGCGTGCCGAAGATCACCACGCCGCTGCTGGCGCAGATCGCCGGCGGCGAGACCTTCGGCATTGCAAATGCGGTGTTCTTCGCCCTGACGGCGCTGGTGGTGGTGGCGTTCGTCATGAAGAAGACGGTGGCCGGGCGGCGGTTCGAGGCTGTCGGGGCGAACCCGCTTGCGGCCCGCGCCATCGGGCTCGGCATGCGCTACCAGATCATGGCCTATGTGTTCGCGCAGATGCTTTACTGCCTTGCGGGTGTGCTGCTCGCGGGCATCACGCGCGAGCCGACGGCCTTCCAGGGCGACTCGCTGCTGCTGCCGTCCGTTGCGGTGGTGGTGCTGGGAGGAACATCCCTGCTCGGCGGACGGGGCTTTCCGATCTCGACGGTAATCGCCGCGTTCTTCCTCAGCCAGCTCAGCCAGTTCGCCCTGGCCGTGGGCGTACCCTACTCGGCACAGACCATCATCCAGGCCCTCGCGCTGGGGTTTGGGATCGGCGTCTACTCGATCCAGTGGACCCGCAGGAACAGCAAGCGTGCAAGTGTGGAGGAGAAAAATGAAGTCCTTGCTTCGTAGAACAAATATCGCGCTCGCCGCGGCGGCGGTGGTGAGTTGCCTGGCTGCGACAGCGGCTCAGGCCGAGACCCCTTCCTGGTGCGGCCCGAATAAGGCGTCACTTGCGCTGCTCGACGGATTCGGCGGCAACTCCTGGCGCCTCGTCACCACCGCGTCGGGTGCTGCCGAGGCGGCCAAGTGCCCAAACATCGTCGACTACCAGTATGCCGACGGGCAGGGAAACACGCAGAAGGCGATTTCCGACATCAACAGCTTCGCGGCGCGCGGCATTGATGCGCTCGTGGTGTTTGGCGATGCCGGTCCCGCCGTCCTGCCGGCGCTGACCAACGCCCATCGCGCGGGGCGCGTGGTCGTGCCTTACCGCGTCACGGTCGGCGGCGAGGAAGGCAAGAACTACTCGAAATATGTGGGCACGGATTCGCGTGAGGACGGCGTTGCCTGGGGCTCCTGGATCAAGGAAACCTTCCCAGACGGCGCGAACATCCTGTTTCTCAGCGGCCCGGCCGGCAACAGCCAGGGCATGACCGAGCTCGAGGGCATGCAGTCGGTGCTCGACGACAAATACAAGTTCGTCAATCCGCACCCCTTTGCCGTGACCAACTGGGATCCGGCCCTGACCCAGCAGGTGCTGACGGCCGAGATCGCGAAGAACGACAAGATCGACGTCATCGTTTCCGACTTCGGTCCGTCGCTGGTCGGCGCGTTGCCAGTATTCGCCAAATTCAACCGGTCGATTCCGGCTATCGCCACGTCCGACGGCAATTCGCTCGGCTGCTTCTGGCACGACAACCACGAAGCCAATCCGGACTTCAAGCTGTACACCCGCGCCACGGGCAACGACAACGTTCGCCTCGCGGTGCAGTGGGCCGTGGCCCTTGCGACCGGGGGGACGCCGCCAACCGCCGACACCTTCCAGGCGCCGGACTTCGAGAACTCGGTGACCGGCAAGCCGAACCAGGTGCAGTGCCGCCCCGACCTTCCCGGATCGATCTATCTGTCGGCCGAGATGAGCGGTGACGAGCAGGCAAAGGTCGTGAACAAATAACCGGTCGGCGGGGGCCAGGCGACCAGTCTCCCGGCCCCCGTCTACGGGAACGACCACCTGAATCGGAGAAGCGATGCGCGAGACCGTTGTGGCTGCGAAGCCCAGGGATGGGGCCAGTCTCGATGAACGAGGGTCCGACGCCGGGCCCGCGACCGTGAAGCTGTCGGAGATTTCAAAATTCTTCTCCGGCGTCGCGGCGCTAAAGGATGTGAGCGTCGAGTTCTATCCCGGCGAGGTACATGCCATCCTCGGCGAGAACGGTGCCGGCAAGTCGACGCTGATGAACATCATCTCCGGGGCCTTGCAGCCCGACGGAGGGGAGATCGAGTTCGAGGGGCGCCGCATAAGCTCGATGTCGCCGGACACGGCGAAGTCTCTGGGCATCGCGATATCGTTCCAGCACCCGGCGATCCTCGAAGACCTGTCAGTGCTCGAAAACCTGCAGGTGGCGCTGCCGCCCGCGTTGTTCGAAGGAAAGTCCGGGCAGGCCGTGGCGCAGGAGATGCTGGGCGCCGTCGGCCTGCGGGTGCCGCTCAACAGCCGCGCCGATGCGCTCACCGTGGCGCAGAAGCACCTGCTCGAGATAGCAAAGGCGCTGGCAATCCGACCTAAGGTGCTGATCCTCGACGAGCCCACTGCGTCGCTCGACCAGGAATCGACGGACATGCTCTTCAGCCGCATCCGGGATGTCGTGCGGCAGGGAACGTCCGTCATCTACATTACCCACAGGCTCGCGGAAATCCGTCAGATCGCCCGGCGCGTCACTGTGCTTCGAGACGGCCGACTCCAGGGCAGTGCCATGGTCGACGCGATCACGGATGAAGCCCTGCTGCGGATGATCGTCGGGCGCCATCTCGGCTCGACGTTCCCGCCGAAGTCGGGGGGCGGGACTCGCGATGTAAATTTGCGGGTGGAGTCGCTGAGCGGCAGGCGCGTGCGGGACGTGAGCTTCGAGGTCGCGCGAGGCGAAATCCTCGGCGTGGCTGGCGTCGAGGGCAACGGCCAGGCTGAACTGATGCGCATCCTGGCCGGGCTCGAGGCTTGTCGGGGCAGCGTCCAGCTAAAGGGGCGCCAGCTCAACCAGCAGGATCTGCTGGAGGCAGCTGCCTTCATGCCCTCGGACAGGCATGCGGAAGGGCTGGCCGGCGGGATGACCGTGCGTGAGAACGCGGCCATTGCCGCGCTCGACAAATTCGCTTCCCACGGCGTGGTCAGCCGCAGGAAGGAACTGGAAAGCGTGACGGCCGCCTTCCAGTCGCTTGCCGTGAAGGCGCCGAGCATCGAGGCGCCTGTGCTGTCGCTGTCTGGCGGCAATCAGCAGAAGGTGGTCATGGCGCGCGCCCTGCTGTCGGAACCCGGTTTGATCGTCGCCGACGAGCCCACCCAGGGCGTCGACGTGGGTGCGCGCGCCGAAATCTACCGGATCCTGCGCGAAGTGTCGGATTCCGGCACGCCCGTCATCGTCAATTCCTCCGACGCGGCAGAGCTGGAGGGCCTCTGCGACAGGGTGATCGTGATGTCGCGCGGCCGCGTCGTCGCGACATTGACCGGCGACGATGTCGTGGAGGCGCGTATCGTCTCGGAGGCGGTGAGCGCAGTCACCCAACTTGATGCCGAGGAGGCGGCGCGCCACGCCGCCAGCCGGTCGCGCACGGGGCTGAGGCATTTCGTGCAGACCGACAATGCCCCGGCCATCCCGCTCGCCATCGTCACCGTACTCCTCGGGCTTCTGGTGTTCTCGCAGAACGCAAACTTCCTCTCGGCGTTCAACATATCCAACATGCTTCTACTGGCGACGGCGCTGGGCTTCATCGGGATGGGCCAGACCGTCGCGGTGCTGACATCTGGCATCGACCTCTCGGTGGGACCACTGGCCGGCTTCCTCGTTGTCATCGCCTCGTTCTTCGTCCTGGACGGCATGTCGGCGACGACCGTGGCTACGGGTTTCCTGCTGATGTTCGTCGCGGCGGCCGTGGTGGGGGCCATCAACGGCACACTGATCCGCTTCGCGAACTTCACCCCCATCGCGGCGACGCTCGCCATGTATATCGGCTTGCAGGGGTGCAGCTTCCTGCTGCGCGATGGCCCGGACGGCTACATCCGCTACGACGTGGTCGAGGTGATCACCTGGTCGCTGGGACCGGTCCCGGTGGCCTTCATCATCATGGTCGCCTTCGCTGTCGGCGCGGAATACGTGCTTCGGCGGCTGCGGCCGGGGTGGCAGCTTCGCGCCGTCGGTTCCGACGAGGAGTCGGCGCGGCGTGTCGGTGTTCATGTCGATCGCACGATGATCGCCGCCTATATCGTGACCTCGCTGTTCACGGCACTGGGTGCGGTGATGCTGATGGCTCAGATCGGCGTTGGCGATCCGCAACAGGGCGCGAGCTATACGCTCGCCAGCATCACGGCTGTCGTCCTTGGAGGGACGAGCCTCAAGGGCGGGCGCGGCTCCTTCATCGGGACGCTGCTTGCTGCGGTGCTGCTCACCGAGGTACTCAATGCCATCTCTTTCCTCGGACTGTCGCAGACCTATCAGTACGTCTTCCAGGGCGGGCTGATCCTGCTGGCCGCGCTGGTCTACTCGACGGTGCGCGGTCGGGTTCGCTAGGCATGTCTGCGCCAGCAGGGGCAGTGGCAAGGCGGATGATTTCTGCGCCGTGGCCGTGCTCCTGCTGGCGCCGGCATCAGACTGCATGCATGGAGCCGCTGTCCCGGTCGATGGCGGCTGGCTGGCGCGATAGGAGACTGACATGAGCGACACACCCGTCTTTGCGCGCGCAGGCGAGAAGCCCTGGATAGAGGTGGCGCCCGGCAACCGCCGCCGGGTGCTTCTGCATACCGACGAGCTGATGATCGTGGAGTTCGGCTTCGACGCGGGCGGCATTGGCGCCCTGCATTCGCATCCGCATGTGCAGGCAAGCTATGTCGCGGAAGGAACCTTCGAGGTGAGCATAGGTGACCGCGTCGAGCGACTGACGGCCGGCGACACTTTCATCGTCCCCTCGAACGTGGTTCACGGCGTCAAGGCACTGGACGCCGGCCGCCTCATCGACACCTTCACCCCGCACCGCGCTGATTTTCTCGAGTAGGCTTCACGGCTTGCCTCCCGTCGGATCGCGGGTCGTTCGCTTCTGCCAGCAGAGGGCGAGGAGTTCGCGGACTGTTCGCATGCGGCAACCGGTGGAGGGCTGCACGCCTGAGGCGGCTTCGTCCGCACCCATTGTCGCGTCGGAACAGCAGTTCGCGATGCGCTTCTATGGCTCTCCCAGCTTGCCGCCGCGATGCCCCATCATCATCTTCGACGCATACATCGAGGGCGAGCGCTTGCCTGGCAGATTGGCTTCGAGGACGATTTGTTCGATGAAACCTTGATTCATGTCGAATTCGATGCAGTCGTCCAGCTTGTCTACGATCCAGAGCCTGTAACCGTAGTCAGCCTTTTCTTGATATGTGCAGTCATCTTTCGGGATTTGCCGAGGAATGCTTCGTATTAGCATAATTTTTGGCTTTGGGAGATCATAGCAATGACCTTCATAGGCGTATCCAACGATTATTCCGCACGAAATAGGTACGCCGATATTCGATGATTGTGCCAGTATGTAGGCATTCCCTCCTGAGGTTTTTAGGTCAATTGCGATATATGAAGAGTATATAACTGGTAAACTTGAGGTTGAGTCACGCTCGTATATTGTTGACACTTTCAGTAATATATCTTCTTCGCTCGTGTTTTTTTCTCTGAGCTTGGCTACTTCTTCTGATGCACGCTCTGCCTCGTCGCTATCATCGAACAGGGATATTTGTGTCTCCACTCTGTTATCCGTGCTTCTCAATGTGTCTGGGCGATTTACGGGTGTCACAAAGCTTCGCTGAACTATTCCGTAAAGTCTCACCTGCGTTGCATTGTAGGTGCCGTTCGGGAAGGTCAAGGTCGGCTTGTTGCAGCAGTCAGAGTTCATTTCTCGCACTCCCTTCAGGTATGTTGTTTCACAAGATTTCTCGCCAACGAAAGTTCTCGTCGAAACTTCTAGCCGCGGCTGGCCCAATATTCCCCGCGGACGCGATAATGGCGTCTGCCGCATGGGCGTAGGTCAGGTTGTCGGCGTGGAGCCTTGGCCATGCGAAGGCGAGTGTGAGTGCCACCTCGTCGCGCGCCTTGATCAGTTCGCTCTTGAAGAGCAGGGGGCGGGTGCGGAATACCTCACTCGTAAAGCTGGAGATTTGCCGCATGTCCGCCTCGCTGACTTCCCTGATGTCGAGGCCGAGCAGGCGCTCGTCGGCGAGGCCCTGCCGCACGAGTCCGGCGTGATAGAGGTCGACCAGGGTATCGAACACCGCACCGGTGAAAGGGCGCGAGCGGTCGTGGATCTCTTCGGTCACTTCCGACATCTTGCGCGCGTTGCTGGCGATGCGGATCTGGCGATCGCCAGTCAGCTCTGCAATTCGGTTGAGTTCGTTGAGCACGAGCAGATTGGCCCGGCAGTGCCGCAGCAGGCGATCCATGCCGCTGTCGAAGTGCAGGAACGACAGTAGCGAGATCAGGTCGGCACACGCTTCGTGGAATGGTCCGAAGTCGCCTACCCGCAGGCCGTCCTCGGGCATACCGAAGAGGGAAAACAGCAACGCGTGACCGATCTCATGCGCTATCATATCGAAATTCAGCGCATAGGGTTGGCCGTCGTTGTCTGCTCCCTCTTCCCGGCCGAGCTCCAGGTAGCCGTAACCCGATTGCGCGTTCTCCCAATCGACCCACGGGATGATCTCGAGCCGCTCGTATGTCTCGGCGAAGTACCAGGTGACCGGCTGGCCGAGATAGCTTTCCCAGATGTCGAGCACCCGGCTTGCGGATGCGAATGCATGGGCGGCCAGGAACTGGCGGGAACCCGGCGCAATCTCATCGAAATGCCCGTCGGGACCGGGCTCGGCCGGCGGGAAGGTGGCGCCGACAAAGGGTGGTAGATAGGGGTATTCGTAGGGTTGTTTGTCGAGGGCTGGATCGCACACATACATGCGATGGTCTTGCGGGCCCGGAAGGATTTGACCCGGTGGGGTTGAGATCCACACGGTCTCCGGCTTCTCATACCCGGAAAGGTGAGGCGCCTGGGGATACAGCAGGAAGCGGGTTCCGGGCGACAGATCTGTCATGCCCATGGCCTCAAGCGTTTCCATGAGCTCGTTCCCTCTATTTCGTAGAAGGTTACCATGCGGCTCATATAAAGTAAATTCTTTCAGTATAGTTGCGAAAAATATACTCAAGGTTTTAGGTCTGAATCCTCCAATTCTTGCGAGAAAGATGATGTCAGGATGAACTTGTGAAGTGCACTCGGCTCGGGAATGTTTTCACGTAACAGTTGCAATGCCGAGATCGCGTCACGTTTCTTTTGTTGGATGAACGCTGTGGTAAGGATCTCCCGGCAGGCGTTGAGTTCGTCGCTCGTGGCATTCGGCATAGCTTCGCCGACCACGCGCGACAGCGTGCGGTCGCGAAAATTGAGCGCCCGGGCTGCGGTGTCGAGCGTTCTCGCCAGCCCGAGGGGGATCAGGTCTCGCCTTTGCGCGGCTCGGATGGTGATCCTCAGGTCGACCAGCGAGCGGGTAAGCGGCGAAAAGTTAACTTCCTTCGGACCGTGCAGCACCGCAACGGCGTCATCGGGAGCGAAGGCGAAGCGCCGGTACCAGCGGTAGATGAAGCCGACGCCGTACATGTGCGGAAAGAGTTCGGCGGCACGCAGAGCGCCCATGCTCGCAGCGCCGATCACCGTGACGGAACGACTGATGGCCCAAAGAATCTCCTTGTGCCGCACGGCCGGCTCGGTCTGGAAGGTGCCGTCGATGATGAGGATAGCCGCCGGATCGTACTGATGCACAGCGGCGACGATCGATCCCTGCGCCGCGGGGGGCAGGCAGATCACGTCGGCGATCCGCTGCGCCTCCTTGTGCGACAGCGTGGGGCCGGTGAAGACGAGGCGCGGCCGCATGTTCTCACTCCACCAGCGGAAGCAGCTGGGGGATGATGATCCTCACGACCGACAGCCGGGTCCACGGGGCCGTGTCGAGGCGGACTCGATACACGGCATTGATGCCGCTTCCTGTGAGCCGGGCGAGGAGGCTGGACAGCAAATCCTCGCCTGCGGCTGGTCGATGGGGGGGCAGGCTTGCGAAGCTGACCGCCTTCTTGCCCTCGACGATCAGGTGCCTGTGCGCGGCGATCAACTGCCAGTCGGGATACTTCGGATAGGAGGCGCGGGTCATGTCATCCCGCGCGCCGGAGATCGCGGCAAGCCGCCCCTGGGCTGCCTCGTGGATCGCCTGGATGACCGCCGCAGCGGGGTCGCAGGCCGCGGCCGAGCCATCGGCTGGCAAGGGGAGCAGGACGGTCTCGCGCGGTCCTGCCTCCATCAGATGACACCAGATCGTCGGCAGGCCGACAGGAGAGGGCGCATGCCAGAGCCCGACGATCATGTCCCTTTGCGCGAGCGGCTCCAGCAAGGAGTGCACCCTGGCGTCATGGATCGTCGCGGGGTCGATCTGCTGTTGCTGCAGGAAGCCATGGGTGCGGAGCGCGCGTGCGATGGCGTCCCGCTCGACGCATTCCAGTATGCCGTGAGCGGTCGCGTCGGCTTCATCCAGCGCGGCTGCCAGGCCGGTCGTGGTCGGGATGAAAATCCCGTCGGTCGCGATTGGCGGCACGACATAGGCCGTGTGAACCAGTTCCAGCGGAACGAAGCTACGCCCGCCGTCGATGAGATTCTCGGCCTCGACCCACGCCGTTTCGCGGCCATGCCAATCCGCAGGGGCGGACTCGCGCAGCCATGACTCAAATCGTCCGGCTGGAATGCCCAGTGAAGCGGCTGACGTGTGCGTGGCATCGAAATGGTCAAGGCGCTCGGCAAAGAAGCCCTCGGCAGATTCCATCATGGTCGAGACCGCGGCACGCGCCAGGCTGTCGCCCTTTCCCTGCGCGACGGCATTCGAGAGGGAGAAGGGCCGTGTTGCCTGGACAACCGGAATGCCGACGCGGTCCAGGCCGGTGATGTCGGCAATGCGGGTGATGCCGAGCCCCTGGCGGACCGACATCAGATAGGCGAGCGCTTCGTCGACGGGCGGACCAAGGCGCTGGTGCTGGTCCACTACCGGCTGGCCCACGGTTCCGGTTCGGGGTTCACGAAGAGCGGCTCGCCGGGCTCAATCTGCAGCCTCGCGGCATCGACATGTCCCTCGTAGCGTCGAGCCAGTTCGGGCGAAAGGTTCGAAGCAACGAGGCTCTCGTGCGTCGCAATCAGGATGGGCACGGCATTGTGTTCGACGGCGATGGCCAGGCTCTTTTCAAAGGCTGCGCTCGCGCGGGCGCTTTTCGTAGCGTCGAGAGCGAGGAGTTGCGCGATCCGCCGAGTCAGTTCCGCCAGCCAGTAGCGGCTGCCGCCGGCTTCCGCCTGGGACACCGCAGCGTCTAGCAGTGCGAGTGCTTCTTCGACCTCGCCGGAGCGCGCGAGGAGTGCTGCCAGCATGCCGCAATAGACGGGCTCGTCCTCCGGCGTCTGCACCTGTCCATGCAGGCCGAGGCCCTCGCGCATCTTGCTCTTTCCGACTTCCAGTTCGCCAGCATTGCCATCGCACCAGCCTTCGAAGATCTGGGCCGAAACGGCCAGCGACGGCAGGTGATGATGCTCGGTCAGCTGACGCAGGTCCGAGATCACCTGGCGGATTCCGACGAAGTCGCGGCGATAGCAGCTGAGCATGGCGTCGTTGATGCAGGCATGGGCGATGCTGCCAACGTGGCCGCTCTGCTGGGCCCAGCGTTTGGCGTCCGACATGGAGCGCAGGGCGCTGGTGGCCCGTCCCGAAAACCATAGCGACAGCGCACGATGCGCGAGGCCGCACACCCGCGCGTCGTGTCCGCCGAAACGCACGGCGTTCGCTCGTCCCGTACCTTCGTCATACAGCGGCAGTCCGGCATCGGTTGCGCTTATGCAGGCGCGATGGTCGCCGCGATTGAATTCGACCGCCCACAGGCAGTGCCTGACCTGCAGCTGGATTTCCGGATCTTCGACCTCTTTCAGGTCACTGACCACGGCCTGCACCCGTTCGCCTTCGATGATCGAGCTGGTGAACCACCAGCCCCAATAGATCGGGAACGACCGGGCGCGTTCGGTGATCGGCCGCCTTCTGGCGATCCGCACCCCGTCGTCGTAGAGCTTGCGCGCATGTTCGGAGTTCGGGCCCTCTAGGGCCGTCAGGATGGGGCCGAGCACGACCATCGCGGAGAGCCGCAAGGCATCCTGGCGGTCGGCATCGTCAACCTGCTCGCAAAGGCCGATGGCATGCTCCAGCAATTGCCGCGCCTCGCTGAGGGCGGACCGTGACGAACTTTCCATGCCGGCGTTGACGAACTCGCCGATCGCGTCCTCGACCAGCCCACCTCGTTCCGCATGTTCCGCGAGTGCCGCCGCGGTCAGCCATTGGGCCAGTTCCCGACTTGCGCGGACCGCTGCATAGAGGCGCTGATGCAGGACCTGACGCTGCTTCCGCAGCGTACTGTTGTAGATCGTCTCCTGAATCAACGCATGCCGGAACGTGTAGAGCGGTGTGCCGGAGTGCCGGACGCGGACGAAACCCGCTTCGGCCAAGGCATCGAGTGCTGCATCCATCGTCTCCTGCTCGAACTCGGGCAGGAGCGCTGACAGCAGGTCGAGGCTGAACCTGTTTCCGCATACGGCAGCCGCCTTTGCCACCTCACGGGCGTAACCGAGGGATTCCAAACGGGCATCAAGCACTGTTTCGAGAACGGAGGCACGGCCAAACGAGGCGCCTGCCGGCAGTTGCTCCGAGCGACTGGCGGAGCTCTCCGCCATCCACTGGCATATTTCCTCGATGAACAGCGGTACGCCGCCGCTGACACGTTCGACCAGTTCGACGAGCGCGGGGGCGGGCGCCGGCTTGTCCTGCGGCCACATCGTTTCGATCGCGCGCAGGGTGTCGGCATGATCCAGGGGCGAGAGCTGGACGTGGGTGCACGCCGAGTTGGGCCATGCACCGAATCCTGGTCGCGTCGTCGCGATCAGCAGTACCGGACAACGCGGAACGGGCCTGGCGATCTCGCTCAGCAACTGGTGCGACGTGAGGTCGATCCAGTGGATGTCCTCGACGATCAGCACCACTGGCCCACTG
>Ga0182742_1001942_pt1 | contig 24520 bp, 21 predicted proteins | sample eDN5th37CBELigMG_FD_128880 | JGI IMG/M metagenome (GOLD analysis project Ga0182742, IMG submission 128880) | Enriched Miracle-Growth compost microbial communities from Emeryville, California, USA - eDNA 5th pass 37_C BE-Lig MG (version 2)... ...
CCCGCCGTCGGTGGCCACCACCGACCCGGTCATGTACGGCGAATCGGCGACACCCACGATGACCTGCGCGATCTCTTCGGGAAGACCGGTGCGGCCCATCGGGATCGCCGCGAGGATCCGCTCGCGTGCCCGCCCCGTCAGGGCGGAGGTCATGTCGGTGTCCACGAAACCGGGGATCACCAGGTTCACCCGGATCTGCCGTGGCGCCAGCTCAACAGCGAGCACCTGCGTCAGCCCGTGCAGGCCGGCCTTCGCCGCCCCGTAGGCCACATCACCCGGGAAGCCCCGAAAACCTACCACTGCACCGACATTGATGATCGCTGCGCCGGCCTCGAGGCGGGGTGCGACGGTGCGGGCCAGTTCGAACGCGCCGGAAAGATTGGTGCCGATCACCTCGTCCCAGTGCTTGCGCGACAGGTCGCCGATGCGGCCGCCACGATGCACCCCGGCGGCGTTGACCACCACGTCGAGTGAGCCGAACTGTTCGAAGACGGTGTCGACCCCGCGGGCGAGCGAGTCCGGATCGGCGATATCGGTGTGGATCTCGACCACCCGGTCCGGATGGGCCCACTGCGCGCTGGCAGGCTTGCGGGCGAACACCGCGACCCGGTCGCCGCGGGCGGTCGCCTGCTCGACGACCGCCCGGCCGATGCCCCGCGACCCACCGGTGACCAGCCAGTTCTTCGTCTCGGTCATCGCTTCAGAAATCCCGTCAGCGCGGCGAGATAGCGGTCGCGGTCCTCGAGGAAGGGCGCGTGCCCGACCCCGGTGAACTCGACGAGTTCGGCGCGTGCGTTGATACTGCGCACGGCCTCGGCCGCGGAGAACGGCACGAACGCGTCGGCGGTGCCGTGCAGCAGCAGGATCGGCACCTCGAGCGCCGCCATCTCCTTGCGCAGATCCACCGTCGCGAGATCGCGCAGCGAGTCGTCCCCACGCGGACCCATGGCCATGAACATGTCCCAGATCGAATCCAGCACGGCTTCACCGGGATTCTGCGCGCATACCGCCGCGGCAACCCCGCGGAAGGTCTCGGCGCGGTTGGCGGCCACGGCCGCGAGGGTGCCCTCGACGTCGTCGACCGAGCCGCCGTGCGGCCAGTCGTCGGTCGCGGTGTAGCGCGGGGAGGCCCCGCCGGTGAGCACCAGCCCCGACGCCCGGTCGCCGAGCTGGGCGACGGCGACGGTGGCGACGGCTCCGCCGAGCGACCAGCCGTTGATCACCGGCCGGTCGAGCCCGAGATGGTCGACCAGGCGCACGACGTCCTCACCGAGTGCGGCGATCGACACGTCGTCAAAGTCCTTGTCGGACCGGCCGCAGCAGCGCAGGTCGATGGTGACGACCTCGTTGCCGTGGGCGAGCAGCGCCGGCAGCGTGGTGTCCCAGGCGCGGGCGTTGGCGCCCCAGCCGTGCACCAGCACAACCGGCCGGCCGCTGCCGCGGTGGTGTTCGAAGTAGATGCTGCGGTCGTTTTCGACGGGCAGATATCCCATGGTGTCCTCCTGAACGAGTAGGGAAGGGGGCAAGGACGTGGTCTCGGGGGCCGGCTGCTCCCGCAGCGCCCGCGGCACCACCGGGGCGCGGTCGCGAAAGCGCGGCATGACGTGCTCGGCGAACAGTTCCATCGATCGCAGCACCTTGTCGTGCTCGAGGCCGCCGAAGCGCATCCAGCAGATCAGGTGCTGCAGGCCGGTCTCGTCGTGCAGCGCGTCGAGCTGCCGGATCAGGCCGTCGGGGTCGCCGACGTAGACGACGCCGCCGTCGCGCAGACCATCGACGGTGACGCCGCCGGCCTCGTCGGTGGCCGAGACCAGTTCGGCGTAGCGCTCGTAGGTCGGCGGCACGTCCGGGCCCTGCGGCACCGCCGACAGTGCGGCGTCGAAGTACCAGGTCAACGCCTCGCGGGCGTTGTCCACCGCGGCCTGTTCGGTGTCAGCGAGGTGGATCTGCCAGTTCATCGGGAAATCCAGGTCGAGGATGTCGCGGCCCAGATCCCGCAATCGGCGTTTGGCGTCGACGACGAAGCTGTTCAGTTCGGGCATCGTCATCAAGGTAGGGGTGACGAGCATGTTGTAGCCCTGGTCAGCGGCGAGATCGAGGGTCTCGGGGCTGATCGAGGCGATGTAGATCGGTGGGGTGGGGCGCTGCACCGGGGTGGGGCGGCAGTCGACGTCCTCGAGGTCGAAGTGCTTGCCGTGGTACGAGAACGGTTGTCCCGCCGGCTTGCTCCACAACCCGCGCACGATCTCGAGAGCTTCGGTGAACATGTCCCGGCTCGCGCCCTGCAGGTCGCCGACCCCCATGTTGCGGAACTCCTGGGGTTGGTAGCCGCGGCCGACGCCGAAGTCGAGGCGCCCGCCGGAGAGCACGTCGACCATCGCGTAGTCCTCGGCGATGCGCACCGGCCAGTCGAAAGTCAGATTGCTCACCGCGATCCCGATGCGCATGCGCTGTGTGCGTTGCGCGATGGCGGCCGCCGCAACCTGCGGCGAGGGCATCGAGCCGTAGTCGCTGCCGTGATGTTCGGCCAGCCACACCTCGTCGAAACCCAGTTTCTCGGCGTATTCGACCTGTTCGAGCATCTCGCGGTAGGCGCGCGGGAAGTCGTGGTCGGGGCATTCGAGGACGTAGAAGATGCCGAACTTCACGAGAGCTCCTCCTGGCGACGACGAACGCCCCTTCTTCTTCGGCGGGGCCGGTGTGGCACCGACGCTAGAACGTGAGACGCGTCACGTGGACGAGGTCGCCGAGGCCGTCTTGTGGGGATCCACAAACAACCCGTCGCCGGCCCGGCTGCGCAGCGTCTTCTTGTCGAGCTTGCCGACGCTGGTGCGCGGCAAGGAGTCCACGACCACGACCTGTTCGGGCACCCACCAGCGCGGCACCCGCTCGGCCAGCGCCGCGCGGACCTGCTCCGGATCGAGGTGCGCGCCGTCCGCGGGTACGACGAACGCCAGCGGGCGTTCCTGCCAGCGTTCGTGCGGCACCGCGATCACCGCGGCCTCGGCAACCTGCGGGATTGTCGTCAGGGCCTGTTCGAGGGCGACGGAGCTGATCCACTCGCCGCCGCTCTTGATCAGGTCCTTGGCCCGGTCCACGATCGTCAGATAGCCCTCGGGATCGATGGTGGCGATGTCGCCGGTGCGCAGCCAGCCGTCGACGAACGCCTCGGGGTGTTCGTCGCGGTAGTAGCGTTCGGTGACCCAGGGTCCGCGCATGAGCAGTTCCCCACGGTCGATGCCGTTGTGGGGAACTACAGCGCCGTCGTCGTCGACGAGCTTCCAGTGCAGGCCGGGCAGCAACCGGCCCTGCCGGCGGACGTACTCGTAGCGGCGCTGCGGGTCGTCGTCGGCCGAGCGTGGGGGCCGCGCGAAGGTGCCCATCGGTGACAGCTCGGTCATGCCCCAGCCCTGGTAGGCGCGCACGCCGAGGTCTTCCTCGATGCTGCGGATCAGCTCGGGGGTGGGGGTGGAGCCTCCGAGTACCAGCGCCCGCAGACAGGTCAGGTCGATCTGCTCGGCGAGGGCGTGGCGCACCAGGTCCACCGCGACGGTGGGGACCATGCCGGTGTACGTGACTTGCTCGGCCGCCAGGATGGTCGCGAGGTCGGGCACCGCCGGGTGCGGTCCGGGCAGCACCTGGTTCGCGCCGGTCATCAACGCGGCGAAGGGGATGCCCCAGGCGTTGGCGTGGAACATCGGCACGATGTGGCAGACGGTGTCGCGTTCGCTGATCGCGTGCCCGTCGGCCAGGCACGCGGTGAAGGTGTGCAGGTACAAGGCGCGATGCGAATAGCCCACGCCCTTGGGGGATCCGGTGGTGCCCGAGGTGTAGCACAGGGCGGCCAGGTCGTTCTCGTCGCGTGGCACCGGTTCTGGCAGCGGGGATGCGGCGGCGATCAGTTCATCCTGCGGGCGCAGGTCCGGGGAGTCGCTGTCGGTGGTGAGCACGGGCATGCCGGGGCGGCGCGCCCGGGCGGTGTCGAGCAGGGGCAGCAGCGACGAGTCGGCGAAGACCACCCGGTCGTCGGCGTGGTCGACGATGTAGGCGATCTCGTCGGCCTCGAGCCGCAGGTTGAGCGTGTGCAGCACCGCCCCGGCCAGCGGTGCGGCCATGTACAGCTCGAGGTGACGGTGGTGGTTCCACGCCAGCGTGGCGACCCGGTCGCCGGGCCGCACCCCGAGGTCGATCAGCGCCTGCGCCAGGCGCAGTACCCGGTCGGCGTACTCGCCGTAGGTGTATTCGTGGACCTTCCTGCCGTCCCGGTACTCGGTGATCGTCTTCGCGGTGAAAAGATCACAGGCGCGGTAGAGGAAGTCGGTGATGAGTAGCGGGGTGGTGGAGCCGGTGGCCGGCGGCGGGGTCATGCGGTCACCTCCTGTCGGGCGGCGGCGACCGCCGCACGTACCTGCGGGATCACTTTCGCGGTGAGCAGTTCGATGCGGGCCGAACCGCTTTCGACCGATTCGCCGGGCAGCTGTGCCCAGAAGTGCACGTCCTTGATCTGCGGCCGCTCGCACAGCAGGCTGGTCAGTTCCTTCACGGCGGTGTCGGCGTCCCATAGCACGAACGAGCCGGCGTCGAGCAGATCCTGCGGGGTCGCGAAGGTCGGGGTGGACTCGGGCGGGCCGAAGGCGCCCATCTCGATGTAGCCGTTGATCTGGTAGAGCGCGTGCTCGCCGATGCGGGCCCACTCGCGTTCGGGATCCTCGGCGACGATCGCCCACTGACCGGCGTAGATGCGGCCCTCCTCCCGGGAGCGTCCCGTACGTTCGAGCGCGTCGAGATAGGCCTCGTGGTGCACGTTCTGGGTGCTGAGGAACCCGTCGGCGATGCGTGCCACCCGTTCGATCGCGGGTTCGGCCATCGCGCCGACGAGCAGCTGCGGGGTGGATTCCGGGCGTGGGGTGACCGGCAGGGCCGGGAAGTCGTAACGCTTGCCGTGGAATTCGGCGGACGCCCCCGACCACGCCCGCCGAATCATGTCGACGCCTTCCTCGAGGAGGCTGGGGCGGTGTCGCAGTGACCGTCCGAAGGCGTCGAATTCCGGTTGCCAATAGCCCTGGCCCACCCCGAGATCGAAACGTCCACTGGTGAGCAGCGAACGGGTCGCGGCGTCCTCGGCGAGGCGGATCGGGTTGTGCAGCGGGGAGACGATGAGGTTGGTGCCGATGCGCAACGAGCGGGTGCGGGCCCCGATCGCGCCGGCGAGCACGAACGGCGACGGGGTGTACCCGTCGGCCATGAAGTGGTGTTCGGTGAGCCAGACCGAGTCGATGCCGCGGCTTTCGGCCCAGGCGATCTGCTCGAGGGTCTCCTCGTAGAAGCGAGTGAAGGTGCGCGGCCACCGCGCGGGATTCCGGAAGTCGTACCACAGGCCGAAGGAGCAGGATTGATCGGTCACGGAGGCTCTCCTCGATCGTCGTTGCATCAGGCCGAACTATGTCGTGGGTCACAGAATGAGATGTCGGTCCCGGCGTGGGAAGGCACCGGGACCGACGGGATTGTCGAAGGATCCAAAAGGGAGGTCGAAAATCCGGGGCGGTCAGAAATTGCCCTTGGCGGCCCAGCCGCCGTCGACCGGATAGATCTCGCCGGTGAGGAAGCTGCCCTCACGCATGAGATAAGCGACCATCGAGGCGATCTCCTCCGGCAGACCCAGGCGCCGCACGATGTGCGCGTTCGCGTTGGCCTCGCGCATCTCGTCGGTGATGTCCGCCAGGATCGGGGTGTCGATGGTGCCCGGGCAGATCGCGTTGATAAGGATGTTGTGCGGGCCGTACTCGAAGGCGGCCTGCTTGGTCAGCGACACCACCCCGCCCTTCGCCGCCGAGTAGGAGGCGAGATTGGGCAGGCCCCGCAGCGCGGCCATCGAGGAGATGTTCACGATGCGGCCGCCACCGCGTTCGATCATATGGGGGATGACGGCCCGCATGCCGAGCCAGACACCCTTGAGGTCGGTGTTGATGACGTTGTCCCAGGCCTCCTCGGTGAGCCCGACGACGCTGTCCTCGCTGAGCATGTTGACCACCCCGGCGACGTTGGCGAGCAGGTCGACGCGCCCGTGCCCGTCGATCACCTCGCGGACGGTGTCGGCCCAGCTGTTCATGATCCGGACATCGAGTTCATAGGCATGGGCCTTGCCGCCGAGTTGCGCGATGGTGTCGACGGTGGCGGAGGCGTCCTGGATGTCCGCGGCGATGACGGTGGCGCCCTCGGAGGCGAGACGTTTGGCGGTGGCCTGCCCGATGCCCTGGGCGGCGCCGGTGACGATGGCGATCTTTCCGTTCAACGACATGATGTGCTCTCTTCTCGTGTGAATGCGGGAGAGTGGTGGACCATCGGAGTGCAGAACCGTTCGCGCACAAAAGGCTCGACGGTTGGCGGAGGTTGGCGGTTCTGCGGATCCACACGATACGAAGTCGAGCCGGTAGGCCGCACGTTCTTGTCGATGGTTGTTTGGAGGCCGGTACAAGATGCTCGAAGGACAGGATCGCCAGGCCCGAAATCTTGAGTCGTGGACGGACCTCGTGGTGCCGGGGCTCGGCATCGGGGTGGGCCAGATCGCGCACCCGCACATCGAGGAAGCGGGCCAGCGCGACGGTCTGCTCCCAACTCGGATATTCGACGCCCACTTCCCAGCGGTCGACCGCCGGCTCTTCGGCCAGGCATGCGGTATCGACCTCGGGGCCGAAGTGTCCTCCCGCGTTGAGCAATTCGGTGAGATAGAAGGGAACGAGCTTGCCGGCCCTCCACAGTTCGTACTCGTCATCGCCGGGCTCGACGAACGGTGCGGTGTCATGACAGTCGGTCAGGAGCCGTTGCGCATGCTCGAGTTCGTCCGGCGTCGCGGTGCCGATGCATCGACCCATCCAAGACTCGGTCGACGGTGTTGCACGGCGGCGCTTTCGGCGGAAGAACTCGAGCACGGATTCTCCTTCGGTGGTGCTAGGGGCAGGTCTGGTTCGGGGATGTAGACCCGGCGTCGTCAGCTGCATCCGCGCCCCGAGGGAGGGGCGGCTCGCGCCCCTGTGCGAGGCGTGGGTTGCTCGGACGTGTGGATCACGGCGTTCACGGTAGCCGGGGTGTTCTCCAGCGGTGTCGGCGTTCTGTCCGCGTAGGTGTCGGGGCCGGTAGCCGGCGGGGTCGGTTGTGCGTCCGAGGGTGTCTCGGGCCCGGGTATCAGGGTGGATCGCGCGTCTTTTCGCTCACCCGCTGAGCTCAACCTCGGTGGGGACGTGTCGTTTATGCAGGTAGAGCGGTCGATGTGCAGTCACGGGTCGGCGCCGGTCGCGTACGCGTGTGCGCCAGCGCGGCCAGGTCGGCGAGCAGGATCGTGGTAACGATCCAGGCGAGGCCACACAACGCCGGGACTTCGACGGTCATCCGGCAGTGTCAGCCGGGGTGCCCATCAGCGCGGAGGTCAGCCGAATGGACAGCAGCCGTGCTTCCTCGGTCAGATAGACCGTGAACGGGGAGAACCGGCGCATTTCCTCGCCGCGTTCGTCGTCGGCCAGGACGATGCGTGTGATCTCGTCGAGATCGCCGGTGTCGATGAGTTGTTCCCACAGGTCGATGTACCGGCCGTACATCGGATGTGCCCATTGCTCGCGGGTGGTGGCCAGCCGCGCCCGGATGGCGGGACTGTCGATCGGCAGGTTCTGTGCCTTGATCTTCAGCAGCAGCCCGGTGTGCACGAGCTTGCGCCGGACCATCGTCCTTGTCACCACGGCCACCTCCACGCTCCTTCCGCTCTCGGTCCGAGGCTATGTGGTCGACCCCGCGGGCCGGATAGATCCGCCCGGTGTGGGCGTCGGCGGCGGTGTACGTCTACCTCGTGCGGGACTGTCCGGGCCGGCGCCGGGGCCGGGACATGGCGGGTGGGTCCTGTTCTTCCGAAGGTCAGCGGCGGCGGTTGTCCAGTGTCGAGAGCAGGACGAACTTGGTGCCCATCAGATCGAACGCCGCGGCGCTGTCCCCGGCGATGAGGAGTTCGCGTTCGCGGGCGTGCAACGCCGCGATGGCCTGTTCGAGTTCGTCGTCGGTCATCGCATCGGCTGCGTCCCCGATGGCCTGCTTCGTTGCGTCTACGCGGCCACGCTAGCCGGTGCCGGACGATCCGCCAGTGCCGGGAACTGTGCTGCCGCTGGGCGCATCTCACTGGGTGACACCGGTGCGGCAAGGACACCGGCTCCACCGCGGCCGGACGATCCGGCCGGGGTGCGTGTCGACAACAGGAGGAACCGACACAATGCGACGTTCGATCATCGCGCGGGCTCTGGTCACGGCGGCCGCGGGGGGCGCCGTCGGCCTGACCGGTGCCGGGCTGGCCCAGGCCGCCACCGGAGGCGACTGCGTCGACAGCGGCTGGACCGAGTCGACCATCGGTCTCGGTGTCGAGGGCCAGGTTCTGATGCTCGAGACCGGAAAGTAGACCGGCTCTTCCTGCGGCGAAGTGCCGTGTCCGAGGGGTGCGCACGTACCCGACGTCCGCGTGCCCGGCGATCGGGAACGTCGAAGGATGGGCGGGCACGTGCCGCGGCACGGCACTTCGCCGCATACGCCCCCCGCCGGCGTCTCGCCGCATCCGGCGGGTATGACCGCGACCCGCGTGTCGTGCGGTCGTGGTCGGTGGGATGTGCTGTGCTGGTGGCCGTGCCAGCACCCCGTACGACCGAGGCCGAGGCCCGCGCGGCTGTCGCGCAGATGGAACCGATCATGGCTATCGAAGGCCGGCAGATGAGCGATGGGGACAAGGACCTGCTCGTCGATCTGATCCGCGGGGTGATCACCTTCGATGAGGTCGCGGTCATCATTGCCCGTGAGGCGGGCTACGAGCTCGACTGAACCATTGCCGCTGCTTTCACACCGCCTGTGTCGGTGTTGGTGTCTACGGTCGCGGGGCGCGCACAGCACGCACGTGCGGTCACAGACGATCGGCCGCACCATGACAGGGAGGAGGAGTAGTCGATGCTCGACGACGAGGACCGCGGCTATCGGGACGGTCGCCGTGCGGGGGCGCGGTTCGCGCGCAACCCGACACGCGAGCCGAAAGATCCGGCGATCCCGCGGTGGGTGAGCGATCCGCATGTCTACCTGCGCTTCTGGCAGGAAGGCTGGGTGCAGGGCATGTCCGATCCGGACGGCACCCGGCTGCGGTATTCCCCGCAGCCGATCCGAATCCGCACCACCGCACCGGCATCGTCCGCGACCGAGCAGCCCTGCTCTGTGGAGGAAAACTGAGCCGGGCCGCGAAGTGTGATCGAAGACCGGCTGCGCACCGAGGTACTGACGGCGATGCCGCTGCCGGACCTCGCCCTCGACGCCGTGGTGGCCGGCATTCCGCTGCTGACCGGTCAGAACACGACGCGGGGCGGCGGGTCCATCTACCTCGCCTGGCCGCCGGAGAGCCCGAACCCGTGGGATGAGGACGGCCCCCGGCCGGCTGTAACCCCGTATCCAGGTCCCACACCGTGATTGCGGAGGCGCCGGCCGCGGCCGGTCTCGTCGGACCGGCGCACCAGCGGATGTCACCGCGCCCGCAGTTCGGGGACGTGTCATCTGCGCAGTTCACAGCGGAAAAGATCGCGGCGATCGCGGATCAGGTCCGTGGGAGGCGCGCTCGTAGGAAAGCGCCGAACGGTGCCCGGAATCGAGGAGTCCGGTCGGCACCGGTCAGCGGGACCTGTCGCGGTCGTGGTGGCAGCGGTGCGGAAGTCTCACCAGCGTTGATGACATGTCCCCTTTTCTCGGATGGTGGGGATGGCACTGCTTTGATCTCGAGGGCGGCCCCCTTAGGCACCCTGCGGTGACGCTGAGACGGCCGGCGGCTCGAAGGGCAGAATCGTCAGACCCGGAATCTTGCGTTGCGGACGGACCTCGTGGTGTCCGGGCTCGACGTCAGGTGGGTCAGATCGCGCACCCGCACGTCGAAAAATCGGCCAGCGCGACGGACAACAAGAATTGACCCGGAACCATAACTTCTGTAAAACTTACTTAGAACTTAAGCAAGTAAGGGAGTGCTGATATGCACCGGATCGAAGTCGACGACGATGTGTTCGCCCAGTTACAACAGCTGGCCGAACCGTTGGTGGATACGCCGAACACAGTGATTCGCCGGTTGTTGGCGCAGAACGCCGGGCTTGCCACAGAAGGTACGCCGCCTCCGTTGCCGAAGCCACGCAAGCGCTATCGGAATCGTCGCACTGGTGAGCTGATGCCGTTGCTCACGGCAGGTGTCCTGCTCACCGACGACACGTTGGTCTACGCCAAGCGCAACGGTGAGGTCCATCGGGGAGTGGTTACCAACGACGGGTGGATCGAGGTCGACGGCAAGACGTACCCGTCTCCGTCGGGGGCACTCAAAGCCAGTGTGGGGTACGACGTCAACGGGTGGAAATTGTGGATGCACGAGCGGACCGGCAACCCGCTCGCATCCTTCCGTGAGTGATTCAGCCGGGCGGGCTTCGATACTGACTTGTTCCCGAGAGTGATGTGCCGGCTCCCCGCCCCTGCGCGGGGAGCCGGCACACCTCACATATCGCGGGTCGTCACGTTCAGTCCCGCCTCGGACACCTTCTCCGCCAACGTTTGTGCGGCGTCGGCGTCCATGACCAGACTCAACGTTCCCTGCAGGTAGCTGACTTGACGCTCGTCGAGCGTCAGGTACAGCTGCCGGAAGATCGCAGCGAAATCGTCCGCTGCCGAATCCTGGTTCAACAGGTTGCTGGTGAAAGAGAACGCCACCTGCTTCTCCGGAGCGGTCTCGGCTTCATCGCTGCTCGAGGACGCCTGCATGGCTGCGGTCGCAGGGGCAGCAGTGCGCCCCTTTCCCGCTGTGCCGGTGGTCGACTCCGCCGAAGATTCACTTGCCGTCGTGGAGTCATTTCCGGTGGTGTCGGCCTCGGCCGGCTCAGGGCAGAGGTGATTTTCCTCGGCGATACCGCACGTCGGGCAGGGCGGAATCGGGCGTGCCAACCGCAGCCCGGCACTGGTCAAGTTGACCTGGGACGGTGCGGTCACGGCGACATCGGTGCCGCTGCCGTCGACAATGCGGACCTGGCCATTGACGACGGCATCGTAGATGGCGTGCTGCAGATCGCTGTCCCCGCCGTAGAGCAACGGTAGCCGCGGGGCGTTGTAGAAGGAACTGCGGATCTCCGACAGGCTCCGTCCGTAGTCCTGCTCCCGCAGATTGTGGACTAGTGCTTTCGCGGTGAACTGGGCGGCGTCGAACACCTTGTCGCGCTCGGCCAATGCCTTCCACACCATCGTGCCGTCCAGCGCGGTGAGGTTGTCGCTGTCGAAGGTGTAATCCTGAACGACGCGCTCTCCTTCGGGGTCGGGTTGCGCAAGAAACACCACATGCTGATATGCCCGCTTGAGGGCCTTTTCCAGCTGTTCCTTCGCCGCCGACAGCTCCTTGGTGCCGGTGGCCTTGAGCTCGTCATCGCCCTGCACCTCCGGGGCGGCCAAGGCTTTCTGCCGTGCGAGGTACTCGACCGCGATGCCGCGCACGTTCCCGCGGCGCTGCGTGTTCACCACCGCATACACCGCACTGCTGGCCCACTGCACAGGAAGCTGAGAAACCCCCCGGCCCAGTCCCATCGCGGTGGTCAGCGCCTCCATGGTCGCCTGCTCCATCCCGTTACGCAGACTGAACTGCGCCGGATCGAGCACGATCAACCGGTTGACATGAGCATTGTCGATCCCGGCCGTCGACAGCACCTCGGTGGCCGTGCGTGTCGGATCCGCCGCGACGAACTTGAGTTCGCGGAACGGACCGCTACTCGACAACCGGGCCGCGAACTGCGCGATCACCTCGTCACGCTCGGCTTCGGTGATCGTGCGCTTGATGTTGTTGACCAACATGCGATGCGTCAGCCGGGTCGACAGAAAATAGCGGGCCGGCTGATTGTTCCCCCGCCCCGGGATGACCTCCACCGCGCTCATACCCCGCTCGGTGTTGATCAACTCTTCGACGACACTGTCGGCGTCGGTCACCGTATACAGCGGGTCGGCGACACTGGTCGCAGCCTTGACCTCCGGCGCACTGGCCCCCCGACCCCGCCCGGGACGCAAAGTACCGATGATGCTGGCCAAGAACACAAACGTCGCCGCCCGCTCCGCCGCGAACGGGTTGGCTTCGGCCCACATGATCGGCCCGCGCTCGAGATCCTGCTTCCGGGCGATCCCACCGTCACGCTTGGCGTTGACGACTTCGTTCTCAGCAAGACTGCGATAGTTCGAGATCGTCCGTTCGTCCTCGACCAAACCACTACCGAGCAATGCCTCCCGCACCGCATTGTCCGACAACGGCAGATCCCCGGGCCCGATCAAGGCAGGCACCCATTCACCCGCCTGACCACGTTGCTGGTGGGCATACACGGTCGCAGCGAAAATCCGGATCGTCGAGCGGACGCGCTGGAACCCGGTGACCTTGCTCCACTCGTTCTTGGCGATCCCGATGAGCATCGGATGGAACGGATAGCAGGCGGCGACCTCGTCGTCCCAGTTGCGGCGCCAGTCGGCGCCGATCGCATCCCACACCGTCTTGGTCCACGCTTTGTCCTCGAGGGCACCGCGATACATCTCGGCGGTGGCCTGCAGTACCTCGGCCGCCGGCTCGGCCTCGAACAATCGGCGGCGCAGGATGTCGGCGAAGTCTCCGACCTCGGTGACCGTGGCCGGTAGACCGTTGCGATCGAGCAACGCGTTGAGATCATCGCGGCGCTGCTGAGCAGCGGGGGACAGGGCGATGCTGTCCTTGTCGGAGGCGATCATCACCACGAGCATCGCCACCTGCGGTACGTCGTTGACCACATCGAGCAACGCCCGCAAGAACGCCACGTCCTGAGCGGCGAGATCGGGTTTGTCCGCACCGTCGAGACCGTTGCCGATGTAGTCGAGAATCTCGTCGACGATGATCAGCACCGGCCGGTTGACCGCCCGGATCGCTTCGGCGATCTTGCTCTTGTCGTTCCAGAACGGCTGATACCGCTCGAACAGGCTGTAATCCCGGCTGAACAGTCGCCACAGGAACCGCTCGTACAACGTCACCGCGGGACCGTCGAGCTCCTTGACCGGCGCGCCCGGGGTCATGTTGTCACACGGTAAGACCACGACATGCGGATTACCGAGATCGGCCGCGATCGGCCGCCCGAGTCTGCTCGCCGCGCTCGCGGCGACCTGCCGCCCGAGCTCGGTCTGCAACAGGGCTTCCGGATGGGCAGCCAGATGGAACGCCCCGATACACGCGTGGGACTTACCGCCACCCATACCCTGATCCAGCCGCGTCACCGCGCGGGCCTTGAGGTAGTCGGTTCCACCCCCGATGCGGACCGCGATCTCGGTCAGCAGATCGACCAAACGTTCCGTCGGGTGGGTGATCGACCCGTAGTAGGCGGCATCGGCGTACGGCGGCCGCGTCGCGGCGACACCATGAACGGCCTGGAACAGCGACATCTGGACGTCATCGATCTGTCCGGACGCACCGATGATCTCCTTACGGATCTGCAGCGCCTTCCACCATGGCGTCACAACCTTGGCCATTCCGGAGCCTTTCGTTCGTCGTGCTGGCTTCCCATTTGTGGTCACAGCAACCTCAGTTGGTTCTCGTCGATCCGCTGAGTGCGGGCCTTGGTCTCGGCCTCGAACATCACCGCATCAGCGGCGGTGGCGATGCCATCGCGGGTACGCAACACCCGTGTGAAGGCAACCGCGTCCGGATCACTGCTGGGGAGCCGATCGGCAAAGAACTTCACCGCAGCCCACAGGTACGCGTCGTCGGCGTTGCGACCGGACTGAGCCAGGACCTCGCCCATACGGGCGATGCCCTCGTCCGATGCGGCAGCCAAAGCCAACGCCACATCGACGACAGCGGACTCGGCGGTGATACGCGGCTGGAACGTACGCGCGTACGTGAACCGCACACCCTTGTCGGAGTCCGGCACCAGATCTCGGACATCAGCAATATCGAGCGAGGAGGCCAAGGCCTGCCAACGCAGCTCCGACTTCGCCTGAACTTGTCGTCCGTACAGACGAACCCACCACAACGCGAAACGGGTGCGCGCATCGAAAGTTTCGAGAGGATGATGGTCGACTTCCACGGCCATGGCTTCCTGCACCGCCGAGCGTGCAAGGGGGAGGAACGTGTGGATATCTACGCGCTCACCGGTGGCGTCGAGGACTTCGCTGTACCTACCGACTACTTCCATTGCCGGTCCTGCTGCCGCCATTAGCATGTCTGCCGGTGCAAGTCCCCACCGCTCCCAGTCAGGGTATCGATGGATGATTTCATTCTTGATCTCGGCTTCTACCGCTCCTTTGCGCCCAGAAGGACGGCCAGCAGGCGCCGGTCGACACGCCATGGTGAGTGTTGTCTTGATGTTGGCTACACCCTTTTGGCCTCCGGACTCCGTATTCGCTGGCCATGAGCCGGTCATCACGAGTCCTGCTTGGCTGATGCTGGAAAGGAGTCGTTGCCATACCTCTGGTTCCCCGTGGCCAAAGACAATTGTGACAATCCCGTCATCCTTGACTACTCGGCGCATTTCCTTGAAGGCTGCTCGCATACGGTCGTCGTAAAATTCCTGGGTACGATGGTCGCTGAGTCCCTCTTTCTTTGCCCGAAACTTCTTGACGATAATCTCATCGTCCTTTTCTTGTGCACCGTACTTGTCTGCTGTGATCGATAGTTCAGGCTCCGAGCTACATAGCGCGCGCCGTACCCACACGAAAAAAAGGTCTGAGGTATCGGCATACGCGATCATTTGATCGTAAGGTGGGTCAGTTACGACTAAGTCAATTGTGCCTCCACGTAGAGGCATTGAAGTCGCGGAGCCGCGATATATAGTAGAAGCCTTCCCGGGTTTCGATGGCATGAGGTTGGATAACGTTGTGGCAGTACTTTCAGCGATCGATTCCCAGCTTCCGGCGCCGCAATAGCATGCAGTTTCAAAGAAGTCGTAAGAAAAAGCGATCGATGATTCATTTATGAAGATGCCAGCTACCTCAACGCTCCCGCTTTCGCGGGACCTAAACCAAGCGCCGCGGGTGCTGTACCGAATTTTGCGCACCACCGTTGCTGCACAGTATGCAGCCATCGCTCGGGCATAATCCTGAGACACGCTAGTGGAAAGCTCTTTATATACTTGGTCGATTATTCGACATAGCGTCACGAAGCTCAGGGTTTGCCTGTCGCACATTAAGTCTCCAAATGTACGAGCGCCGTATATTGAAGGTTGAATCACACTCCCGTTTCCGGGAGCTATTCGTTCGTCGGGAACTGCGGGCATTCCCGGCGCAAACGGTGGTTCTATCTTCAGTCTTTCTTGCGCGGATACTACCCCCTCTATATCGTCCGCCGTCGCGGCTCGAATGCTCTTGTCCTGCAGTACTACGGCAAGCAGTAAATCGCGTCCGTGGCCATCGTCAGTTAATTTTCGATGTACTGCTGTTGGGTGTACATGTGAACAAAATGGACAAATAGCGCTTTTTCCGGGAATTTTTTTCCCGGAAGGATCTACTGCGCTCACCAGAGTTGGCGCAGCCGAAGGTGGGCCGGGCACTACGTCTACGTGGAGTTCCCCGCTTCTCTCTGTGCGTAAGAGTAGGCTCCAACCTGAAGTTTCCGCGGCGGCTCCCTTCTTGTTCTTCCCTATCGTTGGTTTCTTTAGTTCGAGTGAACGTATCAATGGAAATCGGTTGCCACACTCGTTGCACGGTATAGTGACCGCCCAGATGTATCCCCATGGGGTTGAATTTCCAACAATTGGATAATATGGTTTCATTGATTCGGTAAATCTTCGCCCGACCTCAAGCATTACTCTTTGAACATCGCGCACGAGGCGAGGTCGCGCATCGTATAATGCATCGTTATTTTCAGGAAGTCCAATATCCGGCTCGTCGTCCCAGTTTCTGAATGGGTAGTCGGTTAATAGACGGCTCGCTAGCGTAGCCACCGGAAGGTAATCGATTCCTACGGAATTAAATCCAAGACGGGCTGCCTCAAGTGGAATCATCCCTCGGCCGCTAAATGGATCCAGCAGGCGGAGATCGGCTGAATTGTAGCGGAGTACCTCGGATCGCAACTCCGCCCACTTTTCGTACCGACCCTTTAGGGCGCCTCTGACTAATTCCTGGAGACGCTGTTGCTCACTAGCATCATCGGGCCAAGGCAGCATTGAGCAGATTGCGGCTGCTTTCGCCTGTGCTACAGGTCTTGCGGCGAACCAAGTAAAGAGACTCTTCTCGTTGTTTCCGCTGCCCCAGCCCGCGGCGCTTTCGAGACTGACCTCGGCACTGGGAAACCATCGTTCGATCATTCGTGTCACAGGTTGCTCCTGGGGGCGTTTTTGAGGCTGCTGCCGGGAACGCGGAAGATCGCGTCTCCGGTCATGTCGGTGGCGAACAGGGTGGCGGGGTCTTCGTACGCGCCGAACAGCCGACCTGTGCCGTCGGCGCACTGGTCAACGACGTAGAGCCAGTAGTTCTTGCGGTGCTGGGTAGCGATCAACACCTCGTTACCGGTCATGCGGATACCGTCACTTGCTGCACTGCCGAGTACTCCCTTGACTTCGATGTGTCGGACTTGGCTGTTGCGCCGCGCGTCGAGGTCGTAGCCGCGACCTTCGGTGTGGACGTCTTCGACTTGCCACCCTTCGTCGCGCAGCATCGCTGCGACGAGTCGCATCGAGAGCAGCTCCGAGTCGATCTCATCGCGCGTTGCGGGGTCTGCTGCGGCATGCACGCGGATACGAGCAACCAGAGCGGGATCGGTCAGGCGCACGTCGATGAGTCGTTGAAGCTGGTCGAGTCGGGTTTCGGTTTGGGTCTGTAGGGTGCGACGCAGGGCAAGGCGTGCGGGGCGGTCGGTGATGCTGTCGGTCAAGGTCAGTGGCAGGTTCGTCAGGTCTTTGCGAGCCTGGGCGAACCAGTCGGTGCGCACCTTTTGATGTTCGAGCACGGTCTGGTCGGCGACCTGCTGCGCGGCCTGGACGGCACTGTCCACACGCGCCGGATGGGGCCCGATCCCGGGCTTGGTGGTGGGCACCAGGTTGGCCAGGGTCTCCCAACGAACGGGGCGAGCGTTGCCGCTGTCGTCGACTTTGATCAGGGTGGCCCAGATGCTGTCGCGCCGGCCTCCGCTTTCGGTCATGGTGGACTGAAAGGCATACAGGTCGTAGGAGGTCAGGCTGCTGGGGTCCTGGGCTGCTCCGGACTGATAGACGTCCTCGGCCAACTGCCGATCAGCCAGGTCGATCAGGTCCGTAAAGCCCGCTTCGCCGGGGCCGAGGGTGATGGTGTCGCCGATGTCGATGCTTTCCGACGCGGTCCGCAACGCGTCGCCGCTGGTGGCCACATGAGCACTGTCCCCACCACCGAGGCTCGCCGGCAGCTGGCCGTTGCTCATGGTGATACGGCGAAAACCTTCTCCCGCGGCGGTGCGATCGGCGGTGATCACTCCCGCGGCGGCGAGCCGATCGAGATAGGCCTCCACGATGGCCGGGTTGATGCGCGCGAACAGGTCACGCTGCAACAGAGTCAGAGCGGCGACAGCATCGACCTGGCTGGCGAGCTTGCGCTCGGTATCGCGCACCTCCCGTGCCTTGCGGACCAACTCCTGTGTCTGGATAGCTTTGGCCGCGTCGATCGCAGCATGTTTCTTGACCTCGTCGTTGCCGTACAGATCGGTCAGCCACTTGTCGTAGTCCACACCGGTGATCTCCGCGACCGCGGAGAGACTGTCGAACATCTGGCCACGCAACTCGTTGGCGGCGGTGACGAAGTTGTCGAGCAACCGCATGAGCGTGTCACCTTCGCGGGTATCGGTGGCCACGAGGTTGTAGAGGTAGACATCGCGGCGCTGCCCGACCCGGTGGATGCGGCCCATGCGCTGTTCCAGACGCACCAGTGACCACGGGATGTCGTAGTTGACCAGCACGTGGGCGGCCTGCAGGTCGATGCCTTCGTTGCCGGCGTCGGTGGTCACGATGATCTGGAACTGCCCGCGCATGAACTCGCGGCGCACTTCGTCGCGTTCCATGCGGCTCTGGCGGCCGGAGTACATCTTCGCCGTGTACCCGTCGGCGACCAGCCGCGCGGCGATCCACTCGGCCGAATCCGCGTACTCGGTGAAGATCACGGCCTGCTCGCCGCTGCCCGAGGTGATGCCGTGGGCTTCGAGGCAGTCCTGGACGAGCCGTGTCCACTTCGACGGCTGCCAGTCCGCTGCCCCGATCGCAGCGTCGATCTGATCGAGCAGCGACTTGATCGCTGTGCGCTCGGCGCGGCTCGAGGTCGAGGCCGAATGCACGACCTTGGCTTCGTCGACGGCGTTGTCGTCGCCGGTGTCGTCCTTGTCGGCGATCAGTGCAGCTTCGGCTTCGTTCATCTCCCCCATGTGGCTCTGGCGCCGACGCAGCGTTTCGGCCAGCGCGTACAGGCTCGATGCGGCTCGTTTGCCGTAGACCATCCGGGCGAGCGGTTGTGCGGAGGTGGGGAAGTAGCGATCGACCATGTCGATCGCGGCCTGGTAGAAGCCGTACTCGACGTTCGACAGCGGAACACTGTGATTGCGGGCGATCCGTCCCTTGAACAGGCGGGTCTTGCCGTCGTAGTCGACGAGGTCTTCTTTCATGCGCCGCAGGAAATGAATCGGTCCCGGACGCAGAGCACTGAGTTCGACGTTGGGGTCGGTCCCTGGATCGGGATAGATGGCGGGATCGACCAGATGGAGTAGGTGCCGGAACAGCCATTCCTTCCCCCGGTGGGGGGTGGCGGTCATCAGCAACGCGCGCGGGGTGTTCTTGGCGAGCAGCCGGCCGACTTGATGGAAGCCGGCGGCGGTAGGGGTCAAGCGATGCGCTTCGTCGAAGACCACGAGATCCCAGCCGGCCTTGTCGGGACGGATCGCATCCTGCACGGCAGGGTTGACCGCGGCCAGTTCGAGGCTGACCACCCACAGATCGCTGGTGTTGATCGCGTCCTGCCGGATGGTCTCGGAGGTCAGATGTTTGAGACCGCCGCCGAGAAGACGGGCAAAGTCGTCGACCCATTTGGTGGCCAGGTTGGCAGGGCACACGATGATGGCGCGGGTGATCAGACCCAAGCGTTGCATCTCGCGGATGTAGAGGCCGGCCATGATCGTCTTGCCGGTGCCGGGTTCATCGGCCAGCAGAAACCGCAACTGCGGTTGCGGCAGCATCGCACCGTAGACCGCGGTGGTCTGATGGGCATACGGTTTGAGCGGCGTCGAGGCCATCGCGCTCGACTCGGCATTCGTGGCCGCAGCGTCCATCCACCGGGTCCACAACCCGGCCAGCACCCGCGCCGAATCAGCTCGTCCGTCGCTGACGAGAGCGCGCACAGTCTCGGTGTCGCCGGGCGCGAGATTGACCTCGTAGCGGCGATCATCGTCGCCGACCAGAATCAGATCGATCCCACCGGTCTCGTCGTTGGGAATCGGATACCGGATAGTGGCGAAGTCCGGCAAACCGTCGACACGGACCCGGACTCTCTGACCGCGTTGGAACACCGGTACACCTCCGTTGATACTCACGACAACACCCCGGAGATGCTCGAGAACACACTGCCCGGCACTCTAATCACCGCACTGCGCCCGTCGATCCGGGGTGTATCCACAGCTGGATCTGAATCGATCGCGCTCGGTCGGTGAAGACTCGACGATCGAATCATCGCCGCTCTGGACGCCGCATCATGTCTGTGGACGTGTCGAGATGCCGCCTGCGGTCGGCGTCGAACAACCGGGGTCACGCGAAGGCGTCGAGGTCGAGCGTGATTTCCACACCGTCCTTCTCGATAACGATCTTCGGGTGCTCGGCTCCCGTTGCGGCGAGGTACTGCCGCAATGTCGACAGCAGAAGATCGTCGCGGCGCTCGATCCTCGAGACCGTGCCCTGATCGGTGTCGAGGGCGGCAGCGACCTGCTTCTGGGTGAGGTTGCTGGCCTTGCGGATGTCGGCAAGACCTTGAGCGTGGATGCGATTGACGGTTTCTCGCTCGTCCCGGTACTTCTGGACCTCATCGGCAATCAACGGATCGGCGGCGAGTGCATCGATGCGGTCGTTGATACGCACGAACCGGGTGCGGGTGGTGTCCTCGTTCATGACGGGTGTCCTCCTCGGGTTTGGTGAAGCCAGTCGCGGATCGCGGTGTCGGCCCTGGGGCCGACGCTGTTGTAGAACACATCCCCCATACGGGCTTTGTCGGCAGCGAACAGGGCGACGACGACTGTGTCGCTGTCGGGAGGGAACCAGCAGATCAGACGGAAAGCGATGGACGGGTCGTAGGGGTGCGCGGTACGCCACACCTGATAGGTGCGGGACTGACGCACGCGCTTGAGATCGGGGGTCTCCGAGGTCGGTGGGCCGTCGAGGGTGCGCAGTTGCTGCAACGCGTCGACCGCGCGAGCAAGGATTCTGCGAGCATGATCATCGCCACCGCGGGCTTTGGCTTCGATGCGGTCGAGCCAGTCATAGAACTCCTCGGGTGCGTCGACGTTCACACCTTCAGTATGGATCGAACAACATATGGTGTCAAAGTCATATTCGCGATAGGGTTGCTCGGGTGGTGCAGCGGAACGTTCCCCATGGCAGTAGGGGACTGATCGTGGGAGTCATGAGTGAGTGAAGCCAGCACAGGGATAGGGAGAAGCCCTACCGTGTCGGATGACCGATTCCAGATTCTTGCGCTCGACGGTGGTGGAGCGAAGGCTTTGTTCACTGCGCACATCCTCGCGCGACTCGAAGAGGATCTCGGCGTCTCGGTCGCTGACTCGTTCGATCTCGTCGCGGGGACCTCCGCAGGGGGCATCGTCGCGCTTGCGCTCGGATCCGGCATGCGGCCAGCCGAAATCGTAGATCACTTCTCCGAACTCGTTTCTTTGGTGTTCCCCAGTCGTCGGCGCCGGTCACCCCTCCGAGCGCTGCGTCCGGCCTACCGCGCGGATGCGCTCAAGGCGGCACTTTCTGGCGTCCTGGAGGAGCGCCTGCTTGGCCACAGCACGAAACGGCTCCTCATCCCGTCGTGGGATGTGCAAGTCGGATCTGTACACGTCTTCAAGACCCCACACCATTCGAGGCTGCGCCGGGACTGGCGGGTGCCGATGGTCGATGTCGCGATGGCCACAGCTGCAGCACCCACCTATTTCCCGGCCGCCATTGTGGACAACCATCGGCTGATCGACGGTGGTGTCTGGGCCAACAACCCGTCGGTTATCGCCATCACCGAAGCGGTCTCCATGCTCGACGCCCCGCTGTCGGCCATCCGTGTGCTCAACATCGGCACGATGGACGCGGTCGACAACCACTCCAAGAAATTTGACCGTGGCGGGCTGTTGGCATGGGCATCTCAGGTGGCACCGGTCTTACTTGCCGCCAGTAGCCGTGGTGGACAAGGGACTGCGGAACACCTCGTCGGCAAGGGAAACTACCAACGATTCGATGCACGGGTTCCTGGCGGTCTGTACAGCCTCGACCGCATCGATCCCGAGGCTCTAGCGGGAATAGCAGGCTCCGTCAGTCGCACACTCAGCCCTATCTACCACGACCGGTTCGCCGACCATTGCGCGGCCGACTATGTACCCCTGGCCGGGCCTGCCGCACCAACTGCTGCCCCAGATAACTCGGAAAGTGCAGAAACACAGTGAAACTCACCGACTACTTCAACAACTTTCTTACCGAGACAGTCAACCTCGGCCAATTCAGGCTCGACACCCTCGAGAGTCGAGCTGCGTCCATCTATGCGGCACTCAAGGCGGACGCCGATCTCGGCTCGCGGATCATCACCAAACTCCCACAGGGGTCTTGGGCGCAACGGACCATCATCAGCCCGCAGAACGGGAAGGCATTCGACGCGGACTTCATGCTTCAGATGAAGGAGAACCCGGCATGGGAGAATGATCCGAAGCAGTACAGCAATGCCGTCTACCGGGCCATCGACAACCACCCGATCTACAAGACGATGCCTCACGGCAGGAAATGCCGCTGCGTGTACGTCGAGTATGCCGAGAACAAGATGCACGTCGACATCGTCCCCTACGTCATCCTCGCGAACGGGCGTCAAGTCATCGTCAACCGCGACGACAACACCTGGGAGACGACAAATCCTTCCGGATTCACTACCTGGATGCGCGACAAGGACAAGGTCGCGAACGGCAACCTCCGCAAAGTCATTCGACTACTCAAATTCCTCCGCGACCACAAGAACTCCTTCACCGGAACGAGATCGATCCTCCTCACCACGCTGCTCGGCGAGCAGGTTTCCGAGTGGAAGAAGTTGGGCGACCCCGGGTACTACAGCGACCTCCCGACGGCGCTTCTCCACCTGATCTCCGACCTCGACAGTTGGCTCCAGGATCGGCCGACGAAGCCCTCGATATCGGATCCCTCAGGCTCGGGCGTAACGTTCGACCACCGATGGAGCCAAGAGACGTACGCTTACTTCCGAGACCGGATCCACGTTCATGCCGAAGAGATCCGAGACGCATATCACGAACCCGACAAGAAAATCAGCATCACCAAGTGGCAGAACCTTTTCGGTGACAAGTTCGTGGCCCCAAAGGCCGCGACACCGAGCCGTCGGTTCACCGAGATCGGTACCGGAGCGGCAGGGGCGGAGTCGGGCAGCGCGTCCTCCTCCGGCCGGACCGGGCGCGCCGGCTGATCCCCTCGACAACTCCTCTACACCAATAGCACAAGGACGCCAGGATGGGACGCAAGCGGCGTCAGCAGCTGACACCATGGCAGCAGTTCGCCATCAAAGAGCTGCGCGCTGTTGCGAAGGCGCAACCCGACGAACTCACGTACCTCGGACGCGCGCAGGACGTGAATCACGGACTTGTTGGCATCGATATTCGACTACGCACAGCGGATCTCAAACAGGAACCGGGCGGATTGCCACTGCACAACGAGGAGGACTTTCTTCTCCTCATCGACGCGAGCCCACTTCTTCCTCCGCTGGTAGTGGTCCGCCACGATCGGTTCGTCGGATATCCGCATGTGCTCGAGGGACGGCGCTTGTGTCTCTATTTGGACCCCGCCCGCGAATGGGATCCAACCCGAGGATTCGCCGCGGCCATCGATCGACTTTACGACTGGCTCGGCGACGCAGCAGCCGCCCGATTTGATGCCGATACCGCGCTCTACCACGCAGTCGGCGGCATCCTTCACCAAACCGACGGCACCCCCACCGTCGTAGTCCGTGCCCCCGGACGATTTGTTAAAGCACAAGTCGCCTTTCTGACCATCCGCACATCCCACCGCCACGATCTCGTTTACCGGCGAACGTCAAGGACACAACACCGAACCTTCGTGTTCGAAGTCGCCGCATCGCTACCCCTCGGTGCAGGCACCACGTGGGCAGAACTCCTCACGAGACTCGACAGTTCGTCCACACCTTCGGCTGGTGGTCTCGAGTCAACGTCCTTCCTCACCGCGCTCGCCGCGGCAGCTACACACAACCCGATCGACTCCCCGCAACCCTTCATCCTTGCCATCCCGCATCCAACCGGAGGGCCACCTCATCTGCTCGCTGGGCGCATCCCCGCACCCTCCGCGAACATTCTTCGAGAATGTGTCCGAAAGCGCAGCACTCCAGTAATCACGATCGATCCCGAAACCCTCGACGCAAACAGCCCCGTGGAATGGTGTCAAGTGTCCGACGAACGCTCAGAAGTCACAACCAGGCGAGATGTAACCCGCCCCATCAGCTCCTTCCACGGAAAAACCGTCCATATATGGGGCTGCGGTGGTCTCGGATCCTGGATTGCAGAGTTCGTCGCCCGTGCAGGGGCCAAACGCCTCGTGCTCTGCGACCCCGGAACAGTCGCGGGGGGACTACTCGTCAGACAGAACTACACCGAGAACGACATCGGCGACAGCAAGGTCGAATCTCTCCGCCGACGCATACTCGCAATCCGTGACGATATCGACGTCGAAGCACACAGCGGTCTCATCGTCAATGACCTCCTCGCCGCTCTTCCCATGACCGACCTCATCATCGACGCCACCATCTCCACCGCCATCGGCAGAAGCCTCGATAAACTCGCTTCGGTCACTCCTCACCCTTTTCTCGCACAAGTGGCAACCGACGCGCGAACCAGCACACTGGGAATTCTTACTGTTAGTGCGCCGACTACAACAAAGGGACCCAACACTATCGACCAAGAAGCCGGTGTCGCGGTCATTTCCGACGGCGAGCTAGAACCATTTCATACCTTCTGGGAAAACGTCTCCCCGGGCGACGAAGTCATTCCGACTCGCGGATGCTCAGTCCCGACCTTTCACGGCTCCGCAGCAGACCTCGCCGCAGTCGCAGCAATTCTCGCTTCGGCCATCGGCGCTCACCTCGATAACGACGAGCCAATCTCCGGAACGGTTACGTCCATGAGGATGGTGTACGAGCTGGATCCGAATGAGATGGCCGGCGTGTCGTAGCCGAACGAAAGACGGTCACCGCGTGATTCTTCGAGAGACCTACCAAGTCGACTCGAGACAGG
>Ga0182742_1001946_pt1 | contig 24496 bp, 21 predicted proteins | sample eDN5th37CBELigMG_FD_128880 | JGI IMG/M metagenome (GOLD analysis project Ga0182742, IMG submission 128880) | Enriched Miracle-Growth compost microbial communities from Emeryville, California, USA - eDNA 5th pass 37_C BE-Lig MG (version 2)... ...
GAATCTCGCCGCGCAGGACCTGACCGGAGGAGCCGTCGATGGTGATGACGTCGCCTTTCTTCAGCGTGACGCCCTGGGCGATGAGCAATTCGTTGCGCAGGTCGACGCGCAGCGTGCCCGCGCCGGAAACGCAGGGCGTGCCCATGCCGCGGGCGACCACCGCCGCATGGCTGGTCATGCCGCCGCGCGTGGTGAGGATGCCTTCGGCGGCGTGCATGCCGTGGATGTCTTCCGGGCTGGTTTCGATGCGCACGAGGATGACCTTGCGACCCTCGCCTTCCGCATTGACGGCATCTTCCGAGGAAAAGACGATCTCGCCCGTCGCCGCGCCCGGCGAAGCGGGAAGGCCGGAGCCGATGACATCGCGGCGCGCACGCGGATCGATGGTCGGATGCAGAAGCTGGTCGAGCGAGGCGGGATCGATGCGCGCGACGGCCTCTCCCTCGGTGATCAAGCCTTCCTCCGCCATCTCGACGGCGACCTTCAACGCCGCCTTGGCGGTGCGCTTGCCGGAGCGGGTCTGGAGCATCCAGAGCTTGCCCTGCTCGATGGTGAATTCGAGATCCTGCATGTCGCGGTAGTGCCGTTCCAGCCGGTCGCAGATGCCGCGGAATTCGGCAAAGGCCTCCGGCATCAGCTTTTCCAGCGACGGACGATCCGAGCCCGACGCGATGCGCGCCTCCTCCGTGATGTTCTGCGGCGTGCGGATGCCGGCAACGACATCCTCGCCCTGCGCATTGACGAGAAATTCACCGTAGAGTTTGTTCTCGCCGGTCGAGGGATTGCGCGTGAAGGCGACGCCCGTGGCCGAGGAATTGCCGAGATTGCCGAAGACCATGGCCTGGACATTGACGGCGGTGCCCCATACGGCCGGGATATTGTGCAGCGTGCGGTAGGTCACCGCGCGGGCATTCATCCAGCTTGCGAAGACGGCGCCGATCGCGCCCCAGAGCTGGACCTCCGGATCCTGCGGGAATTCCTCGCCAAGCTCCTCCCGGATCGTCTCCTTGTAGCGGGCGATGACATGCTGCCATTCGGCGGCGGACAGTTCCGTGTCCTGCTCATGGCCGAGCCGGCCCTTCTCGTCCTCCAGGATCTCCTCGAAGACCTCATGGTCGAGACCCATGACGACGTCGCCATACATCTGGATGAAGCGGCGGTAGCTGTCCCAGGCAAAACGCGCGTCGCCTGCGTCGCGGCCGAGCGCTTCCACCGTTTGGTCGTTGAGGCCGAGGTTCAGCACCGTGTCCATCATGCCGGGCATGGAGGCACGCGCGCCGGAACGCACGGAAAGCAGCAGTGGCCGCGCCGTATCGCCAAAGGTGCGACCGGTGATCGCCTCCATCTGACGAAGACCTGCGCGCACCTGATTCTTCAGGCTCTCCGGCAGGGTACGGCCATTGTCGTAATAGTGGTTGCAGGCGGAGGTGACGATGGTGAGCCCCGGCGGCACCGGCAGGCCGAGATTACACATTTCCGCAAGGTTCGCCCCCTTGCCGCCGAGCAGGTTGCGATCGCCCGCATTGCCTTCGGCTCGGCCTCCCCCAAAGGTATAGACCCACTTCTCCATGCACGCCTCCCATATGCGTTTTCACAATCTACATGAACCACATTGCGGTGAAAACGCGTCCGGGAGGGATTATTGCTGCGCCGCACCAAATTTGCAACGGCACAGCAACATTTGTAAACGCGAATAAAAGGTGAGGAACGCATTGGCTTGCCGAGCGGCGGCGCTCCGGCCGGCTGGAAGCACCGGGAATCAGTTCCCCTCGATGGAAAGCCCCTGGTCGTTCAGCTTGATCTCGACGCCGTCCGGCTTCTTCTCCTGCTGATAGGCATAATAGGAAAACCCAGCCACCACCACGATGAGGGCGCCGATGATCATGTAGAGTACATTCCTGCTCACGCTTGATCCCCGATTAAAGCGCCTGCGGAAAGCTGCAGGCTCTTGTGAACGCGAAACGCGGGGCATTGTTCCCGGCTCACGATGCCTCGCGCAATTGTTCCGCCGTCTGCAGGTCGACGGAGACGAGCTGGGAAACGCCCTGTTCGGCCATGGTGACGCCGAAGAGGCGGTTCATGCGGGCCATGGTGATGGGGTTGTGGGTGATGATGACGAAGCGGGTCTCGGTGGAGGCCGCCATCTCGTCCATCAGGTTGCAGTAGCGCTCGACATTGTGGTCGTCGAGCGGAGCATCCACCTCGTCGAGAACGCAGATCGGCGCAGGATTGGTGAGGAAGACGGCGAAGATCAGCGCCATGGCCGTCAGCGCCTGCTCGCCGCCGGACAGCAGCGTCATGGTCTGCGGCTTCTTGCCCGGCGGGCGGGCGAGGATTTCGAGGCCGGCATCGAGCGGATCGTCGCTCTCGATCAATTGCAGCTCCGCCGTGCCGCCGCCGAAGAGATGGGTGAAGAGACGCTGGAACTGCACGTTGACCACGTCAAAGGCGGCGAGCAGGCGCTCGCGGCCCTCGCGGTTGAGGCTCTGGATGGCCGAGCGCAGCTTGCGGATCGCCTCGATGATATCCTCACGCTCGGTGACGATGGCGCCGTGCTTCTCGGAAAGCTCCTTCTGCTCCTCCTCGGCGCGCAGGTTCACCGCGCCGAGCCGTTCGCGTTCCATCTTCAGGCGGTCGAGTTCGCGCTCGCATTCGCGCGGATCGGGCAGCGGCGTATCGGCGGCGTGACCGGCCAGCCGCAACGCCTCGTGCGGAGCGCAGGACAGCGCCTCGCGGATGCGCGCCTCGCCCTCGATGCGGCGCTCGCGGGCGGAAACGAGGCGTTCTTCCGCGCGGCCGCGGATTTCACGGGATTCGGCAAGCTGCGACAGCGCGGTCGCGGCGGTGCGGTCGGCCTCGCGCTGGCGGTTCTCCGCCTCCTGCAGGGCATCGGCGGCGTCCCTGCGTGCGGCCTCCGCATTGGCAAGGCCGGTCAGGAGTTCGCGGCGCTTCTCCTCGATCTCGTCGGGCGCTTCGGCAAGCTCTTCCATTTCCTCGCCGGCCTCCGCCGCGCGCTCGCGCAGCGTCGCGATGTGGCTTTCGGCATTGGCCGCGCGGCTCCTCCACGTTTCGCGTTCGGCGGCGATACCCATCAGCCGGCGGCGGCGATCGGCCATCTCGCGGGACAGTCCGTCATGGGCGGCGCGCGCCTCGGCCAGCGTCGCCCGGTCGGTCGCCACCTTCATCGCATGGGTGCCGAGACGCACATCCAGGCCGGCGAGATCCGGCGCGTCTTCAAGCGCCGCGCGGGCATCCTCCAGCGAGGCGGCGACCTCTTCCGCCTGGGCCTCGATCTGCGCGCGGGTCTCCGAGAGCACGGCACGGCGACGGATGAGATCGCCGGAGGCGCGCTCGGCCGCCTCCAGCGCCTCGCGGGCCTCGGCCAGTGCGCGGCCGGCCATCCGCTGGGTTTCGCGGGACTGCTGCTGGCGCTGCGTTTGGGCGCGGATGGCCTCGCCCGCGCGCGAAAGCCCGGCTTCCGCCTCGGCGAGGGCGGCGCGGGCGTCTTCCAGTTCGGTTTCCAGCTCGGCCAGCCGGTTCTTCTGTTCGAGACGGAGCGCCGCGGCGCTCGGCGCGTCGGCACCCGTGACATGGCCGTCCCAACGGAAGACGGCGCCCTCGCGGGTGACGAGCCGCTGGCCGGCCTTCAATTGCGGCAAAAGAGAAAGCGCTTCCTCGACGCTGCCGGCAATGCCGATCTGGGCAAGACGGCGATGCAGGACCGCCGGCGCACGGACATGGGCAATCAGCGCGGCGACGCCCGCCGGCAGGGGCGCGTCGCCCACCCCATCGCCGGAAAGGCGCCAGTGGACGGGCGCCGCCGGGTCGGCGGGGGAATCGAGATCATCGCCGAGTGCCGCGCCGAGCGCCGTCTCGTAGCCGCGATCGACATCGACCTCCTCGACCACCGGGGCGAAGGAGCCGCCGGCAGCGCCTGCCTCCAGCATGCGGCGGATCGTGCGTTCCTCCGTCTCGATACCGGCAAGGCGGGAGCGGGCGGTGTCGACGGGACCGCGCAGAGCGGACTCGTTAAAGCGCGCCTCCTCCAGTGCCTCTTCCACGGCAACGAGCATCTCGCCGGCCGCTTCCAGCGCCGATTCGGCGGCCGCCACGGCTTCGCGGCGCTCCTGCGGATCGGGCAGAGAAGCGATGCGGGCATCCATTTCGGCAAGATCGCGGGCCTGCGCATCGAGCTGCTGGCCGAGCCGCAGGTGGCGTTCGGCAAGGTCGCGTATGGTCTTTTCGAGCTGGTTGCGCACCGCCCCGGCTTCCGCACGCTCGGCAGTGACGGCGGCGAGCGCGGCTTCGCTTTCGGCAAGCCTGGCGGCGGCCTCGTCCATGGTCTTACGGGCCGCTTCCGCGCGCTCGTCGGCCTCGGCGAGGATCTCGCCGATCTCGTCCTCTTCCGCCGTCAGGCGCTCCAGCACGGCGGCATTGTCGGCCACCATGCGTTCCTCGCGCGAGATGTCCTCGCCGAGTTGCGCAAGACGGCGGGTGAGCTCGTCGCGGCGACGCAGCAGGCGAGCGGAATCCTCCTCAAGCTGCGCGCGGGCGATCTGCAGGCGCTGCAGCGCGGCGGCGAGCTTGGCTTCGTTCTCGCGCAGCTCCGGCATTTTCAGGCTGGCGACGGCCTGTGCCTTGGCCGCCTGCATCTGGGCGTTGGCGCGTTCGGCAACGAGCGAGGTCGCCTGGTTGAGCTGGCTTTCGGCCTCCCCCTCGGCCTCCTTCGCCTGTGCCCAGCGGATATGCAGCAGCATCGCCTCGTGGCGGCGGATATCCGCCGAAAGCATCTTGAAGCGGTTCGCCTGGCGCGCCTGGCGCTTGAGGCTCTCGATCTGGCTTTCGAGCTGGGAGGTGACGTCGTCGAGCCGTTCGAGATTTGTCTCGGCAGCGCGCAGGCGCAGCTCCGCCTCGTGGCGGCGGGAATGCAGGCCGGAAATGCCGGCGGCCTCTTCGAGAAGCTGGCGGCGGGCCTGCGGCTTTGCCTGGATGAGTTCGCCGATACGGCCCTGCCCGACCATGGAGGGCGAGCGGGCGCCGGTGGAGGCATCGGCGAAGAGGAGCTGCACATCCTTGGCGCGCGCCTCCTTGCCGTTGATACGGTAGACCGAACCGTTCTCGCGCTCGATGCGGCGGGTGACCTGGATTTCGTCCTCGCCGTTGAAGGCGGCGGGCGCCGTGCGATCGGAATTGTCGAGATAGAGGCCGACTTCGGCGGTGTTCCTCGCCGGGCGGTTGCCCGAACCGGAGAAGATGACGTCGTCCATGCCGGACGCGCGCATGTTCTTGTAGGAGTTCTCCCCCATCACCCAGCGCAGCGCCTCGACGAGGTTCGACTTGCCGCAGCCGTTCGGGCCGACGACGCCGGTGAGGCCCCGCTCGATGATGAATTCGGTGGGCTCGACGAAGGATTTGAAGCCGAGGAGGCGGAGCTTGGTGAACTTCATGCGGCGCACCTGTGCGGGATGCCCGCCACCTGCCTGCCGGCATCTCCTCCCCGCAAGCGGAGCGAGGAACGACGGGCGCACCGTTTTCCGTCTTCTCCCCGCCTGCGGGGAAAAGGTCCCGGCAGGGAGACGGGAGGCAGCGCAGCCTGTTCGGCCCAAAGGCAGAAAGCGGGCACGCGGCTGCCGCCGTCGCCCGCCTCAAGATCGGCCGAAGGATCAGAGCATGCTGTCGATAAGGGCCGACATGGTGTCAACCGACATGTCTCCCGCATAGCGCTTGCCGTTGATCAGGAAGGTCGGGGTCGCGGCGACGCCGAATTCCTTGGCGCCGCGTTCGCGCACTGCGTTCACATCATCCAGAAGTTTCTGGTTCGTCAAGCAGGCCTGGAAGGTCTCCTGTGTAAAACCGGCGAGCTTGGACATCTGAAGCAGCGCTTCGCGGCCGTCCTGCGCGGCGGCCCAGGTCTCCTGCTGCTTCATCAGCATGGAGATCATCGGGAAATACTGGCCGGCCTCGGTGAGCTTCGTCGGGTCCTGCGGGTTGCAGCGCGCCAGCATGAAGGCGGCTGCGGCGCGCGGATCGAACGGGAATTCGCGCAGGATGAAACGAACCTTGCCGCTATCGACATATTTCGTCTTGATCGCCTCGAAGGTGTTGTTGTGGAAATCCGCGCAATGCGGGCAGGTCGTCGACATGTATTCGATGATGGTGACGGGGGCATTGGCCTCGCCGAGCGCCATTTCCGGCAGTGCGCCGGGCTTCACCGCCTCGGCCATGTCGACGCTTCCGTCGGCGGAGGGAACCTCGACGGACTTGGCCGGCGCCGTTTCGGTGGTCGAAGCCGTCGTCGTGGAGGATGTCGCCGGCGTCGTGCTTTCACCGCCCGTCGTCTGGCTGGTCTCTGGAGCCTTGGCGGTCTCCTCCTTCTTCTCGTCGGAGCAGGCAGCCAGCGTCACGGCGAGCGCCGCAACGGCAACGCCGGTGAGGAGGCGCTTCATCAGGCTCATTTCGGAAAGGGACATGGTCTCTCCTGTCGGAAGGAATGGGAATTCTGATCCATTGGCGCAATCCCGGATGGAAACCGCTTCACACACGGCCGGAACTGCTCTCGGCACTCCCGTTATACCTGCTTTCGGGCGGGAACAAGCGGGGTCAAGGCAAGTAACTTCAAAGAATTGTGACCGTTCGATGTTGGAAACAGCCGCCCTCGGGCGGCCGCTTCTGCCGGAATTGCTCTAGCGGCGGCGGCCGAGAACGGCGGTGCCGAGCCGCTTGAGGGCCGCCTTCAGCGCATCGCCCTCGATACCGTCGACGAGGTCGTCGAGATGGCGGGCCGCCTCGCCCGTCAAGGGGCGCGGCTTGGCCCGGTGGCGGGACTGCGGCGTGACCGGCTTCTGCACGATCCTCACCTGCGCCACCGCGGGAAAGCCGAAGAAACCGTTGATACGCTGGATGATCTCGCCCTGCTGGTGGCTGAGGAAGAGCGCGCGCGCGCCCTCGCAGGCGATCGTCAGCACGCCCGGCTGGTGGCCGCCGCCCTCGCCCGCCATTTCGGAGGCGCGGCGCGGCCAGGTGATGCGCTCGGGCCGCGTGCATTCGGCAAACTGCGCGCCGGCGATCTCCTCCCACGAGCCGAGCAGCATCGTGCTGATGCCGGCCCGTTTCGCCAGCACCGGATCGATGAGATCGTTGGCCACTTCGCTGATCTGCACGACGCCGCGCCGACGGCCTTTTTGTTGTGCCCCGCTCTTCACCTGCCGTCGCATTCCTTTCAACGCGTTTTCCGACCGATCACTCCGTCCGCCTGCGGGAAAATATTCCTGCTTTCGGCGCGAAGCACCTTGAAGATCGCGGATCGCTCGGCCAGTTATAGGCGCTTCGACCCCGTTCAGGCAAATCATGACCCAAGCCCACCGCGCCCCAGCGCCCGCCGATCTCGTTCTTGCCTGGTACGACCGGCACCATCGCGACCTGCCCTGGCGGGTGAGCCCGCCGATGGCCGCGCGCGGGACAAGGCCCGATCCCTACCGGATCTGGCTTTCCGAGGTGATGCTGCAGCAGACGACGGTGCAGGCGGTCAAGTCCTATTTCGCGCTCTTCACCACGCGCTGGCCGACGGTGACGGACCTTGCAAGGGCTGATACCGAGGACGTGATGAAGTCCTGGGCGGGCCTTGGCTATTATGCGCGCGCCCGCAACCTCAAGAAATGCGCCGAGGCAGTCGCCTTCGAGCATGGCGGCGTGTTTCCCGATACGCAGGAAGGGCTGAAGGCGCTGCCCGGCATCGGCGACTATACGGCCGCCGCCATCGCTGCGATCGCCTTCAACCGGCAAAGCGCCGTGCTGGACGGCAATGTCGAGCGCGTCATATCGCGCCTTCACGCGATCGAAACGCCGCTTCCTGCGGCAAAGCCGGAAATGCGCGCGCTCGTCGCCGCCATGACGCCGAAGGACAGGCTGGGCGATTTCGCCCAGGCCATGATGGATCTCGGCGCGACGATCTGTACGCCACGCCGGCCGGCCTGTGCGCTCTGTCCGCTCAATGCGGATTGCCGCGTGCTCGGCCGGGAGGATCCCGAACTCTACCCGCGCAAGGCGGCCCGCAAGGAAAAGCCGGTCCGGCTCGGCGCCGCCTTCGTCGCAGAGGACGGGAACGGCGCCATCTTCCTGCGCAAGCGCGTCGAAAGCGGCCTTCTCGGCGGCATGACGGAGGTGCCCGGCAGCGGCTGGACGGCGCGCATCGACGGGCACACCGGCACCGAGGCGGCACCCTTCGAGGCGCAATGGCAGGCCTGCGGCACCGTCACCCATGTCTTCACGCATTTCGAATTACGCCTTTCCGTCTACCGGGCCTCCGTCTCCCGCCCCGCGCAGCCTGGCGAAGGGTGGTGGCAGGCGAAGGAGACTCTGGACGGCGAGGCACTGCCGACAGTCATGAAGAAGGCGATAAGTCAGGCAATACCGGATGCATTCCAAAAGACGAGGAAACCATGAGCAATATCGAGATCCGACACATCGTTTTCGACATCGGCAGGGTGCTGATCCACTACGATCCGCACATCCCCTTCTCCCGTCTCATTCCCGACGAGGAGGAGCGCGACTGGTTCTTCGCCAATGTGTGCACCCATGACTGGAACCTGGAGCAGGATCGGGGGCGCAAGTGGGAAGATGCCGAAGCCCTGCTGATCGAGACGCATCCCGACCGGATCGAGCATATCCGCGCCTTCCGCAAGCATTGGCACGAAATGGTCTCGCATGCCTATGAGGAAAGCGTCGCCGTCCTGGAGGCGCTGATCGCGCAGGGCCGCGACGTCACCATGCTGACCAATTTCGCCGCCGACACGTTCAAGGAAGCGCGCAGGATGTATCCCTTCCTCGACCTGCCGCGCGGCGTGACGGTTTCCGGCGAGGTCGGCCTTCTCAAGCCCGACCTTGCGATCTACGAGCGGCACGCCGGCGATTTCAGCCTGAGGCCCGCCCATACGCTCTTCATCGACGATGCGCCGGCCAATGTGGAAGGCGCGCGGCAGGCCGGCTGGAACGCGGTGCTGTTCACCGGCGCGGAAAAGCTGAAGAGCGACCTTGCCGCCCACGGCGTCGCGCTCTGACGCATCGCGCCCCTTAAAACCGAAACGCCCGGAGCCTTGCGACTCCGGGCGTTTTCGCATTTCCGGGACTGAAGGTACGAAACCGGAAAGGCGATATCCGACCAAGCCGGCCGGTTGATCGGCCGTGGCTTTGCGCAATGTTTTCCATTGCTTGGCCTGACGTATTTGCCAAAGCACACTAGATGCCCGATGGTTAACATCCGCTGAATCGGAAAGCCCGAATCCGGTGGGCTGCACCATGGCCCAGATAAGCCACAGCCCCCGGTGCAGGGGACACCGGAGGCCGCGGCTGGAGAAAGGGCATGAAGGGCCGGACGGCCTATTCGAGGCCGCCCATCCGCGAGCGCACGACGGCACGCAGCGCATCGATCGGCTTCAGTTCGGCGCCATCGGCATAGTGCCAGAAGGTCCAGCCGTTGCAGGCGTCGAGCCCCTGCACCTTCGCGCCGACGCGATGGATGGAGCCTGCATCGTTGCCGGCGGCGAGCGTGCCGTCGGCGCGCACGATGGCGCTGTAGCGGCGGCGCGCATCGGTCAGCACCGTGCCGGGGGCGATGAGGCCGCTTTCGAGCAGCGTGTTGAAGGCGACGCGCGGCTCGGCCTTCTTGCCGCTCAGGACGGAGAGAGTTCCGCTGCCGAGCGGCTCGACCGCCTCGATGCGCGCCCGGGCGGCATCGATGTAATCCTGCTCGCGCTCGATGCCGACGAAGTGGCGGCCAAGTCGCTTCGCCACCGCGCCGGTCGTGCCGGAACCGAAGAACGGATCGAGCACCACGTCGCCCGGCCTGGAGGAGGCCATCAGGATGCGGGCAAGCAGCGCTTCCGGCTTCTGCGTCGGATGCACCTTCTTGCCGTCCGCATCCTTCAGGCGCTCGCCGCCGCTGCAGATGGGGAAGAGCCAGTCGGAGCGCATCTGCACGTCGTCGTTGGCGGCCTTCATGGCGTCGTAGTTGAAGGTATAGCCCTTGGCTTTCGGGTCGCGCGTCGCCCAGATCAGCGTCTCGTGCGCGTTCTGGAAGCGGCGGCCCTTGAAATTCGGCATCGGATTCGTCTTGCGCCAGACGACATCGTTGAGGATCCAGAAATTGAGATCCTGCAGGGTGGCGCCGACGCGGAAGATATTGTGGTAGGAGCCGATGACCCAGATCGTGCCGGAGGGCTTCAGCACGCGGCGGCAGGCAAGCAGCCAGGCCCGCGTGAAGGCGTCGTAGGCGGCGAAGGAGGCGAACTGGTCCCATTCGTCGTCGACGGCGTCGACCAGCGACTGGTCCGGCCGCGTGAGCATGCCGCCGAGCTGGAGGTTGTAGGGCGGATCGGCGAAGATGACGTCGACGGACTGGTCCGGAAGGGCATCGAGCGCGGCGACGCAGTCCCCCTTGATGATCGTGTCGAGCCAGCCGCTCTTGCGGGGCGAACGGGAGACGTCTGCAAGCGAAAGAACAGATGGCATGGGATACTCACTGATACGCTGACTCGGAACTGAACTGGCGCTTATGGTTACCGAAGATGGTTACCAAAGATTGAAAGCGTTGGAGAAAAAGCACAAACCGTTCCGCGAAGGGATTTTACGACGGTTTTCAAGCAGCCGCGAATATTCGCCCCTCTCCGCCCGTCCCTTACAAAGCATCGCTGAGCCCTGCCGGCGGGAACGGCCGGATTTACCTTGAAAACGGGGGAAAAAGACGTGGGATTGAAAGCCGCCTTCATGCTCGTGGCGGGGCTTCTGGCCGCCACCGGAGCCATTGCCGCCGAAAAGACGATGATCGTGCTCGACGCCTCCGGCTCCATGTGGGGCCAGATCGGCGGGCGCAGCAAGATCGAGATCGCCCGGGACACGCTGGGCACGGTGCTGAAATCCGTGCCCGCCGGCACGGAACTCGGCCTCATGGTCTACGGTCACCGCGAGAAGGGCTCGTGCAGCGATATCGAACTGGCGGTGGAGCCCGGCGCGGGCACGCAGGACGCCATCAATGCCTTCGTCGCAGGGCTGAACCCCAAGGGCAAGACACCGCTCACGCGATCCGTCGAGCAGGCGGCTGATATCCTGAAATATACGGAGGACAAAGCGACGGTCGTCCTGGTGACGGACGGGCTTGAGACCTGCGAGGCCGATCCTTGCGCGCTCGCCTCCGCACTGGAGAGCAAGGGCGTCGACTTCACCACCCATGTCGTCGGCTTCGGCCTGACGGAGGAGGAAGGCCGGCAGGTCGCCTGCCTTGCCGAAAATACCGGCGGCAAATATTTCCAGGCGACGGACGCCGCCCAGCTCGTCGCCGCGCTGACGGAGACGGTGGTCGAGGCGCCGATGTCAAAACCGGCGCGGGAAGAGGTAACGGACACGGGCCCAGAGCCGGTCGCCGCATTCAACATGGAAGCCGACAGCGTGCTCTCGGAGGGCGGCCCCTCGCTCGGCGAGAACAACGATATCCACTGGCTGATCTACAAGGCGGATGCGAACGGCGAGCCGGCCGGCGACTATATCGACAACCAGTACAAGGGTGCCTATTCCGCCACCTACCCCGCAGGCCGCTATGTCGCGGTCGTCACGCTGCAAAGCGCGATCAAGCGCCAGGTGCCCTTCGAGGTGAAGGACGGGGACGTGGCAAAACCCTTCGTGAATTTCGAAGCCGGACATGTGACGATCCATCCCAAGCGCGCGCCCGAGGACGCACAGGCGGACGCCGATATCGGCGTCGAGATCGCCTTCGGCGACTATTCCACCACCTATTACGGCACCGCCAGGTTCTTCGCCCCGGCGGGCGACGTGCGGCTCAAGGGCAAGATCGGCCCGAGCGTGGTCGAGGAGAGCATCGCGGTGAAGGCGGGCGAGAGCGTCGAACGCGATCTCGTCGTCGGCTCGGGCGTCGTGCTCAACAAGGCGATCTATGCCGATGGCGGGCCGGAGGTGGATTCCGGTGATGTCTATTTCGAGGTCGTGGCGCCGGAAAAGAGCATCGACGGCACGCGCAAGAGCCTCGCCTATGGCTACGGCACCGGCACCAGGCTCGACCTTCCGCCGGGCGATCACGTGCTGACGGCAAAGCTCGGCTCGGCGAGGGGGGAAATCCCCTTCTCCCTCAAGGCGGGCGAGATGAAGGACGTCGTCGTCAACATCAATGCCGGCGTGCTGGCGATCGCCGCGCCGGGCGCAAGCTATATCGAGATCCTCAGCGCGGCGAAGGACATCCAGGGCAACCAGAAGTCCCTGTCCTACAATTACGGCAGCGAATGGCAGGATACGCTGCCGCCGGGCGACTATGTCGTGGCCGTGAAATACGAAGGCGACGTCGCGCCCAAACAGGCCAAGGCGACGGTGAAGGCCGGGGAGCGGGCGGAAGTGACGGTGGAATAGCCCGAAGCGGGCGGCCGGCGCCACGCGGGCCGCTTCGCCGATCAGGCCGCATGGAAGCTGCGGCTGTCCTCGGGCGCCTCGTTCCGGTCATTGAGGCCATAGTCGCGCAGCACGCCGGCAATGCGCAGCCGGTAGGCATCGAAGGCGCCTTGGCGGCCGAGGGACTGGGCGGCGCGGTGCTCCTCAGTCATGCGCCAGGCTTTCACCGCCGCCTCGTCGCGCCAGAAGGACAACGACAGCAGCCGCGTCGGATCGGTGAGGCTGCGGAACCGCTCGATGGAGATGAAGCCGTCGATATCGTCGAGCAGCGGGCGCAGATCCCGGGCGGTGTCGAGATAGAGATCGATGCGACCGGGTGCCGGGACCACTTCGAAGATGACGGCGATCATGCCCCTGCCCCCTTCGCATGCGGCAGCGAGACGTTCTTGAGGAAGATGCGGTCCTCCTTGAGGATGAAGCGCTCCTTGCGCGCGAATTCATAATTCTCCCGGCCGAGCGGATCGGCGGCGAGCCGGGCGCGATAGGCTTCGTAGGCGGCGAGATCCTCGATGGCGTAGACGCCGTAAGCGGTGGTGGCGGAGCCCTCATGCGGGCCGAAATAGCCGATCAGGTCGGCCCCGCAGCGCGGGATCGCCTCGCCCCAGTTGCGGGCATAGGTGGCGAAGGCCTCCTTGCGGAAGGGATCGATCTCGTAGCGGATGAAGCAGGTGATCATTGTCGTCTCTCCTGGCCGGATTGCGTGTTTCCAAGGACCCCTTCTTTCATATTGCCGGGCGCAGATGCTTCGTCTATCATCGAACTATGAAAGAAGGACCGGACATTTCCCAGATCGGCGCGCTGATCGGCGATCCCGCCCGTGCCAATATGCTGACCGCGTTGATGGGCGGGCAGGCGCTGACGGCGAGCGAGCTTGCGGGCGCTGCCGGCGTCACCCTGCAGACGGCAAGCGCGCATCTTTCGAAGCTCGAAGCCGGCGGGCTCGTCGCCCAGCGCAAGCAGGGCCGGCACCGCTATTTCGCGCTTGCCGACGACGAGGTGGGATTGCTGCTGGAAAACATCATGGGCTTTGCGGCGAACCGCGGCCTCATGCGCACCCGCCCAGGGCCGAAGGATCCCGCCCTGCGCAAGGCGCGCGTCTGCTACAATCACCTCGCTGGCGATTTCGGCGTGCGCATGCTCGACCGGCTGGTGGCCGACGGCGATGTGCTGCTGGATGGCGACGACGCCACGCTGACGCCGTCCGGCGAAAGGCGCATCACCGCGATCGGCATCGACCTTCCTGCCCTGAAGGGCCAGCGCCGCCCCGTCTGCCGCACCTGCCTCGACTGGAGCGAGCGGCGCTCGCATCTTTCCGGCTCGCTCGGCGAGGCGCTGCTTGCCCGATTCATCGCGGACGGCTGGGCAAAACGCGAGAAGGACAGCCGCGCCATCCGCTTCACCCCCGAGGGCGAGAAGCGGTTCACGGCGCTGTTTCCGCAATAGGGCTGCCCCTCATCCCGCCGGCCCACAGCCACCGCATAGCTCGCTTCCGGAATCGGCAATTGTCGCCGCGTGCTCTTTCGTGTAGGGAGATCGCGGCTTCACGGGCGTTCCCGCCCCCAGGTTCCACCCGCAATTTCCGACGCCCGCCCGCGTCCCGCCCTCGCGGGCAATTGCGCATTGAAAGACGGTTTGTCATGGACGGTTTCGATCTCATCATCTTCGACTGCGACGGCGTTCTGGTCGATTCGGAAATCATCGCGGCGGAAGTGGAATCGGCGCTTCTGACCGATGCGGGCTACCCGATCGGCGTCGAGGAAATGGGCGAGCGCTTTGCCGGCATGACCTGGCGCAATATTCTGCTGACCGTCGAGCGCGAGGCCTCCATCCCGCTCTCCGCCTCTCTGCTCGACAAGTCGGAAAAGCTGCTCGATGCGCGCCTCGCCCAGGAGGTGAAGGTTATCGACGGCGTCAAGTCGATGCTGTCGCGCATCCGCAAGCCCTATTGCATCTGCTCGAACTCCTCCGCGCACCGCCTCGACATGATGCTCTCCAAGGTCGGCCTCAGGGAGATTTTCGGTCCCTATATCTATTCGGCCAAGGATCTCGGCCCCGACCGGGTCAAGCCCAAGCCGGACATCTTCCTGCATGGCGCAAAACAGTTCGGCGCCGATCCGGCCCGCACGCTGGTCATCGAGGATTCCGTGCATGGCATTGCCGGAGCACGCGCCGCCGGCATGCGCGTCGTCGGCTTTACCGGCGCCTCGCACACCTACCCCTCCCATGCCGACCGCCTCACGGAAGCCGGCGCCGAGACCGTGATCGCCCGCATGGGCGAGTTGCCGGAAATCATCGCCGCGCTTGCGGAATGGCAGGAAGCGATCTGAGCCGATCCCACTCCGACGAAAAGGCCGCGGAAGCAAGCTTCCGCGGCCTTTTCTTTTGTTCGTCAATGCCGTTATTTCGTGTTGTACGGGCCTTCGTCGAAGCCGACATAGACCTTGGTGAAGCCGCCGGAGCCGCCCGGAAGGGCCACGTCACCCTTGGTGAAGATGAACTGGCCGGCATTCGTATCCACCGAATACTGGATGAGCTCGGAATAGAGCGTCGTCTTGCCGTCCGTCGCCGCGACGCGGATCGGCACCTTGACCGTTCCGCCGCCGCCTGCCGGTCCGCTGACGACTCGGCCCTGCACCATCACGGTCATCACGAGCTGGCTCTCGTTCAGCACGCATTGGCGCGTCGTGTCGGCCAGCGTCATCTGGTAGAGCAGCTTCTGCGGATCGTCCTTGGCGCCCTTGGCGTAGCGTCGCAGAACGGCCGTCCCGTCGCGCAGGTAGACCTGCGGGCACGAGCCCTGGACGACGGCGGTGCCCGTCTGCTGCTGCACGGCGGTCTGCACGCCGGACGGATCGCTCGTCACGCCCATGTCCGCCGGTTTGTCGGTCTGGCTGCAGCCGGCGATGACGGCGAGAAGGGATATGCCGACAAAGCGGCGGATATTCATTCCAAACACGTTACTTCTACCCCTGCGATCAGGCCCCGCCCCCGGCGTCCAAGCCTTTCGGAACTCTTTTGCGGGCCTTTTCACGACCCCAGGCGATGGTCTATAGCAGCGGCGTGGCGAAAAATCGATTGTCGAATGAAGCCGCCCGCAGAATTTCGAAGAGGCCTTTTCCGCAGGGCAGAACGCAAGAGACCGGCGATGCCTGCGGCCTTTCGCTGGACGGGGCAACAAAGCATTGCTACGAAGCGCCTGTGGAATTCCGCAATTTCCATCGCCGAAATGCCTGACAATCCCAAGGACGTATGACGTGGACTATGTATCGACGCGGGGCGAGGCCCCTTCCCTCGGCTTCTCCGATGCGCTTCTGGCGGGCCTTGCCCGCGACGGCGGCCTCTATGTTCCGCGCGAATGGCCGACCTTCTCCAAGAAGGAGATCCGGGCGCTGCGCGGCAAGTCCTACCAGGAGATCGCCTTCACGGTGCTCCTGCCCTTCGTGGAGGGCGACATCCCGGCCGAGCGGTTCCGGGCGATGATCGACGAGGCCTATGCGACCTTCCGCCATCCGGCGGTCGCGCCGCTGGTGCAGACCGGGCCGAACGCCTTCGTGCTGGAGCTTTTCCACGGCACGACGCTCGCCTTCAAGGATGTGGCGATGCAGCTTCTCGCCCGCCTGATGGACCATGCCCTGACCGCCCGCGACGAGCGCGCCACCATCGTCGGTGCCACCTCGGGCGATACCGGCGGGGCGGCGATCGACGCCTTTGCCGGGCGCGAGCGCACCGACATCTTCATTCTTTTCCCCGAAGGCAAGGTCTCGCCGGTGCAGCAGCGCCAGATGACGACATCCGGGCATAAGAACGTCCATGCGCTTGCCGTCAGGGGCAATTTCGACGACTGCCAGAACCTCGTCAAGGCGATGTTCAACGATACGAAGTTCCGCGACCGGATGAAGCTTTCGGGCGTCAACTCGATCAACTGGGCGCGCATCATGGCCCAGATCGTCTATTATTTCACCAGCGCCGTGGCGCTCGGCGGGCCGGACCGGAAGGTCTCCTTCACCGTGCCGACCGGCAATTTCGGCGATATCTTCGCCGGTTACGCGGCGAAGCGCATGGGCCTGCCAATCGACAGGCTCGTCATCGCCACCAACGAGAACGACATCCTCGCCCGCACGCTGAAGACCGGCCGCTACGAGATGAAGGAGGTCAAGGCGACCACTTCGCCCTCCATGGACATCCAGATCTCCTCGAATTTCGAACGCCTGCTGTTCGAGGCCCACGGCCGCGATGCCGGGGAGGTGCGCCGCGCGATGGCGAGCCTCAAGCAGTCGAACGCCTTCGAGATCGGCGACGACGCGCTGAGGACGATCCGCAAGCAGTTCCGCGCCGGCCGCGCCTCGGAAAAGCAGGTCGCCGCCACCATCAGGGATACGCTGGCGGCCACCGGCTATCTGCTCGACCCGCATTCGGCGATCGGCGTCTTCGTCGCGGCCAAGCATGAAAAGCCCGGCGCGCCGATGGTGACGCTGGCCACCGCCCATCCGGCGAAATTCCCCGCCGCAGTAAAATCGGCATGCGGTATTGACCCGGCGCTTCCGACGTGGCTTGCTGACCTGATGCAAAGGGAGGAGCGGTTCGACGTTCTGAATGCGGAACTCGACGTCGTGGAAGCCTTCATCGGCGACCATTCGCGAATCCGGAACTAGGCAATTCCGGGAGCGGTCTTGCGTCCGGAATCGCGTGAACACAGGCAGAGCATTTCCGGCCTTTCTCGAAAGGTCGGAAATGTCGAACGCAGAAAGTGCGCATGATGAAAGTTGAGTGCACCCGGCTTCCATCCGGGTTGACCGTGGTGACGGAAAACATGCCCCATCTCGAGAGCGTGGCTCTCGGTGTGTGGATCAAGTCAGGGTCACGCAACGAAACCACGGACGAGCACGGCATCGCCCATCTTCTGGAACACATGGCCTTCAAGGGCACGGAGCGCCGCTCCGCCCGCCAGATCGCCGAGGAAATCGAGAATGTCGGCGGCGAGGTCAACGCCGCCACCTCGACCGAGACCACCTCCTACTATGCCCGCGTGCTGAAGGACCATGTGCCGCTCGCGGTCGACATCCTCGCCGACATCCTGACGGAATCCGTCTTCGACGAGGAGGAGCTTCGCCGCGAGAAACACGTCATCCTGCAGGAAATCGGCGCGGCGAACGACACGCCCGACGACGTGGTCTTCGACAAGTTCTCAGAGGTCGCCTATCGCGACCAGATCATCGGCCGCGCCATCCTCGGCACGCCGGACACCGTGCTCTCCTTCACGCCGGGTGAGATCCGCAGCTATCTCAGCCGCAACTACACGACGGACCGCATGTTCGTGGTGGCGGCCGGCGCCGTCGAGCACGACGAGTTCGTACGCCAGGTCGAGACGCGCTTTGCGAGCCTGCCGACCGCCCCGGATGTCTCGCCGGTCTTCGAGCCCGCCCGCTATACCGGCGGCGACGTGCGCGAAACGCGCGACCTCATGGACGCCCAGGTGCTGCTCGGCTTCGAGGGCAAGGCCTATCACGCCCGCGACTTCTACTGTTCGCAGATCCTCGCCAATATTCTCGGCGGCGGCATGTCCTCGCGCCTCTTCCAGGAAGTGCGCGAGCATCGCGGCCTCTGTTATTCCATCTATGCCTTCCACTGGGGCTTTTCCGATACCGGCATCTTCGGCATCCATGCCGCGACCGGCGGGGAGAACCTGCCCGAGCTGATGCCGGTGATCTTCGATGAACTGAAGAAGTCCTCGCAGGGGATCGATCAGCAGGAAATCGAGCGCGCCCGCGCCCAGATCCGCGCCCAGCTCCTGATGGGGCAGGAGAGCCCGGCCGCCCGCGCCGGCCAGATCGCCCGCCAGATGATGCTCTACGGCCGGCCTATCCCCAACGAGGAAATGATGGAGCGCCTTGCCGGCATCACCATCGAGCGCCTGACCGACCTTGCCGGGCGGCTGTTCTTCGACACGGTGCCCACCATCTCGGCTATCGGCCCGCTGGAGCGTCTCGTCTCGGCCGGCGACATTACGCGATCCCTGTCGCGCGGCTCCGAGCCGCATCGCGCAGCGAGCTGAAGCCTATCACCAGATAAAACAAAACCCGCCTTTCGGCGGGTTTTCTGTCTGGGAGCCTCCATGGAGAGGCTCCGATCCTGTCTGACGGCCGGCGCTTCAGGCCCGGACCGTCATGCCGGGCCTATCAGCCGAAAACGACCATGCCCTTGACGGCAGCCTGGATGTTCGAACGGGAGATGCCGAGATCCTGCAGGGCGCGGTCGTCGAGAGCACCCAGTTCACGGACAGCGCGGCGGTCGGCAACGTTCTTCTTGATCTTTGCGAAGAGGTTCATTGGTCAATTCCTTTGTGTTTGTCTTGTGTTGACCAATAGATAGTCGATCCCGTGCCGGGATAAAATGCATATGCTCACAGCGTAGACATGCAGCTTTTGCATAGCGACTTCATGAGGGGAAGAGCGGCGTCTATTCCAGATCCTCTTGTTCGAAGACGTCCGTGACGTGGAGGTCGGTCGTTTCCAGCCGGCCGGGGCCGAGATTTATGAATTTGTGCGGCACATTGGCCGGGCCGAACACGATCTGCCCCGCCACGGCCTCCAATTGGCTGTCGCCGACGGTGAAGAGCGCGCGGCCCTGGCGGACGATGAAGACCTCGTCATAGGGATGGCGATGCAGCGGCGGCCCGCGGCCGATCTCGTCCGTCGTATAGAACATCACCGAGACATTCGTTCCGAAGAGCGCGCCTTCGAACTGTCCATGCCAGACATCGGGTTTCCTGGCCCATTGATCGCGGTCGAGGATGGCGGCGGCGTCCTGCATGGCTGTTCCTTTCGGCATTTTTCCATCGCGGCATCATAGGAGGCGATGCCGGTGCCGCAAGGCCGCGCATAGCGATTTGACGCCGTCGCGCGTCTCGGCATAGTGTCGGGAAAAGGCGTGCCCGAGGGCTTGCGCGCGGAGGATGGAATGGCACGGTCGGTTTTTCGGTTTCTGTCCCGGCAGCCCGATACCGTGGAACTTGCCGATGCGCGATATCTGCTGCGCCCTCCCCGTTTCCAGGATTACCGGCAATGGTACCAGTTGCGCTCCGAGAGTCGGCGCTTCCTCGAACCGTGGGAGCCGACCTGGCGGAACGACGAATTGACCGAGAGCGCCTTTCGCGCCCGCGTCCTTAGAAATGAACAGGAATTTTCATCCGGCCAGGCAGTGCCGCTCTTCCTCTTCTCGAATGCGGAAAAGACGCTGCTCGGCGGGTTGACCATCGGCTATATCAGGCGCGGGGCGGCGCAATGCTGCATGATCGGCTACTGGATGGGCGAGCGCCATGCCGGCCATGGCCACATGCATGGCGCCCTGAAACTGGCCATACCCTATATCTTTTCCAGCCTTCAGTTGCACCGTATCGAGGCAGCCTGTATTCCAGACAATCAGAGAAGCATCCGTCTCCTTGAAAAGGCCGGCTTTCAGCGGGAAGGCTACCTGCGGGAGTATCTGAAGATAAACGGGGAGTGGCGCGATCATGTGATGTTCTCGCTTCTGGCGGCCGACAGGCGGCCATGAGCGGATCCGGCAACGCAGCCTGAGCGGTCGCATCCGCCTCGGCGAAGCTGGAACATCCCGGTCGCGGCAGGGCAAGGGCAACCAAGGACTGTGCACATTCAATGACGTCTTCATCCGTGCCGCAAAGGCTCCATGCCAGCCGGTTGCTCGTTCTCATGCTTCTGGCGGTGACAATGCTCGTCGGCATGCTGGGTGCGCGCGCCTTCGCCGTCGAGCCGGTGAAGATCTCCCGTGACGACACGGCGCTGGACCTGACCGCCACCACCGAGATCTATACCGGGCGGGGCGAGGCCTTCCAGGTTTCCACCGCACCCGGCACGGACGGCATCGTGCGCCGTATCGAAGTGCGCGCCACCTCGGACGACCACCAGGGCGACTGGGCCGTCTTCGCGCTCGCCAATGTCTCGGAAGAGCAGATCGACCGGCTGATCGTCGCCCCGCATTTCCGCCTCGTGCAATCCAAGCTGTTCTGGCCGGATCTCGGGGCAAAACGCATCATCTCGATCACGCCGAGCGAAGGCTTCGCGCTCGACCGGCAACCGAGCGAGGAGGCGGACGTCTTCCGCATCACGCTCAATCCCGGCACGGTCGTGACCTTCGTGGCGGAACTGGCGACGCCAGACCTGCCGCAGATCTATCTCTGGGCGCCCGATGCGTACAAGGACACGGTCAACGCCTTCACGCTCTATCGCGGCATCGTGCTCGGCATCGCGGGTCTGCTCGCCGTATTCCTCACCATCCTCTTCGTGGTGAAGGGCACGTCCATGCTGCCTGCGACGGCGGCGCTCGCCTGGGCGGTGCTCGGCTATATCTGCGTCGATTTCGGCTTCCTGTCGAAGCTCATCTCCATCACGGCCGGGGACGAACGCATCTGGCGTGCCGGAACGGAAGTCTTCCTTGCCGCCGGCCTCGTCGTCTTCCTCTTCACCTATCTCAACCTCAACCGCTGGCACGCGCATCTTTCCTATGCGACCCTCGCCTGGATCCTCGGGCTCGGCCTGCTCTTCGGCGTGGCGATCTACGATCCGCCGATCGCCTCCGGCATCGCCCGCCTCTCCTTTGCGCTCACCGCTTCGGTCGGCATCGTGCTGATCGCCTATCTCGGCTTCAACCGCTACGACCGCGCCATCCTGCTCGTGCCCGCCTGGGCCTTGATCCTCGTCTGGCTGTTCGGCGCCTGGCTAACGGTGACCGGCCAGCTCAACAACGACATCATCCAGCCGGCGCTCGGCGGCGGGCTCGTGCTGATCGTGCTGCTCATCGGCTTCACGGTGATGCAGCACGCCTTTGCCGGCGGCGCCTATAGCCAGGGCCTGTTCTCCGACCTCGAACGCCAGTCGCTGGCGCTGACGGGCTCCGGCGATACCGTCTGGGACTGGGACGTGGCGCGTGACCGCGTCGTCACCATTCCGGACATTTCCATCCAGCTCGGCCTTGCGCCCGGCGTCATGCATGGCCCGGCGCGCAACTGGCTGCCGCGCCTTCACCCGGACGACCGCGACCGTTTCCGCGCGACGCTCGACGTGCTGCTCGAACACCGCAAGGGCCGGCTCAACCATCAGTTCCGCGTGCGCGCCGAGGACGGCCACTATCATTGGCTCTCCATCCGCGCCCGGCCGGTGCTTGGTGCCAACGGCGAGATCATCCGCTGCGTCGGCACCATCATCGACATCACCGAGCAGCGCAATTCCGTCGACCGCCTGTTGCAGGACGCCCTGCACGACAACCTGACGGGCCTGCCCAACCGTCAGGTCTTCCTTGATCGTCTCCAGTCGATCCTGTCGCTCACCGCAAGTTCGGACAATGTCCGCCCGACCGTGCTGACCATCGACATCGACCGCTACAAGCAGGTCAACGATGCGCTCGGGATCGCCGCCGGCGACAATATCCTCATCGCGCTGACCCGGCGCCTGCGCCGCCTGCTGAAGCCGCAGGATACGCTCGCCCGGCTTGCCGGCGACCAGTTCGGCCTGATCCTGATGTCGGAGCGCGATCCGGCCAAGGTCGCGGATTTCGCCGATGCGGTCAGCAAGGCGATCATGGTGCCGATCAATTTCGGCGGCCGCGAGATCATCCTCACCGCCTCCATCGGCCTCGTCTCCTGGGTCGACCAGCAGGAGGATGCGGCGGGCCTGCTCAACGATGCGGAACTGGCCATGTACCGGGCCAAGAAGGGCGGCGGCAACCGCGTCGAGCCCTTCCGCCCCGCCTTCCGCACCTTCGGCGCGGACCGTCTGCAGATCGAGACGGACCTGCGCCGCGCCATCGAGCGAAAGGAACTCTCGCTCGTCTACCAGCCGATCGTGCGGCTTTCCGATGCGGAGATCGCCGGCTTCGAGGCGCTGATGCGCTGGGACCATCCCAAGCGCGGCAATATCTCGCCGACGGAATTCATTCCCATCGCCGAAAGCTCCGATCTCATCAACCAGCTCGGTCTCTTCGCCTTCGACAAGGCGGCGAGCGACCTGATGGACTGGCAGCTCCAGACCGGCGATCTGCCCGTCTTCGTCTCGGTGAATTTCTCCAGCGCCCAGCTCCTCAACAACGAGCTTTACAACGATGTGCGCGCCACGCTGGCCAAGACGCGCTGCGCGCCGGAAAAGCTGAAGCTGGAGCTGACCGAATCCGTCGTGATGGAGAATCCCGAACAGGCCCGCCTGATCCTCGCCAAGCTGAAGGACGTCGGCCTTGGCCTGGCACTTGACGATTTCGGCACCGGCCATTCCTCGCTGTCCTACCTCACCCGCTTCCCCTTCGACACGATCAAGATCGACAAGGCGCTGGTGCGCGACGGCTCCGACAAGCGCACCGTGCTGCTGCGCTCCGTCATCTCGATGGCGCGGGAGCTGGAAATGCAGGTCGTCGCCGAGGGCATCGAATCGGAAGAGGACGCCATCGAGCTCGGCAATATGGGCTGCGAATTCGGCCAGAGCTATCTCTTCGGCCCGCCGATCGGCTACGATTCCGTGCTGCGGTTGCTGAAGGAACGCTTTCCGCTGATGAAGCGGGCATGAAGGCGATCGCGAATAGCGGACGAGGTTCCGTGCCTATCTGCCGGTCGCGACGCCCTGTTCGCTGCGCCTGACAAGGCGGTTTATGAAATCCAGCTTCTCCACGACGGGCGGCGGCAGGACGAAGGGGTAGCTGTCGGGCTGGCCCATGGAACGCTGGATGGCGTTCATGGCGACGCTGAGCGGGATCCACGCCTCGACGAGGCGGCCGGCATCGGGCGCGCGATAGGGATTGAAGGTGACCTCGGCCTCCAGTTCCTCATGCCCCTTGGGGTCCGTGTTGAGGCCGAAGGCCCTTGCGGTTTCCAGCGTATCGACGATGTGGAAGAAATGCGCCCAGCATTCGGCGAAATCCTCCGCCGGATGGCAGCTCGCATAGGTGCTGATGAAATGCTGCTGCCAGTCGGCGGGCGGGCCTTGCTCGTAGTTGCGCTGGAGGGCGGCGGCATAGTCTTCCCGCTCGTCGCCGAAGAGACGTCGGGCTTCGGCGAGCGTCGCCTCGTCGCGGACAAGCTGGGCCCAGTAGAAGTGGCCGATCTCGTGGCGGAAATGGCCGAGCAGCGAACGATAGGGCTCTCCCATCGACACGCGCACGCTTTCCCGCACCTCGTCGTCCGCCTCGGCGGCGCGCAGGCTGATGAGCCCGTCCTCGTGGCCGGTCATCGCGGCCTGGACGACATTGCCGTCCGCGTCGATCTCATCGGCGAGGAAGTCGAAGACAAGGCCGCCTTGCGGATCCTCCTCGCGCGTCGGATGCGGCAGGTTCCAGCGCAGGATCGAATAGAAGAGATGGCGCTGGGCGGCGCCGATGCGCCGCCAGCGCGCGAGCCCTCTCGGATCGGTCACCGGCACGATGCGGTTGTGGCGGCAGGCAAGGCAGAAGGCATGGGGGATTTCAGCGGGCAGCAGCCAGTTGCAGACATCCTGCGCGGCATTCTCGCAAAAGCGGTAAAGCCCGTCGCCGGACGCGGCCTTCCAGGTCCCCTCGCCTTCCGGCGCCAGCGCGTGCATTTCCTGATCCCCGGCAAGAAAGCCCAGCGTGGCGCCGCAACGCACGCACAGGCGATTGTCGAAGTGGATGGTCTGGCCGCAGACCTGGCAGGTGAAGAGCTTCATGACGCCCCGGCTTTTATGACGCGCTTGCAGCACGATACCCGCATCGCGCTGTCGCGATGCGGGTATCGTTTACGGATGATGGGGCCGGTCAGAGGCGATCGACCGCGCCCTTTACGGCATCCTTGGCCTTGCCGACGGTCTTCTGGGTCTTGCCCTTGGCTTCCTGTGCGGCGCCCTCGGCGCGCATCTTCGGGCTGTCGGCGGCCTTGCCTACGGCCTGTTTGGCCTTGCCGGCCACTTCGTTTGCGGTGCCCTTGATCTTGTCGCTCGTGCTTCCCACCGTCGTCTCCTGTCGTTTTCAACGCGCGAATGTCCACGCGCTAAATTAACGGCGTGCGGTGCAACAAGTTCCAACGGGACGCGAAAAATCC
>Ga0182742_1001947_pt1 | contig 24492 bp, 19 predicted proteins | sample eDN5th37CBELigMG_FD_128880 | JGI IMG/M metagenome (GOLD analysis project Ga0182742, IMG submission 128880) | Enriched Miracle-Growth compost microbial communities from Emeryville, California, USA - eDNA 5th pass 37_C BE-Lig MG (version 2)... ...
AAGGCCCAATCTGGCGTTCGGTGAGTGCCGCGATGTGACTCACCTGCGCGGTGAACTCGCCGGCCTCCAGGCGCTTTCGCATCAGTGCGCGCTGGATCTTTCCGAGGCTGGTTTTCGGAAATGCGCTCGGAGGCAGCGCCAGGATGAGCGCTGGGCGAAACCCCCACAGCATGATGGTCGTGTTGCGAATCGCGACGATCAACTGATGCAGTCCCGCTTCATCCTCCGGCGCAAGGGTGGTAGCGAAGGTGACGACCAGTTGCTCAGTGTCCGCCCCGCTCGGGCGCGTCGGAAACGCGGCCACGAAGGAGCGCTGGATGCCATCGAGTTGCTCCAACTGACTTTCTAGCTCATGCCCATAGTAGTTCACTCCGCTGACGATGATGCTGTCTTTATTACGTGCGACGAGTGACAGCAGCCCCTGTTCGATGCGGCCGATATCACCCGTATCGAACCAGCCATCCGCGGTAAAGGCGTCTCGCGTGGCCGCCTCATTGTGATAGTAACGTCGGAAGATCATTGGGCCACGCAGTTGCAATGCACCGGGGAGCCCAGCCGGGCAAGGTTGCCCGTTCTCATCGACGAGGCGGATCTCCAATCCCTTGATGGGCAGTCCCACGGCGGCGAATTCATGCGTCGCATCCGCGTCGGGAAACTGGTGTGAGTACACCGAAGCGGCACACGTTTCGGTCATTCCAAAGGCTGGCCACAGCGCGGTGCGTGCCAAGCCGTAGGGCGCGAGCAACTCCAGGAAGCGTTTTCCGGTTGCGACCACATTGGCTTCACCGCCGGTGACGATGCGTCGCAGGCAGCTCAAGTCGAGCTTGAGCGCGTCGGGGCCAGCATGCAGACCTTGAGTGGCTTCCAGCGCATCATTGACCTGGCCTAGCAGGAAATTCGGTGCAAACGCGAGTGTGGTCCGGTGCTGATCGATCAGGCGCAGGAATTGCAATGGATCCGTCAGAATTGCCGCAGGCTCAGCATGCAGCTGAGTCGCCCCGACATACAGCGCAATCATGTGCGATTCCAGCAGGGCTGCGACATGATCGAACGCGATCCAGTTGAAGGTTATGTCGGCGGAGGTCAGCTGCTGGCGCTCAGCACGCCCTTCCATCGAGGCCAGCAAGTTGGCATGGGTTAGTTCGACAGCCTTGGAACTGCCGGTGGAGCCCGAGGTGAGCATCAACAGGGCGAGCTCTGAATTTTTGGCGCAATGAAGACGGCCCGGTTCACCGGTCTTGCGAAGATCCTGTAGGCGCGCCGTCGCAAGCGTCGCGGGCAGTTCATCCAGCAGCGCGCCTGCGCTCACAACGATGGGATGATCGAGCAGAGTATCGATGTGCGCGAGATGTTTGGCCCAGCGCTCGGGGTCGTTACGGATGGGGGCCACTGGACAGGGTACATAGCCGCCCAATACGCACGCCCAAAAGGTGGGAATGAAGTCCCGCGGACGATCGAGCACCAGCACGATCTTGGCGCCGGGCCTACCGGAGCGCTGTTGTAGGCCGCCTAAGATCTCTTTCGCCTCGCGCAGCAACGCGGGGTAGGGCAGGAACTCCGTCTCTGGCGCTTGCACGCCGATCACGCGTACGCCCGAGGTCGGGTAGAGGGCGGCGGTTCTTAACAGCAGGCCTGCGATCCCCGCCGTGTCGAATTCAGCGAAATTCGATGTGATGGTGTCCTGTTTGGCAGACATAGCTCCTCCATGGCGATTGATGGCGGATGATCTGAACTCACGGTTTGGAATCTGCCGGGGCAGACGATCATCGCTGCGTTGGCGGCAGACCGTACTCAAGGGGGACTGCGCTGGGAAGAAGATCTAATCAACGCGGTCACTGAAGATTCACTCGATCGATTCGAGGCAATCAGCACGAAGGCACTCTATTCCCGTGTTGTTGCGGCGAATTTCATGGCACGCGCGCGGTTGGGCGAGGTGGGTGCTGGGCTTCCATATTGCATCGTTGAAGGTGCGACACAGTCATGGGTTGTTGAGGTATCGACGAGAAGGTGTCAGACACTCACTGCGTAACGCAGTGTTAGGACGCGATGACACGCGGCGGGCCGCGGGTGTACACCGATCGCGCGTGCGAACTGAGGACCCGTCGCGAAGAGGGTGCGTGGCGAACTCGAATTTATCGCATAGACAGCGCGACCATCCGTCGCGGTCGGGATCGACTGATCGCGTTCGTGGCATTGCTGGGATCTAGTCGTGCCACGTACGCCGTCACGCGTGCTGAGCAGTTCGAGGCCAGCTTCGCCGGCTTTCTCGCATCGCTGCTCAAGACGGACAAGCGGCTAGAACCGAACGAACTCGACAGGCGCTGCTGAAGCTTGTGACGCTGTCGGTGGTGAAGACGATCCAGAGCTACCATCTCAGCTTTGCCACTGGCGAACCGAAGCAGCAGACCCTGGCGCTTGCCTCACTCGCCTCCATCGAACGTGCCGAGGGCGTCGTGTTCCTCGGCCTTCGGGCGTCGGCCGGCGCCATGTTGCGCTGGTTTTAGGCCGAAGCTGCTAATCGTCCATGAGATCCGCTACTACTTGCAGTTCGGCGCGACGAGGCGAACTTGTTTTTTCTAAGTATCGTCGCCAAACGCTCGGTAGGATGTATGGCGGGTCGCTCCGGCTCCTCCATCGATCAGCTGACGTTCTCGGCAACCGGGCCTCGTTGACCGGCGGCCGAGAATCCCCAGTTCTACTGACGCTTCAGTGCGCGTTCCTTGAGAATCTCAACGACGGCCGCACGTGCATCCTCCTTGCTCGTGCTTGGATCGAACTCGAATATCTCGTCCGGATCGAATGGGTTGGGAAACTGCACGGATTGAGCCTGGGGCTCAGTCGAAGGCTCAAAAAGTTGATTCGGCGATTCAGTCGGAGGTGTCAAGGATTGAGCCGGAGGTTGAATCGAACGTGCTACCGCCTGAGGTTGAGCTTGGGTTTTGCTTGGTAGTGCGGTTGCCGGATTGGCGTCGTTCGAAAAATTCATCACTTGAGGCAGGGCAAGCGCGGCGGTCAACACGATGGCTAGAGCAAACCAATAGGGGTGCTCCACGTATTCCCGGGCCGCCGTCGCGCCGACGCGCGAGATCGAGCTCGTAAAGTGGTTGGGATCGCCGGAGTTACCCGGCATCGACTCATTCATCAATATCTCCATTCGCCCACCAGTGATCAACTAGTTGCATTGAATATACGTGGAGTCGACGCGGGGGGATTCGCGGGTCAGGGCAGATGATCGTAGAGTGTGATCGCAGTCACGAGTCAGAAGGGTGCGGAACACTGCCAGGCCCTCGTCGATCGCGCAGAGTGTGCAAAACACGTTCAGCCTCCGGTCACAATCCTCCGAGCCGGGTTTGCTAGCTTGATTGGGCTGCTTGCCGCCGTCACGGTGTGTCGTGCGGAGAAAACGGCATGCCTCTCGAAATGAACGCGCATCTGATGGGAATGGCTCAGCGATGGGCCCGGCGTCACGCGCAGGGTTTCCGCGAGTCGCACCAGCTCGGGTATCGAACCTGTCTGCAACTTCCGCATCAATCGCCGCCGATGCGTCTGCGCCGTGCACTCGCTGATGCCGAGCTTCGCTGCCAGCTGTTTGCATGCCATGCCTTCCAGTGTCATGGCAAGCACCTCGATCTCGCGTAGCGAAAGACTCTCCAGTCGCTGTGTTACGCGCTGCGAGCGCTGCCATAGACGTTGCATCGCTTCATCCGTGGGCGTCGACGTCATGCTCTGAGGCGCTTGCACCGGTTTGGTCGGGCCCGCGCGATCGATCTGCTCGGCCAATTCGGCGGCCAGTGTGAAATCCAGATGCAGATACAATGCGAGCAGCGGTCGGGCCGGTGTTGCATCGGTTTCCATGCTAAAGGGCACGGGCATGGACACAGCCAAGTAATGATGCTCGTTGTACAGATATAGCTGGCCTCCGAAGTAACCGCGCTTGCGCCCCTGGCAGACGATCACGATGCCTGGGTCGTACAGCACCGGCGTACGCGACAATGCACGATTTGAGCGTAGGATCCGGACGCTGGGCAACGCAGTGAGGTTGTAGCCTTCGTTGGGAGCCAACGCGTGCAGCACAGACACCATGCGCTTCTGGCGTGGCGAGGAGAGCTCGGGATGCTGATGGCAGGCGCGCTTCGGGCTCATAGCTTAGTGCAAGAAAAGTAGCGGAATGGCGCTTCCTTGGCCTCTCTCGTCAGACCAGATGCACTCATCAAGCAACATTCAGGAGACGGCTCCAATGGCATCCAGCAAAATTCTGCTGATCACCGGCGTTAGCAGCGGTTTCGGGCGGGCGCTCGCGCAAGAGGCGCTCCGGGCGGGTCACAAAGTTGTCGGCACGGTCAGAAGTGCGCAGGCAAAGAGCGATTTCGAGTCGCTGTCCGAGAACGCAGCGTTCGGACGGATACTCGATGTGACCGACTTCGATGAGATCGACGGCGTGGTGTCGGAGATCGAAGCGAGCGTAGGACCCATCGATGTGCTGGTCAACAATGCCGGCTACGGTCACGAGGGCATCATGGAAGAATCGTCTCTGGCGGAGATGCGACGACAGTTCGATGTGAATGTGTTTGGGGCGGTCGCGATGATGAAGGCTGTCTTGCCCTACATGCGCAAACGCAGACGCGGGCACATCCTGAATATCACATCGATGGGTGGATACATCACGATGCCGGGCATCGCCTATTACTGCGTCAGCAAATTCGCGCTCGAGGGTATCTCCGAAACGCTCGGCAAAGAGGTCAGGCCTTTGGGTATTGCCGTGACAGCCGTTGCGCCGGGCTCGTTCCGTACCGACTGGGCCGGCCGCTCGATGAGGCGAACGCCGCGTTCCATCCCGGAATACGACGCGCTATTCGATCCGATCCGCAAAGCTCGTGAGGAGAAAAGTGGCAAGCAACTTGGGGACCCGCAAAAGGCTGCGCGTGCGATGCTCGCGGTGATTGCTGCCGACAACCCGCCCGCACATCTTTTGCTCGGCAGCGATGCTCTTGAGCTGGTGAGGAAAAAGTTGTCGGCAGTGGAGGATGAGATCCGCGCATGGGAGTCGGTGACGGTCTCAACTGACGGCTGACGATCGCTGGGCGGGTCAGGTGCCACAGGAAGATCGGCTAATCCGTTGCCGGACTCGAGCTCATGTGCACATAGGTGCCGCCCGAGTCCTCCGCCATCTTCCGCAGTTCCCGGGCGCTGGCGTTGTCGTCCAGCGAGATCGTGTTGATGACCGGATCCCAATCGTCCTGATCGCTCCGGGGCGAGAACATCTTGCCGATTGATTTGAATAGCCCCCCGCCGCTGGCGCCGAGCCGTTTGCACGCGGCGGCGTTGAATCCAAACAGTTCGCCGTCGGTCAGGAAATAGATCGCGTCCGCCTTGTTCGACAGCGAGAACACGCGTTTGAACGCGGGCGCAGGCTCCGTACCGCCATCAGGATGAATGTTGGACAGCCATTTGATGGCCGCAGCGATGTTGTTCGCGCTCGCTTCGGTCCAGTCGCGCTGGCCGGGCGGTTCCATGGTGCCCGATGAGAACAGCACGACAAAGAACTCGGCATCGGCGGACAGTGCATTCAATGCCGCGATCAGCTGCTGCGTGCAGGTGTGCCAACGCTGGCCTGCCATCGATCCGGATCGGTCGAGAATGAAAGCGAAGCGACGCCCGGTCGCCACTTGCCCGAAGAACGTTGTTTGACATCCACCCCGGCGTTGGCCCGCCTGCTGTTGCTTTGCCTTGCTCGCCACGGAGGTCCCTGCTTGGGTGCGGTCCGCGGTGTTGGCTTTGCCTGATGCCGACTTGGAGACGCCACCACTCACGCGAGCCATGGCGCCGACGGGCTGCCAAACCCAGGAGTATCGAGCGGAGGCGCCCGTGGCATCGTTCGTTACACTGAGTGATCCACTCGTGCCATTGCTTGCGGGTGGAATAATCGGAACGTTCAACGCGCCGTCGCCTTGCAGGGACTTACGATAGGTGCCTTGTTCGAGCACGCCGGACAATGCGCCGCCATCGCCGCTCGTTACGGTAAATCCCCAGGATTGATTCGAACCGAGCTGCGTTGGTTTCCACTCGAAAACGAGCGATGGATCGTTGCTCGCGTCGGGGACGGGGTCGATCGCGACGTTCGCGGGTGGAGCGCTCGGTGCGCTGTGCAACGCTTCGGCTGGCGCGATCGACACGGCGGGCGTCGCAGATGAGGACGGCGAACTGGCACTCAGCTCGCGAGTCGCAAGCTGACTTTGTCGTTGCTGTTGTTGCTGAGGGGCAGGTGGCTGCATTTGCGACGACATGATTGAACCTCACTGATGCAGCGGGGGCTGCGAGGTGGATGACGATGGCCGTGCAGGTGAGAAGGACCGGGAACGACCCGCGGTCGATGAGTGAGCGCCTGAGTTGGGCAGTGAGGCGATCAGGTCATCGCGGATCAGCTTGACGTTCTTCGGATTGCCGCCTGCCCGTCGAATCGCTTTCTGTGACGCCTTCTGAATGACACTTCGAATATCGCGTCCACCGATCTCCGCGCTAAGCATCGCGAGCTCCTGAGCCACGTTTTCGCGGTCGAAGTCGACCGGCAGCTTGCCGAGGAACAACCGGAACAGCTTCGCCCGCTGTTCGGCGTTCGGGTTGCCGATTTCGATCTGCTCCTCGAAGCGCGACAACACGGCGGGATCGATCTGTTCGCGCAGATTGGTGGCCGCCAGAACGAATACCGGCCGGTCCGTCTTGCGCACGCCGTCCATTTCTTGAAGCAACTGCGTAACGATCTCCGCGGTGAAGGAGTCTCCGCCGCCACCGCGCGCCGCGGCCACCGACTCGATCTCGTCGATGAACAAGATGCAAGGCGCCTTGGCGCGCGCGCGTTCGAACAGTTCTTTCACTTTCTGCCCGGACTGGCCGACGAAGCCGCCTTTCATCTCGGCGGTGGAGGCGGCGATGAAGGTCAGGCCGCTCTCGTTGGCGAGCGTGCGTGCGATCTGTGTCTTGCCTGTGCCCGGCGGACCGTAGAGCAGGGCGCCTTTGGGAACGTCGAAGCCCTGCGCCTGGAATTCTTCGGCGTGGCGCAAGGAATCGCACAGGGTCTGCAACTTCTCCAGGATGTCCTCCGAGAGGATGAGCGAATCCCAACGCGCGCCGTCGCCGACCGATTCGCTGCCAGCGGCTACGTGTCGTTTCAACACGGAGCGCCACAGATCGTCGGTAATGGCGCCGCCTTGTTTGCTGGCGAGGGTGCAAACTTCGCTTGCGATCCGCGACAGGTTGCGTCCCGACATGCCGGTGGTGGCCTGGCCGAGGAACTCCGGAATCTCCACCGTTCGTTCCAGCTTTCCCATTTCCAACGCGAGAATGCGCAAGCGCTCGGCGGGGCCGGGTAGATCGATGCTCACGGCCGCGCCGAAGCGGGACACGATGGCTTCGTCGATCAGGTCGCGGCGATTGGTGGCGCCGACCACCCACACCTGTTGTCCTTCAGTGCCTACGCCGTCCCACTCGGCCAGGAAGGCCTGTACGATCTCTTCAGCAAACGAATCGCTGTTCGTTCCGCCGCGCCGTGCGAACACGCCTTCGCACTCGTCGACGAAAATCACGCAGCGCCCGCGGCCACGCGCCTGCTCCCAAACCTTCTTCACCTTCTCGCCGCTTTGCCCGATGTAGCTGCCCTTGAGATCGGGCCCCTTTAGCGACATGAAGAAGCAGCTCGCTGAATCGGCGATGCGACGAGCAATCTCGGTCTTGCCGGTGCCGGGCGGGCCGTACAACAGCAAGCCCTTGGGCGCGGCTTTGTCGCCACGGTTGAACATGCGGATCTTGTCGAGGATGTCTTCCTTGACCTCCTGCGCCAGCACGATTCGCTCCCAGATGCGCGCCAACTCCTCATCGGATATTTCTTTGCCCTTGGGACCGACGTGCGCCAACAGATCATCGCTTGTCAGCACGACGTTGTCGGCATGCCCATCGCGGATGGCGCGCGCGACGGCTTCTTGCGAGGCGTTCTCGACGATGGCGGAGATGGCCCGCCCGCCGATGTTGTTGGTCTTGCTCGCCAGCTCTTCCGACATGGCGGCAACGTCGAAATCGGTCTTGAGCTTGCTCAGGAACACCTGGAACAGCCGTTGCCGCAGCTTCGCATCTGGGTTCGGAATCTCGATGTTTTCTTTCAACCGCGAGCGAACCGCATCGTCGACCGCCTCGGGGCGATTGGTGGCTGCCAGCACATAGACGTGACGTTCGTTCTTGGTGACGCCGTCCATTTCCTGCAGCAACTGGTTGACGATCTCGATGGTGAACTGATCGGAGTTACCGCCGCCGCGGCTCGGCGCAACCGCGTCGATCTCATCGATGAACAGGATGCATGGCGCCTTGCCGCGCGCTCGCTCGAACAGCTCGCGCACCTTCTGCCCCGATTGGCCGGTGAAGCCCGCTTTGATGTCGGCCGTGGTGGCTGCGATGAATGCCAGGCCGCTTTCGTTCGCCAGCGTGCGCGCGATCTGAGTCTTTCCCGTTCCCGGTGGGCCGTAGAGCAGGGCGCCCTTGGGCGGAGGTACACCTTGAGCTTTCAGAGTTTCGATGTGACGTAGCGATTCGCACACGGACTGCAGTCGGGCGAGGGTCTCATCCGCCAGAATGAGCGAATCCCAACGGGCGGAAGGATCGACACCCGCGTCGCCGATCAGGCGCTTCGCGGCTTCTCGCCACATCGCCTCGGTGATTTCGCCACCCTTCTTGTTAGCGAGCGTGCATACATCGCGCGCCAGCGTGGCGAGATTGCGCCCCGACATGCCGGTGGTCGCCAGCCCCATGAACGCTGGGATCGGCGCCGCGCGCTCTAGCTTGGCCATCTCCAGCCGCAGGATTTCCAGACGCTCCGGAGCGTCGGGAACATCGATCTTGATGTCCGCGCCGAAGCGGGAAACGATGGCGTCATCCAGCAGGTCGCGTCGGTTGGTGGCGCCGACGACCCACACGCGCTGGTCTTCTGTGCCGACGCCGTCCCATTCGGCGAGGAACGCTTGCACGAGCTCCTCAGTCGCTGAGTCTGAGTTCGAACCACCGCGACGCGCGAACACGCCTTCGCATTCGTCGACGAAGATCACGCAGCGGCCGCGGCTGCGCGCCTGCTCCCAGATCTTCTTGACGCGTTCGCCGCTCTGGCCGATGTAGCCGGCCTTGAGGTCCGGGCCTTTGAGCGACATGAAATAACAACTGGCCGAGTCGGCGATGCGCCGGGCGATCTCGGTCTTGCCCGTGCCCGGCGGCCCATACAGCAGCAAGCCGCGTGGCGCCGCTCTGTCGGCACGGTTGAACATGCGGATCTTGTCGAGGATCTCTTCCTTGACGGACGGCTTCAGCACGATCTGACTCCAGATCCTGGTGAGATCCGCTTCGGAAACTTCCTTGCCCTTCGGCAGCGCCTCCTCGATCAGCAATTCGCGCGTCAGTCGCACGTCTTCGGGGTTTGCACTCACACGTACGGCGCGCTGCATGGCCCGCTTGACCAGCATGGACAAATCGCTGCCGCTCTTGCGATTGAGACGCTTGGCGAGATAGCCGGCGACTTCGTCGATGTCCATGGCGGGATCGACCGGGCGTTCGGCGATGAAGCGCTTCAGCAACGCACCGCGAGCGGCCTCGTCGGGCAGCGGAATTTCGAACTCGAACGTGAAGCGACGCAGGACGGCCGGATCGATTTGTTCCTTGTGATTGGTCGCGGCCAGCACGATGACCGGTCGATCGGTCTTCTGCGCACCTTCCATCTGCGCAAGCATTTCGGTGACGATGTCGTTGGTGTACGAATCGCCCGCGCCGCGCTTGACGGCGACCGCGTCGATCTCATCGATGAACAGCACGCACGGCGCACTGGCACGTGCGCGGTTGAAGAGATCGCGCACCAGATGTGCGGATTGCCCTTGGTACTGTCCCTTGAGATCGGCGGTCTTGGCTTCGATGAATTTCACGCCGCTTTCGTTGGCGATGGTGCGTGCGATGTCGGTCTTGCCGGTGCCCGGCGGGCCGAACAGCAGGATGTTGGGAACGTCGGCCTTGCCTTTGTAGCGATCGGCTTCGCGCAGCACGCGCGCTGCTTGCTGAAGTTCCTGCTTGATCTCCGGCGGCAACACCAGGCGATCCCAGGTACGGCTGCGATCTACTCCTGCATCGCCACGCACTGCGACCAAGGCTGCTCGCCAGTGCTCGTCCGTTGGCGCGTCGGGCATCGAGTGGACCTTGGTCTCGCGCACGATCTCTCGCAATTCCTGTACCGACGCGCCGCTCGTCGTTTCGATCAGCCACTTCGGCGGGCGCCCCGGTAGCTCGCTGTCGGCGCTGGCTGCGCTCAGGATGAGTGTTCGGCCGGCCGCGTCCGGCGCGGATATTTCGATTTTCGAGCTGCCCAACCGCGACAGCAGTCGCGGATGAAGATTTCGATCGCTCTGCGCGGAGAGCACGATCCAAAGCGAGGACGTTGCGGGTTCGTGTTTGCTCCATTCGTCCAGCAGCGCGAGTGTGGCCTCCTTGCCGCCGGAGGACTCATGTGGCGAGCCGGGGCTGGCGAACAAATGATCGGCATGATCGATGTACATCACGACCGGCTGGCGTCCGAGATGAGCGGACCACAATTCCCTGATCGCCTGCGGCGAAGAGAGCTGTTCGGCGGCGGGCTTCAGGAACTGTGCGAACACCGACTCGGCGATCTTGCGCGCCAGGAATTCCTTGCCCATGCCCGGATAGCCATACAGCAGCAATCCCGGCGGCGTGGCCTTGTCCCGCAGATTGAACAGATCGATGCGGCGGATGAGGAAATCGAACACCTTGTCCGACACGGACACAGCACGCCAGATCTCTTCGAGCCGACGCACCTTGGAGAGCAACGCTTCGAGACGCGGGATCTCCTCGCGCTGCCGGGTCTCCATCCATCTCAACTCGCCGTACTGCGCGAGGTGCTGTACCACGGGCGTGAGCTCATCGACATGGCGGCAGAGTGCTTCGGTCCACAGCGGGTGGTAGGTTCGCATGAGCTCGTTGCCCTGCCTGTACTCCAGCAGCGTCAGGGTGCCGGACGCACTCAAGCGATAGGTCGCGATCTCGCCGAACATCAGGAAGAAACCGCCCGCAGGCGAATTGGGATCGCTGGCGATCGCGGAGAACGGAATCTGCTCCTCCAGCGGACGATCCGGCGCCGAGTTGAGTCGCAGCGCGCGGAGTGTGCCGTTGGTGCCGGCGACCTGCTCGGCGTAGCAATGGAGCAGCGAGGGATGTTTCAGGCTGCCGAGGCTCTTTTGCAGCGTATCGATCGGACCCTTCGCCTGACTGCGCCGCTCGAAAAAGAAGAGGATTCCGGCCACCAGCAGGTAGATCATCACGACCGGAAAAATGGACCCGAGTGTGTAGGCCTGATAGACCATCGAGCCGAAATAGAACACGCCGCCGGCCACCATCACCTTGGTGAACAAGCCGCCGCGACGGAACAGCCGAATCACCGGCACCAGCAGAGCGGCGTTGCGCACCGCCTTGCCGACGCTGACGTAGCGCAGCCGCATGAGCTCCCGCGTGTCCTCGATGGCGAGTGTCGCGACTCTCCGCACGTCCTGGCAGATGGCATGGGGAATGGCGTCTCGCTCCTGCAAGGCCATTTGTGTCTGCGTCAGTTGATCGGTGGCCGCGGTAATGGCTGCCTGATACTTGGCCCGTTGCTGATTCAGCAGCTGAGTCTTGGCGTTCGTTCCAGGGGCCGGTGGCGAGGGCGGCGCGGCGGGTCGGCTCGCTGCTTGAACCTGCGGAAGCTGGAGGGGCAGCGGGGCGAATGTGAGGACGGCGGCGCCCGCCTTGGCTTTGGCGCGTCCGATGATGGGAGCGCCTTGTTCCTTGTTCCGAAAGCGTCGTATCAGGAAGAATCCAGCGACGGCGCCAAACGAGAACAGAAGTAATATTTTCGAATAGCTGATTCCGCCTTCTTCTTCAGCGGCCGGTTGGGCGGCGAAGGATGGCGGCGCCGCCGCCGGTGGTAGCGCCTTGATTGTTTCTTCCTGGCGGCGCGCCGCTTCGGCTTGAGCTTGCTGTTGGGCACGGCGCTGTTGTTCTTGCTGGGCCTGCTGTTGGGCGCGTTGAGCCGCTGCCTGTCGTTCGCGTTCCGCTTGCTGCTGGCGTTGTTGTTCGGCGGCCGCTGCGCGCTGTTCCGCCGCCCGTTGCTGAGCCTCGAGACGTTGCTGTTCCTGTGCCTGTTGGCGTGCCAGCTGTTGTTCCTGCTGGGCTTGCTGCCTGGCCTGGAGTTGCTCCTGCCGCTCGATCTCACGCATCTGCGCGGTGTATTGGCGTTGCTGCTCCCGGAGGTCCTTCAACCCGTCGCTGTAGAACTGCCTGCTGAGCCGGCGGGCCTCGGTCTGTTGTTCCTTGGAAAGCCGGCCGATGAGGCCCTGGACGACCTTGACCTCCGCCTTGTTGCGCGCGAGCCGAGCGTTGTGCTCTTCCTGGCTGATTTGTTTTGTCTGCAACAGGAAGCGTAACTGCTGCTCCTCGAGCTGCTTGGTCGCCAGTTGCTGAGCCAATGGCGCCGCGAATTGGGCGTGAGCCGAGCTGGTAAAGGCGAACTGGGCGAGCAGGGCGAGCCCGAGATTCGCTAGCAGCGAAAACACAAAATGCTGTGCGGTCGAGCATGGGGTGGCTCGAAGGCGGGGGCGCATGAGTCTGTCTCCTGCGGACGTTGGTTCTTCTTGGGCCCGAAAACCATAACAGACAGCGCCGGTGAACGCATCGCGGAGCCTGGATTCGTCGGTTTCTTTTACAGTTGATTTCACATCGGTTGCGCTGTCGCCGCCCCGCTCACGTATATTGGCGGGCGAGCGACTTCTCAGCGGTCAACGACACGAGCGGATAACAAACCAGTCGCCGCTCAGCCTGTCGCGCCGGGCCTGCCGGTTTCAGCGCGGTTCTGCACCGTCGTGAGCGCAGATGTAGCTCCGAGACAACTATGATTGCTTGAACCATGATTGCCACGATTATCATCGTCATATTGCTGGTGTTGTTCGTTCCCAAGCTGCGGACGCTGCTGGTCACGGGCGTGGTGCTGATGGTTGCGCTGAGCTGGGCTTACAGTGAGCTCACCACCCGGGCGCAGCGCCTGGAGCAGGGTGTCAGCGCCTCGGTCGACTCGGCGCTCAGCGCTCCCGGGCGGGCGCTGAGCGCGGCCAAGGACAAGTTCATCGGTTGGCTCCAAGTTACGATCGGCGGTCAGGGATGGGAGATCGTGAAGCCGGTCCTGGGCGCCGCCGCCGAGAACACCGAACGTTACGAGTATTGCCTTGCTGACATCGCTTTCCTGAACGGCGGCGATCCCGCGCAATGCGAGGTGCTCAGCGGGCAGGCGCGCACCGAATGTTTCGAACAAACCGTGCAAGGCCTGAGCAGCGTCTATGGCATCGCCGATCGTTCGCAGATCGATGACTTGCGTGCGCACGCTCGAAATTCCTGTCGGGCTGCATTCCTGGTCAACAACGCGATGAATACGTTGCTCACCGCGGGCGTTCGCTCGCTCGGCGTGTTGTATCGATACTGCGAGCTGCCCGGCGCCTGCAAGGAGCCGCAGCTGGACACCGACGAGTACACGCAATGTCTCTATCAGCGCTTTACCAGCCCACAACCGCTGGTGCTCACTCCGAAGCTCAGCGGCGGCGTCGGATTGCGGACCATGTATTGCTCGGCGTACACGCACGAGCCCGGGAAGTGGCGCAAGTGCACCGAGGTGGCGCTGATCGAGCAGACAGCCAGAGAGAACCTCGGCATGTCACTGGCCGACAACCCGGGGCTTCAGGCGATCGGGGCATGTCGGAAGATGCCGCTCTGAGTTGAATCGAGTCAAGGCTTACAGAGGCAGAGGCAGAGATGAGCGAACAGATTTTCTTCGATCAAGACGGCGTCAGCGTTTCCAGTGCGCGCTTTGTTGTCAGGGGCACCACTTATCCAATAAGTGCAATCACATCGGTTCGCGCGGTCAGCTCGAAGAACTTCCCTTTGTTGGCTGTCGTGTTGATATTGATTGGTTTTGGCATTTTGCTTGGTGGCGAGCCAACGCTACTGATTCTTGGTCTTGGCGCTATAGCGCTTGGCGTCGTGTGGATTGCGAAGAAAAAGGAGGTCTATTCCGTCGTGTTACAAACATCGTCGGGGGAGACCCAGGTTCTGGAGAGCCAAAGCAGGGACTATATTCACTCGGTTGTCGATGCATTGAACAATTCGATAGTTCAGCGCGGCTAAACGTGGTTCGAGGACCGGTGGTAAGCATTGTTGTGAGCCGATCGGGGCGGCGTAGAGCGAACAGCGCGCCGCTGGTGAGGTCTTCGCGAATCACATCTTTGGCGAGCAGCGCCAAACCATCGATCTGCTTCTCATGTCCACCGGTGCGCGATGCAGATACACCCGGGCAGTGCCTCGATCAGGACGCAGCATCCGTCGACCCTGCGCTCAGCGCCGCGACCCAGCTTGGCGGTGCAAAATTCAAACGAGGAAAGTGGTGGGCCGTATAGGACTCGAACCGATAACCAACTGATTAAGAGTTACTTCGAGTTTGGCGGGAAATCAGCAGTTTGCGCTCTCACATTTTCCGGATGCGCATTAGCAGACTCCACGCAGTTACTAGCACGGCCGGTGTAGTTTCCGGAGCTAATTTATCGGCTTCGCTGGTTAGGGTTTCTGAGCACAAGCACGCGATTGAGACCGCAGCTGCGATCTAATGGAGATGGTTAAACATACAACCAGTAGGACAGCGCAGATCAGCGTCACCGTTGGCGGAGTCTGCTTACCTAGAAATCCAGGGTCAATCGCGCCGAGCAACAAAAAGGCACTTCCAACGTTAACGGGAAACAATATATCCGCGCAGACAACGTTGAATCTCGTGATTCAAGTCAGGTAATGATAAAGAAGCGATGACCGCTTCATCCGTCTCTGAGACGATTCTAGACGTCATATGGAGCCGTGATGGAAGGGAGGGATGGTTCCACTGAACCGGAGAAGTATAGCGGAGTCGTTCCTCTGGTCGATGCAAAGTCGATTGCGGGGGCGGCGTAACGGGGATGGCCCGGTCGATTCGCCTTGATCGCGGAGCGCCGCTCTTGACATCGCCAGCTATGGGCGGGCCCGGCCCGGACAGCGGCTGTCGCAGATCGAGCAGATCCGGCTCACGGTCTCGCGTGCACCCGAAGTAATGGTCAAGGCCGGACTCGGCAATGCCTTTCAGGATCTCATGCGCGCTGCTATCGAAGCGGGCGTCATCGCCGAAGTGGACCGCTTCACTCTCCACGGCCTGAAGCATCGAGGCATCACGGATACGGCGGGCAACAGGGGAGATAAGAAAACAGCCAGCGGGCACCGACGCTGCGCTCGAAGAGTACGATCATGAAGTCCCCACCGTTGACCCTGCGAATGCGCCAGAGTTTTCCGGAGTGTTTTCCGGAGCAGGGGAGAAAGAGGGATCAGAAGCGCGTAAGTCGTTGAGGAAAGTGGTGGGCCGTATAGGACTCGAACCTATAACCAACCGATTAAGAGTCAGACCAATTAAGAGTCAGACCAATCCGCCGAGGAAAACAAAGTCTTAGCCGCGACAATTTTAGGGAGAAGCGAGCACAAGGCGCGCAATCAACGCGGAATCTCTCTCGGGTTTTAGGGAGCCCGTCCGTCCATGCGCCGCCCCAGGCGAAGCATGAGTGACTGATCAGTGTCGTCTTGCGGCTGTTCTCTTGTTCCATGCGATGGCAATTCCGTGGAGTACAGAGGCGACGCCGCACGGAACGGCTATCAGGAGCAGTCCGATCTGAGAGATGCTGTTTCTCGAATTCCCAGCGAGCACCCAGACGATGACGGTGCATGCCAAGTAGACACCGGCCGCCAAGTCTCGTGCCCTTCAACGGCACGGAGAACAACATGACGACCAAGACAACCAGATGCACCAGGAACGCTGCACCCACCCACCAGACGACTGCTGGATCGCCGCTCGCGTTCGCAGCGCTGGCGAAGAACAGCAAGAGGCAACTAACAATTGTGCGCAATGAGGATCGGGGCACCATGGATGCTATTGTGCCGAATCCGGCGTCTATTTGCCTGAAAACGAAAGGCCCCCACGGTTAGGCCGGTTCGTCGGTCGGGAAGTAATCCACTAGCTCGCGATGGTCGGGGTGACCCGATTTGTCGTGTACCGGGCGTCCCGCTGGATGCGCGGCTCAAGTGGTCGGTGACAGCGGTCATGCGAAACTCACACCGAAGGTGGAGTATGCAGGATCGCGTAGAAGGGCGTGAAGTACCACACGGGCGCGATGTGCTCGGGTGTCCGCAGCGGATCGGCGGGCTCGAAGTTGGCATGCTCCAGGAAGTAGCCACCAAGGTCAGGTGCGAAGAGAACGGTCGTCGCGAACACGGCAACGAAGACAATGATCCCGACGAGATCTTTCACCGTGTAGTAGGGATGGAAGCGGACACCATCTACAGGATGCCCATCGGGTTCCTTCAGGTTCTTGATCTCGACGCCGTCCGGGTTGTTGGAGCCAACCTCGTGCAACGCGAGGATATGTACGATGACCAGAAAGATCAGCGCAATCGGCAGCGCGACTACATGTAGCGCGAAGAAGCGGTTCAGCGTGATGTCCGAGATGTAGTAGTCGCCGCGGATCCAATCGACCAGCGACTCGCCGATGCCGGGAATTGCACCGAACAATGACACAATGACCTGCGCACCCCAGTACGACATGTTGCCCCACGGCAGCAGATAGCCGAAGAAGGCTTCCGCCATCAAGCATAGATACGTGAGGATGCCAAAGATCCACACGAGCTCGCGCGGATTCTTGTACGAACCATACATGATGGCGCGAAACATGTGGAGGTAGATAACGATGAAGAACGCGGAAGCGCCGGTGGAGTGCAGGTAGCGGATCAGCCAGCCCCATTCGACATCGCGCATGATGTATTCGACCGAGGCGAAAGCCTCCGCCGCCGACGGCTTGTAGTTCATCGTCAGAAAGATGCCCGTGACGATCTGCAGGATCAGCACCGTCAGCGCCATCGCCCCGAAGTAGTACCAGAAGTTGAAGTTCTTCGGCGCGTAGTATTCGGTGGCGTGCTTCTCGATGATCTTATTCAGCGACAGGCGTGCATCCATCCATTGCGCGAAGCGCTGCGGGCCCTGGAACCTGTGATTAGTGGCCACTGATCACCTCGGCGTCTTCGATAAGCCTAGGGCAAGACAGTCCACCTACGGACGATGCGATCAGCGAGCGAACACGCACCGGGAAAAAGTAGAGCTGCATATGTGAACGCCTCGCAGCCCTCCCCACGCTCGCGCGGGAGGGCAGGGTGGGGGCACGCGGCGAGGCAAACTTACGCAACCTTCCCGCGCGGCTGCGCGATCAGCGACTCCTTCAACCATTCTTCGAATCGCTTCGTACCGACCCGGGCGCCGGGACCAGTCACGAGACTCTGGTCACTGAGTTCCGCCCCGAAATAGCGGGCCTTTGCGTCGCCGACGACGTCGCGCTGGTCGCCATTCGCGTGAAGAACACGCCGCACCAGGTCATCCATGCGGAAGCGTTCAGGGCCGCCCACTTCGGCGGTTTCGTTCAACGGCTCACCCACGGTCACGTCAGCCAGAGCGGCAACGACATCCGCAGACAGGATGGGCTGGAAGAGAGCAGAGGAAACATGGACCTTACCGTCGGCTCCGGCTTGCGCGATGCGGGCAATGAATTCGAAGAACTGCGTCGAGCGCAGGATGGAATACGGCACTCCGCCCTGCTTGATGAGATTTTCCTGGGCCACCTTTGCGCGCAGATAGCCGCTGTCGGGGAGCCTGTCGGTGCCGACGATCGACAGCGCGACATGATGTTCCACGCCGGCTCGTTTCTCCGACGCGAGCAGATTGCCGGTGGAGGTTTCGAAGAACTTCAGTACGGCGGAGTCTTCGAACGACGGTGAGTTCGAAACGTCGACAACCACCTGCGCACCGCTGAGCGCTGCGTCTAGGCCCTCGCCGGTGATCGTGTTCACGCCTGAGTCGGGAGACGCTGGAAGAACCTCATAGCCTTTTTCCCGAAGAATGCTCACTAACCGGGATCCGATGAGGCCGGTGCCACCAATAACGACGATCTTCATGTCTTGCTCCTGGCTTGCTGTTCGAGTGATCGAAGCTGCATCGCGCTGCTTCGATGCGCACTCTTATCCAGTGACTGCTGCCGTTCTTGACGGCATGTGAGGCGACTTGGATCCACTGAGCGAGACGTATGCCGATGAGATGACTGAGGGTAGCTTCGGCTGCGAACTCAGCGAAGCGACGGCAGATTCTTCACGAACACCGAATCCACGAAGCACCAGCTCCATTTCTCTCCCGGTTCCATGGAGGTAACGATGGGATGCAACGTTGCATGAAAGTGCATTCGCGCATGCCGGTTCTTCGAGTCATCGCAGCATCCCACGTGTCCGCAGGTGCGGCAGACCCGCAGATGTACCCAGGTATCGCCGGTCCGTAGACATTCTTCGCAGCCTCGCGAAGTCGGCCGATCGGTCTGCACCGCGTCGAGATGCGTACAACGTGTGCTCATGGATGTCTCGGCAGCCGAATCGTGAACGTGCTTCCGAGATCAGGCCCGGCACTGAACGCCTGCACGCTGCCTCGATGCAGCTCGACGATCCGCTTCACAACATTGAGGCCGATGCCCAGGCCTCCACGCGATCGCGACTGCGCGCATTCCGCTTGGACGAAGAGATCGAAGATGCGCGGCAACATTTCAGACGGAATGCCGATCCCGTGGTCGACTACGCGTAGCCTGACCTCATCTGGCAGCTCTTCGAGGCTGGCGACGATCATTCCGTAAGGCTCGCTGTACTTGGCGGCATTGTCTAGAAGGTTGATGAGCACTTGGGACATTCGCAGCGGATCGACCTCCACCGTGACGGGCTGAGGTGGCAGAAGCAGGACGACCGTGAAGTTCCCCGCCTCGAGCTGAGCGCGGCAGACTTCGGCCGCAGAGTTGACGACGTCTCTCAGGTCGACGACTTCCTTGTGCAGTTCGGGTTGGCCGGAAGCGAGATAGCCAGCGTCCAGCAGGTCATCCGAGAGACGAGCGATCCGCAGGACCTGTCGGTCGATCAGTGCTCGCGCTTCTTTGCGGTTTGACGCCGTCTGGTTGTCTAGAACTCGTACGGCAGCCTGGATTGCCGCCAACGGACTGCGCAACTCATGCGCGAGCGTTGCGAGGTACTCGACTCGGGGTGGCGCGTGAGGAATTGCTTCCATGGGTTTTTGATCTCGCTGAGAGAGAAAGATTCGTGGCTGGGATCACTCGCCCCGCGCATCGTCGTGTGACTGTCCGGCGCCAAGCGCAGTGACGCGCCTGGGGAAACGTCGCGCATGAACGGGCGGAAAATGCGCGCTCCCGAAACAGCCCCTCGACAACCTGACATCCCGTCTTCTTCGTTGTGCGGGCGAGTGGTGATCATTGGTTCAGTGAAAGCGCCTTACGCGGTCCGCGAGCGGGCGGAACCCGCGTGACGAGATCCGGCTCCTTCGGCTCCGGACGAAAATGTAGTCCTTCGGCGCGCAGCGTCGATGCGTGCTTCAGCCACTCATCGAATTGCGTCACGCCGATGATGGCACCCTCATCGGGCGTCAGGAAGTCGTGCTGCAACTCGGCGCCGGACGACACATCACAGATGGCGCTGTTGACGAAGAACGTCGGCGTCGCTCTGACGCCGCTGCGCTTGCCGCTCTCGATGTGCTCGCGAACACGCTGCAGGTAGATGGTGTCATCCATCTCGGCAACGAAGCGCGCCATGTCCAGTCCGAGGTCTCGTGCATAGGCATGCAGGTGCTGCGTGTCGAGATGATTCTGATATTCGAACAGCCGGTCATACATCTGCCAGAACTTTCCCTGGGCGGCCGCCGCTTCGGCGGCTTGAGCGGCTGTCAATGCGTGGGGGTGCACTGACTCGAGCGGATAGTGGCGGAACACGAGCCGCACGTGCTCGGGGTATCGAGAGCGCAAGATCTGCAGCGCGCCGCTCGCTTGTCTGGAGCCGGGGCATTCGAAGTCGCCATACTCGACCAACGTGATCGGCGCGTGAAGTGGGCCGCGGATGTGATCAGTAGCGTCGACGATGGCGACGAGATCCTGTCGTCGGTAGGTCTTCATGACGCGGTAACCTTTAGAGATGAGTGCCAGTCAATCGCTCGCTCACCTGCCATAGCTTCTCGGCAGCATCAGGATCAAACGCCCACGGATTCACGCCGGGCTCTCTGGGATTCGAAACCTCTGAGACCACGGCGATGTCGACGTCCTCGCAATACACACCGCCGTAGCCATTCAGCTGCGGACTGACCGCACACCAAACTGCGGTGGCGGCGCCTTGCTCGATGGTCTTGAAGAGTCCGCCATCGGCGGCGGAGTCTCCAGGTGGCAGGTATCCGTGCGGGTTTTCTCGCGTGACACCGAAAACGGCCAGGTCTTCGTTCGAGAGATGTCGCGAAAGGTTGGAGAGGATCGTGCCTGGATGCACGGAGAACGCTCGGATACTGCTCGACTTTCCGCGCTTGTCGGCTGCCACTGCGAATAGAGCGTTCGCGGTCTTCGACTGCCCATACGCGAGCCAGCGATCATACGGACGCCGTTCAAAATTCGGATCGTCGAAGTCGACTGGTGAGAGCCGGTGCCCGCGCGAGGACACGGCGACAATTCGGGCGCCGGAGGCGGCGGCCAATGCAGGCCACAGCCGCACCGCGAGTTGGAAGTGACCCAGATGATTGGTCGAGAGCTGGCTCTCGTAGCCGCGCGTGTCGCGCATCAGTGGATTGGCCATGATGCCGGCGCTATTGATCAGCACGTTCAGGGTGGAATAGCGAGCCATGACGTGATCGGCAAACGCGTCGATGGAGCGTGGATCCATGAGATCGAGTGCGTAAACTTGCGCCGCAGACACTGAGTGCAACGCTTGCTCCGCTCGGGAAACGTCGCGCGCCGGGACGATTACCGTCGCGCCGGCCTGCGACAGCACGCGCACTGCCTCGAGTCCCAGGCCGCTGTAGCCGCCGGTCACGACCATGACTTGGCCGTGTAAGTCCAGGCCGCGGATCACTTCGGCGGCTGTGGAGCTTGCGGTGAATCCAGAATGAATCGGCATCTGCTTGCTGGTCATCGATGGCACTCGTTGGAAAGTCGTATGCCGTGATGCTTGATCAGAACGTACGCCAGTTCTTGGACCGGACCACGACGAGTTGGAGCGATTCGATTGCTTGAGCTCGCTTGCGGCAGTGATGGCGGTCGCTTAGGGAGCGCTGAACAACTACGCACGCACGCCTGCGAGATCCACGACAGCATCTACGAATCCCTGCGGCGCTTCTTGCGGCAGGTTGTGACCGGTGCCGCCTTTGATCAGACGGTGCGCATACCACGCAGTGAACTTCTTCGCGTAGGTCGTGCTGTCTGGGTGAGGTGCGCCGTTGGCGTCGCCCTCGAGCGTAATGGTAGGAACGTCGATGGCAGGACTCGCAGCGAGTCGCGATTCGAGCTCGTCATATCTAGACTCGCCGGACGCAGCGCCGATCCGCCATCGATAGTTGTGAATGACGATATCGACGTGGTCAGCATTGTCCAGCGCCGCGGCCGATCGATCGAATGTTGCATCATCGAACCGCCACGCCGGAGATCCGAGCTGCCAGATCAATCTGGCGAACTCGCGTCGATGCGCTGCGTAGCCTGCTCGACCTCGCTCGGTGGCGAAGTAGAACTGATACCACCAATTCAGTTCTGCCTTTGGTGACAGCGGCCTCCGGCCTGACTCGCGATTGCCGATCAAATAACCGCTGACCGATACCAAGCCGCGGCAGCGATCAGGCCAGAGCGCGGCAACGCAGTTAGCGGCACGCGCTCCCCAGTCAAATCCGCCGAGAACCGCTTTCTCTATTCGCAACGCGTTCATCAACGCGACGACGTCCGCCGCCAACACGGCTTGCTGCGCGTTGCGCACCATGCTGGCGGATTTGAAGCTCGTCGCGCCGAAGCCCCGTAGATACGGAACGATCACGCGAAATCCCTTTGCAGCGAGAGCCGAGGCAACGTCGGCATAGCTGTGAATATCGTATGGCCAGCCGTGCAAGAGGATCACCGGATGCCCGTCAGCCGATCCGACTTCGACATAGGCTACGTTCAAATCCCCTGCGTCGATTCGACGTAGCGGTCCAAATGAGGGCGATGAATCGCGTGAAGCTACGGTACTCATCGTGATCGCGCTCATCGGAGCGGTCGCCATGACGGCCGATGCGACACGCAGCATGCGCCGGCGGATGGGGTCGACTGCTTGGTCTGGGTCGTGAGTGAGCATCGGGTGAAATGAAATGTCAGTGAGGAATGCGCTATGCGCGATTGCCCCCACCCTGACCCCGCGTTTGCGAGGGCGGGAATCAGAAGTGGTCTATCCAATGGCGGCCCAACGGTCGACGAGGATAAGAGGCAAATCTATCGGCCGGCGGCAGCGCGTTCGATCATCTTCGCCACGGCCTCTGGATGAGAAACCATGACGACGTGCGATGCACCTTTAACAACCACGGTTTCTCTGGCCTTGGCGCGCGCCGCCATGAACGCAATGGCTTCCGGAGGGATGTTTTTGTCGTGGTCGCCGTAGATGAACCAGGACGGTACGGACTTCCAAGTCGGTTCGCTCGCAGGCTCGTTGAGCGCTGCTTCCGTAATTGGGCGCTGGCCGGCCGCCATCAGCGCGGCCGCGGACGCCGAAACGTCGGCCGCGAATTGGTCGTGAAAGCGTGCCTGCTGGATGTACAGATCGCTTCCTCCTTTCGACAACGCAACGGGCGCTGCGAGTGCCGGACCCAGCGTGCTGCCTGGAAACTTTCCCGAGAGGCCGGCTGCCGTCTCTCCAGCCTCAGGTGCGAAGGCGGCGACATACACCAGTGCCTTCACGTTGGATGTCGCGATATGCGATGAGCTGATGACGGAGCCGCCGTAGGAATGGCCGACGAGTACCACCGGCGTGTCCAGTCCCTTGACGACGTCTGCCACGTACTGCGCATCGCTCGCGACACCGCGCAGGGGATTCGCGATCGCGACGACTGGAAAGGCATCCCTCTCCAGAATTTTAATCACGCCATTCCAGCTCGATGAATCGGCAAACGCGCCGTGAACCAGGACGACGGTCGGCTTCACTGATTCTGCCGTAGCGCCTGTTGCTGCGAGCACCCCAAGCAGGGTGGCGGCCAATCGACTCTTCATGCGGTGTTTCCTCGTGATCGGACAGTGCGTGGCGCAGTGTCCGAGTCCGTGAGGTTCGAAGCTTGAAGGAAAGTGGCGCGTGTTGAACTACGGCGGCGAAATGTTACGCACGAAGCGGCGCCTGGCTCAACGCACTGTGCATCGGAAGTTCTCCTCATCATCCGTGCTGCCACGCGCCGAGTAGACGGGTTCCAGAGGGAACGGGCATAGGGGGCGGGTCCGTTTGGCGAGGCGGATGGATTCGTTGCGATGATGCGCTCCGGGCGCGCCCAGTCTCGGCCCATTCATCGATGAAGGCCAGGGCATCGAAGATGAACGGTCCATCGCCTCCTTCGCAATGGCCCATTCCAGGGATCATGAAAAGGCGCGCATTCTGGGTCGCGCTTGCAGTCGTCGTCGTCAGATCTTGATAGAACTGGACGCTGGTCGTCGGCGGGACGAGGGGATCGGCCCAGCCATGTGACAACAGCAGTTTCCGTCCCTGCGCCAGAAAGGCGTCGAGGCCTGCTGCCTCCACGTCGACGATTGTTGCGTGCATTCGCATTGCGTGCGCTACGTCTTTGTCGTAATCGAACGTTCGGAAATCCCACGTTGGATCTTGGAAGAGAAGATCCTTGAAGTAGCTCAGCACAGCCGGAAATGGCTGATCACCCTGCGTCTGGACGGGAAGAAGTTTCTCACTTCCCGGTGCAAAGCCGGGATGGATGGATTCTCCGGTGCGAGGATTGTGGGGCCCGCGATAGATTGCACGCATGGCTTGCACCTGCGGCTCTGTCAAGCACGCGCCCGGAGCCGCCGTCGGTGCTCCGCATAGCAAGGCGGACGGGTCGAACTTGCAGTGATTGGGCGCGGAGATGATGTTATCCGCGATCCCGTCCATGGCGTCGCACGCTCTCACCGCGCCTGCGTGAACGAGCTCGAACTGCCGCGGCGAGATGCGACTTGCAGCGTCCTTCAAGGTTGCGGAACTCGTCCAGAGCGAACTGACCATGAGGCCGACCACGGGGTTTGCCGGGGCCATGGAAGAGACTCCGTCGTAATCTTCTGGGTAGCGAGACGCCTCCATCAATGCCTGACGTCCGCCGGTGGAGCAGCCTACGAATAAGGAGCGCGTCGGCTTGCTGCCGTAGAAAGCGCGGATCACGGATTTCGCGGCGACGGTCATTTCGTGAATGCCACGATGGCCGAAGTCTATGAGCTTCTCCGGATGGCCAACTGCAAAGCTGGCATCGACGGCGCTGCCTTGGTG
>Ga0182742_1001950_pt1 | contig 24449 bp, 23 predicted proteins | sample eDN5th37CBELigMG_FD_128880 | JGI IMG/M metagenome (GOLD analysis project Ga0182742, IMG submission 128880) | Enriched Miracle-Growth compost microbial communities from Emeryville, California, USA - eDNA 5th pass 37_C BE-Lig MG (version 2)... ...
CCCGCTTCTTCCAAATGTTTCTCTACATCGCCGATACCATCATCATAAAAGAAAGCATGTGCAACAGAATAGACTAACTTGATCCAATCTTTATCAAATGCACGAATCATTCGAATAGCTTCTGTATTCAACTCAATAAAATCATTAGGATGGGATTGTAAATTAAGGTTAATTCCTTCTTTTTCAAAAAGTGGCATGAGCTCTTCCATTGATTTAACAAAAGCTGCTTCACTTTCCACCGGCCGGCTTTTGTCTCCAGCAAATTCACTGTTCATTAAATCTACTCCTAAATCAGAAGTGATCTCAATACAGCGTTTCCAATTTCTCACTGCAGCTTGACGTTCTTCCTCATTCGGTGAAGACCATTGTTGTACAGGAAGGACAGAAGAGATTTTAACACCCGCATCTAAACAATATCTTTTTAAATCTTTAATCAGCTGTCTATCAACCTTTGGATATTCATAAAACCAAATAAAATCTTTGCGTGGTGATAACTCTACATATTCATATCCTAATCTGGCAACGGCATCAATTGTATCTTTTAGATTTGTATTATCACGATAATGTGATGGATCATAGGCCAATCGCAATGGAAACCTCTCCTTTTTAAGTTGTTTTTATTTAATATTTATCTTCTCTTATTAAGTCGAAATATTAGATTTATAGGAACAATCCATGAAATTGATCATTGTAATGTGTAGGATTGTTCCATCTAACCTTTTACATTACCAGCGAGCTGTTACCATCTTTTTACGAGTATAGAATTCTACACCATCCGTTCCATTTGCATGTAGATCTCCGTAGAATGATTTCTTCCAACCAGAGAATGGGAAGAACGCCATCGGTGCCGGAACTCCTAAGTTAACACCTAACATCCCCGCATCTATTGTTTCACGGAACTGTCGTACATGACTGCCGTTCGTTGTGTAAATACATGCGCCATTTGCGAAATCAGATTCATTTGTTAAAGCAATAGCTTCTTCTAATGTATTGACACGAACAACTGATAATACAGGAGCAAAGATTTCTTCTTTCCAAATGGTCATTTCCGTATTAACATGGTCAAAAATGGTTGGTCCTACAAAGTAGCCTTCACCGGAAGCAGCCGCATCTTTCCGCCCATCACGTACTAATGTAGCTCCTTCTTTTTCTCCAAGTTCAATGTATCTCTCAGTTTTTTCTTTATGTGAATCACGGATAACTGGTCCAAGGAAAACTCCTTTCTCTAACCCATTTCCGATTGTGATGTTATTAACTGCTTCCACTAATTTTTCCATAAATGGATCTGCAACTTCTCCAACTGCAACGACAACTGCAGCAGCCATACATCTTTCTCCAGCTGATCCGTATGCAGCGTTCATGATTTGGTTAACAGCACCATCTAAGTCTGCATCAGGCATAACGATTGAGTGATTTTTTGCACCTGCAAGAGCTTGAACACGTTTGCCATGATTTGATGCGGTTTTGTATACATATTCTGCAACTGGTTGAGAACCTACGAATGAAATTCCTTTTACTTGTGGATGCTCGAGTAAACCATTTACAACATCATGTGCACCGTGAACGATGTTTAAAACTCCATCTGGTAAACCTGCTTCTGTAAATAATTCAGCAAGGCGATTTGCGAGTAATGGTGTACGCTCGGAAGGCTTTAATATGAAAGTATTTCCACAAGCAATCGCTAATGGGAACATCCAACAAGGTACCATCATAGGAAAATTAAATGGTGAAATTCCCCCGATTACACCGATTGGATAGCGGTACATTCCTGATTCAACATTTGTAGCAATATCAGGAAGCTGTTTTCCCATCATTAAAGTAGGAGCACCTGCTGCAAACTCTACACATTCAATCCCACGTTGCACTTCACCGTATGCTTCGTTATAGCTTTTACCATTTTCCAAGGTTACTAAGCGGGCTAATTCATCCCAATTCTCTACAAGTAATTGTTGATATTTAAAAAGCACTCTTGCCCTGCGAGGTACTGCCGTTGTGCTCCAAGTTTTAAACGCTTCTGCCGCTACTTCAACTGCATGATCCAGGTCCTCACGACTAGAAAGGGGTACATGAGCTAATGTTTCACCAGTTGCAGGGTTTGGAACAACTTCTGTTTTTTCGGAATTAGATTCTATCCATTTACCACCAATATAGTTTCTTAAATGTTGAACTGTTACTGTGTTTGACATAATCAATACTCCTCCCTTTTTAACAATCTATATTACACTACGTTAATCGTTTTCATTTTCTCTAACTAGCAAACTAGTATAGATCGTGAAAAGTAGTAGCTGGTTACATAAGCAACTTTTTAATGAAATCGATTTCAGTAAAACCTTCAATATAACTTTCCTACAAGACTCATTCTAAATGAAAAACGAAACCATGTAAACGTTTTTTTGAATATTCTCTACATTAAAATCCTTTAAAATAATAAGGTTTTCAAAGGTTTATACTATTAGAAACAAATTATTAATCTCGGTATCATATATATTTATTTTTCGTTTTTATTTAGTGAATTATTTGAAATCGATTACATCAACTTTCATTGTAAAAACAACTTATTTAGTACGAATATCCTAACTTTTCCGCCAAGGAATGAAGAAACAGGCATCATCCATTCCATGGCTTTCCTAATTTTTCACTGATGATTCTCTGATAATCAGTTCATCCTTCATAACAAACTTTTTCTTTTGAAGAGATTCACCATTGATTAATTTTAATAATAACTCCATTGCCTTTTTCCCTATTTCGTACTTAGGCTGATTAATTGTTGTTAAATTCGGCTCAATCACAGAAGACATTTTTATATTATCAAACCCAACAACAGCCACATCTTCCGGTACTGACAAATGACTATCTTTCACAGCTTTTATTGCACCCATTGCCATTTCATCATTAAAAACGAAAACAGCTGAAGGCGGGTTTTCTAAGGCTAGTAACTTTAACATTTGATGATAGCCTGATTCAAAGGTAAAGTCACCTTCCTGAATATATACTGAATCAATTTCCAAATCATGACTCATCATTGCTTGTTGAAAGCCTCTTAATCGATCCCTGCTTAGGATTACATTTATAGGTCCTGTAATATGAGCAATTTTTGTATGTCCCTGCTGAATTAAATGTTCTGTCGCTTTTCTCGCACTACTAATGTTATCGATTGAAACGGTGGGAACATTTAACCCATCCATATACTCGCACGCCAAAACCATTGGAAAATGCTCAGCTATCTCTTCCAGTTGGGTTTTATCTTGTCTGGCCGTTAATAGGACCATTCCATCCGCTTGTTTTTGCAGTAATAAATTGATATATTCTTGTTCTCTTTCAGTATCGTTTTCAGTATCTCCTAAAATAACCTGGTAGCCATTTTGAACAGCGACATGTTCGATCCCCCGTAAAACCTTTGAGAAGAAAGCGCTTGTAATATCAGGCACGACGACAAGTATAATTTTCGTTTCCTTTGTTCTAAACTGCCTTGCCACAATATGGGGCTTATAATTTACTTTATTGATAACCTCCATCACTTTTTCCCTAGTTTCTTTGCTGACTAAATCAGGATTACTTAACACCCTGGAAACTGTTGCAGGCGATACATTGGCTAATTTTGCAACATCACTCATTTTCATTTATTTCACTCACCTTCAGCTGACACAATGAAGCAGAAATAGTATCTAAACTCCACACTCGTTTTCATTCGTTTATTCTATATATCGTTTATTAAGAAATTTAAGAAAGGGTCAATTCCAAACTATTTTACCACGTGAAAGAAATAAAAACGATTTTTTGATATGTTAAGTAAGAAATAAGAAAAAAAGTGAAAGTATGGACACAAAAACTACTTGATCAATGAGTAAAAAGCACCGTTCAATCGGACAATCTATGGCATTTTTGAAATTAAGTGAACTCATTCTTGCAAATTATGTGATTTTTTTGCAACTCTTTCAGTTATTTTGCATAAATGAAATTATTCTTGCAACTTTTTTTATTTTTTTGCAATTTTCACTAGTTTTTTTGCAACTCCATAATTCACTGCCTCGTTTAATAGAAGGTCCCTTTAAGCACACAGCCTTAGTCTCTTGTTAAAAACTCTCAGCAAACGCTACTGCTTTTCTACTTGATTGAAATTCTCTCATTTTCCCCTTAACAGTATTTACTATAGCTTCTTTACCTGGTGTTGTAATAGCTCGTTGGTCGTATAATTCCAAGTCACTATTTAACTTCTCTCGCACCGCTTCTGTCCATGCTTGTAGACACTCTGTATTTACATTAATTTTTGCATGGCCTAATTCTATTGCTTTTCTAATCTGGTAGTCAGGTATTCCTGAACCACCATGCAGGACAAGTGGTATTCCCGTCAATTCCGAAATTTGCTTCATTTCATCAAAGCCAAGTTTCGGCTCACCTTGGTAAGGACCATGAACAGATCCCAGTGCTGCAGCAAGCGCGTCTACCCTTGTTTGTTCAACAAGCCGAACACACTCGCTTGGATCAGCATATTTCACACCGCCAATAAGCCCATCTTCCATTCCACCAACAGTTCCAACTTCTGCTTCAACAGAAACGTTTCTATTATGAGCATAATCGACAACTTGCTTTGTCATTTGAATATTTTGATCAATTGAGAAGTGTGATCCATCAATCATAACGGATGTAAAGCCAGCATCAATAGCTTGTTTACATCTCTTGACAGTCATCCCGTGATCAAGGTGTAATACTACAGGAACTGTAATGTTCATTTCTTCCATTAGAGCTTTTATCATCGTAGAAATAGTTTTAAATCCACCTAAGTCTTCCACTAGCCGATCTGAGGCTGCTAAAATGACCGGTGATTGTTCTTCTTCTGCAGCTTGAAGGATTGCCTGAGCCCATTGTAAACTATTTATATTAAATTGACCGACAGCATACATCCCTTCTTTTGCTTTTAGAAGCATTTCTTTCATCGGGACTAAAGTCACTGCATACACCTCCTTAGCTATGTTTAAAATTCCTTACTTAGAGGCAATTTCAACATTATAGTAGTTAGAAATAACTTCTAATGTAGTTTCTTTCGCTGTTTTAATTGCTTCTTCTGCATCTAATTGATAGTACTCCGGTCTAAAGATTTCTACTGATGCCGGACCTGAATAACCTTTATCTTTTAAAATGTCCAACATACTTTCTAAATCAATTGCACCTAATCCAGGCCACACACGATCTTCATCTGTTAAGAAACCGATTGGAAAATCCTCTGTATCATCAATATGGAAGATGAATATTTTAGAAACGTCAGCTTTTTTAAGATCCTCTAAATTTGATCCCATTGCATGGAAGTGGAACGCATCTAATACTAATCCAACATTTCCGCGACCAACCGCTTCCACAATATCATAGGCTTGACCAAAAGTATTCACTGTACATTGAGGATGACCGACAAATTCCAACGCAATTTTAACACCATTCGGTTTTGCTAGATCTGATAATTCTTTTAACACTTCTACACAACTATCTTTAATATCTGTTTTCAAGATTTTCTCTTGTGTTACAAGTGGAACAGCTACGATATATTGAGCACCAATTTCTCCTGCTACTTCCAGCATGTTTTTAAATTCAGCAATTGTTTCCTTAAGCCCGGCTTCATCACGATTGTTAAAGAAAACAAGTGCATTTAGCGCCAAAGGCTTGATGTGGTTTGATTTAAAGAAATTGGCTAAATCATCAATCGAATGGTCTTGAAGATATTCTGGTAATTTATCCATTGTGCGAATCTCAATAAAATCATAACCATGTTCTTCACAATACTCTAAATCTTTTACAAGGTTTGAATTTTCTAATGTTGTTGCCTGATTAAAGCATAGTTTCATAGATCATCTCTCCTTAAAAATTAAGCATTTACTGTTTCAGTTGGTTTACTATAAAAAGCTGGTTTCTCTCGTAAAGTAATCGTCTCTTTTTCACCTGAATCTTGTGCTTTAATGGCAGCATCAGCTGTTACCTGTGCAATATAACCATCCCATGAAGACGGACCATTTGGTTCCCCTGTTTTCTTAATCGAATCCATAAAATCTTGAAGCTCTTTGTCATAAGCATCAATAAAACGATCTTTCCAATCCATCAATACATTTGTACCGAACATCGCATTTTTGCGGAATGAAATGCTCTGGAATTCAGGTAAGCTAACAATTCCTTCTTCTCCAATAACTTCACATTGAATATCATAACCGTATTTACAGTTCACATTAATTTCCGCAGTGATCACAATGCCACCTTTTGTTTCAAGTGTCACAATTTGCGGATCTTTAAGGTTTTCATGTGCATGCTTTGATTTTTTTGGATAAGCCACTTGAACCGTTTGATAATCATCATTAACTAACCAATGCAGAACATCAATTTCATGAATTAATGTGTCATGAATGGCCATATCTGTCGTATAATTCTCTCCAACTTCCGGATTTCTGTGTGCAGCCCGTATCATAAGCGGCTCACCAATAAAGTTGTTTTCAATCGCTTCTTTTAACTGAACGTATCCACTATCATAACGACGCATAAACCCAACTTGTACAAGACGCTTACCGTGTTTCATTTCTGCTTCAACAATTCTCATGCATCCTTCAGCTGTTGTAGCCAATGGTTTCTCAACGAACACATATTTTCCAGCTTCAATTGCTGCTAATACGCTCGCCTCATGAGCAGGACCCCAGCTTGTTACAAGAACAGCATCAACATTGTCAGCAGCAAGAAGTGCTAAGTCGTTTGGATAAACAACTGCATCAAGCTCAAAACTTTTTACCGCATCTTCTGCAGAAACTTTATTCACATCTGTTACGGCAACAATTTTTCCACCTGCTAACTTGCGGCTAATACGTTTAATATGTTCTCTACCAATTGCACCTGTACCAATTACTCCGAATCTTAATGTCATGCCCTATTCCTCCCAAACATTTTATTCAATCTACTTGGTTAACGCTTTCATACCAATAAAGGCGGTAGAGTCATGTAACCTCTAAGCCCCTGCAAAAATTAACTTTTCATAAAGTTAGTTTTTAACGATTTCGTCCTTTGTTTTAAGGAGCTTTTCATCAATATATTTTCTCGTAAGCAAAGCATATTCTAAAGGGTGAGCTATGGCTGGATCTTGTTCTGCTTCAATGACGATCCATCCTTTATAATTGTGATCAAGCAAGAACTGATAGACCTCTGTGAAATCAATACATCCATCTCCAGGAACAGTAAACATTCCATTTAAAAATGACTGTAAAAATGATCTCCCTTTTTCTCTACATTGATTTAGTACTTCTTGTCGTGAATCTTTAAAGTGAACGTGTTTGATACGATCAATATGCTTAATCAAAAGCGACATATAATCCCTATCTGAAACGTAAATATGACCGGTATCATAAAGTAAATGAACATGATTAGGGTCTGTGTTCTCCATAAGACGATTAATTTCTTCTAAAGTTTGCACACCTGTACCCATATGGTGATGGAAAACGAGTTTAAGATTATACTGTTCTGCTATTTTTCCAAGCTCATTTAACCCTACGCATAAAACATCCCACTCTTCATCAGTAAAGTACGGCTTTTCTCCAAACACATTCTTTTCAGTTCCTTGAATACTGTATGTCTGTTCTGACACTACAGCCACACTGGCATTCACTTCTTGAAGATATGCACAATGATGATGAAATTCTTTAGCAACTTCTTTCAGACCGTCTCGAATAATAAAGCTACTAAACCATTTACCGGCAATTTTTAAATTTCGTAGATTAAGCTCTTTATTTAAAATTTTTGGTTCCGGGAAAAATCCTCCAACCTCTGTTCCTTGAAAACCTGCAACAACAATATCACTTAACAGATGTGATAACGTATTTTCCTTCCCAATTTCCGGTATATCATCATTTCTCCAACCAATGGGAGCAATTCCCCAAACAATATTTTGATTATTCATGAGCTCACCTCTATTAATATTTCTTTGCATTTTGTAGTTTTTGTTGCTTTGTCTCGTATGACTTTTGGACACCTTCTTGAGGTGAAACTTCTGGTACACCTAAATTCCACCAGCTGCCATCATACCCATCTGTCATCGTTTTTGGCAGCACTTTCATTTCGATTAATGTTGATGTATCTTGATTTTTCGCATCCTCAAGGGCTGATTTTAATTCTTCAACTGTATTTGCGCGATATGCCTTTGCTCCATATCCTTCAGCTACTTTTGCATAATCAATGTTCATAATTTGGTTTTCATCTGTTCTGAATTCACAGAAATAGCTACCATTTCCGAAATCCATTTGTAAGTTGTTAATACATCCGTAACCAGAGTTATCAAAAAGAAGAATATTAATTTTCTTGTTGTATTGAATGGCTGTAATAAATTCAGAATGTAGCATAAGGAAGCTTCCATCTCCAACAATTGCGTATACTTCCGTATCCGGCTCAGCCAGTTTTAAACCCAATGTACCGGAAACCTCATATCCCATACAAGAATAACCGTACTCAAGGTGATATGTATTTGGTACTTCTGAATGCCATAGTCGTTGAAGATCACCAGGTAGTGACCCTGCAGCACAGATGATAATACTTTCCGGATCAATTGTTTCATTGATTGTAAGCAATGCAGTTGTCTGCGGTAATTCCGTATTTAATGCATCTGCATATTCATTTAATAATTCTTGAGAGAAATGATTTTTTATTTCCGGATCAAAGTTTTCTCTAGTAAATGTCACCTTGCTTAATCTATCACGTTCGGCTAACCATTCTTCTTGCAACTCATCAATATGGGTGCCGAAATCACTCTTATATCCTTCCAACAAAGGAATTAAGGCTTCAATTGTAGACTTAGCGTCTGCCACGACTGGAAAGGCATCTAATTTATATGCTTGCATACGACTAACATTTATGTTTAAGAATTTAGTAGTTTCAAAGTTAAAGATTGTTTTAGAGGATGTGGCGAAATCTGTAAATCTTGTACCGATACCAATAATGAGATCAGCTTGTTGTGCCGCTTTATTCGCTGCGGAAGTTCCGGTAATTCCTAGTCCTCCAAGGTTGTATTTAAATGAAGATTCAACAGCTGATTTACCAGCCTGTGTTTCAACTAATGGAATATTATATCTTTCCGAAATTTCGATGAGAGCTTCTCTTGCTTCTGAATACTTTGCTCCTCCACCAACAACAATTACTGGTTTTTTGCTTGTTTTAATTAGCTTAGCTGCTCCATCTAATTCACGTTGGTTAGGGAGACGGCGGTCAATATAATGTACTCGTTTTTCAAAGAACTTTATATCATAATCATATGCTTCCCCTTCTATATCCTGGGAAATACAGATGGTAGCCGGACCTGCCTTTGCTGGATCTGTCATCACTTCAAATGCACGAATTAAGCTTGACATTAACTGTTCTGGACGTGTAATTCGATCCCAATATCGGGATAATGGCTGAAGAGCATCATTTGTTGTTATTGCAATACTATGTTCCTGCTCTACCTGTTGTAAAACCGGATCAGGCTGGCGCGTTGCATATGTGTCTGCAGGAAGTAAAAGAATCGGAATATTATTAGCAAGTGCTGTACCTGCAGCCGTAACTAAGTTTGCAGAACCTGGACCACTTGAAGTTGTAACCGCATAAATTTTCTTTCTTAGCATTTGTTTACTATAAGCAATTGCAGCATGTGCCATTCCTTGCTCGTTTTTCCCTTGTATTATTTTTAAGTTTCCGGGATTTTGTTCAAGTGCCTCTCCAAAACCTAATACATTGCCATGTCCAAAGATGTTAAAGATTCCTTCAACAAAAGGATGTTCTTGACCATCAATTGAAACATATTGTTGCTGTATAAATTTAACCAAAGCTTGCGCTGTTGTTAATCGAATTGTTTCCATTTTTTCCACCTCTATCAAACAGATATTGTTTCATTTTTATCAATTAATGCCTCAATTTCTTCTACTGTCGGCATTGCTTCTGATGAGCTGTGTTTACCTACAACGATAGATGCTGATGCACTCCCATACTTTAATGCTGTTTCAATATCTTTTCCTGAAATTAGTGCGAAAAGAAAAGCTGAAGCATAGGAATCTCCGGCGCCAAAAGTTTTTAATACCTTTGTTTTGTAGGCTTTTCCTCTAAATGTTTCACCTGACTTTGTATACGCATAAGACCCTTCAACACCATGTTTAATTACGACTAATTCAGGAGAATGCTTAAATAAGTAGGTAACAGTATCCTCGTTTTCACCTTCTGTTATTCGGTTTTCAAGGGCATCATATTCATCACGAGTTCCAATGACAATGTCTGATTGCTCTGCAACCAAGGAGTAATATACGGCTGTTTCCTCTTGGTTTTCCCATGAATATGGACGGTAGTCTAATTCAAAAATGACTTTAACATCATTCTTTTTAGCCAAACGAACTGCCTTAATAACAGCTTCACGAGACGGACTTTTAGAAAGTGCAGTACCTGATACAAGTAAAACTTTTGACCTTTTAATGTAGTCCTCTTTCACTTCTGCCGGAGTTAAATAAAGATCTGCAACATCTTGACGGTACATAAGGATGCTGCATTCCTCCGGGCTTTTAATTTCTGTAAACGCCAATCCGGTTTTATGGCCTTCTTGATCGACAACAAAATTCGTCGTATCAATCCCAGCATTTCTCATATATTTTTCAATAAAACGACCGTGCTGATCATCAGCAAGCTTTCCAATAAAACCTGCTTTCAAACCTAGTTTTGCACTTCCTATTGCTATGTTTGCAGGAGATCCACCAACATACTTTGAGAATGTCATTGTCTCTTCCATTGGGCGGTTATATTCAACAGCATTTAAATCAATACATGCACGGCCAATTGCGATAATATCAAACTCTCTATCAGTATTAAAATTCACTTTCATGTCCATCACATCTCCTTTTGTTATCGTTTTAACATCCATTCATGGTCAGGATCATTATGAAACTTCCAAACTCGTGTAGGACCTGCCATTACATTTAAGTAGTAAGACGTATATCCTTCAGGAACTCCAACTGGATGATAACCAACAGGTACAATGACCATGTCACTATTTTCTACGGTCATTGTTTCATCTATTGAGCGATCATCAGTGTAAACCCGTTGGAACACAAAGCCCTGCGGTGGATTCATTTCATGATAATATGTTTCTTCCAAAAATGATTCCTCAGGCAGATTATCCTGATCATGCTTATGAGGAGGATAACTGGACCAGTTACCACTTTCTGTAAAGACCTCTACAACTAGTAAACTATTAGCTGAAGGATCAGAATCAGGCAGAATATTATGAACCATTCGCTTATTATTTCCTGTACCTCTATGCTCCACACCATTATCAGAGGCACTTATGAGTTTCGTTGGTAATTGTTTGTTTGAAGGTGAATAACATAAAGCAACTCTTGCTTGATTAACGGCTTCAATTACAAAAGTTTGATCATTTGAAACATAAACACTGTCAGTTGGTTTCTTTTCAAAAACTGATTCACGCGTTCCAATTCGTTCAAATGTTACTTCTTGATCAGTTACATCTATTTGTCCTGTTACAGCCACGATACAGCATTCTTGTTTCCTTAAGGTTTCTGTATATTTTGCACCTGATGCCATATCAATCATTTTAAAGCCAACATACTCTAAAGTTGAATTTTCAGATGTCACATCATGTACAAGCGTAACACCTTTTGCCAATTCCTTTTGGTCTGGTTTACGTAGTAATCTACTCATTCATGATCCTCCTTATGATAATTCTTTAAATTCACTAGCACTGAAATCGATTTCATTACTTCCTACAAAACATTGGTAAATCAACTAGTTATCAGTTTATTTTCACTTATTCTTCTAAGAAGATTCTATCGAGTGATTTTGGTGAAAAGTTTTTAACCTTTCTTGTACTTTTTAGTCATTCAATATTTTAAAATGACAAGATTTTCATTGCAATCGATTTCATTTATATGTTTTTTATGTTTTAGATATTCTTGTTGTGTTGAAAATACTAAATTAACAATTTAATAGTAACACTTACATAAAGCGCTTTCAAGTTTTGTTTGGAATTTAAAAAATTCCGATATTATCCCGGAACTTTTCTATCTAAAGGTCCGGATATACTTCTGCTGAATCCAATGAATGCTTTACTTTAAAGCTTACCTGTTATAAATTGTGCTTCCCCCAGTCCAAAGCTCCAATCCGCATCACTATTCTCTGTAATAGATACCATGAGATCTTCAGGTGAAACACCACACTCTGTTTTCAGTCTATCAGCTAATAACGCATATAACTTTTCTTTCTGACTTGTTGTACGTTTTTTACTTACTACACTTATAACAACCAAGTCCTTTGTTCTTGTAAACCCTAACCCTGTATCTTGAATGATCAATTCATTCTGAGCATGCTGATGAACAATTTGATATCGATCGCGTTGGGGCACTTGAAAAGCATCCACCATCGCTTGATGAGCTGTATCAAGCAACTTTCTTAAGGTTTCTTCATCCCGACCTTCTACTAAATCAAAACGTAATAATGGCATAAATCCAAATCCCCCTTAAATAATTTTTTCAACTTGAAATGATTAATTCAATCCCATGTTTCTTTGTAAAATGCTGATACTCTTCTCCCGGAGATTTGTTTGTAATAATACAATCAACATCTTCGAGATCACAATACGTCATTAATGCATATCGACCAAATTTAATATGATCAACGAGTAAATAAATTTCGGCACTTTTTTGCACAACAGCTTGCTTAATTTCACTTTCATGTGGAGATGAATGTGTGACCCCATTCTCTATTGTAATTCCAGTGGAAGCCATAAAAGCTTTATTAATGTTGTAGGATCTTAAAAGATCCATATTTTTCAAGCTAACAAATGACTTAGTCTTACGATCAAACACACCACCGGTTGAGATAACATTTAAATTCTCATATGGAAAAGAATTGAAAATAAAATCTAAATTATTTGTAATAATTGTCACTTGTTTATCTTTTATAAACTCCACCATTTCAAGTGTTGTTGTTCCTGAATCAACATAAATAATGTCTCCATCCTGAATTAAGTCAGCTGCTGCTTTAGCAATTGATATCTTTTCTAATTGATTCTTTGTCTGTCTTTCATTAAATGATTTAAGAGTTGCATGATTAACCGCTACTCCCCCATATACCTTTTTAATCTTGCCTCTTTCCACTAATTGTTGGATATCTCTTCTTATTGTGTTCTTAGAAACTTCAAATACCTCGACAAGTTCATCTAAAGAAACTGTTTGTTGCTGAAAAATATAATCTTGAATTTGTTCAATTCTTTCCGTTTTTATCATGACAATCCCTCTTGTTCTCATTTGGCAGTGCTGTCGTAATGATTATGCCATTAACACTAAATGATTCATGTAAGCCATTTCATCTTCTTTACATTAACTATAAATGTTTACGACTTTTTTTTCAACACTTAACCAAAAAATAATCATAATAAATTATAAACTTACCCATTCACACTACATCCTTTTAAAAATTCACAAGATGAAAAAATTCAAGTTTCTATAATTTTCTTTTTAAAATGTAATAAATCCTTAGTTTATAAAGGTTCGATTTAATAATTAGATACAAATTCGTGAAATTTTTCAAAAATCCTCATTGACTGAAAGCGCTTTTAATATTATGATCAAACCAGAATAAGTTACCAAAAGATAATCAACATATTACCAACATGTTGTAAAGGAGAGAATTTATATGGAACAATCCCAAAAGTCTTTTCTATTTAAAGTCATCTTTGTATCAACATTTGGTGGGCTACTATTCGGTTACGACACTGGCGTAATCAATGGTGCCTTACCATTTATGTCTGAAGCACTTGGCCTTACGTCATTTACTGAAGGGCTTGTTGCAAGCTCATTGCTTTTCGGTGCAGCTCTCGGTGCGGTTTTCGGTGGTAGATTATCAGATTACAGCGGACGCCGGAACAATATCCTCTTATTAGCTGTTATTTTCTTTGTCGCTACAGTTGGATGTACGTTGGCACCAAATGTAACGGCTATGGTGTTCTTTCGCTTCCTACTTGGATTAGCAGTTGGAGGAGCATCAGTAACCGTACCTAGTTATCTAGCAGAAATGTCTCCAGCGGAGAGTAGAGGAAGAATGGTTACCCAAAACGAACTAATGATTGTATCCGGTCAGCTCTTAGCGTTTGTTATTAATGCTATTTTAGGTAACACAATGGGCCATCATGATCATGTATGGCGTTATATGTTAATTATTGCCGCACTCCCTGCGATCTTTTTATTCTTTGGAATGCTTAAGCTTCCAGAAAGTCCCCGTTGGCTCGTTTCTAGACAAAAAAATACGGAAGCTCTACAAGTTTTAAATAAAATCAGAGCAGAAAAGCAAGCGAAATCAGAACTAAGTGAAATTAAATCAATATTCGAAAAAGAAGCACAAACTAATAAAGCTACGATGAAAGACATGGCTGTCCCTTGGGTACGACGTATTCTTTTCATCGGAATTGGTATTGCAGTTGTTCAACAAGTTACAGGTGTTAACTCTATTATGTATTATGGGACTGAGATTCTGAAGGATGCCGGCTTTGATACAGGTGCAGCACTAATTGGTAACATTGCAAATGGTCTTATTTCTGTACTTGCTACTTTTGTGGGAATTTGGCTGCTAGGAAAAGTAGGTCGCAGACCAATGCTATTAACTGGTTTATTAGGTACAACATCAGCACTTCTTCTTATTGGTCTATTCTCCATTGCACTTGAAGGCACTGCAGCTCTTCCATACGTTGTTCTTTCGTTAACGGTTTTATTCCTTGCTTTCCAACAAGGTGCTATCTCACCAGTTACCTGGTTAATGTTATCAGAAATATTCCCTACTCGTTTAAGAGGTCTCGGTATGGGTGTTAGTGTATTCTGTTTATGGATTGTTAATTTCTTAATAGGTTTATTATTCCCAGTGCTTTTAGCATCAGTAGGTCTATCAACTACATTCTTTGTTTTCGTTGGACTCGGAATCATTGCTATGACATTTGTCGTTAAATTTTTACCTGAAACTAAAGGTCTGTCTCTTGAGCAATTGGAGGATTACTTCCGTAATTATGGTAAGAATGATCCTACAGATGAGCCGTTAAACAAAATAGCTAAATGAACAAAATGAAGGCGCTTTATTCAAAAGCGCCTTTTAATATTAATTTGAAAGATTATGATTAGATTTCCTCATTTACGTCCTTAATTTTCATTGTTTTTCAGCTAAAATATCGGATCGTGATTCCACACCCATACAGCGCCTTGATAAGACCAGACAAGCATAAGACGATTTAGAATAAAAGACGTTCTTTGACTTCTTATAAAAAAATTGAGATAGTAATCAATGGATTTTCATCGTTAAATAGGATAATCTAATAAACATAACCTTATAGGAAATGGATGGAAATAAAAAAATGATTGCAAAAACTGAAGAAGATTTTAACGGATTAAAAGAAATTGGAAAAATCGTTGCCTCAATTCGAGAGGAATTAGTTCAAAAAACAAAAGCGGGTATCACAACGAAAGAACTTGATGACATGGCAGGAAATCTATTTGAAGAATATGGGGCAATTTCTGCACCAATGGGAGAATATCATTTCCCTGGATATACTTGTATAAGTGTTAATGAAGAAGTGGCACATGGTATTCCTGGTAGTCGCGTAATAGAAGATGGTGATCTTGTAAATATTGATGTATCAGGTTCTAAAAATGGTTATTTTGCTGACACTGGCATTTCATTCGTGGTTGGTAACGGAGCACCTGAATTAACAAAATTATGTCATACTGCTGTTGAGGCATTCGAAGCCGGGTTAAAAAGGGTTAAACCCGGTTCTAAGAAAAGCAGACTTGGTAAGGCAGTAGTAGCGACTGCAAGGGAGAACGGGTTTACAGTGATTATGAACCTTACAGGACATGGAATTGGTCGCACCATTCACGAGGCCCCTCACCATATTTATAACTATTACGAGCCTTCCGATGACGAGCTTCTTAAAGAAGGAATGGTTATAGCATTTGAACCCTTCATCTCAACACGTGAAGAGGAAGTGTTTCAATATGAAGATGATGAATGGACATTTGTAACAGAGAACAGCTTTGTAGCACAGTGTGAACACACAATTATTGTTACAAAAGATGGACCTATTGTCATTACATTATAATAGCTGTTTAGAATTAAGCAGAAAACCACCTTCAATCATATAAAGGTGGTTTTTTCATGCCATTAACTTATTATCGGACTTTTTGGTTGTTGTTTTTTCTTCAATTCTTTTACTTTTTTCTTTTTTTCTATTTCATTATTGACTGCTTTATAAAACGAGGTACCCATTAGTATTATGACGACGGAAAATGGAAGAGCAGCAATGATCAGCATATTCTGAAGCCCCTGTGTACCACCAAAATAAACAATAATAGCGGCCATCGCAGACATGGCAAGACCCCATGTAATTTTAACAGGATTAGCAGGATTTATTGATCCCCATGTACTCAACATCCCTAGAACGAATGTGGCTGAATCGGCCGAAGTGATAAAAAAGATTGCGATAACAACAATCGTTAACAATGCCATAAAATCTCCTAGCGGGTAATGCTGGAGAACTCCAAATGTAGTGGTTTCAAGTGAGTAGTTGGAAATAGCATCAATTCCGTTTTGCTCGATATTCAGTGCAGAAACACCGAAGACTGCAAAAAAGATAAAGCAAACAATTGCAGGGACAATTAAGACACCAAGTAAAAATTCCTTAATAGTCCGTCCCTTTGATACACGTGCGATGAAAATTCCGACAAATGGTGCCCATGAAACCCACCATGCCCAATAAAAAATGGTCCAGTTATCTATCCAAGTACGACCTTCTTCATTTAATGGAGACAGGCGGAAACTCATATCAAAGAAATTTGTAATATAACCACCGAGCGTTGTTGTAAACATATTCAATATATAGAGTGTGGGTCCAACAATGAAAAGGATTAACAGTAGGGCAAAGCCCAGACCCATATTAATATTACTTAAATATTTTATCCCTTTTCCAATTCCGGACCATGCTGATAAAGTAAACAGTATGGTTGAAATGGCGAGAATTAATAACTGCATCCAATAATTGTTTGGCGTATTAAAAAGGTAAGACAATCCTCCATTAATTTGCGCTGAACCAAATCCAAGAGTGGAAGCGACACCTACAACTGTAGCAAAGATCGCCAGAGTATCAATTAATTTACCCGGCATGGCCCGCATACTTTTTTCGCCAAATATAGGTATTAGTGTTGCACTTATTAATCCAGGATTCCCTTTACGGAACTTGAAATAAGCTAACACCAGAGCGACAACGCCATATACTGCCCAGGCGTGAACTCCCCAATGAAAGAAGGAATATTGGAGCGATTGTTTAATCGCCTCGTCGGAACCCGGTTCAAATCCCGGCGTACTTTTATACGCATGAGAAATAGGTTCTGCGGTTGTCCAAAATACCAACCCCATTCCCATACCTGCACTAAATAACATCGCAAACCATGTAGGTGTACTAAAATCAGGTTTATCATCTTCTTTACCCAATTTAATTTTTCCAAACCTTGAAAACATTAAAAAGATACAGAATGCCAGCAACAGCATGATAAGTAATAAATAGTACCATCCAAATGCTTCTGATATGTATGACGTTAGATTTGCCGTCAACGTCTGTAAATGTTCTGGAGCAATTGCTCCCCAAACAACCAGTACCACACAAATAGCAAGTGCGTACCAAAAAACTGAACTAACTTTGTTCACAAATTTTCACCCCAAATGAAAGATTCATTTATTCATTATGTCGTAGCTTCTTTTATATCGCAAATATTTGATATTAAAATTTTTTATTAATTTCCATCTCATTGTATATTCAATCAATTTCAGGGTTGAAATTTTTGATTTTTATTTGTTCACAAGCCTACTATCACGCATACTTTTTGCATATTAATAAAATTCAAATCATAATTCTCCAAAAAACACTCTGCGCTCCCTCAGGATTTTTCTTTCCTTCTTCTCTTAATTTTAATATGTAACAAAACAAAGGAATAACAGACCACAAACAGTCTGTCATTCCTTTGTTTTTTAGAATATTACATATCTCGTTTCGGATTGTTATGATCATTCATATTTCTGTTTTGAAACAAATTTGTATGACTTGTAGGAATGTTTGTTTGCTCTGGTTGTCTCTTCCATTCATTCGGATCAGGACTTTGAATCGTAGTTTGCTCCATTTTATTACCTACTTTATTTAGAGTACGACTGGCAGCTTCTCTCCCACCTAATCCAAAAGCCAATCCAAATGCAAGGGTGAAACCTCCCAAGATTAAGATGAATGCAGCATTTACAATCGTACTTGCAACCCCTAGTTGATTAAGTGCCATAAAGAAAGCTAGAGTAATAATAGTATATTTGGCAATATTACCAAACATCTTACCTTCTGTTTCTTGTCTCACCATGCTTTTCACAATACGTTTGACAAGATCCCCCGCATAAAATCCAATTCCAAGAATGAGAACAGCCGTTAACACCATCGGAATATATGCTAATACAACCGTTAAGATAGAAACCAAGCTTTCAAGATTAACGATCTGCAACGCTTCTATTGTAAATAGCAGAACAACGACAATCTGTGCTGCTAATCCGACTAGTTCAGACAGGGTTAAAGTTTGTGTGCTCTTTCTCAGTGACCCTAGTCCAATTTTAGAAAGAATGCTGTTAAATCCAACTCTCTCCAACAAGGAAGTGATAGCTTTCTTAACCCATTTACCGACCCATAAACCTGCTGCCACGAGAAGAATGGCAATAATAATGTTTGGAATCATATCCATAATTTGACCAAGCATTCCAACAGCCGGTTCGGAAATACCATCGATATCTAATGTTTCAAGTGCCGAAATGACGACCGGGATTAAAATAAATACATATACAATTGTTCCTATTAGCTGAGAAATCGAATGGTTATCAAGTGCCTTTTCAGCACCTAATTTAGCTGCAAGACGATCTGTTCCAATACTGCTTAGAAACTTCACAAGAATTTCCTTTACAACTTTCGCTACTAACCATCCAATAAACAGAATGACCCCAGCACCAATAAGTTTAGGAATAAAAGCAAAAAATCCATTTAACATGCCTTCAAGAGGTTCTGAAATGGCTTCAATTCCGAGGGCTGCTAGAACAGCAGGTAAGAATAGCAGCAGGGTTAAATAAAAGACTGCTTTAGAAGCAGAGAGTACCGCATTATTCGCTTGATTTCTGTCACCTGTTAGCTTCCATCTTGATAAAAATCCTTGAACATGTTGACTATTTCCTGCTTTTTTAACTAGAATTGACAATCCTGATGCAATCAACCAGGCTGCAACTGCGATAAGAGCTGCTTTTAATAGACTTGGTATTGCCGCTGCGATTACACCCAATGCTTGTGAAATTGGCTGTGCAACAAATGGCAGACTCAGCATATTTAAAAATACAACAAATGCTATAGCCATAATGATCCAAAATACAACCTTACTAATAATAGTTTCAGAAGAATAGTTGAAAGGCTTTGATGCATCCCGGTTTCTATCAGAATCCGGTCTCATCCATCGCGCCATTTTGTTATCAAAGTCTGTACGATGTAAGGCTGCCTTTACCGCCTTTGCAATTATAGTTGCCACAATCCATCCTATCAAAAGGACGAGTAGGGCAAGTACTAAATCTGGTAATCTACCTAAATAAGCCATCCAAGAATCTGTTACTCCGTTGTAATCTATCATGTTCTGCCTCCTTTGAAAAATACGATTATGTGATGTGATTGTTTCATAGGTTACATTCCCAATGAATAATGTGGTTAAACAGAAAAAAAGGCATAAAATTATCTAAAATTTAAGTTTCAAAAAAATATATTAGGGTTCAGCCAGTTAATCAATCGATTTAGTAGATAAGTGATATTAACAACTTTTAATAGTCATATTCATTGTGTTTACAAAAGATTAGGAAGGGTATGCAAATAAACGAAGGACCAATAAATCATGAAGGAGGAATAGCAATGAATATTACCGAAGTCATGACAACCGATGTTGAAAGTTGTACAGTGAAGAGTTCTTGCAGTGATATTGCCCTAAAAATGAAAGAGCTTGAAGTAGGCTCTATTCCAATTTGTGAAGATGAAAGACTAGTAGGAATCGTTACCGATCGTGATATTGTCATAAAAGGGATAGCAAATAATCTATCAGGTGAGACATCCATTTCAAAGCTAATGACGGAAGATGTTATAAAAGGAACACCGGATATGTCAGTTGAGCAAGCGGCAGAGATCATGTCACAGCATCAAATTCGCCGTCTTCCTATTGTCGAGGGTGAGAAATTGGTTGGAATGGTTTCGCTTGGAGACATAGCAGTCCACAATGAATCAACGAAAAAAGCCGGAAAAGCCCTTGAGGACATTTCCGTACCCGCCGAACCTAATCATAATAATTAACTCAGAAAAGATGAAAGGAGAGAGAAAAATGCCATTGTTGGAAATAAGCATTATACCTATTGGAACAAATTCTACCAGCTTCAGCTCAGAGGTCACCAGCGTTGTAAAGAAAATCGAAGAAAAAGGATTAACCTATAAGCTGACTCCAACCTCAACTGTCATTGAAGGAGAAATTGATCAGCTATGGGACATTGCCAGGGACATGCATCAGGTAGCGTTTTCAGCAGGTCCGGACCGAATTGTGACAAACATAAGCATCGATCACCGTACAGATAAACAAATGGATATGAAGCATCAGATCAATTCAGTTAAAAAGGATTTAGAATAACAGAAGCTCAAGCGCCTTGATCAGCCTAGGGCAAATAAGACGATTTAGAATAGAAGGCGTTCTTTGCCTTCAATTCCAAATTGGCAAGACCCTAGAGAGGCTAGCCCCTGGAGCTGGATGTCGAAGCGTTTATCCACAGTTCAAAGAATTTTTTAGTTTCCTAGACGATAAGATAATAAGTCAAACAGAACACCCCCATACTTTGTAATGTTGTATGGGGGCGTTTTTACAAATCATAAATTTACAATATCCTAATTATCCATTTTCTCTTTCAAAAACTTCCTTTAAATCATCCTGTATACTTTCATCCGCTAGTTCTAAATTTGATCGATATGCTGCTCTACACATAAGATGTGCTGCAACAGGGGTTGTAAGAAACACAAAGAAAATTCCCAAAATTAATCGGATACTAAAATATCCCTCAGATATCCAAAAATAACACAGTGTCCCCAATAATGTACAAAGGACACCGAGTGTTGAACTTTTTGAAGCTGCATGTGAACGTGTATATAAATCAGGAAATCGTACTAAACCTACAGCACTAAGAAAAGTGAAGATCGTTCCTACCAAAATTAGTAATGCCGGGAACTGTTCACTTATTTCGTTTGCGTACAATAACAACACCTCTTTCAATAAATCTGGCAAAGGCAATGGTACCTACAAATGATAAAATACCAATTAACAGGATGATCTCCAATATGGCATGACTGTCTAATAAAACAGAATAAATGGCTACACCGGCAATAATCGTTATACTGATTGAATCTAAAGCTTGCACTCTGTCAGCAGTTGATGGACCTTTAATTACTCGATAAAGTGCCGCTAAAATAGAAAGAACCAATAAGAATAACGATATGTTTAAAATGATTTCGGTCATTTCCTTGTCACATCCTTAATTGCCTTTTCAAAGATTTTACTAGCTTTTCTCACAGATTCGCCTGCTTTTGGTAGATCTAAGGCATGAACATAAAAGACTTTAGAGTCTGATGAAACTTCAATAACGACTGATCCCGGAGTAAGATTAAGCAACAACGAAAATATGGTTACTTCTAAATCTCCTTCTAGATCCGTTTCTACTGTAATAATTCCCGGTGTTAGGCTAACTCTAGGTCTTATTACATGTCCTACAACAAAAATGCTCGATGTGATCAGTTCCCTTATGAAAACAAAAAGCAGTTTTAAAATGGAGCCCAATTTACTCAAATAAAATTCTTGTTTATAGAACCTTCTTAGGATGAAAAGGACTATAATTCCTACCAAATAGCCGCTAAAAAAGGCTAGAAAGCTCCATTCATCTTGGAGAAACATCCACAAGAATGCAATAAATAGGTTGATTAGTACCTGTAAAGGCAATCAAACCACCTCTTTTCATAATTTCAAGAACTAGATACTTTAAGGAATCTGTTTCCCTTGAAATACCGCCTCAATATATGCAGCTGGATTCATCAGATCTTCGGCAGCAAGGTTAATATAGTTATATATTCCTTCGGCCCCGACACCTAATAGTATGGTCAGGATTGTTAGTATACCTATTGGCAACATGATCCCCTTTGTAGTTCCCTTTTCCATTTCCTTACTTAGATATCCTTCTCCCCAAAAGCCATTCATAAAAATCTTCATGACCGAATACAGAACCATTAGACTAGTAAATAGTCCTACACCGCCAATCCAATAATAACCTGCCTCAAAGGTACCCCGTGTTATAAATACTTTGCCTATAAATCCGCTTAAAGGCGGAATGCCTGCTATTGATAAGGAAGTGATAAAGAACATCCAACCTAAGTAAGGGTGTGTTCGAATCAGGCCACTTATCTCTTTAAGCTTACTAGTACCGGTCAAATAAATAATTGTTCCCCCGATCAGAAACAGAAGAGCTTTAATAATAATGTCATGAATAAGGTAGTAAATGGACCCTCTAAACCCTTCTACTGTGTAGGAAGCAAGGCCAGTAATAATAAAACCGACACCTACGATAACATTATAGGTTAAGATCCTCTTGATATCCCAATATGCTATTGCTCCAATCGCTCCCAAAATCATGGTTAAAACCCCTAATATCCCTATAAATAAATGAGTAATTTGAGGCTCATGATAAAAGACGAGCGTAAACATACGAAATAGTGAGTAGATACCGACCTTTGTAAGTAATGCAGCAAAGATCGCGGCAATTGCAGTAGGTGGAGCACTATATGAACCTGGTAACCAAAAGAAAAGAAATAACGCTGCTTTCATACTAAATACAATAATGAAGAGAATGGCAACAGTAGAAATCAGCCCTCCTTGTCCTACTTCTGCAATACGTGTTGAAAGGTGTGCTAAATTTAATGTTCCTGTGATTGCATACAAATAAGCAATCGCAAGTAGAAACAAGAAGGAAGATACAATGTTAACTAATATATATTTTAGCGACTCCCGTAATTGAAGCTTTGTACCACCTAATGAGATTAAGACATATGAGGCAATCAGCATCACTTCAAAACAAACATACAGATTAAATAAATCTCCCGTTAAAAAGGAGCCGTTTACTCCTGTTAAAAGAAACAAGAGTAATGGGTAAAAGTAAAACTCTTCTCTGTCTTTACCGATTGTTTTAAAAGCGAATAGCAAACAACATAATGCTACAATGCTCGAAGTCAATAGTAATAATACAGAAAACATATCAGCCACAATGCTAACACCAAAAGGCGCTACCCAGCCACCCAATTGAAGTGTTTGAATGCCAATATCTTCTATTTGTCTGATCATCACTAACGCAACGATACTAATTAATAAAATAGCGAGAACACTTACTATTCTTTGAAATAAGATATTTTTTCGAAAAACAATCATCATCATGCCTGCAATAAGAGGTATGATGATCGGCAGTATAATAAGATTATTCATGTTCATTACCCCTTATTTGATCTATATCAACTGTTCCTAACACTTTATTCGCCCGATAGCTTAATACTAAAAAAAGCGCTGTAACTGCAAAGTTTATGACAATGGCAGTCAAAATCAATGCCTGTGGCAGGGCATCTGTATACGTAACATTTTTTTCACCTATGAGTGGCAGTCCCCCAGTTTTTAAGCCACCCATCGTAAGAATCAGCAGATTAATTCCATGACTAATGATGGATGAGCCAAGGATGATTCTTAATAAATTCCTCGACAAGATCAAATAGGTACCGATCATAAAAAATAGGCCAACAAGGATAGATAGGAATGTCTCCATTTTATCGATCCTCACTTATTGTCATAATAATTGTTACAGCTGTACCAATAACAGCCAAGGCAACTCCTATATCAAAAAGCACTGCAGTTGCAAGTTCGGTTTCTCCGAAAATAGGAAGATTAAAATAGTCAAATGCTTGAAATAAGAATGGTTGGCTAAACAACATTCCCCCTATTCCAACAAATACTGCAATTAATACGCCTACGGCAGCAAGTTTTGTAAAATCAACAGGTAAATTCGCTTGAACACTTTCTATATCAAATGAAATAAATAAAAGAGTCAGCGCTGCAGCCATACTAAGGCCCCCGATAAATCCTCCTCCGGGATTATGATGACCAGCAAAGAACAGATCAATGGAAAAAGTGAGAATAATAACGACAGCAATCTTTGTAACAGAATGAAGAATAACGTCATTTGGGCTAGTAGAATGTTTCATTATTTTTCACTCCCTTTTAATCGTAGTTTAATTAACGTGAATACTCCCA
>Ga0182742_1001951_pt1 | contig 24435 bp, 26 predicted proteins | sample eDN5th37CBELigMG_FD_128880 | JGI IMG/M metagenome (GOLD analysis project Ga0182742, IMG submission 128880) | Enriched Miracle-Growth compost microbial communities from Emeryville, California, USA - eDNA 5th pass 37_C BE-Lig MG (version 2)... ...
AAAGGCGTGTGAAAAGGACTTTTCACACGGATGAGTCAAATATCTGGCGTAAGAGCCATGTTTACTACCCGCACATGAGAGAAAAAGAATTCCTATGTCGATTTAATAAGTTGGATATATATATTAACGAAGTTATTATTACCCACCAACATCTTTTGTGTTGCTGCATACAGTCAACACATGTGGGGTGCAGTTCACTACTCGTGCATTTCTCAGTAAAAATAAACATTTCCGATTTCCTGATCTTTTTCATGCCCATCCCTTGTCCTGTTTCGGTTTGACCTTGTTTCCCCTCATGCAAAATTCTCGGAGATTTCTATTTTAATCTTGAAAAGAAGTGGAAAAACCGGTGGAAAGAAGGAGAAAAAATGGTCATTTTTGTACCAAAAATTTTCCAAAATGGGGGTTCTGTCAGAAATCTTTATTTTAACTCGAACGGAAAAATGCGGGTTTAAGGCGGGCGTTTTTAGAAGAGTTTATTTTGGTTGTACAGTAGATTAATGGGGATGTAATAACGAGTAAGTGCTATGTCAAGAAGGAAAACTATATAAATCATATGAAACTATATTAGATGTAGGGCCACCGGCGTCATTTTTGCTTCTCTAAAGGCATTTTCGAATAAGTGGTTTGGTGGGTTAAAAATTTTCCATATCTGGAGTTCTTCTACTAGTGCAGTTTTAAGCGAATGGATGTTATAGTTATTCTCGTAGTGATGAACGAAACAAACATGAAATGGTGAGTAGTCGCGGCTCATGTGTACATGAGTTGAGGAAAGTCCAGGCTCGCCCGGTGCTGAGATGCCCGGAGTGTTCGTGCCATCTGCAAAGGTGGGCAGAGAGTAATCTCTGACGGCGGAGAAATCAGCTAAGTCTTTATGGATATGCTGAGATTATCCTGAAAGTGCCACAGTAACGGAGTTCTTCTGGAAACGGAAGAAATGGAACGCGGTAAACCCCACGAGCGAGCAACCCAAACTAAGGTAGGGGCACCATTCCTAGGGAAGTGAACCAAAAGGATGGATCGGTCAAATCGATCGATAGTTAGATGACTACACCTGTCTGTGCAAGATTGGCATCGTTTGAGCACACAGGAACAGAACCTGGCTTACAGCCATTTCATGGGCCGAATCATCTACATCGTTTGGCAAAAACATAAGGTATGGTTTTCATATACATACCGTGCTAGACGGGGAGTTAGCGGTGCCCTGTACCCGCAATCCGCTATAGCGGGGTTGAATGCCTATATGAGGTTTGAACATGTAAGGTCTGCCTTACAAAAGTGAGCGTTGACAATTGGGTCCTGCGCAATGGGAACCTATGAATCTGGTCAGGTCCGGAAGGAAGCAGCCATAAGTAGACTTTTCCATGTGCCGTGGGGTAGCCTAGTTAGAGTTACCTTTTGTAAGTAACGCTTGGTTGTTCCTATCGAGAATAGGATGCACGGTTTACATATAAAAGGTCGGTACTTCTAAATTTTTTCATTAAACAATTAGAAGTACCGACCTTTTTTACTTATTTTTAATTTATTCGGCTTATGTAAAATAGAAGCGAATAAGATAATTAATCTAGAAAGCAACGAAATGGTGATTGTGTTGCTTTCTAGAATGCTACACGAGAAGTGAAGTACATACATCAAGTGAGAATGTGCTTTAACGCCAGCGCAATGTAATTAATAATCGACTACTTTTGATGGAATTCTAACCGTAAGGCATCAGGATTGTAATGAATATCTACATCTGACGTAACTTTTATAAAAACCTTCTCAATATTTGAAGTCTCAGCAGCATACAATTGCATTAAATTCTTTTGACGCAGAATGAGGGAATTGAAAAGGATGGGTTGGAACCTTGCTATGAGATTCATAAAGATACACTAGATTATAAAGGCTACGCTTATATCCAGATTCCACAAGGTGAGGATGTGCTATATCCGTTTATTGATTATTTGTATGAATCTTGGAAAATTGAAAACATAGGGATTCGGGAACACTACTCTCTGCCGTATTGTGGCGGGATACGAGAAACCTCTGTTTGGAAGAGTTCTTATCGATGGAGAACCAGTTGAAAATCATAGGATTCTTCCAGTTCAATTAGTGTTTCAGCATTCGGAAAAGGCAATGAATCCAAAATGGAAGATGCACCAAATTTTCATGAAAGGTGGAAGCCCGCTAATGAAATTCTTGAAGTTTTGGGAATACAACAGGAATGGATGGGAAGACGACCAAGTGAACTATCTGGTGGGGAACTCCAAAGCTTTTGCATTGCTCTTGCACTTGGCGCAAGTACAAGATTTCTAATCGCCGATGAGATGACAACGATGCTCGATGCGATTATACAAGCCCAAATTTGGAATGCAGTCCTTAATATTGCTAAAAAGAGGGAGATAGGTATCATTATCATCGTCAGTCATGAACCAAATTTGATTACAAGACTATGTGAACGAGTTTTAGATTGGAAAAGTTAGATAGACATTTTCTAATTATTGACCTTCCTTAGAAAATCCGGCTTTTTTGTTGCTTAAATAAAGGGTGAGGGAGTTCAAGAAGGAAATGGAGTAGTTTTTCTCAATTAACATAGAAGATGAAATATATCAGGAGCCTATTTCTCTAGAACTGTTTCCCGCACTACAGCCACATCGTTTTTATGCAATACATTGAATACGAAAAGAAAAGACAGCAAAATGCTGTCTTTTCTCAGAGTGTCGACAAAAGGGGTTCGGAATGAGACCATTCCGAACCCCTTTTGTCGACACTCTGAATTAATTAATTAATTAATTGGAGATGTTTTTCGGTGATCTTTACTGTCCTCGTGTCCCAGAGTGCAGTGCTTCCTTGGAAGATTGAAAAAATAACATACTGACAGGAGGCTAGAATGATTAAAAACGCGATATTATAAATACTAAATGTAAGCAAGTATTTCTTCGATTTCAGCGGCTTTGCCTGAAAAATATCTTATGATTTGTGGTATAGGCGCTAGTTCGCGATAGGCCCATATTGTTGAGTAAAATAAACAATTATTTATATAATGCAATTGAATTTGTGAAGGAATACACTTAAACGAACGAGCAGTTTTGTTGAATAAAAGTTTGTTTTCATTATAAAAAAGAATAAAGAAGTAGATGGTAAAAAATTGGGGAGTGAACATAATATGGAGAAGCCAATGATTGGTGTTTTACCTTTGTATGATAATGAAAAAGAAAGTTACTGGATGTTGCCAGGATACATGAAGGGGATTGAGGATGGTGGAGGAATCCCGGTTATGTTGCCACTAACAACTGACAAGGATATTATCTTAAGGTTAGCTGATTCTTTTGATGGATTTTTATTTACAGGTGGTCATGATATAAATCCAGAGTTGTACGGTGAAGAAATAGGGGATATGAGTGGGGAATTGTGCAATGAACGTGATATCATGGAGGCCATTCTTTTTAAGCAAGTATTAGAATTGGATAAACCTGCATTTGGGATTTGTCGAGGTCTGCAATTATTTAATGTCTTGTTAGGCGGAACTTTATATCAAGATATTCCCACTCAACTAAGTCAGAGTCAGATTAAACATAAGCAAAATCCACCATATACGGAACCCAGTCACCATGTGTATATAAGAAAAGATACCTTGCTTGATCAAATTCTTCAAACAGATTCTCTGAGAGTAAATAGTTATCATCATCAGGGTATTAAAAATATTTCGGAACAGTTAGTGCCTACGGCAACTGCTGAAGATGGATTGATAGAAGCAGTTTTCATGCCAGATAAAAAATTTATCTTAGCTGTTCAATGGCATCCTGAGTTCAACTATAAGTTTGATGATGATAACTTTAAGTTATTTTTAGAATTTGTAAGATCATGCAAATAAATCACTATGTTATTTAAATGATTTGAACGGAAACTATTTGTTTTAACAAAAGAACATTTCGATTAATCAAGAATTAAAAAAGAGAAAGGTTAATAAGGGATGTGAAAGTGGGTAAAGAGAGCCTTTTTCATTTAAAAAGGCTAAATTACCCATTACTTTCCATATAAGTCCTTCCATCCGCGAATCGTTTCCGTCCCTCAATATCAGCAAATTCTCATGGAGCTTCAAGAAAATATGGTAGACAGGAAGCACCTGTTAATATATTATAAAGAAAATTATATACTTATTTTAAACAGATGTTATGCATGTAAGAATGTATAGCTTAATAGGGAAGTTCGGTGAAAATCCGACACGGTACCCGCCACTGTAATCCGGAGCGACCTGCACAATGTCACTGCTTTATTTTAAAGTGGGAAGACGCAAGGAGCATCGATGGTAAGTCAGGAGACCTGTCTGTTTAGATAACACAAAATGACCTACGGGCTATAGGGGAGGTGTTTACGGAGACGGAAGTATGCTTTTTTCTGTTTAAATCAGAACATACTATTGTTTATTGTGAGCATTTAAACCAACCAGGTTTAAATGCTCTTTTTGGTTTGGTCACTATTTCATACGATGGAGGTATATTTTAACGTGAGAAAAAGATCATTATGGGTTTCATTTATTATACTGTTAGGTTTAACAAGCTATTTTTGGACGAACTCTTATCGTCCAGCCTATGCTATGCATATAATGGAAGGATTTCTACCATTTGGTTGGGCTGTTTTTTGGTGGGCGATTACTATTCCATTTCTCGTCGTTGGAATACGATCGATAACGAATAAATTAAAAGAAAATCCTGAATTGAAATCCATGCTAGGTCTGTCTGGTGCATTCGCATTCGTTTTATCTGCGTTGAAAATTCCTTCAGTGACAGGCAGTTGTTCCCATCCAACAGGTGTAGGATTGGGGGCCATTTTATTTGGCCCAACGACGATGAGTGTTTTAGGAACAATAGTCCTTTTATTTCAATCACTCTTGTTAGCACATGGTGGAATAACTACGTTAGGGGCGAATGCCTTTTCAATGGCTGTCGTTGGACCTTTACTTTCTTATGGTATATACAAATTTGGAAGAAAAATGAATGTATCCCTCGCCGTTTCAGTTTTTTTAGCTGCAATGATAGGGGATTTAGGTACATATTTAGTAACATCCGTTCAATTAGCTTTAGCCTTCCCTGCCCAGGTAGGTGGATTTGTGCCTTCATTTGTAAAGTTTGCTAGTATCTTTGGTATTACACAAGTCCCTTTAGCGATTAGTGAAGGCTTACTTACAGTTATTGTGATGAACTTACTTCAAAAATATAATATGACAGAATTAAATCAATTACCTCTGATGAAGGAGGCACGTTAACATGAGAAATGGAATATTATTTTTATTTGTTATTCTATTAGCCATTTTTCCTTTACTATTTTTAAAAAATGCTGAATTTGGTGGAGCTGACGGGCAAGCAGAGGAAGCGATTATCGAAGTGGCACCTGACTATGAGCCATGGTTTCATGCGATATGGGAACCACCAAGCGGAGAGATTGAAAGTTTACTATTCTCGTTACAAGCGGCTATCGGAGCCATCATTATTGGCTATGTCATAGGATATGGAAAAGCTAGAAAAAAGTATTCTTCATCTAAAGAATAGCGGAATGAAGTAAATTCTATGATAAAAATTGATGATTATACTTATAGCAGTGGATTAAAAGATGTTCATCCGGTTGAGAAAGTCAGCTTTGCACTGATTTTTCTCTTTTTTACTATTCTTTCAAAAAATACTTTGGTGGCTTGTTTTACCTTTACTGTAATGAGTCTAGGGGTGTTATTTAAGGCAAAAATCCCGTTTATCGTCTATTTGAAACTGCTTTTCGTTCCTTTTGTATTCTTAATGACAAGCTTGGTCGCTATTTTATTTTCTATTGCACCTATTGATCAAGAAGGGCTAGAGGTGCTTTGGAGGGTTGAAATAGGTTTATGGCAAATCTATATTAGTTCAAATAGTATCCAACAATCATACGAACTAGCTACAACGATTCTAGCAAGTGTGAGCTGTTTATATTTTCTTGTATTATCAACTCCCCTTTATCAATTGATGTGGGTATTAAAAAAAGTAAAACTTCCCACTGTTTTTGTAGAATTAATGGGGATTACGTATCGATTCATCTTTGTTTTATTGGAAAAGGTGAATGAAATTTATAGGGCACAATCTAGCAGGCTTGGCTATCAAAACTATAGAGGCTGGTTTTCCAGCGTTGCACAGCTTATTGTCAGCCTTTTCGTTAAATCGATGCGCTCAGCAAATGAACTTCAAATCGCAATGGATAGTCGAGGTGGAGACGAGCATTTGTATGATGTGGATTTATCAATGGGCTACAATCATAGGCATTTTGTCATTATTTTTATTTCGTTTGTATCACTTTTCGTGATATATGTTATGACAAAATCATGAAAGACCAATGAAAAGGAAGTATGCCGAGTGCGTGAACAAATTATAACGTTTGAACAAGTTTCTTATCAATATGCAGATGGAACGATGGCATTGAATCAAATAAATCTGTCAATTGAAAAAGGAAAGAAGATCGCTTTGTTAGGAAACAATGGAGCTGGGAAATCGACACTATTTCTGCTGATGAACGGTATTTTAAAGCCAACAAGTGGCAGCATTCTATACAGTGGAAAAAAGTTGACCTATAAACGAAAAGAGATTCAGCAATTAAGGCAACAAGTCGGTATTGTATTCCAAAATTCTGAAACCCAACTTTTTTCAGCTAGTGTCTATGAAGATATTAAGTACGGTCCAAAAAATTTACATTTATCCACCGAAGAAATGCAGAGGCGCGTAAAGGAAGCCATCACATTAACAGAAACAGAATCGCTCAAAGATAAACCTCCTCACTTTTTAAGTATTGGACAGAAGAAAAGAGTAGCGATTGCTGGAATTGTTGCTATGGATCCAGAATTAATGGTGTTGGATGAACCAACAGATGGACTCGATCCTTACTATTCAAATAGAATGATGGAAATTTTCGAGAAAATTCACCACCAAAATCGGACGATTTTATTGTCAACGCATAATGTAGATTTAGCTTATGAGTGGGCAGATGAGATCATCATCTTAAACAATGGGTATGTATTAGCTCAAGGAACAGCCGTTGAGGTTTTTAATAAAAGAGACATTCTCGAAAAAAGCCATTTACAAAAACCTTGGATTATGGAAGTGTTTGAAAGATTACAAAGAACGAATGTATCCAATAAAAAGTATCCGAAATCGAAAGCAGAGCTGTTTGAAATGATTATTTAAATTGGATAGATACTCATGAAGGAGTTATCTTAGATAAGCCGTTATGAATGTTTCAAAAAAAATAGTATGTTAACTTTCGAGATTATATGATATATTTATACAAAATTTAATAATTAATTTAAATAAGTGCTCACATTTGTGAGGTAAAAGGGAAACTAGTGAAAGTCTAGTACAGCCCCCGCTACTGTAAGAGCTGATGAAATTACAATGCCACTGAGAAATCGGGAAGGTGTAAGAGTAAAAAGAAGCTTAAGTCAGGAAACCTGCTTATTTAAGCGACACTTGCTTTTCGGAGGGAGAAGTATAGGCGGGACAGTTTTACCTATTGTTCTTGTGTTTCAGTATGCTTTTTTTATACTGTCATTTCACATGCCTGTATTCCTTTTAAAAGGAGTGCAGGCATTTTTTATTTGGAGGTAAGTCTATGAAAAAGGGGAAAATTTTTGTTGTTGGCTTCGGTCCCGGTGATCGTGAGCATATTACCAATCGAGCTGTAGTTGCCTTGCAGCAAAGTGATTGTATTATAGGCTATAAAACATACGTGGAGCTCATTGAATCTTTCGTAACAGCAAAATCCATTGTCAGTACGGGTATGACAGAAGAAGTGTCACGTGCACAGGATGCAGTAAAGAAGGCGGAAGCGGGCCATATTGTCTCGGTGATTTCCAGTGGAGATTCAGGCGTTTATGGTATGGCTGGATTAGTGTATGAAGTGCTAATTGAGAAGGGTTGGACTGAGAAAGATGGAATGGAGGTAGAGATTGTTCCTGGTATTTCAGCTATTAATTCTTGTGCAAGTTTATTGGGTGCGCCCGTCATGCACGATTCCTGCACAATCAGCTTAAGTGATCATTTGACGCCTTGGACTGTAATTGAAAAGCGTATTGAAGCGGCTGCGATGGCGGACTTCGTTATCGCTTTATATAATCCGAAAAGCGGGCGACGGACACGCCAAATTGTAGAGGCACAAACTATTCTATTAAAATATCGTTCTCCCGAAACACCTGTAGGACTTGTGAAAAGTGCTTATCGAGAAAATCAACATGTTGTGCTGACAACACTAGCTGAAATGTTAGAACATGATATCGGAATGCTGACAACGGTTATCATTGGGAACTCTTCTACCTTCTTTTATGATAATAAAATTATTACCCCTCGAGGTTATCAGCGTAAATATACGTTAGGTGAAGAGAAGCAAAGCTTAAAACCGCATCAGCGTTTGAAAAAGGAAGCTGAGCCATGGGCATTAAATCAAGAAACAGGGGAAGCGAAAGCTGGTTATGAGCAAATGGTAAAAGAAAAACAAGAGGTTAGTTCATTAGATATGGCTTTAAGGGCATTATCTATGGTGACTAAAACTGAAATAGTAAATCCATTGTTCGTACAACAGGCTGTCGAAGATATATTTGAATTTGCTGTTTCACCTGGTGTTGCCAATAAATTTATTACGCCAAAGCAAATGCACATATTGGCAGAAACCATTGGAGAGACAGGCACCATGGAATATACACCGGATCATCGTTTTATAGTAAAGATTCCAACAAATCAGCCTGAATCAATTGTTGAAAAACTCAAACAAAATAATTTGATCGTCATGCCTGTTGGCGATGTTTTAAATATAAAAGCTTGTGATTTTTGCTACGGTGAAAAAGCTGAATCGATTCCATATGCGGAAGAAATAGCAGCAAATTTGGGGGGCTTAAAGCTTCCAAAAGAATTACATATTGGTTTCAACGGCTGCGGTATGGCTTGTTATCGGGCAGTATTCGATGATATCGGGATTGTTTACCGTAAGAAGAAATTTGATTTATTTATTGGAGCAAAGCCTGTTGGCCGCACAGCCCATGCTGCACAGCCTGTAGCAGAAGGGATTGAACCAGATGAACTGTTGCCGTTAGTAACGAAAATTATAGAAGAGTACAAACAAAATGCCCATCCAAATGAACGCCTTTTTAAATATTTTAAACGAGTGAAAAAAATTCAGTATTTTAACTACCAGGATATGAGCTCCAAAATTGAAGTCGAGCCGGCACCATGTGGAGATTAGGAGGAACCCATGATTTTATTTTTAGCAGGCACAAGTGATGCGAGAGCATTAGCCATTCAATTGCAAAGTCAAGGCTATCCTTTATTAGCGACAGTAGTTACAGAATCTGCAGCCGAAAGTTTAAAAGAATATCATATTCCTTATCAAGTGGGTCGATTATCAGTTGATGATATGGTGGCGCTTATTCAGAAGCAAAAGATGAATGGTGTGATTGATGCTAGCCATCCATATGCGGAAGAAGCGTCGAAAACCGCAATGGCAGCAGCACAAGCATGTGAGATTCCCTATATTCGTTATGAAAGGCCAGAAGAACAGTTTATTTCCCCACTAATTACAGAGGTTGAAAGTTATGAGGAGGCAGCTAAATTAGCTCAATCTCATAAAGGAACAATTATGCTGACAACGGGCAGCAAAACATTAGAAATATTTACGAAATATTTAATGCGTGATGGAATTCGGCTTATATGCAGAATGCTTCCGAATATAGGGAACATGGAAAAGTGCCATAGGTTAGGGATTAAACAAAAGGACATCATTGCAATCCAGGGCCCATTTTCGGAATCATTAAACAAAGCACTATGTGAGCAATACAATGTGACTTTAATGATTACAAAAGAAAGCGGGAAAGTGGGATCTGTAGATGAAAAAATGACAGCTGCTCTGCAATTAGGGATTCCCGTCATTTTAATAAAGCGTCCAGCAATGGAATATCAAAATTTTTGTACTTCTTTCGAAGAAGTAAAACAATTATTGGGAGGTTTTATTCATGGCAAACATGAACTTTAATACAAAATTTATTCCTATAACAGTAGATCCAGACAAGATTTATGATCACAGTTTCGCCATTATCAAAGAAGAGATGGGCGAACATTCATTTACAGATGAGCAATGGCTGGTTGTTCGACGGGTGATTCACGCTTCAGCAGATTTTGAGTTAGGCCGCAGCATGATTTTTACACCTGATGCCATTGAGGCAGGGATTCAATCCATATTAGCTGGCCGTCATGTAGTGGCGGATGTACAAATGATTGAAAGTGGTTCTGGCCGCAAGCGATTCCAAAAGCATGGAGGGGACTTGCATTGTTATATTGCAGATGAAGATGTTTCAAAGGAAGCAAAGGCTCAAGGAACAACTCGGGCTATTATTTCCATGCAAAAAGCAACGCGTTTACATGAAGGAGGAATTTATGCCATTGGCAATGCGCCAACCGCGCTTCTGGAGTTAATTCGTTTAATTAAAGAAGGGAAAGCAAAACCGGATTTAATTATTGGAATGCCCGTCGGATTTGTATCAGCAGCAGAGTCGAAAGCGGAGTTAGCAGTGCTAGAAGGAATTCCATTTATTACGAACGCAGGGAGAAAGGGTGGCAGTACAGTGACAGTCGCTGCACTTAATGCCATTTCGATTATGGCGGATGAACGAGCAAAAGAAACGAAATAAAAAAGACCCTTCACAAATGCGACACGGTTACACGACGGGAGCCTGTGCAACAGCGATGACAAAGGCAGCATTGCAAGCTCTCGTTGTGGGACAGGTACCAGATGAAGTCACGATTTATTTACCGGCTGGCCAGTATGCAACATTTAAAGTATCCGCATTTCAAGTGTCAGAAGACAGTGTAATGTGCGAAACAATCAAAGATGCCGGGGACGATCCTGATGCTACACATCAAGCACGAATTCAGAGTACCGTTCGTTATTCAGAAGAAATAGGCATTCATTTAGATGGCGGAATGGGTGTAGGGCGAGTGACAAAAGCCGGACTACCTGTACCAGTTGGTCAAGCAGCGATAAACCCCGTACCACGTAAAATGATATATGGGGTTGTACAAGAAGCAATGGAAAAATTTAAATTGGATTGTGGAATTAAAGTAATCATTTCTGTACCGGATGGGGAAAAAATTGCTGAAAAAACATTGAATAGGCGGTTAGGCATTATCGGCGGAATTTCGATATTAGGTACACGGGGAACGGTGGTTCCATTTTCGAGTTCTGCTTATATGGCAAGTATTGTACAAGCGATTAATGTAGCAAAAGAATCAGGATGTGAGCATGTAGTCATTACAACGGGTGGACGCAGTGAAAAACATGCTATGCAGCAGTATCCACATTTACCAGAAGAAGCATTTATAGAAATGGGCGATTTTGTTGGTTTTACATTAAAACATATTGCACGGAAGAAGATTCCGAGAGTTTCGTTAGTAGGGATGATGGGTAAGTTTTCAAAAGTTGCCCAGGGTATTATGATGGTTCACTCAAAGAGTGCACCTATTCGTTTAGAGTTTTTAGCGGGTATTGCCAATAAAGTAGGTGTTGATGAGGAGACGCAGCGAGAAATTATACAGGCGAATACAGCTTCACAGGTTGGAGAGATGCTTCAAGGAAACGAGGCATTCTTTACAGCACTTTGCAAAAACTGCTGCTACTATGCATTGAATCATATGAATACTGACATCAAAGTGTCGACAACCTTGTATACCATGAATGGAGATTGTTTAGGAAAGGCTGAGAATATTGACAAATTGGATGAAGATGATTGGTATAGGGGATAATGGCGCGGAAGGACTGCTCCCCCAATATACTGAGTGGATTAATGAATGTGATGTACTTGTAGGCGGGGAACGTCATTTACAATTTTTTTCAAAATTGAATAAAGAGAAAAAAGTAATTAAAGGCAGTTTGTCAGCATTAACAGCTGAATTACAGCAAGAAACACGAAACGTCGTTATTTTAGTGTCCGGTGATCCACTGTTTTATGGACTGGGAAGTTTACTTGCGAAGAAGCTTCCATTAGAGATTTATCCTTATACCAGCTCGGTACAGCTCGCTTTTTCTAAAATGCAAGAAAGCTGGCAGGATGCGTATATTGTCAGCTTGCACGGCCGTTCCATAAAAGGGTTTGCACAAAGAATTGATGGGCGTAAAAAAATTGCTATTTTAACAGATGAAACGAATTCTCCGCAGGCAATTGCAAACTATTTAAAGCGATTCGGCATGACAGAATATGATGCATTCGTTGCAGAAAATTTACAAGGTGAAAAGGAGCGGTGCCGCTGCTTTACATTGGACGAAATGGAGCAAACCTCCTTTTTTCCATTGAATGTTGTGATTTTAAAACAGCGCGAAGTAGTGGAACGTTCTTCTCTTGGAATCCCGGATGATGCATTTCTTCAGCGAAAGCCAGATAAAGGATTAATTACTAAAAGGGAAATTCGGACTCTTTGTTTGCAAGAGTTAGGGCTTAAGGAGAATAGCGTTGTTTGGGATATAGGAACCTGCACAGGTTCAGTTGCGATTGAAGCAGCGAAAATGGCTCGGGAGGGTGCCGTTTATGCCATTGAAAAAAATGAAGGTGACCTTGAAAACTGCCTGGAAAATCAATTAAAACATCGTACAGATTTTGTTGCAGTGCTGGGGAAGGCACCCGACCGTCTGGATGAATTTCCAGATCCGAATGCGATTTTTATTGGCGGCAACGGTGGAAATATGAAGCATTTATTGCAATCATGTATGTCACGCTTAAAGCCAAATGGACGCCTTGTTATGAATATTGCAACGATTGAAAATCTTGCAGAAGCGCTGCAGCATCTAAAAGCATTAGGTTGTGAAGTCTCCATATTACAGGCGCAAATTTCAAAGAGTAAGCCAATCTTACATTTAACGCGTTTTGAACCATTAAATCCAATCTATATTTTGACAGCAAAGAAAGGAAAAGAATCATGAGAATAGGAACTTTATTCGGATTAGGTGTTGGGCCGGGAGATCCAGAATTAATCACAGTAAAAGCATTTCGCCGATTGCAGGAAAGTCCGGTCATTGCTTATCCCAAAAAATTAAAGGGGAGTAAATCTTATGCTCACCGTATTGTTGAAGTATATATAAACCCGGCAGAAAAAGAGATGCTTGGTTTAGTATTCCCCATGACAAAAGATGAAGATACACTGCGTGCTGAGTGGACAAAATCAGTAGAAGCTATTTATAGCTATTTAGTTCAAGGAAAAGATGTAGCTTTTGTGACTGAAGGGGATCCGATGCTGTTTAGCACATTTATACATTTAATGAACTTAATGAAATCGTTGTACCCTGATGTTCCGATTGAAACAGTAGCAGGCATTTCGTCGTTTAATGGTTCTGCTAATCGCTTAGGGATTGCATTGGCTGATGGTGATGACCATGTCGCCATGATTCCTGCTACGGAGGATATGGAAGAAATGCGCCAAGTGATTGAAAACCACGATGCGATTGTCTTTATTAAAGTAGCAAAAGTTATCGACGTAATGCTCGATCTTCTAGAGGAAATGAATTTATTAGAAAAAGCACATGTCGTTACAAAAGTTACATCTGATGAAGAGGTAATTTGGAAAATCAAGGAACTACGGGATGCAGAATTAAATTACTTGTCATGTATGGTGGTGCGCAAATAATGAGGAGAATGTGGATTATCGGAGCAGGTCCGGGCGATCCGGATTTAATCACGGTGAAAGGTTTAAAGCTATTAAAAGAAGCGGATGTTGTGATGTATACAGATTCACTCGTAAGCGAAACGTTGGTTGCGGAAGCGAAGGAGTCGGCAGAAATTATCCGCACAGCAGGGATGCATCTTCAGGAAATGGTGGATTGTATTGTCGAGCGTGTCAATGCAGGTAAAATGGTTGTACGTTTACATACAGGCGACCCGGCGATGTACGGGGCGACGATGGAGCAAGTGGCGCTGCTGAAGACGTATGATATTAGCTATGAAGTTGTTCCAGGTGTAAGTTCTGTTTTTGCATCTGCAGCAGCCGTTGGTGCAGAGCTGACGATTCCTGATTTAACTCAAACACTCATTCTAACACGGGCTGAAGGGCGTACACCTGTGCCAGAGCATGAAAAATTACAGGCACTGGCAAGCCATCACTGTACGATAGCAATGTTTTTAAGTGCGACATTGACAAAGAAAATTACTAAAGAATTGCAGGCAGCAGGCTGGGGAGACGATACGCCAGTTGCTGTTGTGCAGCGTGCTTCATGGCCTGACCAAAAAATTGTGCGGACAACATTGTCTGAATTAGATGAAGCCATGCGTGTCAATGGCATTCGTAAGCATGCGATGATTCTAGCTGGCTGGGCATTAGACCCGCATATTCATGAAAAAAATTATCGTTCGAAGCTTTATGACAAAACCTTTACTCATGGCTTCCGCAAAGGTGTGAAGGAGAATGATTAGTTTACGTGAAGGTGAAATTCCTAATATTGTAAAGCGCAAACCATATGCCCTCGTTGCCATAACGAAACATGGGGTGGCACATGCAAGAAGCTACACTGAAAAATTCCCCTATGCGGATCTATATTATATGAAGAAATTTGAGCAGGGCGATGAAGAGGCCCGTCAGATTCAGTTATTTGATGGTACGGTTCGCCTATTATTGCCCGCTTTGTTCCAGCAGTATCAAGGAATCATTTGTATCATTTCCCTAGGTGCTGTTGTTCGTATGATTGCTCCGCTTTTGATTGATAAAAAGAAAGATCCTGCCGTGTTAGTAGTGGATGATAAAGGCCAATATGTCGTCAGCGTTTTATCAGGTCATATTGGCGGTGCCAATGCCTTAACCCATGAATTTGCAAAAGCGATTGGTGCTGTACCAGTTGTAACAACAGCTTCAGATGTTCAAAAAACGATTCCCGTCGATTTATTTGGCGCCCAATTTGGGTGGATGTGGGATAGTGAAGAAAAGTTGACACCTGTTAGTGCATCGGTTGTTAATGAAGAACATGTTGCAATTGTGCAGGAAACGGGTGAAAAAAATTGGTGGATGTACAATCGCTCAATGCCTGACAATTTGAAAATTTATCGAACGATAGATGAAGCGATTATAGCAAAACCACAAGCAGCACTACTTATTACAGATCGTTTAATTGAAGCACATGAAGAGGTGCTGCTCGAGAACGGAGTTATCTATCGTCCAAAATCAATTGTGCTTGGTATTGGCTGTAATCGCGGTACGGCAATGGCAGAAATTGAACAAGTTATAGATGAAACATTAGCTGAGCTGTGTTTAAGTAAAAAAAGTGTCAAAGCTGTTGCGACCATCGACTTAAAGAAAAACGAAAAAGGCTTGCTTGAATTAACTGCTAAACATAACTGGTCGTTTGTAACTTATACACCTGACCAGCTAAATGAAATACCGATGCAAAACCCATCGGAAACAGTCTTTAAATATACAGGTGCATATGGAGTCAGTGAGCCGGCCGCATTGCGTTATGCGAATGCAAAAGCGTTATTGCTGGAGAAAAAGAAAAGCGGAAATGTAACTATATCCATTGCACGTGTCAACTTTGAGGAGGAAGCACGATGAATCGATTTGTTCTAGCTGGCACAGGAAGCGGTGTTGGAAAAACAACATTCACAATCGGCATCATGCGCACGCTTATGAAGCGAGGATTAACAGTCCAGGGTTTTAAATGTGGCCCGGACTATATTGACCCAACGTATCATACAGCTGTCACAAAACGCTCTTCTCGTAATATTGATAGTTTCATGCTGTCCCATGATACAGTCCGTGCCATTGTCGCAAGAGCGAGCCAAGATGCAGACATAGCTATTATTGAAGGGGTGATGGGCTTTTACGATGGTAAATCTCCATTATCAAATGAAGGATCTGCTGCTCATATTAGTGAGATTACAAAAAGTCCCGTCATTTTAATTGTCAATGCAGCAAGTATGGCAAGAAGTGCAGCTGCGATTGTTAAAGGATTTCAAATGTTAGATGAAAGCTCCAATATTGTTGGCGTTATTGCCAATCAATTAGGAAGTAAAAGCCATTTTGAAATGATCAAAGCAGCCATTGAACAAGAATGTGGAATTCCTGTCATTGGTTATCTGCCAAAAGGGGCCGTACCTTTGATGCCAAGCCGTCATCTGGGTTTAGTACCAGCCATTGAACGTGGTGATTTAGATTCATATTTTGATAGTCTTGCAGAGGTTATTGAAGAAACATTGGATATTGAACAACTTCTGGAAATTACAAAAACACAATCATTGGACGTGTCCGAATCTATCTTTGATGCACAGCCGCAAAGACAAGAAGTACATATTGCCGTTGCAAAGGATGCCGCATTCAACTTCTATTATGAAGAAAATCTAGAATTGCTCCGTACATATGGTGCCACGTTGCATTATTTCTCTCCCTTACAAAATGAGGAAGTTCCAGAACAAGCGCAAGGGCTGTATATCGGCGGTGGTTTTCCGGAAGAGTTTGCTGAAAGCTTAGCGAAAAATGAGGAAACGAAGCAATCAATAAGAGCAGCGCTTGAGCGAGGCGTACCAACATTAGCGGAATGCGGCGGTTTCATGTATTTAACAGAGGAAATTGTAAATCGTCAAGGACGGGTATTTCCGATGCTCGGAATCATTCCGGGACGTGTGCGGATGCAAGATAAATTAGCGGCACTTGGATACCGGGAAATTACAGGTGTTCCAGGCAACTTTCTAATCAATGAAGAGGAGCAGGCAAAAGGGCATGAGTTCCATTACTCAACGTATGAGGGGGAGCATACATCACCAGCTTATTTTAGTAAAGGCCGTTTTCGCACTCAGCAGGAAGGTTATCTACATAAAAATATTGTTGCTGGTTATACACACTTTCATTTTGCTTCGAATCCACAGCTTGTGAAAAATTGGCTGACAGCATGTTTGGAGGATAAACAATGAATTATTTCCCATTATTAATGAATATTGACTATAAAAAGGTTGTTATTGTTGGGGGCGGACATGTAGCTCGTCAAAAGGTAGAAGCGCTGCTGCCAACAAAGGCACTAGTAACAGTGATAAGTCCAATTGTAACTGAAAAATTGCAACACTACATCAATGAAGGGCTTGTGACATGGAAAGAAAAAACATTTGTACCTGCTGATTTAGATGATGCAGCACTGATTTTCGCGGTTACAAATGACGAAGAAGTAAATAATGCAGTGGAAGAAGCGGCACAGCATTGGCAATTACTCAGCCGTGCGGATGCAAAAGGACGAGTTGATTTCATCAATCCAGCAGTTGTTCGACGTGGTGATTTCGTATTGACTGTATCGACGTCTGGAGCAAGTCCAGGTTTGACACGTCAAGTAAAGACGGATTTAGAAGAGCAATTTGGAGTACAATACGCGCAGTATGTTTCATTTTTAAAGAAAGCACGTCAGCGAATTTTACAAGAGCTTACGGGCGATGAGAAAAAACAGCTATTAGCAGAGCTTCTGGAACCACAGTTATTACAATGGATCGAACAAGGTGAAAAACAAAAATGTGAAGCGTGGTTGCTTAAGCGTATAGGAGAAAAACAGTGAGCGGATTTGTATATATTGTAGGAGCTGGTCCTGGTGACCCAAAACTATTGACCATTCGTGGACTAGAGTGCATTCAGTTAGCAGATGTGATTTTATATGACCGACTGGTGAATGCTGAATTATTAAAACATGCGAAAGCAGATGCCGAACTGATTTATTGTGGAAAAGAACCAGGCAGGCATGGAATGATTCAGGATGAAATTCATCGTGTGCTAGTGGAACAAGCCAATCTTGGCAAGCAGGTTCTCCGCTTAAAAGGCGGTGACCCGTTTGTCTTTGGACGTGGTGCCGAGGAAGCTGCGATTTTGCGGCAAGCCAATATTCCATTTGAAATCGTACCTGGTATTACAGCGGGGATTGCCGCGCCTGCTTATGCTGGGATTCCTGTGACACATCGTAATCATGCTACAAGCTTTGCGATTGTTACAGGTCATGGTCGCCCAGAAAAGGAGCAGGACTTTTTAAATTGGTCCGCGCTTGCTCAAATAGATACGGTGGCCTTTTATATGAGTATAGGCAATATCGCGCATATATCGAAAAGCTTAATAACCTATGGTAAAAGTGAAACAACCCCTGTTGCCGTCATTGAATGGGGCACAACCAAAAATCAGCGTACGATTACAGGCAATCTCTCTACGATTGCACAAGATATTCAAATCCATCGTATGTCAAATCCATCCATGATTTTAGTTGGCGATGTGGTTAGTGTTAGGGGTCAAATTGCCTGGTTTATAGAAAAGGAGCAGGAATTATGTTAGATGCATTAAAAAAACGCCGTGCGATTCGTCAATTTGAAACGCGTGAAGTGGAACGTGACAAAATTGAAACGTTATTAGAAGTTGCAACGTTTGCACCAAATGACCGAATGCGTGAGCCTTGGCATTTCTATGTGTTACAGGGAGACAGCTTAAAACGTTATGAGCAGGTGGCGCTTGATTATTTACAAAAACGATTTCCAACCAAACCACATTTAGTGGAAAGTTCAATGGGAGCTATCACAAAAACACCGCTTGTCATTGTGGTGACATCGGCCATCGTCGATGGAGATGAAGGGGCAACTAAAGACAATACCTTTGCAGTCAGCTGTGCGATTATGTCGATGTGGTTAATGGCCGAACAGCTGGGTTTAGGCATGGTATGGCGTACACGTGGTGTCGGCTTAGTGCATGATACCGCATTACATGATTTTATTGGTGCAACGGATGGGGAGCAATTAGTAGGGACGTTATGCATTGGTTACCCTGCAGAAGAAATTACTTCTGCGAAAAGGCGTACACCATTTACAGAAAAAACAACTTGGCTATAGGGAGGTTTGTACATGGCACGACAGGGGATGCTCTTAGTCTATACAGGTGAAGGCAAAGGGAAAACAACTGCCTCGCTTGGTGTCGCCTTACGTGCTATTGGCCGTGGCATGAAGGTGAAATACTATCAATTTATTAAATCACCGGAACGTACATATGGTGAACAATTGGCGCTAAGGAAACTTGGTGTTGAAACCGTGCAATTAGGTGTGGGTTTTACATGGACAAAAACACCGGAGGAGCATCGCGAAGCACTTGCTAAAGCCTGGAAGACTGTAAAAGAAGAGCTAAATGATGAAACAACAGATGTTTTAGTACTGGATGAGTTGAATAATGCGTTAGCCATCACACGTTTTCCAATCGATGATGTATTGCCATTACAAGAGGTGTTAGCGGCCATACAAAACCGTCCTAAAACGATGCACCTTGTTATCACAGGCCGTTCTGCACATCCATCACTACTCGCTTTAGCTGATCTAGTGTCAACGATTGATGCCACAAAACATTATTATGCTGATCAGGATGTCAAAGCGATGAAGGGGCTTGAGTTTTAAACACCAAGGGCGCCATGGTTAAATCACAAACTGGGCCCTATTTACTAGAGAAGAATTGTCCATTTATTATGTCGGGATTGAGGAGAAAATTCAATGATAAAAGGATCCCCTTTACACTTTGATTTTGAAAAACTGTGGAAAGCAGGAATGTTAGACTGGCATGGCAAGATGCCAGAACGAATGATTGATGATGAGCTAGAAGAAGCTTTTTGGGCTCAGTCCATGAAGAAAAAAACATACAAGCAAACCGATGACTATGCAAAAAAAATTTACGAAAAAATGAAACAACATATTCCGCAACATTCAACTTGTATTGAAATAGGTCCAGGATGGGGCAATTATACCTTCCAACTCCGTCAAGATGTTACAAGTTTAACGTTAGTGGATGGTTCTGAAAGTGTGCTAGATTATTTAAAACAATACTTTGACAACGATGCAAATGTTCAGTTCGTTCATAGTAAATGGGAAGAAGCGCAAATAGAGCAGCATGATGTTGTTATTGGGGTGAACTGCTTTTATCGTATGTATGAAATGAATGCGGCGCTGAAAAAAATGAACGGGCTTGCCCAAAAGCGAGCCATCATTGGCTTAACAACAGGACCTATTCAGCCGCATTACGTCATTTTAGATGAGCAGTTTGGCTATGACATTAAATATCCGCGCCGAGATTATATTACCATCGTTAATATGCTTTACCAGTTAGGTATTTATGCAGATTGTGAAATGCTTAAGCTAGAGCGTGAGTATCGTTATGATACATTACAGCAATTATATGAAGCACAAAGTAAAAAAATCTTATCACCCCGGTTTGACATGACACATGTGAAAGCATCACTCGAACGTTTTATTGCTATGGAGGATGGCCAGTATGTGTACCGTTACCCATTCTATGCTGCGATTATTACTTGGGAGCCTGCGAAGTGACATGGCTAATTTTCATTTTAACCTTACTAAGACGGGCTTTAATCGGGGGGACTGTTGATATAACAAAGAGATATAGAGGGTACAAGATGATGGAAGAGGGGGAGGTTACTTTATGACAACATGGAATCTAATGCAAATGCAGCGTCACCTGCTCATTTGTAATGGGGCAACCTGTATGGGAGCAGGAGCTGAAGAGGTCACGCAGCAAATTCGTGATGAAATCCGTAAAAACCGTTTAGATGAGCATATTCATACATCGCGTACACGCTGTAACGGCCGCTGTAAAGATAAATGCGTCGTAATTGATTATCCAAAAGGAACATGGTATTCGGTTCAACAGGAAGAAACGGCACGCGATATTGTTCATGAAGCAGTTGAACAAGATGCGATTATTTATTCAATGGAGCACGGTGTGCGGAAACGTAGCGAAGATCGCATAAAAGGAATTGAAAAATACAAGAAAGGTAATGGACCGATGAAAAAGGCTGTATTATTTGTTGGACATGGCAGCAGGCTGGAGGCAGGGAACAGAGAAGTTCGCGAATTTGTCGGGCAGATGAAAGAATACGTTGATCCATCCCTTTTAGTAGAAACATGTTTTTTAGAATTTGCATCACCAACTATTGAAGATGGGATTCAGTTGTGTATTGAAAAAGGTGCGGATGAAATCTATGTCATTCCCATCATTTTATTACATGCAGGACACTCCAAACTGCACATTCCTGCAGAAATTGAACATGCTAAAGAGCATTTCCCAGATGTTCAATTTACTTATGGCGAAACGATAGGTGTTCATGAGGCAGTTTTTGAAATTTTAAAAACAAGACTTACTGAAGCAGGTTTTGATGTGGATCAGAAGCATGAGGATACGGCCATTTTATTAATTGGACGAGGCGGAAGTGATCCATATGCTAATGGTGATTTTTATAAAATTAGCAGACTATTGTGGGAGAAATTAAATGTACCTATTGTTGAAAGTGCCTTTATGGGGGTAACGACGCCAACGGTGCAGGATGGGATGGAACGGTGCATTAAATTAGGTGCAAAAAAAATTATCATGCTGCCGTATTTTTTATTTACGGGAGTTTTAATGGAAAGAATGAATAAAATGGCCGAACAATTTAAAGAGTCTTATCCGCATATATCAATTGATATTGCTCAGTATTTTGGCTATCATCCAAAGTTACGAAAGGTACTATTAGAACGTATGAATCAGGCCTTAAACGGTACGTCGACTGGAATGCAAGATTTAGAAAATTTCCGTAAATTTGCGGAAGAACATGGGTATGAACATCATCATCACCATAATTAGAGGATATAGACAACCGGATTTTGTTTTATAGTCCGGTTTTTGTTTGCCAAGAAAAGTGCGAGTGACATATGGTAACGAGTTCCATCAACCTAGTATATGACTCATGATAATACATATCGGAGGAGTCATATACTAAGTTGGTCGGAAATTAAATTAAGAAATGTAAGGAGTACAAAGAAGATGGCTAAGGCTCTTAAATTGATGTTTCAAGGTACCCATTCGGATGTAGGTAAAAGTGTCGTCGTGACGGCTTTTTGCCGTATATTCGCCCAGGACGGATATAAAACGGTTCCTTTTAAGTCACAAAATATGGCGTTAAACTCTTATATCACAGTGGATGGAAAAGAGATAGGAAGAGCACAGGGGGTCCAGGCCGAAGCGGCAGGGATTCAGGCGACAACTGATATGAATCCGATTCTGCTCAAGCCGAATCGGGATAACCAATCCCAAATTGTGGTCCATGGAAAACCGTATAAAAATATGGAAGCCAGTGCGTATCGCAAGGAATTCTTTCAAACGGGTATTGAGCTTATTAAAAAATCGCTTGCTCTTCTGTCAGAAAAGTATGAACGGATTGTCATTGAAGGAGCGGGCAGTCCTGCCGAAATTAACCTGAATGACAGGGAAATGGTCAATATGCGGGTTGCAAGAATGGCTGACGCCCCTGTGATTTTAATTGGGGATATCGAAAAAGGTGGAGTTTTTGCTAGTTTAGTAGGAACCCTTCAGCTCATGGACCCTCATGACCGTGATCGAATCATCGGCGTCATCATCAATAAATTCCGCGGTGATATACGGCTTTTAGAATCTGGATTAACATGGTTTGAGGAATATACAGGAAAACCGGTTCTGGGAGTGATTCCTTATTTGGAGAATTTAAACATCGATGCCGAGGATTCCGTGATATTGAATCAATATACATCGGTCCGAAATACCGCAAAAGAACTTGATATTGCGGTGATTCAGTATCCGAAAATCTCCAATTTCACTGATATCGATCCTTTTTTTGCCGAACCTGATTGCCATGTCCGCTTTATTACAAGAGCAGATCAATTGCACAGCCCAGATTTACTGATTCTTCCTGGAAGCAAGAATACGATTGAGGATCTGCTGTTTTTAAGAAAAAGTGGTATCGCCGAGAAAATCGTGGAATTGCAGCAAAAGGATGAATCTCTTCTATTTGGAATCTGCGGTGGCTATCAAATGCTTGGTGAAAAAATCGAGGATCCGTTTGCCATTGAGTCACTTCACCAAGAAATCGAAGGTCTCCACTTACTGCCCATTAGGACGACCATTACAAAAGACAAGACGACCGTGTCATCAAATGGATTCTTACACTTTAACTGCAAACATTTCAACGTGTCAGGTTATGAGATTCATATGGGAGAAACGTGGACGACCCGAGAATCCCGAGGACTAATTGATACACAAGGCCGATTAGATGGCTGTAAAACCGCAGATGAAAGAATTATTGGTACTTACTTTCATGGAATTTTTCATAATGATGAATTTCGTAAGGAGCTACTGAATCAGATTCGCCAAGGAAAAGGATTGGAGCCGATTCATCAGCGTGTATCCTTCAACCAATTGCGTGAAGAAGCATTTGATCTTTTAGCGAATCATGTAAGGTCGCACGTAAAGCTGGATTTGATTGAACAAAAAATGAAGGAATTCCCAAAAAGGGAGATTAGCCAATAAACGGTGTCCAAACAGTTATCAGCTCCTTGTTGGTTGAAATGGGATGAAATAGGAATTTTCACAATGAAAATAGGTAAGGGAAGTTGTAATGGAACATTTGGGGAACTTGTTCAAGGGATAATAGACGAACGGCCTTTTTTAATAATTTTTCCCAGCCAAAGCTTGAAAAGTGAGGCAAGTTTTATCCCTAATTCAACTTCACCAGAAGTAACAGGTGTTAATTTAAAGGTGAAATGCTTTTCAACGTCCTCATTTAAATTTCTATCATTTTTCGGCGAGAGGACTCCCACCTTCAAGGAATGTGTAGGGCATTAGCCCGCTGAGTAGGTGGGAGGTAAATCGCCGCCTTCAATCATAATCGAACGGTCTAGCTTTTAGTTATTTTAAGAACTTACGAACTTTTTGCTCTTATCGATTATGTATTGAAATCCATATAAGAAAAAGGCTTTGTAAAAAAAATAGAAGAAAAATTGAAATTCATTCAATCGAACAAGTTTAACGACTTTTATTTTATCCATTACTCTCATGATAAGAAAAACGAAAAACGCATGTATAAGCGCATTAAGTAATAAGAACTGTTTGAAGTTTCCGTAAGTCCACTTTAATATCCACAAGGATCCTACGAGAAAAGGTCCCATATTAAAAGAAAATTCGCCAGAAATATAGGATTTTGGTTTATTATAAAAAACCCACCATTTTTGTTTTTTAGCCCTTTGAACATTCCATGCTTCTAAAAGAACCATAAGTAATGATGCCGGAAGAAACTTTTTTATATTATTCCTGCCATAAAAAAATAAAGATAACCATGAGAGTAAAACCATTGTGATATTAATCAACACTTGTTTTTTTAATTCCATATTCATTAAGCTCCTATTTCTTCTGCTTTTTATATTATTTGCATACGCCATTTATTTCTTTAAGATATTATTTACGTATGCAAAGATTTTATTTGTTTTTTCGTCGCTATTAATAACATTTATAAATGCTAACCTATGTATGTACAGAATTGACCGTTTAACAATGTACAGTTTTGATTAATAAATGCATAATATTCTGGGGTGAATATTATGCATTTACAAATCAATATAAATACAGAAAT
>Ga0182742_1001952_pt1 | contig 24416 bp, 26 predicted proteins | sample eDN5th37CBELigMG_FD_128880 | JGI IMG/M metagenome (GOLD analysis project Ga0182742, IMG submission 128880) | Enriched Miracle-Growth compost microbial communities from Emeryville, California, USA - eDNA 5th pass 37_C BE-Lig MG (version 2)... ...
CACTCGCTTCAACTCCCCCTCCATCCGCCAGCAAAAGACGGATGGTCAGACGAAACAGGTGGGGGGTCAAAATTGGACGCCGATCACCCCGCCAGAGGGGTCAATATTCCACGCCGAAACACAAGTACATTCTGCAGCCGCGGCGTGATGGCTTCCTGCTGGTGGTAGCGTGGCTCGGGAGGATGGCCGAAGGCAAGGATATGAAGGTGATCGCGCTCGGGCTCGGTCAGCATCAGCCCCCTTGCTATGCGGTCGAGCACATCGGCAGACGGCGCCCCACCTCGCCCCTGCTCCAGCCAAGTGTACCAGGTCGGGCTTATATTGGCGCGCTGGGCGACCTCTTCTCGGCGCAGGCCCGGCGTCCGCCGCCGCCCGACCTGGAAGCCGAACGCGGCCGGATCGAGACGCATGCGCCGGTCACGCAGGAATGTGCCGAGGCTCTTTTCGGAAGTGCTGTCGCTCATGCCATCCTGTTGATGCTTATACCAGGATAAACTCACTACTTTAACAGGACAAGCTTTCATGAGATCACTTGCCCCGTCAATGCAGGAGATTCAGCATGCGTGTTTTTCTCACCGGTGCCACCGGGTTCATAGGATCGCGTATCCTCGGCGAACTTCTGGCCGCCGGCCATGAGGTGATCGGCCTCACCCGTTCCGAGGCCGGAGCGAAGGCTCTGGCAAATGTGGGCGCCGCCGCTCATCTGGGAACGCTGGAAGATCCTCCTGCCCTGGCCAGGGGGACCGAGAATGCCGATGCTGTCATTCACACGGCGTTCGACCACGACTTTAGCAATTTCCTCGCCAATTGCGAAAAGGACCGCCGCGTCATCACCGCGCTCGGATCGGTTCTCAAGGGCTCGGATCGGCCGCTGCTCATCACCTCGGGCGTCGGCATCGGCGATCCGGGCAATGGCGGACCCGCGCGCGAGGACGTCTTCGACGCCCACCATTTCAATCCCCGCATAGCCTCGGAACTGGCCGGACAGGAACAGCTCGAGGCAGGCATCAACCTCGGCGTCGTCCGGCTGCCCCAGGTGCATGACACCGTCAGGCAGGGTCTCGTCTCGTACTATATCGAGTTGGCCCGCCAGAAGGGCATCGCCGCCTATGTCGGGCAGGGCGCCAACCGCTGGGCCGCCGGCCATGTCGCTGACGTGGCCAAGCTCTATGTTCTGGCGCTCGATCGTGCCGAGCCCGGTGCCCGCTACCACGCCGTGGCCGAAGAGGGGGTTGCGGCGCGCGACATCGCCGAAACCGTCGCGGCCGGCCTCGGTCTGGCCGCCACCTCGATCCCGCGAGACGAGGCTGAAGCCCATTTCGGCTGGTTCGCCATGTTCGCGTCGGCGAACATCACGGCTTTGAGCGCGCAGACGCAGGAAAAGCTGGGCTGGACACCCAAGGGACCGTGTCTGCTCGACGACCTAAGAGCCATGAACTATTCTGCGAGATAGGTCCGAACCGCACATCCGCCCGTAACGGCAGCCTCGCCAAACTGTTAATTGCTGAGATCGCGAAGCGAAGCACAGTTGTGGGAGCGATTGTGAAAACACCCTGACGGACCCTCGTCTGGCCCGTATAAGTTCCATCCGGCTACTGGACATATGCCGTCAAATCCCACGTATACCCAGTATTAAACCCGTCGCCATGACGTCGACACACGGGTGCCAAAAGCTCTTTCATGCGATTTGTACAAGCTGCTTTCCGAGATTTTGTCCCTTGAACAGGCCATCGAGCGCAGCGGGCGCTGTTTCGAGACCGACACTGATTGTCTCCTCGTAGCGAATATCGCCTGCCTGAACCCACGCCAGCATCTGGTAGAGCGCTTGCGGAAACTGCGCCATGAAATCGAGGAAGATGAAGCCTTCCATGCGCGCGCGTTTGAATGCGAGTTGCATGTAATTTGATGGGCCGTTGCCATAGGCCGCATTGCGGTAGCCGGAGGAGATGCTGCCGCACAACACGACGCGCGCATGCGGCGCGATATGGTCGAGGGCCGCTTCCAGGGTCGCACCGCCAACATTGTCGAAGACCACGTCGATACCATCTGGCGCGAGTGCGCCGAGCCGCTGGCGGATATCCTCTCCGCGATAATCGATGCAGGCATCGAACGCCGCGACATCGCGGACCCATGCACATTTGCGCTCGCTGCCGGCCGATCCGATCACGCGGGCGCCCAGCTTGCGCGCGATCTGCCCGGCGATCGATCCGACGCCGCCGGCTGCAGCGCTGACGAACACTGTCTCGCCCGCGATAGGCTTTCCGATCTCGGTCACGCCGAAATAAGCGGTCAGCCCGTTGACGCCGAAGACGCTCAACATCGCCCGCGGCTCGATTCCCTCGGGAATCCGAGTGAACCCGCTGATCCCCTCACCACTGGCCACAGCATAGTCCTGCCAGCCTGTCTGCCCTACGAGCCAATCGCCGGTGCGGAAGAGCTCGCTTCTGCTGGCGACGACTTGCCCGACACCGCTCCCAGGCATGACAGCCCCGATATGGGCGGGCGAGATGTAGGTCTCCTGCTCGTTGAGCCACGTCCGCTGCGTGGCGTCGATCCCCAGCCAGTGCACACGCACCAGCGCCTGCCCTTCTTCCAGGGCCGATACGGGCGAACAGCGTATCTCAAAATGCTCCGGGCCGACATCCGTGTCCGGCCGCGCGATCAGGACAACCTGGCGATTGATGATGTCAGACATTGTGATCTCCGTTAGCACGCCTCTTCGAACCGGACGTCATGTAACGGAACGAGGGCGAATTTCGGTATGAGTGCCATAATTGGGCCGGTTAGCGATCAGAAGGGCAAGACGCGCTAATCCGGGAAAAATGGGTATCCCCGAGGCGACCGAAAAATCATGGCCGCGCTGTGAAAGGGAGGAGAGCGATGCGTGGCGTGGCGCTGCCAGGCATCGGTTCGAAGCTTCGGAGAGCAGGGGCGATCATACCTCCGACGACGTCGATGTACCGTTGTGCTTCGTCCCAGAGTTTTGTGCTTGTCCGCGTAGATCGGAAAGAAGCTCACTCGAATTGCTCAACAGCAGGGGATGACGTTGCCCGTGCTATCCTAGAGTCGCGTTTCTCTGCGAGCGCGGCGAACGCGGCTGCCAGCAAGCCGGTCGCTGTCGAAAGGAGAATGATGCAGAACATTCCGTAGGTCGCGTTGTTCTCTGTCAGCGTCGCTCCTGTGATCGATGAAAGCGCCGCACCGCCGCCGACCGTCATGGCGCCGGCCAGTCCGGCGGCGCTTCCGGCGAGGTCCGGCCGCACCGAGAGCATTCCGGCGTTTGCGCTCGGCATGGTCAGGCCGTTGCCGACACCGATCAGGATACAAGGTCCGAACAGCGCAGCGGCATTCCTGAAACCTGCCAGATAAAGGGTTAGGCCGATGACGGGGCAGGCGCACGCCACGATGCGCCCCACGATCATCATGGTGGCCAGCGGCACACGTCCTGCATAGCGCCCCGACAGGAAGCTGCCGAAGATGTAACCGAGGGTCGTGATGCCCAGGAAGACGCCCAGCGTGCCGGTTTCCAGATCGTAGGCCGCCGTTGCCGCCAAGGGCGCGCCGGCGAGGAAGGCGTAGAACGCTCCGACAGAGAAGGACATGCACAGCCCATAGGCCCAGAAGCGAGGCGCGCGAAGTAGAGCCGGATAGGTCCGGAACTGTTGCGCAAGGGTGCCGGAGCGGGCTCTGTTGGTTTCGCCGAGGTCAAGCCAGCACAGGACAAACATCGCAGCGCCCGCCAAGGCGAGGCAATAGAAGATCGCCCGCCATCCAAGAACCTGATCCACCGCACCGCCGAAAGCCGGGGCGAGCATGGGTGCAATCGCCCAGATCATGGCCGTGTAGCCGATCCGGCTCGCCGTCCGCTGCTTTCCGACCGTATCCCTGATGACGGCCATCGCCACCGGGTAGCAGGACGTGATTGCGGCCTGAAGCATGCGAAAAACGAGGAACAACCAGATGTTCGGCGCTAGGGCACAGCCGATCGACCCGAGCGTGAAAGCGGCCAGGTTGACCAGTACGATCGGCCGCCGCCCAAACCGGTCCGACAGAGGACCCATCACCATCTCTACCGCGATGGCGGCCACCGCATAGCCTGCCAGCGACAAGCTGGCGACAGCATAGCTGACCTCATATTCCCCGGCGATATTCGCCAACGAGGGCAGAAAGACATTCAGCGGCACGACCGAAAGAGCGCATAACAGGGTGATTGTCGAGAATTTGGGTGGGGAGAACATCATGTTTCCTCCCTTCCAAATTGCGCCGCTTGCCGGGCGACCGCCGCAACATCGAGGCTGAGGGCAATGGCCTCGTCGTCCAATTCCTCAAGGCGAAACCACCTTGCTTCAAGTGCGTCATCGCCCGCAATCGGCTCGCCCGAAACCCATTGGCACAGCACTGCGATCAGGACAAAATGCTGGCGAATGAAGCCTCTTTCGTCGTGATCGAAAGCATCGACAGCAGTGAAAGCTCGCCGCGCTTCGCCGTTGATACCCGTTTCCTCACGAAGTTCGCGAACCGCCGCATCGTGGATCGTCTCCCCCGTCTCGATCTTGCCACCGGGAAATCCCCAGCGCCCGGCATCGGGAGGATTGGCCCGCCGCACGAGCAGCACATGCGCTTCTCGTATGACGACTGCGATCGTCGCGGCGATCGGGCGATGAATATGGGAATCCGTCCGGGGACTGGTTTTTGTCAGTGTCATTGCGGCCTCGTTCAAGAGGCCGGCAAAGGAGAGGTGTTCAGGACCCGTCCCTTCGCCGGCATGATCCGGATCAGGTTCAAAGGGTCACTGCGCTGCGTTCGCCAGCAGTATCTCAGCCCCTTGTCGGGGCTCCCCTCGGTATGGGCAACGATAGCCTAAGTGAGGAAAACACGCACGCGCAATTTTTCGGATGACGCAAGCACGATCAATCGTACGCTTGCAACGCGCTATCGCAGGCCTTGGATTGTGCGGCGAGCTATGAATTATCATGCGCAAGTTCGCCTCCCGGCGCGCATGGTCGCGGAAGATCCTGCAACATCATGGGCTGATCGTGAGGGCAAGGTGAAAGAAGCCGTCTTAACCAACCAGTCCGCCATATAGTCGATCCAGTTTCAGCGAGCGACGTTGTATAGGTATCGATATGACAGTTTTCAGGACGATGAACCTAATCCTCAGACCGTGTTGCCCGAGCGACCGGGAGGACTTCATCGGCCTTGAGCTTGATCCGGACGTGATGCATTTTCTGAATGGCGGTCCCGTCGACCATGAGAATACGGACCCCAACGAGGTGACGTTCCTCATGCCGAGAGGGGAAGAAACCTATGTTTGGACCGCGCGAAGAAATAGCACCAACGCATTCGTCGGCTGGTTCGCCTTGTATCCTGAGACGGAGACGTTGGCCGAGATCGGCTATCGCCTGCGTCGGGAGGAATGGGGTCGAGGGCTCGCGTCGGAAGGCGCCCTGGCCCTTACCAACTGGGGATTCCGCAGCGCCGGATACGATAAGATTTTGGCCTGCACCATGGCGGTGAACAAGGGCTCACGCCGCGTAATGGAGAAGATCGGGATGAGGCACGTTCGCACAGACTTCCCGAATTTTTCGACGTATATCCCTGGCGCTGAAGAAGGTGAAGTTTATTACGAACTGCTTCGCTCGGATTGGATGGGCCAACAAAAGGTGACCTAGCGAGTTTGGGCGTTCTACAAAGAACGCTCCGGGCCGACATGGCGCAATCGGTCAGTCCAACGACCTTGCTGAAACTGGCCTAAAATATGTTAAGTTGCACAACGCGTCGACGATGACGGGATTTTGTGATTTTTCTCGCGCGTTATGGAGGCAGCGGAACGAAGATGATCGGCTTCATAAACAAGATCACGACAGTCAGCGGTGAGCGGGACAAGGTTATGAGACTTGTCCTTGAAGGATCCGACAAGATGGAGGGTTGCCGTTCATATATCGTCGCAGCGGATGCCGGAAACTCCGACATCATTTGGGTGACGGAGGTATGGGACGATGCCGAGAAACAGCAGGTGGCACTGAAAAGCCCCACAGTCAGAGCTGCTGTCGAGCAGGCGATGCCGCTCATCGCCGGCTTCGAGAACGTGGCCACAACGACGCCAGTTGAGCCGATGAGCTGAGAACCAGACCTATGCCCCGTCCGATGCGACGTACAAAGATGTAGCGTGGTGATTCCAACCGAAGTTGCATCATCGCCGTTTCTGGCAGGTAGGGGTTCAGCGCCCCCTGCAGATGGGGCCGCGAATACGTCTGCCGGCGTTTCGGTATCCCGGGCACCTTCCCGGCTGATCGTTAGGATCGCGCGCCAGTCAGGTCGAGCTTGAGACTGTCGCGTTCCGGAAACGGCGCCATGGCATCGCCTGTGTCCCCTCAGCAACCGCGGCGTTCGCCCACCGTTATCAAGGACCGTGTTCTTCGATCCTGGGAAGAAACCATGCGAGCAGGCCCGCGAGCGGGAGAAATGAGCAGATGGTGTAGACGGTCTCGACGCCGTAGCTGTCAGCGAGAACTCCGAGGAGCGCCGCGGCGATGCCGCCAAGCCCGAAATTCAAGCCGTAGAACAATCCACCGATCAGACCGATGCGATTGGGCATAAGCTCGATTGCATAAATGAGTATCGACGCAAAGGCACTCGCCATGATCAGGTTGATCATCACCGTCAGCACGCCGGTCCAGAACAGATCGACGTGCGGCAGGATCAGCGTCAGAGGGAGCGGGCCGAGCACCGAAATCCAGATGATCCGGTATCGTCCGATCCGGTCGCCGACGATGCCGCCGATCAGCGCCCCGGCTGCCGAGGCGAGCAGGAAGATGAACAGCATCATCTGGGCGGAAGGAATGGAGAGACCGAACTTCTCCATGAGATAGAATGTGTAGAATGACCGGAAGCTCTCGCCATAGGCGTTCTTGGTGAACATCAGCAATGTCAGGACAACGAGGCCCATTCCTATCGTCGCCGGCGCGTGGCGCACGGCGCTGCCCGCCTTCCTGCCGTTCGCCCGCATTGCCGCGAACTCTGCGCTGATCTGACGTTGCTTGCTGCCGATCCAGACGAGCAACACCATCGCCAGCAGCGCGAGCACCGCAAACCAGGCGAGGCTCGGTTGCCCCCAGGGAACGATAATCAGCGCTGCCAAGACGGGGCCGAGCGAGCCTCCGGCCTGGCCGCCGACCTGGAACAGCCCCTGCGCCAGGCCTTGGCGTCCGCCGGCGGCGTAGCGTGCCATGCGCGTCGCTTCCGGGTGGAAGATGGAGGAACCGATGCCGATCAAGGCGACCGACACGAGGATCACGGCATAGCTATGGGCAAAGGCAAGGCTCACCAGACCTGAAAGCGTGAACATCATCCCCACGACAGGCGAATAGGGCGCCGGATGTTTGTCCGTCACCATGCCGATTGCCGGCTGCAGCAGCGATCCCGCGATCTGAAAGGTCATGGTAATCAGGCCGATCTGCACGAAATCAAGCGCATAGGCATCCTTCAGGATTGGATAGGCCGCCGGGATCAGCGATTGCATCAGGTCGTTGAGAAGATGGGTGAGGCCCAGAACGACCAATACGGCTAGATGCGTCTTAGAACGCGTCATCGTGGTGGAAACGGTGGTTGTCATATCTGCTTTTGGGGCTGTGCGGGCTCGGGGAGTTGGAATGCTGCGTGGTCCGCAGACGTAACCTGTCTAGGTCGTCTTTCCTGATTGAAGAACCTATCGGGGCCGTTTGCAATTGTGTCCTCGTGATCGCAGTAATATTCTGCGCAGCCGGAGCTTATGCATCGTCCGATGGATCGGCAACCGCCTATTTGCACCTCAGTGGAAATTGCGAGGCGTGCCGTGCGGGTCGAGCTTTTCGACCCGTGATGTCGCCTTCATTGAAACTAGCGACGACACCAAGCCGCAGGCGCTTCTGTCGGCGGCGATAGCCGTCTGTGAGGCGAGGCGGCCACGTCTTCGGCGTGCTTGCGGAAGTGGCAGGGTCTCTCAATACCACGCGCAAGAGTCTTTGACGCTGAGTTCCAAGCGATCGAATGGCTTTCTATTTCGGCAGTGACAAGGCAGATCCACGAAGACGCCACACGCGCCCGTGGCTTGGTTTAGTGAAGCTGCTTCTCTGTCGCAGCGTCGAAATTCGAGCGCTCTTTCCGCCCGCGATGAAGCTGGGCTTCTCGCCGGGATGCAAAACGCGCTCGGAGGGCGCGCGGGCGACCTTCGGCCAGGTTTAGATGGACAAATGTTTCCGAACTATCCGGCTCAGCATCCGCTCTATGACAGCGCTTCCGCGTGACGCAAGAGGAGGGGCTGATACTCGATGGCACCGTCTTGTGGATTTTCGGTTTTGCCGTGTGGCGCGCCCAAAACGAAAGTCAAGCGAGTTCATAGCACCCCCGGATTGTTGCAATTTTCGGAATGTATGCATTTCAACTCGGCTCTTTATCTGAACACGCCCAGAGTGGATTCTTGCTCTACAACGTAGGTCTACGATGCCTTCGAATGAAAGAAGAAGTGACGATGGGGAATATATCTATTGCGGGAAATGGTGAGCTTGAACGCGTTCAGCGAAAGCATTATGGAAGGTATGCGTCCGGGATATTAGTTTTACTTCTAGTATTTCTTGTTGTTCGCGCATTCTATAATGGAATGATCGACTGGAATATCGTAGGGGAATTCCTGACGGCGCAGTCTATCATTGAAGGATTATTGAAGACCATCGTGATGGCGCCGCTGGCGATGTTGCTTGGATTGGTGTTGGGCTTAGCTATCGCGTTGATGCGAATGTCGCAAAACCCTGTCTGCAGTACTTTTGCCATAGGGTATATGTGGCTGTTTCGTGGAAGCCCGCAGCTGCTGCAGCTTTTCTTGTGGTACAATATTGCTCTGGTTTTTCCGACAATCACCATCCCCTATCTCTTCTCGATACCGACCATCCAGGTGATGACGCCGTTTGTCGCGACGCTCCTGGGCCTCGGCATCTGCCAGAGCGCTTACACGGCCGAGGTCTTTCGTGCAGGCATCATCTCGGTCGACAGGGGCCAGGGTGAGGCGGCCGCTGCGCTCGGGATGGGTGGGGGGCTCAGCATGCGTCGTATCATCTTGCCCCAGGCGATGCGCTCGATCGTGCCTCCTGTCGGCAACGAGTTCATCGGCATGGTCAAGGCGACCTCACTCGCCAGCGCAATCCAATACACCGAAATCCTCAACGCTGCTCAACGCATTTACTACGTCAACAACTACGTCATCGAGCTGCTGATCGTAGCGACGGTCTGGTACCTGTTCATTGTCAGCCTTCTCACCATTGGCCAGAATTTTCTGGAGCGGCATCTCGGTCGCGGTTTCGAGCGGCGTTAGGAGGCGGACATGACCAACAAGGTGGAAATTCGCTGCCTGTCTAAGTTTTTCGGCTCGGTGCAGGTCCTCCATGGTATCGACCTCACGGTAAAGCAGGGTGAAATCGTCTGCCTGATAGGGCCGTCGGGTTCTGGCAAGAGCACGTTGCTTCGCTGCATCAACCAGCTTGAAGGGGCCCAGGAAGGTATCGTTCGTGTCGATGGGGTAATCCAGGGCTGGTCTGTGAAAAATGGGAAGCTTCATGAACTCAGTTCAAGAGAGGTCATCGCGCAGCGTTCCCATATCGGCATGGTGTTCCAGCGCTTCAATCTTTTTCCACACCTGACCGCTTTGGAGAACATCATTGAAGCGCCCATCCATGTTCGCGGCATTCGCCGGGCAGACGCCATCGAACATGCCTGCGAGCTACTCACCAATGTAGGTTTGGAAAGCAAGCGCGAAGCTTATCCCTCCGAGCTTTCCGGCGGCCAGCAGCAGCGCGTGGCGATCGCCAGGGCGCTCGCCATGAAGCCTCGGCTGATGCTCTTCGATGAACCCACGTCTGCGCTCGACCCTGAACTGGTGAGCGAGGTGCTCAACGTTATGAAGAGCCTTGCCGAGTCCGGGATGACGATGATTGTCGTCACCCACGAGCTTGGCTTTGCCCGCGAGGTTGCCGACAGGGTCGTGTTCATGGACCAAGGGCGGATCGTGGAGGACGGTCCCCCGGAAGAGTTACTGACGTCCCCGAAGAACAGCCGCACAAAGTCCTTTATTTCTTCCGTCTTGCAATAGGAAAGGGGAACTCATGAAACACAATATTTTCTTCAAGCTTGCGCTCGCCGGAGTGGCTGTGCTTGCCCTGACAGAAGCCGCATGGGCGATCGATGTGCCCGAACCTTTCAAATCCCAGGGTTATATCCGGGTCGGAATGGAGACCAATTCGCCGCCGATGGAATTCCAAGACATCGCCACCGGCAAGCTGGTCGGCTTCAACGTCGAAATGGTTGAAACCATCGCCCGGCACCTCGGCCTCGACGTCAAGTTCGAGATGATGGACGTTCCTTCGATGAGCCCCGCCTTGGACTCCGGTCGCATCGATATGATCGGGTCGCATTTCAACGATACGCCGGCGCGTCATCGCAAGCTGACCTTCGTCGACTACATCAGCACCGGACCGGTGTTCTACACTACTCGCGAGAACACGCAGCTCTACAAGGAAGCCACGCAAATCTGCGGCAAAGCCGTGGGTGCGCCCGAGCATACCACATACTACCGGCTGATCGGGGCATGGAGCCAGGCCAATTGCCCCGCCGACCAACAGGTCGAAATCGTCGGCACCAAGGGCCTGCCTGATACGCAGCTGCAGATTCGGCAAGGCCGGCTGGTTGCTGGCGCGATCGGAGCCGAGAAGATTTCCTATTGGGCAAAGGATCCCGAGAACAAGTTCGGGGGGATTGGTGAGCGGTTCCACTCGCAGCTCTACGGCTTTGCCTTCACCCATTCCAATGTCGCACTCCGCGACGCGGTCAAGGCGGCGCTGGAGGCGATGATGACTTCGGGTGAATACGAAGGCCTGATCCAGAAATACGGGCTGGCCGATCAGAAACTTGCTGAAATCACCGTCGACGCCGGTACCGACTGAAACCCGGATCACATCCAGAAAGCTGACAATGAATACTCTCACGATTGCAGGGGAGGTCCTGGAACTGGATCTTCTTTCCAAGTGGGCTCCCCAAACTTGCGCCGCGGTGCGGACCTTGGGAAGCCTGACTTTGCCGATGCGGCAGTCGAACTGGTGCGGGCCTACCCTCACAGGCAGCCTGTCGCGGGGGCCTCTGCTCGAACTCGACAAGCTGGAGCAGCCCATCATTTCGCTATACCCCGGCAGCATCTGCGTGCGCCCGGTAGACGGACGGAATGCAACCTACGACCCCATGGTCTGGGCCAAATCGCCCGATGTTTACAACTCTACTGTCGACCTGACGTTGGCATATGGCTACGGCGAGTTCCGCAACGAAACCGGGCCCGCCTATGTAACGCCATTGGCCATGATCCGCGGCTTCAATAAGGGCATCGCAGCCATGATACGAGCCGCTGGCGCGAACGGTGTAACCGCAGAATTCCAATTCGAAGGAGCGTGAGCATGTCCCGCAGAGTCTATTTCAAGATCGGCAACGTCAGGGGGTCTGGCGTGCTCTATGACGAGCTTGCACCGCGTAACGTCGCGGTGCTGTGTAGCTACCTGCCAATGAACGACCCGATCCGCCACGCGCGTTGGAGCGGCCAACAGGTGTATATCAAGATCGATCCGTTGGCCCGCAAATGCGATCGTGTTGAGAACCCCATATCGCAGGTGTGCCGTGGCCAGATTACCTTTCGGCCGGAGCGAGGCATGTTCTCGGTCGCTTACGGTCGCGCTCGGCTGGGCGACCAGCCGATTCATCATCGCACAGTGGCAGGTTTCGGATCGCTGATCGGGCACCTCGACGAGAATGTCGATGCTCTGCTGGATGCATTTGCCGAAACCGACAGCAGGGGCTCAATCCCGATCACCGTGTCCCTGGAGAAAATCGCATGATCAGGATCTCCATTGGCGACAGAAGCGTCTTGGCCGAGCTTCTGGATGATGAGGCGCCGAATGCGGTGGCTGTATTGCGCGCGGCGTTACCGCTCTCGGTGACGCTGAAGAGCCACAGCAACTGGTCAGGGCGCTGCAGCACGTTCGATCTTCCGGCAGCCCGTGAAATCGCCCGGCTCGAGGCGCCGGTCTGCTCGCTCTATCCCGGCTACCTCGCGTTGCGGCCTGACTGGGGCGTCGTCGAGATCGGCTATGATGCTGCGGAACTTCGATCGGAGATCGGCCGTGAGTATGGTTCACTTATCGGGCGCATGGTCGGAGACCATGTCGAGGAATTCCTGCAATATCTCGATGCCATGCACTATACCGAAGGCGACCAGACGCTTCATGTGGTCGCGGCCTGACCATCAGTCCTTCTTCCCGGCGACCGCGTCAACAAATGCACGGATGATGCGGTTGCCCCTTGTCCTTCTTCGGAACAGGGCCAGTGGAACGTTGAGGTCGAATGCATTGTCGGGCAGGACTGCGATATCGGCCTGCTGGACGGATTCCAGCACGCTTTCCGGCAGATAGCCGAACAGTTGGCTTTTACGCAAAAGCGCAAGTTTTTCCTCTAGTTCGGCGGTGGTGGCTGCGGGACGCAGATTTCCCAACGCTTTGCGTTCCATCGGGACCAGATGTTGAGAGGAGACGAATCTATGCCCGGTCAGGTCCGATTGCTGCAGTTCTGTAACGTCGTGCAACGGGTGCCGCATCGAAGCCGCAAGACGAAATACCTCCATGCCGATAGGCTGGCGGTAGAAATCCTCTTCTGGCGGGAGGGTCCCCAAGGCAAGGTCGAGGTGGCCTTTAAGAATGGAATGCTCAAGCTCTTCCTGGCGATGACGGCTGAACTCGAGCGCAACGTCGGGGGCAATCGCACTGTAGACGGAGATGCTCTCGAGCAGTCCAGGCAGGTTGCCGAGGCACACCCCATGCAGGAGACCGATTCGCAGGCGGCCGAGCATCACCTTCTTCAGCCCCGATATGCCTTCGCGGAAATCATCGAGGATGCCAAAAAGTTCGACAGCGGATTGGTAGACCACTTCACCCTTCAACGTCAGGCGAAATCCGCCGCGACCGCGCTCGCACAGTTTGAAGCCAAGGCTCTCTTCAAGGCTGCCGATCTGGTTGGAAATGGTCGATTGGCTGACGCCGAGCACGAGTTGGGCCTGCGTGAAACCGCCTGCCTGCACGATGGCGACGAAGACGCGAAGGTAGCGGATATCCACTTCCGGATTACTCCAGGCCATTCTTCATCCTCTGCCCTAGCCGAGTGCTCCGTATCCGGGGCGCAGGGACATAATCCATATCTGAAAGGAAATGCAAATGTCACAGTTCACGAATCCCGCCCCGGTAAACAAGGCAGCGCTTACGGAGGGTTTCTCATGGCCCGAAGGCAACAAGTCCGCGCTGTTTACCTCCTTTGACGTGGATGCGGAATCCGTGTGGCTGGGTATGGATCCCAAGAACGAGGACCGTCTGGTCACTCTTTCCTACGGTGGCTACGAAGCGCGTGTCGGGGTGCCGAAAATTCTTGAACTGCTCGCCCGCCATGAAGTGCCTGCGACGTTCTTCATCACGGGTTGGACGGTCGACGCCTATCCCGCCCTTTGCGAAGCAATTCTGGCGGATGGCCACGAGATTGGACATCACGGCTATATGCACTATCGCCCCGAACCTGGAAACATAGAATTGATGGCCGAGGAGATCGACCGAGGTCTGGAGGCGATGCGCCGACGCCTCGGGATCACCCCGGTCGGGTATCGTGCACCGGGCGGAGAAGGCTATAGCGATTTCCTCGACCTCATGCATCAGCGCGGCCTGCGCTACTCAAGTTCTTGGCGTGACGACATTCTCCCATACCGACACGTTGTGAACGGCAGATCCGGCATGGTCGAGATTCCGGTCAATTTCAGCTACGATGATTGGCTCTATGGGATCACCCACCGTAGCGCCTCGCGGGCTCTTTTCGGCCGGGAAGCTGTATTGAGCATTTGGAAGGACGAGTTCGATCAGACGCATGAATGGGGTGGTGTGACAACGACGGTGTTGCACCCGCAGGTTTCGGGCCGGCCGATGCGCTTCAAGATACTGAACGACTTCCTGAGCCACGTACGTGCCCACGATGATGTCTGGCTGGCGACGGGCAAAGACATCTGCACCCATTTCGAAGCCTTTGAAGCCGCCAAGGAACGTGGTGGCACCACGTCGTGATCGGCTTGCTGAAGCCGGCGATGTTGGCACCGTTCGACCGGCGCGTACAAGAAGGAGGGTGGTGACGCAGCCAAATCACAGCACACTTTAACTTGACAATTAATGTCAACATTCTATTAGTCCGCCTGCATGTAGGGCCACTGAAAACGCCATACAGAGCCTCCGGACATGACATGAGCGATACGAAAGCCAAACAACTGGAAGAGTTCTATCGCTCCGAGCGCTCTCGGCTGGAGCGTATCGCCATCCGGAAAGTTGGGCATGGGACCGGAGCGGATGTCGTTCAGGACACGTTCGCCCGGCTCTGGGGGAAGGCGCTCGAGCAGATCATCCTGACGCCGGCCTATCTCAGCAGATGCGTGCGCAATGCCGCGATCGATCAGCTACGAAGCGACAGGAGGATGGCTCGCCTTCCTGAATTTATTACCGAGGAACAATATGCGGCGCCTGTGCCGACGCCGCAGCAGATCGTCGTGGCGGTCGACGGGTTGCGGCATGTCGATCAGGTTATCAACGCGCTGCCGGAGCGTACACGGCACATCTTCGTTCTGAACCGCTTGCACGACTGCACCTATGACGAGATCGCGGCCACGCTCGGGATTTCCTACAGCACGGTCGAGCGGGAAATCGCCAAGGCCTTGATGGCGTGCCGGTTGGCGATCGAAGACGTGGTCCCGGATTGAGGGTAGAGCATGCCACCGGTCGTTATAGAATTGAGGCGACAATCTCTTCAAGCGGCCCGGCGCTTGCGAAAGATGTGAGAATGGCACAGGAAAACCAGCCCGGCCTACAAACGGAACGAGAAGCGATTGCCTGGTTCACGCGGATGAACGGCAAGCCGTCGCGCGCCGACCGGCAGCATTTCGAGAACTGGCGGGAGATACCTGCCCACGCAGTGGCCTATAACCGTGTTTCATCGGCCTGGTCATCGGCGGGCGGCATCGGCACCTCCCTTGAGCGCGAGGACAGGAACGCAATCGCGGCGTATCTGAGCCGCATCGAGGAACTTCGCCGGCGCCGGAAGAGTGGAAAGGCAGGGGCGGCGGTGCTCACGGTGCTTCTGGCGTTCGGTGCTTCCGGGTGGCTCTGGCTGGAAAAACCGCATCTTCTTCAGGATATCCGCGCCGACTATGTCGCCGCGCGCGGGGAACGGCGCTCGATCACATTGCCGGATGGTTCGGTCATGCTTCTCGACGCCGATAGCGCCGTCGCCGTCGATCTGACGGATAGAGAGCGACGTGTCGACCTCCTGCGAGGCACGGCCTATTTCGAGGTGCAACCCTCGTCGGTGCCCTTCATCGTGGATGCGGAGAAAGGCCATTCACGCGTTCTCGGAACTGCTTTCGACGTCGCTGTAACGCAGGAGGGGGCGAATGTAACACTGGCGCGCGGCAGCCTGCAGGTCTCACTGGAGGACGCGCCGACAAGCGTTGTACTGAAGCCGGGGGAAAGCGTCGCCTATGGCGGCAACGGGCTTGGTACGCCAACTCCGGTCGAGATCTCCGAGGCAATGGCGTGGCGGGAGGGACGTTTCGTCTTCAACAACATGCGCCTTGCCGACGTTCTCGCGCAGATCGAGCGAAACCGCGAAGGTCGCATCATCCTGATCGGTGAAGCACTCGCCGACCGGCGGGTCAGCGGTAGCCTGATGCTTGCCGATACCGATGCTGCGCTGGATGCTGTGCAGTCGCTTGCCGGCTTCCGGATGCAGAAGCTCGGCGGCCGCCTCGTGATCATCCGGTAGGAGGCCGGGATCGCCTAGAAGAAGATGATAAAATAATTCCACTTTTTATGAGGGTGCTCCTCCGCGGGAATCGTTAGCCCATTGAGAGGATGCGCGATGCGCATCGGGCGATCGGTGAGTTGGAAAGGGTTCCCCATGAATGCTAACAAGACGCGCAAACTGGCGCTGCTTCTGGCGACGACGACGATGCTGATGGCGCTGGAAGGCGTTGCGTTGGTCGCTGCGCCCGCCTATGCGCAATCGGCATCTGATACCGTCCATACGTTCGACGTCCCGGCAAAACCTATTCGCCAAGCCCTGCATGATATTGCGCGTGTCGCCGGAATCTCGGTGATGTTCGATGAGACAGCGGCAGCATCGGCAGGCGGAAAAGCCGTCCGAGGCTCGATGACGACGTCAGAAGCCATCAGTCGCGCGCTGTCGGGAAGCGGGCTTTCGTGGCGGTTCACAAATGGAAGCACAGTAACGATCATCGATCCGGCACCGGGCGTCATATCCGGCGGCGCAGGTGACGGAACTGTGCTGGAAACGATTACCGTCGATGGGCGGTCCGCCACGACCGAAGGCAGAAATTCCTACACCACAGCCGACGCCACGATCGGAAAGGGGGCGGCATCGGTGCGCGAAACGCCGCAGGCGGTAACGGTGGTTACGGCCAGGCAAATCGAAGACCGCAATTTCACGAGCATGACCGAAGCGCTTGACCAAGCTGCCGGCGTCACGGTGCAGGGCAATGCTATCTCCGCGCGCGGATTTCCGATGACGCTACGCACGGATAGCGGCGCACAAGTGCCCTTCAATGCGGACGATTTCGTCGATGACCCGCTACTCATCCAATATGACCGGATCGAGGTGTTGCGCGGACCTGACGGACTTTACTCAGGTGCAGGCGAACCGGGCGGCGCCATCAACCTTGTTCGCAAGCGCCCCCGAGACGACAGGCAGGTCAAGGCAAGTGCGTCTGCGGGCAGCCACGGGACCTATCGCACGACAATCGACGCGACCGGTCCTTTGAATAGTGAAGGTACGTTGCGTGGGCGCATCCTCGGTACGCTTGAACGCAATGCGATGTCAGACGGCATCAATGATCCGAAGAACGCAGCGATCGTTGGTATGCTGGAGGCGGACCTCGGCGAATCCACCACCGTCATGATGGGGGGCAGGTACAGCCGCGAGAGCGGTGGCTACTGGGATTGGGGTTTCCCGACCTACGCAAACGGTGAACTCATCGATTTTCCTGTCGACAGCAACCTTGCCGCAGACTGGAGTCGACGCACCTCCGAGGCATGGGAGATCTTCGGCGATGTGAGCCACGAGTTCGACAACGGTTGGATCTGGACGACCAGGGGAAGCTACACCAGGCAAAACTGGTCGTGGAAAATGGGATATCTGACAGGCGCGGTGGATCCCGTCACGGGCGACGGCATGTCCTGGGCAGGTCAGGATTATACCTCCGACGGTTATACCGGGCAGATCGACACAAATCTTCAAGGCACCTTCGATGCATTCGGGCGTACGCACGAGTTCATCGTCGGCTTCGATTATACGAAGCATGATTCCGAGTCCCTGCGTTGGAACTATCAAGGTCCGGCCGTCAATCTTTCCGACTTTGCTTCCGCGCGCTGGGCGGAGCCGACGACGCCTGATTGGGGCTACCGCTATCCCTTCTTCGGCGACACGCAATACGGCCTCTACGCCCGAGGCAAATTCGAGATCACCGATGACTTGTATGTCATCGCCGGTGCCCGGTATTCGAACTACCGGTTCCTGCAGCGCACGGCGGGCCTTTCGGCCAATGGGACGCAGAACTGGACCGAACTGACGGATTATCGCGACACCGGCGTCTTCGTCCCCTTCGGCGCGCTCACATACGACTTTGCCGATGACTGGACGGCCTATGCCAGCATTGCCGAGATCTACAAGCCGCAGGCCAATTTCCTGACCGGTCCGGAACCGGGCACGCCGCTCGATCCGATCACCGGGACGAACTACGAAGTGGGCGTCAAGGGCACGCTGCTCGATGGTCGGATCAACACGTCGGTTGCGCTTTACTATACCAAGCGCAAGAGTGAAGCGATTGCCGACCCGGCCTATCCGTGGTCGTACAACGGAGCAAACGGTTCACAATGCTGCTATCTCCCAAGCGGTGAGGTCGTCAGCCGCGGCATCGATCTCGAGATGAGCGGTGAAGTTACGACGGGCCTCAACCTGATCGCCGGCTACACTTACAATCACAACAGGAACAGGGCGACGGATACGGTATACAGCGCCGTCACCCCTTCGCATCTTCTCAAACTATGGGCGACCTACACCCTGCCGGGCGAGTTGGAAGACTGGACGATAGGCGCAGGGCTGCGGGCGCAGAGCAAGACTTATGTCATCGCGAACAACGTGCGCATCGAACAGGATGCCTATGCAGTGGCTGATGCCAGCGTTCAGTACAAGATCAACGAGAACTTCAACGCGACGCTCAACGTCAACAACCTCTTCGACCAGAAATATCTGCGCAAGATCGGCACGACGACCGATAACGGCAGTTTCTATGGAGCTTCGAGAAACTTCCTCCTCACGCTTCGCGCCTCGTTCTGAGTAGATGGCTGGCACCCAGCAATGGGCGCCGGCCTGCACCGTCGTTGCGTGATATTTCTGCCGAGTGAGGATGATATGCGATTTAGTTCCTTCGTTTCCTTTTGGCTCGCCGGGGGCCTATTCCTCGGATTGTCGATCCTGCCGTCCAAGAGCGTGGCCCAGAACACTGGCGGTTTCCCGGCGACGGTCGAGCACGCCTTCGGAACCACGGTCGTTCCCGCCGCCCCCTACAGGATCGTGACGCTTGGCTGGAGCGGCGAGGACGCGGTCCTCGCCTTCGGCAAGGTGCCCGTTGCAATGACGCAATACAATCTGTTCGAGGGTGGCGTGTTCCCTTGGAACGAGTCGAAGCTCGGCGGTGAAAAGCCAGTGCTTCTGGCGCAGGGCGAGGTGGATTTCGAACAGATCGCGGCGCTGAAACCGGACCTTATCCTCGGCGTCTATTCCGGCGTCGACGACGTTGCATGGAAGCGTCTTTCGTCTATCGCGCCCACCGTGGTGTACCGGTCCGGACCGTGGCTGGCGAACTGGCGCGAGCAGACGGAAATAACCGGGGCGGCGCTCGGACGCTCCGAGGAAGCGCGCCGGCTGATCGACGCGACCAATGCCTTCCTGCGTGAACTCGGGTCAAAGCATACCGGTCTCAAGGGCAAGACATTTGCCTTTGGCACCTACTTCGCCGGCAGCAGCGGCGTCGTCGTCTACCTGCCGGATGATCCGCGGGTGGAGGCGCTGGTGGAGCTGGGGCTAAAGGTGCCGACGGGCATCGAGGCGCTCGGCAGGTCGGCGCCAGGAGATTTTTCCGTCTCCGTGAGCCTCGAGGAGATTTCCACGATCGACGCGGACATCCTGATCATGTGGTACGGCCCCGGCGCGCGGGCGGCGGCGGAAGCACAACCGCTGTTCAAGACGCTCGATACGGTCAAGCGCGGCGCCTATGTCGCGCTGGAGGACCCCATCGACGTCTGGTCGACGTCGGCACTCAGCGTGCTGTCGATTCCCTATGGGTTTCCCCGCTTCGTGCCCCGGCTGGCGGAAGCGGCAGAGCATGCAGGGGAGAAGTGATATGACGGTCAACGCCAAGGCTCTTTCGGGTGCGGATCATCACGATCACGACCATTATGTGGAAGATTACTTCCTCGCGACGGCGACCTCGGTGGAGCGTCTGACGCCATCAATGATCCGCGTGGTGCTTTTTGTCGAGGACGGCGAACGGCTGGTGCCGAGCGGCCACCCGGACGAGTGGCTGCGGCTGGCGCTGCCTCCCGACCCCGACACGCCGGTGACGCTGCCGGTCCTGATGGAGAACGGCAAGTGGAGCCGGCCGGCTGGTTCGAAACACGTCCCGAATCGGCCCTACACGATCCGCCGGTGGGATGCTGCGGCCCGAGAGATGATCGTCGACATCGTCGTGCATGAGGGCGGCGTTGCGGCCGGCTGGGCGATCACGGCGAAGGTCGGCGATGTCGTCGGTCTCTGCAATCCGGAGGGTCGCTTCTGGTTGCCGAAGGGTAGCCGCTGGCTGATGATGCTGACTGACATTACCGGGCTTCCGGCTGTCGGTCGCGTGCTGGAGGAACTGCCGCCGGGCTTCCGGGCGATCGCCCATGTCGAGGTGCCCTCGGACGCGGACAAGCAGGAGATCGCCACGCAGGCGGACGCGACGATCGTCTGGCATTTCAGCCATGGGCCGCGCGCGGAGCGTCCCGGCTATACCGACCTGCCGCGCATCGCTGCTGGGATTGGCAGCTTTCCGGACGGGCCGGGCTATATCTACATTGCCGGCGAGGCCAAGGCCGCCGCCGCCTGCCGGGCGCACTTTCGCGATGGCCTCGGCTTCGACAAGGATCGTATCGACGCCATAGGTTACTGGATCGAGGGGCAGGCCCGGACATGAGGGTCTCGCGCGCGTCGGCAGGGGAAGGGGCCTCGCCAGCGAGCGTCGGCTCCGCAGCTTCCGGCTTGTGGCTCGGAATAGGCCTCGTTGTTGTCGCTGCCCTCGCTCTGGCAAGCCTTCTCGTCGGCGCGCGTCCCATCGCTCCGTCGGTCGCGCTGGATGCGTTCTTTGCCTATGACGCGTCGTCTCCGGCTCACATCATCGTCAGGGACTATCGCCTTCCGCGCACGCTGCTTGCGGTGCTCTGCGGCGCCGCGTTCGGGGTGTCCGGGGCACTGATCCAGGCGGCGACTCGCAACCCCCTGGCCGATCCGGGCATTCTCGGTGTCAATGCGGGCGCAGCCTTCTTCGTGACCGTTGCCGTCGGCCTGCTCGGCTGGCAGTCGATCGATGCCTATCTGTGGGCGGCCTTCCTTGGCGCTGTCGTCGTGACGCTCACCGTCTATGCGCTGGGCGCGAGCGGGCGCGATGGCGCGACGCCGTTGCGGCTGGTACTTTCCGGTGTGGCGCTGTCGGCGGTGCTCGGCGGTATCGGCTCGGCGATGACGCTGATCGACCCCAAGGCTTTCGATGCGCTTCGCATGTGGTCCATCGGCTCTGTCGCCGGGCGCGACATGCATATCGTCGCCACCGTCGCGCCCTTCATCGCGCTTGGGCTCGCGATCGCACTTGTCGCCGCGCATCCGCTCAATGCCGTGGCGCTCGGCGATAGTCTCGCCCGCGCGCTTGGCGCCGACGTGCTGCGTGCCCGCATCCTCGTCGTGATCGCCGTCACGCTGCTTGCCGGTGCAGGCACTGCCGCGGCAGGTCCGATCGGCTTCGTCGGGCTGATGGTGCCGCATGCCGTACGCTGGCTCGCGGGACCGGACCAGCGACGCATCCTCCCGCTCACCATGGTCTTCGGACCGGTCCTGCTCCTCATCGCCGATATGATCGGTCGCCTTGCGCTCCATCCCGACGAGATCGAGGCGGGAATCGTCACCGCTTTCCTCGGCGCCCCGATCCTCATCCTGCTCGCGCGGCGCACCGGGGCGCGCGGCCTATGAAGCGGGACCGTTTCTCCGCTGGCGTCTTCGGTCGTCCCGTGCTCGTCGCCAGGGCTTTCGGCGGCCGGATGTCGTTTCTCCTGGATGTGCGGGGACTCTCCATCGGCCTTGCGCTTTTCCTTATGGTGCTTGTCATCGCCGCGATCTCTCTGGCGAGCGGCACTTATGTCGTCACACCTGCCGATGTGGTGCTTGCGCTCCTCGGAAAGGGAGAGGAAATGGCCCGGATGATCGTCGTCGAATGGCGCCTTCCGCGTGCAATGCTCGCGCTGCTGCTTGGCGGGGCGCTCGGCATGAGCGGCGCGATCTTCCAGTCGCTGACGCGCAACCCGCTCGGCAGCCCCGATATCATCGGCTTTGCCGCCGGTTCCTATACCGGCGCGCTGGTGGTGATCCTGCTTATGTCTGGCGGCTACTACGAAACGGCGGCGGGCGCGCTGGTCGGCGGTATCGTCACGGCGCTTATGGTCCATCTTCTCGCCTGGCGTCGCGGCGTGAAAGGGTTCCGGCTGATCATCGTCGGCATCGGTGTGTCGGCCATGCTCGGCGCGCTCAATGCCTGGATGATCCGGCAGGCGGACCTGCAGGTGGCACTCGCCGCCGCCGTCTGGGGCGCAGGGTCGCTGAACGGTCTCGGGATCGACCAGCTCGTGCCTGTCATTGTGGCCCTGTGTCTCATCGTGCCGCCGACGCTGTTCCTCGCGTGCCCGATGCGCCAACTCGAAATGGGCGACGACGCGGCCATGGCCTCCGGCGTGAATGTCAACCGGGTCCGCCTTTGCCTGATGGTGCTCGGCGTCGCGCTGACGGCCATCGTCACGGCCGCCACAGGCCCGATCGCCTTCATCGCCCTTGCCGCTCCACAGATCGCCCGACGGTTGACGCGGTCGGCAGGCGTGTCGCTTCTGACTTCGGGGCTGACCGGAAGCCTGCTGCTGGCGGCCGCCGACTGGGTCGCCCAGCATACCTTTTCCACCCAACTTCCCGTCGGCATCATGACTGTCAGCATCGGCGGGCTCTACTTCCTTTGGCTCATCGCTCGGGAGGGCCGCACATGATGACCGACCGTCTCCACGCCCGAAACCTCACGCTCCGCTATGAGGAGCGCACAATCTCGCGCGACCTCTCCGTCACCATTCCCGACGGGTCCTTCACAGTTGTGGTGGGGCCGAATGCCTGCGGCAAGTCCACGCTGCTGAGGGCATTGTCACGCCTGCTCACCCCGGCAGGCGGTAGCGTCATCCTCGACGGCAGGGCCATAGGTGCGCTGTCCTCGAAGGAGGTCGCCCGCCGGCTCGGCCTCCTGCCACAGAGCGCCGTCGCGCCCGAGGGCATCACGGTCGCCGATCTGGTGGCGCGCGGGCGCTATCCGCACCAGTCCTTTCTGCGCCAATGGTCGCGGGCGGACGAGGCAGCCGTCATCGCGGCGATGCAGGCGACCCATGTCGCCGATCTCTCCGGCCGCCTGGTCGACGAACTCTCCGGTGGCCAGCGCCAGCGCGTGTGGATCGCCATGGTGCTGGCCCAGGAGACGCCGCTCCTCCTGCTTGACGAGCCGACGACGTTCCTCGACATCGCCCACCAAATCGAAATGCTCGACCTTCTCGCCGACTTCAACGCCGAAGGCCGCACCGTCGTCGCCGTCCTGCACGACCTCAACCACGCCTGTCGCTACGCCTCCCATCTCATTGCGATGAAGGACGGGCGTATTCTCGCCGAAGGCAGGCCGGAGAAGATCGTTACCGAAGGCCTTGTCGAGGACGTCTTCGGCCTTTCCTGCCTCGTCATCGACGATCCCGTCTCCGCGACTCCCATGATCGTGCCCAGGGGACGGGATAGACAAAATCATACCACGGAGAAAAGTCGGGCGGGAGGGAGGGCGGCTCCGAGGAGGTGAGCCGCCTCAGGGGCGATATCGACTATCGCGGCGTCCGCTTCGGCTACAGCGCCGGCAAGACGACGATCTGCTCGCTGCTTCCGCGCTTCTACGAGATCACGGCCGGCACGATCGCCATCGATATCCGGGACATGACACTGCGCTCGCTGCGCTCGAATATCGGCATCGTGCAGCAGGACGTCTTCCTCTTCGCCGCCCGATGCGACGGAGGCGGAGATCCTCGACGCGGCAAGACGCGCCCGCCTCGACGACGTGATCGCCAACCTCGCCGACGGTCTTGACGCCGTCATCGGCGAGCGGGGCGTGAAACTCTCCGGTGGCCAGAAGCAGCGCCTCGCCATTGCCCGCATCTTCCTGAAGAACCCGCCGATCCTCATCCTCGACGAGGCGACCTCGGCAGCAATCTTTCTTCAAAAGCGGTCATGCTACTCATGTCTGCTGGCGGCCTGCTTTGAGTGGAATCCAGACTGACGGTGAGTGCACTTGGCACCAGAGCGGCGCCTGTGCTGAAGGGCCCAAGCGCCGCCGGCAATTTTACGCAGCCAGATGCTGGTTGAAGAAGGTGGTGATCTTGTCGAACGGGATCACATCCACCTTGTCGTAGAGATCGACGTGGTTGGCGCCCGGAATGATCATCAGTTCCTTCGGTTCTGCCGCAGCCTCATAGGCCGTTTCGCTGAAGTAGCGCGAATGCGCCTTTTCACCGTGGATCAGCAGGACCGGCCGCGGCGAGATTTCCTTGATGTAGGTCAGGAGCGGCATGTTCATGAACGACATCGGCGTCGTGATCGTCCAGGCGTTGCCGGAGTTGACCGCACGCGCATGGTAGCCGCGCGGCGTCATGTAATAGTCGTGGTAATCGACCAGGAACTGCGCCTCGCCGCCCTTCAGCTCGTTGTAAGGCGGCTGGTAGGCCGGGGCTTCCTTTTCGGCGTCTTCCCAGCGCTGCCGGCTCAGTTGCTCCAGCGCCTGCGTGCGCTGCTCCAGGGTCACGCTGTCGTTGTAACCTTTCGACATGACGCGGGTCATGTCGTACATGGTGCTGGCGACGACGGCCTTGACACGCTTGTCGGCGGCGACG
>Ga0182742_1001954_pt1 | contig 24391 bp, 24 predicted proteins | sample eDN5th37CBELigMG_FD_128880 | JGI IMG/M metagenome (GOLD analysis project Ga0182742, IMG submission 128880) | Enriched Miracle-Growth compost microbial communities from Emeryville, California, USA - eDNA 5th pass 37_C BE-Lig MG (version 2)... ...
GGACATGCGCGTCATGCACATCAGCCGCGGCCTGCCGTTGATCTCCGCCGAGCACGAACCGCACTTGCCTGCCTTGCAGTTCCACCGCACCGCGAGATCCGGTGTCTGGGTGGCCTGCAGGCGATGGATGATGTCGAGCACCACCTCGCCGTCGTTGACCTCGACGGTGTAGTCGTGCAGTTCGCCGCCGGTGTCGTCGCCTCGCCACACCCGCAGCTTCGCGTCGTAAGTAGCCATCTCAGCCCTTCCGTTCCGGGTGCTCGGCCAGTTCTTCTGGGGTGTAGTACTTTTCGAGCTCCGAGAGCTCGAAGCACGCCAGCAGATCAGGCCGCATCGGCACCTGCTCCTCGGGCGTCACCGTCACGTCGGGAACCACCGAGTCACCACCTGAGACCCGGCAGACCAGCAGCGTGTTGCGCCAGTTGGCATCCATCTCCGGGTAGTCGTCGCGTGTGTGCCCGCCGCGGCTCTCGGTGCGCTGCAGCGCGGCTTTCGCGACACATTCGCTGACCAACAGCATGTTGCGCATGTCGATGGCCAGGTGCCAACCGGGGTTGAACACGCGCCCGCCCTCGACGGTCACATTGGCGTAGCGCCGCTTGAGTTCCTGCAGCCTGTCGAGCGCCTCCTGGATCTCGTCCTCCTTGCGGATGATGCCCACCAGGTCGTTCATCGACTGCTGCAACTCGGCGTGCAGCGTATAGGGATTCTCGGGTTCGGCCTTGGGTTCGAACGGCGCCAGGGCGAGTCGTGTGGCGTCCTCGACGGCGGATTCGGAAACCTTCGGCCGCGCGGGCAGCGCCCGGACATAGTCGGCGGCGCCCAGGCCGGCGCGGCGGCCGAATACCAGCAGGTCCGACAGCGAATTGCCACCCAGCCGGTTCGAGCCGTGCATACCGCCCGAACACTCACCCGCGGCGAACAGGCCGGGCGTCGAGCCCGCACCGGTGTCGGGATCCACCTCGATACCACCCATGACGTAGTGGCACGTGGGTCCGACCTCCATGGCGTCCTTGGTAATGTCCACCTCGGCCAGTTCGATGAACTGGTGGTACATCGACGGCAGCCTGCGCTTGATCTCCTCGGCGGGCATGCGAGAAGCGATGTCGAGGTACACGCCGCCGTGCGGTGAGCCGCGCCCGGCCTTCACCTCGGAGTTGATGGCACGGGCCACCTCGTCGCGGGGAAGCAGGTCAGGGGTGCGGCGTGCCGAGTCGTTGTCCTTGAGCCACTGATCGGCTTCTTCCTCGGTCTCGGCGTACTGGCCTTTGAACACCGAGGGGATGTAGTCGAACATGAACCGCTTGCCCTCGGAGTTCTTCAGCACCCCGCCGTCGCCGCGCACGCCTTCGGTGACCAGGATGCCCTTCACCGACAGCGGCCAGACCATGCCGGTCGGGTGGAACTGGATGAACTCCATGTTGATCAGGGCCGAACCGGCGCGCAGTGCCAGCGCGTGGCCGTCGCCGGTGTACTCCCATGAGTTCGACGACACCTTGAACGACTTGCCGATGCCGCCCGTGGCGAGCACCACCGCGGGCGCCTCGAACAGCACGAAGTTGCCGGTCTCGCGGTAGTAGCCGAACGCGCCGGCGATCTTGCCGTCGTCCAGGATCAGTTCGGTGATCGAGGTCTCGTGGAACACCCGGATGCGGGCCTCGTAGTCGCCGAGTTCACGTTTGTCCTCCTGCTGCAGCGACACGATCTTCTGCTGCAGGGTGCGGATGATCTCCAGGCCGGTGCGGTCGCCGACGTGCGCCAGGCGCGGGTAGGTGTGGCCGCCGAAGTTGCGCTGGCTGATCTTGCCGTCCTTGGTGCGGTCGAACAGCGCGCCGTAGGTCTCCAGTTCCCACACGCGGTCGGGCGCCTCCTGCGCGTGCAGTTCGGCCATCCGCCAGTTGTTGAGGAATTTGCCACCGCGCATGGTGTCACCGAAGTGCACCTGCCAGGAGTCCTTGGTGTTGACGTTGCGCATCGCCGCGGCGCAGCCGCCCTCGGCCATCACGGTATGGGCCTTGCCGAAAAGCGATTTCGTCACCACAGCGACGCGCAGACCGCGTTCGCGTGCCTCGATCACGGCGCGCAGTCCCGCCCCGCCGGCACCGATCACGACGACGTCGTAGGAGTGCCGCTCCAGTTCACTCATTTACTCTCGTTTCGCTTCGGATCGTCTCGTGGAATGTCGGGTGTGTCAGCCAGGCGGATCAGCGCACCTGGCAGTCGGCCTGTCAGCCAATGAATCTCAAGTCGGAGATGGTCCCGCTGGCCACCAGCATGATGTAGAAGTCGGTGAGCACCAGTGTGCCGAGGGTGATCCAGGCGAACAACATGTGCCGCGTGTTGAGTTTGCTCACCTGTGTCCAGATCCAGTACCGGACAGGATGTTTCGAGAAGTGCTTGAGACGGCCGCCGGTGACGTGGCGGCACGAGTGGCAGGACAGCGTGTAGACCCACAACAGGATCACATTGCCGGTCAGGATGACATTTCCGAGGCCGAACCCGAAGCCGCTGGGGGAGTGGAACGCGGTGATCGCGTCGTAGGTGTTCACCAGCGAGATGAGGACGGCGGCGTAGAAGAAGTATCGGTGAATGTTCTGCAGGATCAGCGGAAAACGGGTTTCACCAGTGTATTTCGCGTGCGGCTCGGCCACTGCGCAGGCCGTCGGCGACTGCCACACCGACCGGTAGTAGGCCTTGCGGTAGTAGTAGCAGGTGAGCCGGAACGCCAAGAGGAACGGCAGTGAGATGAACGCCATCGGGATGAACCACGGCAGGTCACCCACCCACTGGCCGAAGTGGCTGGACCCGGGCGCACACGCCGTGCTCACGCACGGCGAGTAGAACGGCGTCAGGTAGTGGTAGTCCGCCACCCAGTACGCACTGCCCCAGAACGCCCGGATCGTCGCGTAGATGACGAATGCGGCCAGTCCGAGATTGGTCAACAGTGGTGCCTGCCACCACCGGTCGGTCCGTAGGGTGCGTTCGGGGATCTGCGCTCGCCTCGGCGAGAAGACCCCGGTCGCGCGACGGTCAGCGGTGGGTGCGCTCACGGTTTCCTTTCTGCGGTTCAGTTGTCGGCGTGGGCGTCAAACGCCCACGGGCTCAGCGGTATCCGCCGAGCCCCTCGTCGGCGACGTCCTGCCAGAACTCGGTTCCGTACTGTGTGTCGGGAACCGGGATCTTCTCGGTGCCCGGTTTCGTACGGGTGATGCCGTGGTGCATCTCGAGTTCTTCGGCGTCGATGTCGAGGCGGTCGATGTCGTTGAGGATGCGTTCGGCGTCGTTCGTGACGCGACGCATCGCCGGGGAGTCCCCGTACTTGGCCGCCAGCGTGGTGACGCAACGGCGCATGTCGCCGATCAGATTGTGCAGCTCAGCGAACTCTGTCGTGGTGGACAAGTGACCTCCTCGGGCTGAAGGGTGTCGTGAATCACATTACGACAATCGATGGTAGCCACATCACGATCCGAACGTGACGCGCATCACGTCAGCGAGGGGCGTGGTGCGCGGTGCGCATTCCCGGTGCCCTTCCGGCAAGGCGGTGTCGAGGCGTCGCGCCAGGCCGTGTCGCGGATAGGCAAACAACTCCGGTGACACCTTCTCAGCAAGGTTGTAGCCTCGGTTCGCGACATCTGTGGAGGGCCGGGAAGGCTGGGGGTTTGCATGGGCAACACGCGCTCGGATGGGCTCGAGGCCAAGGCGGAAGCGCTGCTGGCACTGCACCGGCCCGGTGACCCCGGTGTGCTGCCCACGGTGTGGGACGCATGGTCGGCCCGGCTGGCGGTCGACGCGGGTTTCGCGGCGCTGACGGTCGGCAGCCACCCGGTGGCCGACTCCATCGGCAAGTCCGATGGCGAGAACATGGCGTTCGAGGATCTCCTGACACGGGTCCGCCAGATCACCGCGGCGGTCGAGGTCCCGGTGTCCGTCGACATCGAGTCCGGATACGGTGAGTCGCCCGAACGGCTGATCGAAGGGCTGCTCGACGCCGGGGTGGTCGGCTTCAACCTCGAGGACACGGTCCACAAGGAGGGCAAGCGCCTGCGCACGGCCACCGAGCACGCCGAACTGGTGGGTCAACTGCGTGCGGCAGCCGATGCCGCGGGCGTGCACGTGGTGATCAACGCGCGTACCGACCTGTTCCTGCGCAACGACGGTGACGACGCCGACCGCGTCGAGCGCGCGATCGCGCGGATGTCGGAGGCCGCCGCAGCCGGCGCCGACTCGCTGTTCCCCGCCGGACTGCGGGACCCGGAAGGATTGGCGCGGTTCACCTCCGCGGTGTCCCTGCCGGTCAGTGTGACCGTGCCGCCCGAGGACACCGACAAGGCCGCGCTCGCCGCGCTCGGGGTCGGGCGCATCACGTTCGGGCCGTTCCTGCAGTGGGCGCTCGGTGCGCAGGCGAAGGAAATCCTCGGGCTCTGGGCCTGACGCGACGAACAGCGCTCTGCCGGTCAACTCGGCATGTCAAGTGCTTCCGGCTGGCAAGATGCTGTGCATGGTTGGCCACAGGATGTGTGCGGCGGCCTCGGCGCCCGTGACGGCTGTGTTGGCAATGGCGGCGGTCGCTCCCATGGCGGCGGCCGATCCGGGGTCTTCGGCGTCGGGCCTTGAGATGATCCCGCTGCAGAACGTGATCCGTCAGTGCGACTTCGTGGTCGAGCAGTTCTTGATGGGCCGCGGCAACGGAACCGGTTCCGGCGCCGTCGAGATCGGGTCCGTCGGCGACGGCACCGTACGCGCCGACGTGCGTATGCAGACCCTGCGCCCCAACACGACCTACCGGGTCCGGCTGATCCAGTTGCCGCGGCCGTCGGTGGCGCCCTGCAATCCGGGAGATCCCGGGGTGGCGACCGCCACGATGTTCGCCGATTTCGCGGGCAACGGGTCGACCACGATCACCGGCCGCCGCGAGCCGGGGGCGCGCCAGGCGTGGGTCGTCGTCGAGGGGCCGCCGGTCCCGGGCGGGGTCCGCGGTGACGTGTACTCCACGGTCACCCTCGCGAAGATCTGAGCCCGGAACGCGAAAACCGGTGGCACCACGGGGGTGCCACCGGTTCTTTCGGATCCGGATGTTGCTGAGGAGTGCGGTTACCGGCTCTCGATCGCGATGCGCTGAGGCTGCTCGCCCGCGTAGGCACCGGCGACCCGTACCTTCAGTACGCCTGCGTCGTAGGACGCGGTGACCGCGTCGCCCGTGACGTGCGCGGGCAGCTTGAACTCACGGCGGAAGGAGCCGTAGCGGACCTCACTGTAGGTGCGGCCGTCGGATTCCTCGGAGCGTTCGTCACGTCGCTCGCCGTGGATGACCAACCGGCCGCGGTCGACCTCGACGTTGACGTCCTTGCCGACATCCACACCGGGGAGTTCGACGGACACCACGGCGTCCTCACCGTCTCTTGTGACCTCGGCGGCCGGGGTGAATCCCTTGAACCAGTCGTCGGCCGGGCCGAAGAAGTCCCGCACCCAATTGTCGAGCTGCCAGGCGGGCCGGGTCCACACCGCGGGCGTCTTCATCAGCGTGCTCATCGTTGTGCCTCCCTTTCTCGTCTTCTCGACCGGCCCCGTGCCGGTCTGTCACCTCTCATAACTTGAGTCGACCACGCTCATGTTCCCGCGTGGGAGTTCGCTCTCGGCGAACGCCGCATCCGTACCGCGAACCCGGCCGAGGCGACCACGGCCGCGCCGCCGCACGCCGTTGTCCACGTGAGGCTTTCGTGCAACAACAGCGCGGCCCAGCAGATGGTCAGCACGGGTTGGACAAGTTGGACCTGACTCACCTGGGCCATCGGCCCGATGGCCAGGCCGCGGTACCACGCGAAAAACCCGAGGAACATGCTGACCGCGGCCAGGTAACCGAAGGCGGCCCACTCGCCCGCGCCTGCCTGCGGCGGGCGGTCGACGACGGCCGCCGCGGTCAGCGCCACCATCACCGGCGCTGCCACCACGAGCGCCCATGAGACGGTCTGCCACGAGCCGAGTTCCCTTGCCAGCAGGCCTCCTTCGGCATACCCGATCGCCGCGGCGATCACGGCGCCGAACAGCAACAGGTCAGCCCAGTGCAACTGGCCCACGCCGCCGCCGTGCAACATCGCGAACACCACCGCCGCGAGGGCCCCGGCGCCCGCCGCGGCCCAGAATGCCAGCGGCGGATGCTCACGACACCGCAGCACCGCGGCGACGGCCGTGGCGGCGGGCAGCAGGGCGATCACCACGGCCCCGTGCGTCGCGGGGACTGTGGTCAGCGCGTACGACGTCAGCAGCGGAAACCCGGCCACCACTCCCGCGGCGACCACACCGAGGCGCAGCCACTGCCTGCCCTGCGGCAGCGCCGCTCGGGTGAACGTGAGCGCCGCAGCTGCCAGCGCGGCCGCGACGACGGCGCGTCCGGCCCCGATGAACAGGGGCGAGAGGCCGCCGAGGGCAACGCGCGTGAAGATCACCGTGAACGAGAACGCCGCAACGCCCTGGAAACCCCAGCCCAGGCCCGCGCGGGATAGCGCGGGCGACAGAAGCGCAGTAGCGCTACTCTCATCTGACATGGACAACGATAGCACCGAGCGAATCGTGCGCGGGATGCGCCAGTGGATCGCCGGTGCGCCGCCCGGTGCGCAGTTGCCGTCCAACCGCGCCCTCGTCGCGCAGTATGGCGCCAGTCCGGTGACCGTCGCCAGCGCGATGCGGACGCTACGAGGGCTAGGGCTCATCGAAACACGGCCCGGCGTAGGTACTTTCGTGCGGGTCAGCCGTTCGTCGCGTCCACCCGACTACGCATGGCAGACCGCGGCGCTCGGCTCGCCCCGCGCACGGATCCCGGTTCTGTCGGCACCCATGCGTTACGGTGCGCCCGATGCGGTAGCGCTGCACTCCGGATATCCTGCGCGGGAACTGCTGCCGCAGCGGTTGGTGCGCGCTGCACTCACCAGGGCAGCGCGCAGCGAGGCGGCGCTGAGCCGCTCGGCCGTCACGGGCCTGCCCGATCTGCAGGCGTGGTTCGCGCAGGAGCTCGCCGAAGCCGTACCCGCGGGCAGATCGGCGCCGGGACCTCGCGACGTGGTCGTGCTGCCCGGCAGTCAGAGCGGGCTCAGCTCCGCGTTTCGTGCGCTGGTGGGGCACGGGCAGCCGCTGCTCATCGAGTCACCCACCTACTGGGGTGCGATCATCGCGGCCGCGCAAGCCGGTGTCCGCGTTGTGCCGGTGCCCAGCGGTGTGGACGGTCCCGACCCCGACGAGCTCGCGCGTGCGTTCGACGACACCGGCGCCAGGGTGTTCTACGCGCAACCCAACTTTGCCAATCCCACAGGGGCGCAATGGGGTACCGAGCGCGTCGAACAGATTCTCGATGTCGTCCGTGCCCGCAAGGCGTTCCTGATCGACGACGACTGGGCACACGATTTCGGTATCGACTCCACGGCGCGACCAGTTGCCGCGCACGACGACGACGGCCACGTCATCTACCTGCGGTCGCTCACCAAGAGCGTCTCACCGGCGATGCGGGTGGCGGCCGTCATCGCGCGCGGACCCGTGCTGGAGCGCATCGTCGCCGACCGGGGCGCCGAGTCGATGTATGTCAGCGGTGTGTTGCAGGCCGCGGTGCTCGACGTCGTGACACAGCCGGCCTGGCGCAGCCACCTGCGCGACCTGCGTGCACAACTGCGGCAACGACGTGACCTCATGGTGTCGTGCCTGGCCGAGCACGTGGATGCCGCTCACCTCGAACAGGTTCCGCACGGCGGCCTGCACCTGTGGTTACGCCTTCCCGACCAGACCGACCTCGACCGGCTCGTCCGTGACTGCGAGGCCGACAAGGTCCTCGTCGCGGCGGGCACGGAGTGGTTCCCCGCCGAGCCGTCCGGGCGATATCTGCGCCTGAACTTCTCCGGGCCGGAGCCCGACCGGTTCGAGGAGGCGGCGCGCGTGATCGGACGGTCGCTGCGCAGGCAGTGCTGACCCGGCGGTTGTAGCCTGACTGCGGTCCGGAGCTCACCGGTCGGTGACCTCACATGTGCGTTGCCGATGACGTGAGCACACCGTGATGGGGGCTTCACACAGCGCGACATCGCGGCAATATCGGGTTCCTAGCCTCGCCCTATGCAGTCAACGAGAAACGTCGTCGTCGTCGGCCACGGCATGGTGGGGCACCGCTTCGTCGAGGCGTTGCGCGCCAGGGATACCGAGGGGTCCTGGCGTGTGACGGTGCTGGGCGAGGAGCGCGAGGCCGCCTACGACCGCGTGGGGCTCACCGGGTACACCGAGCATTGGGACCGGTCCCTGCTCGCGTTACCCGGCAACGAGTACGCCGGCGACGACCTCGTGGAGCTGCATCTGGGGTCCGCGGTGGTCGAGATCGACCGGCCGGCCCGGACGGTTCGCACGGCCGACGGCTGCACCTTCTCCTACGACGCGCTGGTGCTGGCGACCGGTTCGTATGCGTTCGTCCCGCCGGTGCCGGGGCGCGACCTGCCGGGGTGCCACGTGTACCGCACCCTGGACGATCTCGACGCGATCCGCGCCAGCGCGGCCAACGCCTCGAAGTCGAAGTCACCGGTCGGTGTGGTGATCGGCGGCGGTCTGCTCGGCCTGGAGGCGGCGAACGCGCTACGACAGTTCGGCCTGCGCACGCACGTCCTGGAGATGTCTCCACATCTGATGGCGGCCCAGCTCGACGAGGCCGGCGGTGTGCTGCTCAACCGGATGATGCGCGACCTCGGTATCGAGGTGCACACCGCGGTGAGCACCCAGAGCATCGCACCGGCGCAGAAGCGCAAGCCACTGCGCAGGTCCGAGATCGACGACTCGCTGCGGGTATCGCTCGACGACGGCACCGCGATCGACGCGGGCGTGGTGATCTTCGCCGCCGGCGTGCGTCCTCGCGACGAACTGGCCCGCGAGGCCGGCCTGGACATGGCGCAGCGTGGCGGCGTGCTCACCGATTCGAATTGTGTGACAAGTGATCCCAACATCTATGCGATCGGCGAGGTGGCCGCCGTCGATGGTCGCTGCTACGGCCTGGTGGCACCGGGTTACACCACGGCCGAGGTGGTCGCCGACCGCCTGCTCGGCGGCTCGGCCGAGTTCCCCGGCGCGGACATGTCGACCAAGCTCAAGCTGCTCGGTGTCGACGTCGCGAGTTTCGGTGATGCCAAGGGGATCACACCGAACTGCCTTGAGGTGGTGGTCAACGACCCGGTCAAGCAGACCTACGCCAAACTGGTGCTCTCCGATGACGCCAAGACCCTGCTGGGCGGCATCCTGGTCGGTGACGCCTCGGCCTACGGCGTGCTGCGGCCCATGGTCGCCAGTGAGCTGCCCGGTGACCCGCTGGCGCTGATCGCCCCGACCACCGGCGGCGACGCTCCCGGCCTCGGTGTGGGGGCGCTGCCGGACATCGCACAGATCTGCTCGTGCAACAACGTCACGAAGGGGGACCTGACCGAGGCCATCGCCGGCGGATGCTGCGATGTCGCCGACCTCAAGAAGTGCACGCTGGCCGGTACGTCGTGCGGGTCCTGTGTTCCGCTGCTCAAGCAACTCCTCGAGGCCCAGGGGGTGGAGCAGTCCAAGGCGCTGTGCGAGCACTTCAGCCAGTCACGCGCCGAGTTGTTCGAGATCATCTCGGCCACCGAGATCCGCACCTTCTCGGGGCTGATCGAGCGCTTCGGCACCGGAAAAGGTTGCGACATCTGCAAACCCACGATCGCGTCGATCCTGGCATCGACGAGTTCGGACCACATCCTCGACGGTGAGCAGGCCGCGCTGCAGGACAGCAACGACCACTTCCTGGCCAACATCCAACGCAACGGCAGCTACTCGGTGGTGCCCCGCGTGCCCGGCGGAGACATCACGCCCGAACAGCTGATCCTGATCGGCGAGATCGCAAGGGATTTCGGCCTCTACACCAAGATCACCGGCGGCCAGCGCATCGACATGTTCGGCGCGCGGGTCGAGCAGTTGCCCGAGATCTGGCGACGACTGGTCGAAGGCGGCATGGAGTCCGGCCATGCCTACGGCAAATCGCTGCGCACTGTGAAGAGTTGCGTGGGGAGTGACTGGTGCCGCTACGGACAACAGGATTCGGTCCAGATGGCCATCAACCTCGAGTTGCGGTACCGCGGTCTGCGCGCACCGCACAAGATCAAGATGGGTGTTTCGGGTTGTGCACGCGAGTGTGCCGAGGCCCGTGGCAAGGACGTCGGCGTCATCGCGACCGACAGTGGGTGGAACCTCTACGTCGGCGGCAACGGCGGCATGACGCCGCGGCATGCACAACTGCTGGCGGGCGATCTCGACGACGAGACCCTGATCCGCTACATCGACCGGTTCCTCATGTTCTACATCCGCACGGCGGACCGGTTGCAACGCACGGCGCCGTGGGTCGAGGCCCTCGACGGCGGCATCGATCACCTCCGCGATGTCGTGTGCGACGATTCGCTCGGCCTGGCCGAGGAGTTCGAGGCCGCGATGGCCCGCCACGTCGAGGGTTACGCCTGCGAGTGGAAAGGAGTGCTGCAAGACCCTGACAAGCTCGCGCGTTTCGTCTCGTTCGTCAATGCGCCCGACACCCCCGATCCGACCGTCTCGTTCACCGAGCGCAGCGGACGCAAGGTTCCCGACCTGCGTCCGGTATCCATCGGAATGCCCACGATCCGGCCACTACAGGAGATGTCATGACGCTGACCGACGATCGTAAGGACGTTGTCGCCCAGACACACTCGGAGTGGACCAGGGCGTGTGCCTACGACTTCCTCATACCGGGACGCGGTGTCGCGGTGTTGTTGGCCGACGGATCGCAGGCCGCCTTGTTCAAGCTGGATGACGGTTCGGTGCACGCCATCGGCAACATCGACCCGTTCTCGGGCGCCGCGGTGATGTCGCGTGGGATCACCGGTGACCGCGGCGGCTGCCTGACGGTGCAGTCGCCCATCAAGAAGCAGGCGTTCGCGCTCGTCGACGGGGTCTGCCTCGACGATCCCGAGGTGTCGCTGCCGGTGTACCGGACGAGGATCTCCGCCGACGGTTTCGTGGAGATCGCCTGAGCACTGCCGCCCGGTCAGCCGATGTGCTCACTGGCGGCAAGCCAGTGTGTGTCGCGCCCGGAGGATTTGCTGCGGCGTACGTCGCCGCGGCGCTCCAGCACCGTCAGGTTGCGGTACACGGCCTCGATCACGACCGGATCGCCGAACCTCTCGCGTACGTCATCGCGCAGTTGCGCGGTGGACTTCGACTGTCTCGTATCGCTCAACACTGCCATCAGTTGCTGTCGTAGCCGCTCGGCCGGCGTCGGATCAGGCACTGGCGCTGCCGGTTCGGCTGCGGTTGCGCGCCGCGCTGGCCGGTGTTGTGTGCTGCACCGAAGTCTTACCCCCACGAAATGTCGAACGATCGTGGACACGATAGCTGAGTTCAAGTCGGCAACCCGCAACCGCCCTGTTCCGGACCCTGGAACCGGCGCATCCGTCAATTAATTGCCTGAGTAAATACCAGAACAACCGGTGTTTGAGACGCCGTATTCCTGGGAATCCCGGCAGGGCGAACGTTGGAAGCCCGTGATGTCCCTCATGACTGGCTAACTAGATTTGTTCGCTGGCGGTGTTTATCATCGCCTCAGGGTAGATCGATGACAAAAGGCTGAAGAGGGATGTTGGGGCGTTCGTTTCTGAACCTGGTCGGCACTGCGGCAGTGCTGGGGGCTCTGATTGCTGCAGCAATGCCACTCGGCCTGAGTGCCGTCGACCGCGCCGGTTCGCCGATTCCGTGTGGCACCGCGCTGAACCCGGACTACCGGGTCGCCGCGAAGGAAGACCTGCTGAACCACGATCAGTTCACGCTCGTCGGACCGGTGTTTGCCACCAGCGATTACAAAGGGCAGTGTGCCGAAATCGTCGGTCAGCGCAGAATGGCCGCCATGTCGGTGGCGGGCGGCGGAATCCTGATTTTGCTCACGGTGTTCGCCGGGCCGTTTGCGGCGCAAGCCGCGGCACGCGTCGTCGCCTCACGCCGCAGCAGGCAGGCTGAGAACGCCGGCCCGGCGGAACCGGTTCGCGACGAGCCGGACCATGCCCCCGTGGGTGCCCAGTGGAGCGGTTACCAGGTCGGCGCCGGCCTCACGCAGCCGATCCTGGAAAAGACCCTCGGCGAGCAGATAGGAAGCCACGACTATGCGGCGGTCGCTGCGGCGGCGCTGCGCCGCGACGGCGTCGGCGATCCTCGGAGCGCCGGTGGCGGCGTAGGCCAGCTCTACGCGGTCGCCGGTAACGGCTGACAGCATCGCGGCGGTCCGGCGCAGATCGGACTGTGCGTACGGGTCCGAGGTGCCGGCTGCGGCCAGGATCACCGCGTCGCCCGGCTGCCACCCGGATTCGACGAGCCGATCGGCGAGCACCCGGACGGTCCCGTGACAGGGTCCGAGCGGCGGGGTGACCGTGACGAGCGGATGGCCGCTGGCCGACACATGAGCAGGAACGTCGACGCGCACGTGATACCCGGCGGCGAGGAATGCGGGCACCAGCACCACCGGCCGATCGGCCGGCATGGTGTCCAGCACGTCCCGTGGGGTCGGGCCCAATACGTCGACGAATGCGACCTGGACACTTCGTTCGAGCTGTTCGGCCACCCGCTCGGCGAGATCGGCGATCATCGCGACCCCACCGGGTTTGCGGGTGCCGTGCGCCACCAGCAGCAGGCTCATAACGCGCGTGCCATCTCTGTGTCGGTGTCGTCGACCGCCAGCCGATAACCCCTTTTCACCACGGTGGACACGATGCTCTTGTCTCCCAATGCAGTTCGAAGGCGCAGCACCGCGGTCTCGACGGCGTGGGTGTCGGTCCCGCTGCCGGGCAGCGCGCCCAGCAGATCGAAACGTGACACCACCGCGCCGGGCCGGTGCGCGAGCGCCCGGATGGTGGCCATACCCGCGGGGGACAGCGACTTGACCACGCCGTCCACCAGCACGCAGGTCCCTCGGATCTCGAGGAGGTGACCCGCGACCCGCAACGTACGGGACTGCAGCAGGGGCAACTCGTCGGTGATGTGGCGGGCCAGTGCGCCCAACCGCATGCGCTCGGGCGCCGACGTGGGAATGCCGAGGCGCACGAGCGGACGCGCCGTGACCGGTCCGACGCACATCGCGTGGACGTCGGTGCGCAGCGCGGAGACCACCTGCTCGGTCAGTCCCAACTCGGTGGCTCTCATCAGCACCGAGGCGACGGCCGGGGCCGAGGTGAAACTGACTGCGTCGAAGCGCCGTTCGGCGATGCCTGCGACGAGTTGGTCGAACTCGCCGCCCGGTGGGGCGGGATGCCACCGGTAGACACGGATCGGCACCACCTCTGCACCCGCGACACGCAGCTCGTCGAGGAACTCAGGGAACGGATCCCAGTCGTCGGTGGCGCCGTGGAGTTGCACGGCGATGCGCCGGCCGTCGACGCCGTGCTCGACGAGGTAGCGGACCACCTCGCGGGAGGATTCGGAGTCCGGCGACCACTCCTCCGGCAACCCGGCGGCCCGTAGTGCCCCCGTGGCCTTCGGCCCCCTGGACACGATGCGAGCCTTGCCCAGCGCCTCGGTCAGCTCGCCGGCCAGGCCCCAGCCGTCGGCTGCGGCGATCCACCCCCGCAACCCGATGCCGGTGGTGGCGACGACGATGTCGGGCGGGTCGGTGATCAACGACTCGGTGTGTGCCCGCAGTTCGTCGTCGTCGGGCAGCGGCACCATGGTGATCGCGGGCGCGCTGGTCACCGTCGCGCCCCTCCTGCGCAGCAGGGCGCACAGTTCATCGGCTCGTCGGGCGGAGGTCACCGCCACCCGGAATCCGGTGAGGGGTGCCCAGTCGGGCTCACGCATGCTTCCTGTGTAGGCAGGCTCTGTTTCCACGGCGTTACCCCGCGATTGCTGGGGCGTGTCGCTCGGTCCCTGTGACCGGCATCGCAGCGGGGCGGCGCACGTAGCAGAACCAGGTCACCACCGACGCCAGCACGTAGAACGCCAGGAAGATCCAGAACGCGGTGGTCGCCGAACCGCTGGATAGGTAGGACTGCCGCAACGCCATGTTGATCCCCACGCCGCCCAGCGCCCCGACCGCACCCGCGAAGCCGATGAGCGCACCGGACATCGACCGCGACCAGTGCCTGCGCTCGTCCTCGCTGACGTCCAGCGAGTGGCTGCGCGCCTCGAAGATCGACGGGATCATCTTGTACACCGAACCGTTGCCGATACCGCTGAGCAGGAACAGCGCGATGAAACCGACGACGTAGCCGCCCATCATCAGTCCGGTGGCGGCCTCGCTGCTGCCGTCGGAGACCGTGCTGACCGCGACCAGCAGACCGGCGCCCAGGATCATCCCGGCGAACACCGCCAGGGTGACCCGCCCGCCGCCGATGCGGTCGGCGAGCTTGCCGCCGTACACCCGCGACAGGGAGCCCAGCAGCGGACCGATGAAGGCGATCTGCGCGGCGTGCAGCGACGCCTGAGCCGGGGTCTGGCCGCCGGAGATGAAGTTGATCTGCAACACCTGGCCGAACGCGAACGCGAACCCGATGAACGATCCGAACGTGCCGATGTAGAGCAACGAGATGATCCACGTATCCCGTTCGCCCAGAATCGCTTTCATGGCACCGAGATCGATCTTGTGATGCTCGAGGTTGTCCATGTACAGCGCCGCGCCCAGGCCCGCCACGGCAAGGGCGACCAGGTAGACCGCGCACACCCAGTACGGGGCCCGGTTGCCCGCCGTCGCGATCACGAACAGGCCCACCAACTGGATCATCGGGACGCCGATGTTGCCCCCGCCCGCGTTGAGTCCCAGCGCCCAGCCCTTGAGCCGCTGCGGGTAGAAGGCGTTGATGTTGGTCATCGACGACGCGAAGTTGCCCCCGCCGAAGCCGGCCAGCGCGGCGCACACCAGGTACGGCCACAGCGGCAGGCCCGGGTTGGCCATCAACACGACGGTCATCACGGTCGGGATCAGCAGCACGAGTGCGGAGAACACCGTCCAGTTGCGACCGCCGAACGTCGCGGTGGCCAGCGTGTACGGGATGCGCAGGCACGACCCGACCAGGGTGGCCGTGGCCCCGAGCAGGAACTTGTCACCCGCCGAGAACCCGTAGACGGCCTCGGGCATGAACAGCACCATCACCGACCAGATCGACCAGATGGAGAAGCCGATGTGCTCGGCGACCACCGACCAGATCAGGTTGCGACGTGCGACGTACTTGTTGCCGGCCTCCCAGGCCACGACGTCCTCGGGATCCCAGTTCGTGATGCGCTTCGGCTTGAGCAGAGTGGGCATGCGAGCACGCTAGAAAGCGATTATTGCCCCGACACTGCGCGCGATGACCCGGCCGTGAAATTCCGCTCACCTGGATCGGCGGGCAGGTGTGAGAAAGCCGTTACGCGGTCACCAGGGGTCGCCGGATCGCCAATCGCACGTGATCTCGCGCGCGGTGTCCAACTCGAGGCCGTCCGGGAGATCGACCGGCAGGACGAACAGCGACCGGTCGTCCTCAGGGGTGCGAACGATGCCCTCGGTGGGGGTCAGCACCGATGTCGGACCCTCCCACGGCAGCCAGCCCCTGGCAATGTACATCGGCCGGGCGATGTCCGACGCGCTCAGCGCGCCGATCTGATAGGCGCCGCGGATCACCTGCTCGAGCGCGTCGAGCACGGCGGTGCCCAGACCGTCGCCCCGCCGGTCCTCGCGCACCGCGACGGCCTCGACGTAACCGCAGCGCAGCGCGTGACCTCTACCGTCGGGTCCCCGGTACATCAACCGACGTTGGACGACGGCGCCGTGCGCGATGAGCGCACCGTGGTGAGAGATCAGCGCGTGCATGCCACCGAGCGCGTGGTCCCAGTCGTCGTCGGTGAAATCGTCGGTGAGATCACTGTCTCCGGACGGATCGCGGAACGCCTCGATCACCATGCGGCGCGCGCCGTCGCGGGTTTCCTGGTCCAGATCGGAGGTGTGGATCAGACGCGCGGTGTGGATCGCACCGCGCGTGCGAGCCTCACTGACATGCTGGGTGAGCACACCTTCGTTGTACCACCGACGGGTGCCGCCGTCAGGTCTCGAACGGTCGCCGGGGGTAGGCCCAGTGCAGTCGTACGGTCTGACCCGGCCGCACCTGCCCCAGCGTGTCGATGTCCTCCTCGGTGACCACGCCGATCACCGGGTATCCGCCGGTCACCGGGTGGTCAGGACCCAAGATCACGGGAAAACCGTTGGGCGGCACCTGGATCGCGCCGCGCGTCGCGCCCTCGCTGGGCAGCTGGCGGTTGGGGTCGCGGTACTCCAGTGGCATACCCACCAGACGCATCCCCACCCGGTCGCTGCGGTTGGTGACCAGCCAGTTGGTGCGTACGAGGATGTCGGGGTCGACGAACCAGTCGTCGCGCGGCCCCGGAACCACCTGCAGCTCCACGACGTCTTCGGCGATCGCGGCGACCGGCGCCTGATCGAGTTCGGGAAACTCGTCGGTGTGCTCGCCGACGGGAAGCACGTCACCGGGTCGCAGGGGCGACGGCCCGATCGCCGACATGACGTCGTAGCTGCGTGAGCCGAGAACCGGGGTGACGTCGATGCCGCCCCGCACCGCCAGGTAGCTGCGCAGTCCGGAATGCGGCGCGCCCAGGGAGATCACCTGGCCGTCGTGGACATGGTGAATGCTGTTGGTGCCGAACGGGATTCCGTTGACCGCGGGATCGGTGTCGGCGCCGGTGACCGCGATCGCCACGTCACCGCCACACACGCGTGCCGAGAATCCCCCGAAGGTCACTTCGATGGTGGCGCTCTCACCGGGGTTGGCCACGAGGCGGTTGGCCAGCGTGTGGGACCGGCGGTCGGCGGCACCCGACCGGGTGACACCCATGTGGGCCAGTCCCGGCCTGCCCAGGTCCTCGACCAGCGCAAGTGGCCCGGTGCGCAGCACTTCCAGTGTCGTGCCCATGATCGCCCTCCCGTTCTAGCCGACGGCCCGGAACTGCACCCACATGCCAGGGGTGAGCAGTGCCGGCTTGTCTCGGTTGACGTCGAACATCACCGCGTCGGTGTGCCCGATCAGCTGCCAGCCGCCCGGCGACTGGCGGGGGTACACGCCGCTGAACTCACCGGCGAGCGCCACCGCGCCCGCGGGGACCGACGTGCGCGGTTCGGCACGGCGGGGTACCTGCAGGCGTGCGTCGCCGTCGACCAGGTACGCGAAACCCGGTGCGAAGCCACAGAACCCGACCCGCCACGGGGTGCCGGTGTGCGCCGCGATCACCTGTGCCGGGGTCATCCCGGTCAGGCTCGCGACCTCGTGCAGGTCGGCGCCGTCGTAGACGACGTCGATGGTCACGTCGACACGGTCGCCCGGTGGCTGGTGGGTGATCGCCTCGGGGCGCACCCGCAGCTTGCCCAGCCGTTGGCGGGTGGGTGCCTGATAACGCGGCCCGGCCAGCTTGACCAGCACCGTGCGCGCGGCGGGGACGATGTCGACCACCCCGAGGAGTTCGGCCTCCCGCAGGGTCTCGGTCCACGCCAGCACCTCGGCGGTGCTGTCGAACTCCAGAAGCAGCGCCTGATCGCCGTAATTGTGGACGGTGCCCAGGGTCATGGGGTCCATCACTTCTGATGCCACACTCATGACCCGAAACTACCCGCGGGTAGCTAAGAACGGTACGGCTCTGTGAGCCTTGCCAGAGCTGCCTTACCGAAGCCTCACACGGCGACCTGATACGTGGGTTCGGAGCGCTTGACGAACGCGATGACGCGGTAGGTCACCGGCAGCATGAGCACCTCTACGGCGGTCTTGTAGAACCAGCCGAGCGCGGTGTAGGTCACGAAGTCGCCGAATGTCGAGATGCCGATCGCACCCGCGGCGATCGCACAGAACACCAGCGTGTCGCCGAGCTGACCGGCGAACGTCGATCCGATCAGGCGCGCCCAGAGATGTTTCTCCTTGGTCCGCTGTTTGATGGCGACGACGACCCAGGCGTTGATGGTCTGCCCGACGAGGAACCCGGCCAGGCCGGCGACGATCAGCTGTGTGTAGGCGCCGACGACGTTCTCGAAGTGCTCCTGATTGGTGTAGAAGTCGGCCGCGGGCAGATAGACGGTGACCCAGAACGCGAGCGCGGCCAGCGCGTTCATCGCGAAACCGAGCAGGATCGCGCGACGTGCGGCCTTGAAGCCGTACACCTCCGACAGCACGTCGCCGATCACGTAGGTCAGCGGGAACACGATGAACCCGCCGTCGGTGATGATCGGTCCGAACGCCACGCCTTTGGTGGCGGTGACGTTGGAGATGATCACCAGGGCCGTGAAGACCGCGACGAACATCGGATAGTAGGCCGATCCGACGGAGGCGGTGCCGCGGTGCTCGGGTTCGGGAATGCTCACTCGGCCTATCTTCTCAGGCCGTGCTCATCCCAGCACGCGGGCCAACTCCGGCGGCAGTTGATCGGCGACGACGGGATAGGACAGCGGCGAGGCGAAGGCGATGGCTCCCGCGAGCTCCTTGGTGGTGAAGATGTTCCGATCACGCCTCGTGGCCGCGAGTTGAGCGACGATGGGGTCCGCCAGCAACGCATCGCGGTCCTGATCGCTCTCGGTCGTCCAAATCAGCACGTCGGCGCCGTCGAGCACCGAGGCGATCTCGTCGCGGGGGATCAACGCGGGCACCTCGGGCACCGTCAGGCCCATCTGCGTGAGGAAGTCGGTGCGCCATCCCGGCGGCGTGGCCTGCACACCGCCGCGGTACAACGTGCCGCCCAGCAGGAGTGCCTTCTTGCCGGAGAATTGCGGGTGATCGGTCTTCACGGTGGTGAACCTGTCGTCGACCGATTTGATCAGCTCGGTCATCTCGGCGTTCTTGAACACCGCCTGACCGATGATCGTGGCCTGGTCCTTCCACGGTTCGAAGAACGCCTCGGAGCCGGTCTGCGCGACCGTCGGAGCGATCTCGGACAGCTTCGCGTAGGTGTCGGCGTCCAGGCCCGCGTTGGTGGCGACGATGAGATCCGGTTTCAGTGCCGCGATCTCCTCGACCGGGATGCCGTTGTCGAGGTTGAGCACGGTGGGCTGCGCCCCGGCGAGTTGCCGTTGCGCCCAAGGCCATACGCCGAACGGTTCACCACCGAACCAGTCGGTCACCGCGATCGGCACGACCCCGACCGCGAGCAGGTCGTCCTGCTCGGTGAGACCGGCGCTCACCACACGCTGGGGCGGGCCGGGGATCGTGGTGTCGCCGAAGGCGTGGCGGACGGTGACCGATCCGTCGTCGGCGACTTCGCCGGGTTTGTCGGTGCTGCACGCGGCCACGAGTGCCAATCCGGCGGTCACCGCCAGAAACCCGCGTCGGGTCAGTGGTCTCGGCACTTCGCCAGCGTACGGTCAGTCCAGGGTGAAGCTGCCGAACAACACGGTGGCGAGTCCCAGTGCGACGACGATGTTGACGACAGTCGCCGACGCGAACACCGCGATCGGCCGCCAGCCTGCCTCACGCAGTCCGCGTGCGGAGAACTCCAGCCCGATCGCCACGAACGCGAAGATCAGGAACCAGTTCCGCAGATCGTTGACCGTCGCGATGGCGGCCTTGCCGTCCGCGGCGAACTGCAGGTACAGCGTGCCGATGATCGAGGCGGCGATGAAGCCCAGCACGAATTTCGGGAAACGGTCCCAGAATTGGCTCAGTGACGGGCGCGCATCGGCGGCTGTCCTGCGTTCGACCTTGAGCGCGAAGTAGGCCGTGAGCGCAATCGCGACGAAACCGATCAGCGCGTTCTGCGTGGTCTTGACGATCGTCGCGATCTGCAGCGCATCCTCACCCGCGATCGCGCCGGACGCTGCGACGGCCGCGGTGGTGTCGATGTTGCCGCCGATCCACGCGCCGGCGACGGCGTCGGACAGGCCGAACACGTCTGCCAGCCACGGCAACAGGAAGATCGAGGGCAGGGCGAAGACGATCACCAGCGAGGCGGCATAGGCCAGTTGTTCCTTCTTCGCCTGCACCGCACCTGCGGCCGCGATCGCCGCGCTCACCCCGCAGATCGACACCGCGGATGCCAGCAACGCGCGCAGTTTGTCCTCCAGGCCGAGCCTGCCACCCAGCCACCAGGTGAACCCGAACACGATCGAGATGAGCAACAGTGCCTGGATGATGGCCGGGCCCGCCGCGGTGACCAGCACCTTGAGGTTGATGGACGCGCCCAGCAGCACCAGGCCGGTCTTGATGAAGAACTCGGTGCGGAATCCGCGCGACAGCGCGTCGCGCAGCGCGAGCTTGGACAGGATCGCATTGCCGATCAACCCCAGAGCGATTGCGTACACCGGGAATTCGATCGACTTCGCGGCCTTGGCGAACGACGTGCCCGCGAACCACTGGGGCACCTGGGCCTCGAGAAACTTGGTGGCCGCCCCGAGTGCGACGACGACGAGGACGCCTGCGACGGCGTAACCGAGCGCGGACTGGCCCGACTGCCGTGGCTGCCCCGACTGCCCGGACTGTTCTTCGGTGCGCTGCTCGGTCACGGGATCACACTCCCCGGGACGGCCCCGGCCAGGACCAGTCCCAGCAGTGCGAGACCGACGATCACGGCGAGCCAGTCCTCATTCACGCGGTTCACGCGCGTCAGGTTAAGAAGGCGATGCTCCGGATTGAAGAATTGCGATCACCGCGATTCAAGGGGTCAGCGCGACGTTGAGTGCTTGCCCTACGGCCGCGGTGTCACCCTCGACCTTCGCCGTCTCGAGCAGGTCGCGCCGCTTCCACAATCCGAGGTAGAGGTCCTCGGCCGATGCGGTCACCGTCGCCACCGGTTCGCTCGGCTCGGTCCCGCCGACCGTCCACGTGTGCTCGGTGTCGGCGGTGCGGAACAGGATGGGTGCGGCCACCGGTTCGGTACGGCCGAAGCGCACCTGGCGCGGGTAGAACACGGTCAGGACCTCGTCGACGCCGTCGGCGCAGAACTCCGGGGCGAGGCCGACGGGGTCGGCGCCGACCGCGTGCTGCAGGTCCGCGTGGTGTACGGCGTGTTCGTGGGCCTGGCGGCGGATCCAGAAACCTGCGAGCCGGGGCTTCGGCCCGAAGCCCCAGCACGGTTCATCGGCGTCGACCGCCCGCATCGCGGTGAGGTAGTCGGGGATGCCGTCGAGGAAATCGGCGACGGCCTGGGTGGGCTCGTCCTGCGGTTGCGGTTCCTCCGCCAACTCGCGGGTGCGCAGGATCTGGCGTACCCAGGACTCGATCGACCACAGGTGGCCCAGCAAATCGACGACCGTCCAACCCGGGCAGGTCGGTACCGCACGCGCGAGGTCGGCGTCTTCACCGAGGGCATACGACTGGATGGCGAGCACGTCGGTCTGTAATTGCGTCAGGAGCGTGTTGTCGTCCACACGTGCACATTACGGGTTGGTCAGGCCCCGCAGAAGGACGACGAGACCGAACTCGAAGGCGTCGTCGGCGCGGGCAGGCTTGGGTGCGCCCGTGGCCAGCGCGGCGGCCAGTTCGGGCCCCACCTCGGTGCCGGATTCCCACGGTTCATCGGGCGCGGCGAGGTCGAGCGCCGAGCCCAGCACGTAGTTGTCGATCAGCGTGATGATGCGCAGCGAATCCGCGGCGCTGAAGCCGGCACGGCCGAGGGTGACCGCCAGTGCGTTGTACATGCGGAACGCCTGCGTGCTGTTGACGGCGTGGATCGTGAGAAGCGGGATCAGCCGCGGGTAGCGCGCGAAGCTGCGCCGGTAGGAACGCATGATGTCGGCCACCACGTCGCTCCACGGCCGGTCGGTGTCGAGGTCGGGCAGGTTGACCTCGGACATCGCGCGTTCGCGCAGGAGTTCGACGATCTGTTCGCGACCTGCCACGTGGTTGTAGAGCGACGACGGACTGACCTTGAGCCTGCGGGCCAGTTCGGGGATGGTGAAGCCACCCGTGGCGTTGACGAGATCCAGTGCCGCAGTGGCGATCCGGTCGGTCGACAGTATCGGTGTGGATGGACGACCCATGGCCGGATTCTCCCTTGTTGTGACCTAGCGCTTTACAACTCGTGGTCCACGCCACACAATAAACGAATCTCATTCGTTTTAGGAGCATGATGATCACCCTGACCGCCACCGCCCCCGAGTCGCTGTCGCGCACCACGGTCTCGCAGCGGCCCCCGCTGCGGGTGGGTCTGGTGCAGCACCGCTGGCGACCCGACGCCGGCGAGCTGGTCAAAGTGCTGCGCGAGGGCATCGACCGCGCCGCGGGGGAGGGGGCGACGGCGGTCTTCCTGCCCGAGATCACCCTGCTGCGGTACCCGGCGGACACGCCCGCGGGCCCGAACCCGGGAGACGCGGCCGAGGACCTCACCGGTGGGCCCACATTCGAACTGGCCGCCGAGGCCGCGCGCGCCAACGGCATCTTCGTCCACGCGTCGCTGTACGAAAAAGCCCCGGCCGCAGACGGTCTCGGGTACAACACCGCCATCCTGGTGTCGCCCGAGGGTGAACTGTGGGGCGCACCCGCAAGATGCACATCCCGATCTCGGCCGGTTACTACGAGGACACGTATTTTCGTCCGGGCCCGGCCCGGCCCTCGGATGGCGACCCTTATCCGGTGTACAGCCCCGAAGGGCTCGGCGCGCGCATCGGGCTGCCCACGTGCTGGGACGAATGGTTCCCCGAGGTGGCCCGCAGCTACTCGCTGGGCGGTGCGGAGATCGTCGTCTACCCGACGGCGATCGGGTCGGAGCCGGTGTTCCCGGACTTCGACACCCAGCCGCTGTGGCAGCAGGTCATCGTCGCCAACGGCATCAGCAGCGGGTTGTTCATGGTGGTGCCCAACCGCACCGGTGACGAGGGCAGTCTGTCCTTCTACGGCTCGTCGTTCATCTCCGACCCGTTCGGGCGGGTTCTGGTCTCCGCGCCACGCGACGAGGAAGCGGTCCTGGTGGCCGATCTCGATCTCGATCAGCGCCGCGACTGGTTGGAGCTGTTCCCGTTCCTGCTCACCCGCAGGCCCGAGAGCTACGGTTCGCTGACCGAGCCTGTGGACCCCGACCATCCCTACGGGGCGGGGCATGCGGCCACGCCCGTGGTGAAGTAGGCCCCCGTGGGCTCATATGTCATGCCCGGCGAGGGCGCACCGCAGGACCGGGTGTGGATGGCGTTCCCGTGCGAGGGTTACTCACTCGGTGACACCGAGGCCGACCGGCACGAGGCGCGGTCCACGTGGGCCGCGGTCGCCCATGCGATCACGCAGTTCGAACCCGTCACGATGCTCGTCGATCCCGCCGAGATCGGCGCGGCGAGAAGATATGTGTCACGGGATGTCGAGCTTGTCGAGGCACCACTGAACGACGCCTGGATGCGTGACATCGGGCCCACGTTCGTGCACGCCGCCGACGGCTCGGTGGCCGCGGTCGACTGGACGTTCAACGGCTGGGGCGGTCAGGACTGGGCACGGTGGGACCGCGACGCCGAGATCGGTGTGACGGTGGCCGAACTGGCTTCGGTGCCCGTCGTCTCGTCCGCACTTGTCAACGAGGGCGGCGGAATCCAGGTCGACGGCAACGGCACCGTGCTGCTCACCGAAACCGTGCAACTCGACCCGGGCCGCAATCCAGGGCTCACCAGGGAGCAGGTGGAACGAGAACTGGCCCGCACGATCGGCGGCACCGACTTCGTGTGGCTGCCCCGCGGCCTGACCCGCGACAGCGAGCGTTTCGGTACCCGCGGGCATGTCGACATCGTCGCGGCCATCCCGGCTCCGGGTCGTCTGCTGCTGCACACACAGCGTGCGGAATCTCATCCGGACAGCCTGGTGTGCAAGGAAATCCGTGCCGTACTCGAGGAGTCCGCCCGCTTCGACATCGTGGAAATGCCCGCGCCGGACACCCTCACCGACGCCGAAGGTCATGTCGACTACAGCTACATCAACCACCTCGTCGTCAACGGCGGTGTGATCGCGTGTGCGTTCGGCGATCCGCGCGACGCCGACGCCGCGGCGATCCTGGCCGAGCAGTATCCGGGCCGCGAGGTGGTGAGCGTCGACGCCCGTGGGCTGTTCGCCCGTGGCGGGGGCATCCACTGCATCACCCAGCAACAACCGGCACCCCGCGGAAAGGTCTCATGAGCGAGCGTATTGTGCCGACCGTGAATTCATCCACCCTCTTCCGCAACGGCGTGATCTGGAGTCCTGACGGGGACACGACCACCGACGCCCTGCTGATCTCGGGCGGCGTCGTGCAGGCCGTCGGCGACGAGGCCAAGGCCGGATCCGCCGATGTCGAGGTGGATCTCGAAGGCGGTTTCCTCATGCCGTCGTTCGGCGACGGCCACGCCCACCCGCTCTACGGTGGCCTCGAATCCGCCGGTCCCGCGGTGCGCAAGGGCAAATCGGTCGACGAGATCGTCGCCGCGGTCAAGGAGTAC